>ERZ1673753.125-NODE-125-length-105410-cov-6.884799_pt1 | contig 105410 bp, 88 predicted proteins | sample MGYA00580201_ERZ1673753 | MGnify/ENA primary metagenome ERZ1673753 (study PRJEB41218, sample SAMN15661747) | gut metagenome | host: Homo sapiens | place: Canada: London | collected 2015-08-20/2019-03-30 | study: EMG produced TPA metagenomics assembly of... | reverse complement strand
AATATTCACTAAAAATTAATTGCCTATGAAAAAGTTATTCAATTTGTTGATGATTGCACTTTGTGTATTTGCAACAGCTTGTAGCGATGATGATGATCCAAAACCTGTACCCTTAAGTGTAAACCCGACTGAATTAACCTTCGCCGTAGAAGGAGGATCTCAGGAAGTTACCCTTTCTCTTGCAGGAGCTATTGCTTCTCCGGACAAAGACTGGTGTACGGCAGTAGTAACCGAATCCAAAGCTAAAATTACCGTTACCGCTAATGAAGAAACTCAGATTCGTACCGCTAAAGTAACCTTTACAGTTGGGGAACAGAACGTAAATGTAACTGTAACTCAATCCGGTAAAGAGGTAGTGGCTGAAGAATTGACACCGGAGAAAACAGAAGTAAACTTTGAAGCTGCAGGCGGAGAAGAAGCTGTAAAGGTAACAGCAACTGCTGCATTTACAGCAGAGTCCAGTGAAACCTGGTTGACAGCCACTGCAGCAGCAGATAAAGTAACCTTAAAAGCAGCAGCCAATACTGGCGAAGCCCGTAGTGCTAAAGTAACCCTTAAAATGGGTGAAAAAATGGCTGAAATTACAGTTAATCAAGCTGCTCCGAAAGTAATTACTTATGAAGATTATTTAGGAACTTGGACTGTAACTTCTAGTATGTTAGAACAAGGAGATTACACAATTGTTGTTTCTCAGAAAGTTGCCGGAGAAAGTTATACTGTGACAGGTTGGGGTAAATCTGTTGTAGCTACCGATCCAAAATATGCCTTTACTATGCAATATGTTGCCAGTCAGCATGCAATTGCAATATACACTGAGCAAAGTCTTGGAACTTATACAGATGCAAATGATATTACTTATCCGGTTCATTTAACAGGTGTGATTCCGTATAATGGCGCCTATTCTTATGTTACTACTACAAGCCCATCAGCTTGTATGGCAGGGATATTAAATGGAAACAAAGTAGAATGGGTAGGCCAAGAAGTTTCTATAGGAACTGCAGGAACTAAATATACGTATGCTGGTTTCTGCTATTTTATTGAAAACGCAGATGGTGACTATTTGAATTTCAAGGTAGATTGGCCATTTGCAGGCAATCCTGTGATGACAAAGGTATCTACTAATTCCGCAAGCGTAAAAGCAGCTGTAAATGGAAATCAGGTTTCTAAATCCGCTGTTGAAGCAATTGCTGAATAATTTTAGTTTTATCTTTTAAGATCAAAGGCCTTCATACGAGGGCCTTTGTTTGTATATATATCCATAGAAATATTCTATAATTGGGAAATTTAACCCATGTGGAAGTGTGCCCGAGTACATATTTAGAATAGGAAAGACGATAATGTATACTACTCACTGTAATGCTGCATGCAGCAAATCTTTTTCTCCATCATATATCTGTTTTTAGTATTTTTGAGTTAAGACCAAATAGGTAGATAACATTTTTTATGATGGTTGATTTTAGGACAGAAGTGATACATCAATTTCTATAAAAATTTTGAATTTCTGATTTTAAGAAATGTACTTTATTAAAAATTCCGTTAAAAAAATACTATTTAAAATAAGTATGAAGAATTTCTTCCGCTTTGACATAACCCAAGCGGGTTGCAATTTCCAAATCCTTTACTGCTTCTTCCGTCTGATTCAGGGATATTTTGGCAATGGCCCGGTTGTAGAAAGGTTTCGGATTGGAGGGGTCAATTTGAATGGACTGTGTATAGTCCCGTATGGCAGCTTTATAATTTCCTTTTATCTGAAGAATAACCCCCCGGTTAAAATAGAGCCCGGTTTCAGAAAGTCCTAAATTCAGGGCCTGATTGTAATCCGATAGAGCTCCCTCGTAGTCTTTCATATAAAAACGGGCAATGCCCCGGTAATGATAAGCAGCTACTAAATCCGGTTTGTGTTGGATAGCTTGGGAATAATCTTTTATGGCATTGGAATAAAGTCCCAGGTTTTCATATACAATTCCCCGGTTAAAGTAAGCTTCGGCCTGATCCGGACAATTAGCTAAAACATAATTGAAGTCCTGTAAACCTTTTTCATAAGCTTTGGTATTTGCATAACAAATTGCCCGGTTATAATAGGCAGCTAACCAATTGGGATCGGTTACTAAAACTTCGGAAAATTTATTTATGGCTTGTTCGTACTTCCCCTGGAGAATATAATCCATCCCTTCCCGATGGAGTTGTTTGACTTTATTTTGGCAGGATAATAATGTAAAAAGTATAATAATAATGATTCCGTATTTCATGCTCCCGAATATTTATTCTAATTTATTTCAAAATTAGTGATTTGGAAGGGAATATAAAAATTTCTGTTTGAATTGTTATTTGTTAAATATTTTCCGGATCAAATCGAATCGTTTCATTTTTTTTAAAATCCGGATAATTTTTTCCCTTACATCAGGTTTATACCAGAAAAAAAACATGTTTTGTTGTTTTTTTTCTGATTCTGTTTTCGGGGTATATATTTTTTGTAGCGAATAGGGGTGATATCCGGTATAATACATGGTAGTCGCCAATGTCATCGGCGTGGGAGTGAAATCTTGTACCTGTTCCAGTTTAAAATTCAAATGGCGGGTTGTAGCAGCTAATTCGGCCATATCTTCGAGTTTACAGCCCGGATGCGAAGAGATAAAGTATGGGACAATTTGCTGTTTCTGTCCATACTTTTGGTTGATCGTGTCGAATTGTTCTTTTAAGGTATAAAATAAAGAAAAAGGAGGTTTACGCATAAGGGTCAGCACCTGTTCGGAAACATGTTCCGGGGCGACTTTAAAATGTCCGGATACATGAAATCGGATCACGTTTTGCAGGTATTCGGTGTTTTTCCGGTTGATGACAGGATTTCCTGTATCGCGTAAACAAAGGTCATAACGGATTCCGGACCCGATAAAAACATGTTTAATTTGGGGGTATTTTCTGGCTAAAGCATATATATTTAATAGAGGAGAATGATCGGTATCCAGATTTTTACAGACGGAAGGGAAAGCACAGGATGCTCTTTTACAACGGGCGCACAGAGAGTTGTCTTTTCCTTTCATCGTATACATATTAGCGGAAGGCCCACCCAGATCACTAACTGTTCCTTTGAAATCGGGCATGCGGGTGATTTTTTCCAATTCTTGTAAAATGGACTTTTCTGAACGGGAAGAAATGAATTTGCCTTGATGAGCCGATATGGTACAAAAAGCACAACCTCCGAAGCAGCCCCGGTGAAGCGTCACAGAATGCCGGATCATAGTATAGGCAGGAATTTCTTTTCCTTTATACCGGGGGTGGGGAAGGCGGGTAAACGGCAAAGCGTATACGGCATCTATTTCTGCCGTTGTCATAGGGGCGTAAGGGGGATTGACAATAATCTGTTTCTCTCCGGCATTTTGGATAAGTTGGGCTGCTTTCAGGCTATTGGATTCCTGCTCAATGAAACGAAAATTCTGCGCATGCTTTTTTTTATCTCTCAGGCATTCTTCATGCGAAAACAAACGAATGACCTGCCACTTTTTATTTGTTGCATAATTTTCGGTTTGCTTCCGGCATATACAGGTTTGTGGGATATTCGTTAATACGGAAAAAGGAATACCTCTTTGTAATAATCTGCAAAGTTCCGTCAGCGGTTTTTCTCCCATTCCGTAAATCAGCATGTCGGCATGGCTTTCTACCAGAATAGAGGGCCGGAGATTGTCCTGCCAGTAATCGTAATGTGTCAGTCGTCTTAAGGAAGCTTCAATACCTCCAATGACGACGGGTACGTCCGGGTATAATTGTTTTAAAATCTTTGTATATACGATCGTAGGCATATCCGGACGAAAACCTGCTTTCCCTCCGGGCGTGTATGCGTCATCTGAGCGTCTGCGTTTTGCTGCCGTATAGTGATTTACCATAGAATCCATTGAACCGGCACTAATTCCGAAAAAAAGATTGGGACGTCCTAACTTTTTAAAATCCCGCAAATCGTCCTGCCAGTTCGGCTGAGGCACAATAGCTATTTTTAAACCGATGGATTCCAAAAGGCGGCCAATGACAGCAGCCCCAAAAGAGGGATGATCCACATAGGCATCCCCCGAAAAAAGGATAACATCGATGCTGTTCCACCCCCTCTCTTTCACTTCCTTTACAGATGTAGGAAGCCATTGTAATTGTTTCTCACTATTCATTCTCCAAATATAAGCTTACAAAGATAATGTTTTTTTATACCTTTGCCACTCCCTAAATAGGGCCTTTCTTGTCAAATATAGAGCATAACAGAAAATGAATGATGTAAACATTATCAGTTTAGGTTGTTCCAAAAATCTGGTAGATACGGAATTATTACTTAAACAGTTGGAAAAAGCCGGTTATAGGGCTTCTTTATACGAAGCCGGGGAAGAGGCAGAAATTGTAGTAATCAATACATGCGGTTTTATCGGAGATGCAAAGGAAGAATCGGTGAATACCATTCTGGAACAAATCGGAAAAAAGAAGGCGGGAAAAATCCGGAAAGTACTGGTTATGGGTTGTCTTTCCCAAAGATATAAGTCAGAATTGGAAACGGAGATTCCCGAAGTAGATGCTTATTTTGGTAAATTCGACTGGAAAGGAATACTGAAGTACCTGGGGAAAACGTATGACAATTCTGTCCGTAATCAGCGGATACTGACTACTCCTTCTCATTATGCTTATCTTAAAATTGCAGAAGGGTGTAATCGTATGTGTTCTTATTGTGCTATTCCCATTATGACCGGGAAATATAAATCCCGGGAACTGGATGAAATTTTAGAAGAATGCCGTCTTTTGGCCCGGGAGGGAGTAAAAGAAATTTTAGTGATGGCACAAGATCTGACTTATTACGGAACTGATTTGTATGGAAAAAATAGATTAGCCGAGTTGATTGATAAAATAGCGGATATAGAAGGGATAAAATGGATAAAATTGCATTATGCGTATCCGGCAGGTTTTCCTATGGAATTATTGTCTGTAATGAAAAAGAGGGAAAATGTTTGTAAGTATCTGGATATTGCTTTACAGCATTGTAGCGATCCGATGTTGAAAAAGATGAGAAGGGGAATTGATAAAGAACAAACCATCCGGCTGATCCGGAAAATCCGACGGGAAGTACCGGGAATATATTTGAGAACAACTTTAATGACGGGACATCCGGGAGAAAAAGAGGAGGATTTTAAGGAATTGTGTGACTTTGTATGGAAAATGAAATTTGAACGATTGGGCGTATTTCCGTATTCTCACGAGGAAGACACTTATTGTGATAAGCACTATCAGGATGATGTGCCGGAAAAAATAAAAAAAAGAAGGGCAGAAAAAATCATGAGAATACAACAGAAAGTGGCAGAAGCGCTAAATCTGAACCTGCTGGGGAAAGTCGTACAGGTATTGATTGACCGGGAGGAGGAAGGGTATTTTGTGGGGCGTACGGAACATGATTCCCCGGAAGTAGACCCGGAAGTCATCGTTAAATCAGATTATCCTCTACGGGTAGGAGAATTTTATCAGGTAAAAATCTGCGGAACGTATGAATATGATTTAGAGGGAAAGGTTGTTCCGGATTTGGGAATGTAACTAATTTTAAACGGGAGAGTATAAATTTAGGTATAAATGATAATAAAAACAGGAAAAATGAAAACGACAGTATTTATGGCCATGGTTATCGTTTTTTTGGTAACCGCATGTAAAAAACAGGAGAATACGAAACTTACAGCACAGGAATGGCAACTCCAGGAAATGACCGGGCTCTCTGCCAAACCGGAAAAAATGCCTACCTTACTTTTTACGGATAGCACAGCTTTATACGGTTTTGCCGGTTGTAACCGTTTCTTCGGAACGTATACCACAAAGGGAAAGGACAGATTGCATATAGAATTGGGAGGAGTTACCATGATGTTTTGTCCGGACATGGCTGTAGAAGATCAATATCTGGAAGGATTAAAGAATGTCGCTTCCTATCGTTTCGAAAAGAATCTGCTTCAATTAAGAGATTCAGCCGGAAATGTCCGGATGACTTTTATTCCTAAAAGGACAGAAAAGCAGGTAGGGGTAGATAAAGACAGTCACGGTTGTAATAAAGCAGCAGGTTATACCTGGTCGGAAGTACAGAAAAATTGTATTCGTTTATTTGAATCCGGAGTGCAGTTGGTTTCTGTACAGGATACGGCATCTTCTCTGGCTGCTTATATTGTGTTTTCTGCCGATTCCCTGCAGGCAGAAGTATTTCTGCCGGATACAGAATTTCATCCTGTTTTGGAACGCAGAAGCTTACCTGCCGGAGGATATGCGTGGAACCAGGAAGACGATGATACGTTTAATATTAGAAAAGCCGGCGACAAATGGATCATTGAACAGCGGAATACTATACTTTATCAGCAAAGTAAATAATCAATTCAAATACATTTGAAAAAAGGGTATCCGAAAAACAGGATTTTCGGGTACCTTTTTTTATAGATATCTGTCCTCACTCTCACTAAAGCGAATTTTTACTTTGTTAAATATAATTTATGAACTTCTTGGATAATTATAGGATTAAATTAATTTTGTGACAAGATTTTATAAAGAGGTAATAAATTTGATTTTTATCAGGAAAAAGAGAGGAGAATAAAGGAGCAGGGAGAAACGATGATATATTTTAATTAAATAATTGAATTATGAGTAAAAGAGAAAAAAGCATCGAATTACTGAACAGAGCTGTAAACGATGAGTTATTGGCCGTACATCAGTACATGTATTTCCATTTTGTGTGTGACGATTTGGGATACGATCTGCTTTCCGGACTTTTCCGCCGGACAGCCATACAAGAAATGATGCACGTAGAGCAATTGTCAGAGCGGATACTGTTTTTAAAGGGAGAAGTGGAGATGAAAGTTGCCGGTGAAGTGAAAAAAATCCACGATGCCCGGGAAATGCTGGAGCTTGCAGTAAAAATGGAAATGCAAAGTGTAGATGATTATAATAAATGGGCTAATGAATGTGCTGCTGCCTCAGATTCTGTCTCTAAAAAATTGTTTGAAGCTTTGACTGCTGAAGAAGAAATACATCAGGATCAATTCGATACCGAAATGGAAAATTTGCAGAAATTCGGGGATCATTACTTGGCACTGCAATCGGTAGAACGGAGTAAAAGTGTTGCAACAGGGACTGCTGCTGCTGAATAAAAGCGTTTGATATATTAATTTAAAAATGTCGATTATGCAGAACAATTTATTTTGGATTGTACCGATTTGTTCTTTAATCGCCTTGATTTTTGCCTGGTTGTTTTTCCGTGGCATGATGAAAGAATCGGAAGGTACGGATACCATGAAGCGGATAGCTTCCCATGTGCGTAAAGGGGCGATGGCGTATTTAAAGCAACAGTATAAGATTGTAGGAATCGTATTTTTGATTCTTTGTCTCTTTTTTGCATGGATGGCTTATGGACCGGGTTTACAAAATGAATGGGTATGGTTTGCTTTCCTGACGGGAGGTTTCTTTTCGGGTTTAGCAGGTTTTATCGGTATGAAGACCGCCACTTATGCCTCAGCCCGTACGGCTAATGCTGCCCGGAGGAGTATGAACGAGGGATTAAAGGTGGCATTTCGTTCCGGAGCCGTAATGGGATTGGTTGTAGTAGGGTTGGCTTTATTAGATATTTCGTTATGGTGGTTGGTGTTGGATTATTTTGTAGATGAACCGACTGCCAGTCAGAAAGCGATCATGATCACAACGACTATGCTTACTTTCGGAATGGGGGCTTCTACGCAGGCATTGTTTGCCCGTGTAGGAGGCGGAATCTTTACCAAAGCGGCTGACGTAGGAGCTGATTTAGTCGGAAAAGTGGAAGCCGGTATACCGGAAGATGATCCGAGGAATCCGGCTACTATTGCGGATAATGTAGGGGACAATGTAGGGGATGTTGCAGGAATGGGAGCTGACTTATATGAATCTTACTGTGGTTCCGTATTGGCAACAGCGGCTTTGGGTGCTGCTGCTTTTGCAGCATTTCCGGACCAACAATTCAATGCGATTCTGGCTCCCATGCTGATTGCCGCTTTTGGAGTGATTCTTTCGTTATTGGGTATCTTTTTGGTAAAGACGAAAGAAGGTGCTTCTCAATTACAGTTATTGAGGGCTTTGGACAGGGGAATTAATGTCAGTTCGGTATTGATTATCGGAGCGAGTTTCTTGGTGGTCTATTTATTGGGGTTGAGTTATTGGATTTGTGGTTCTGTAATCGTAGGTTTGCTGACAGGAATCGTAATCGGGAAAGCTACGGAACATTATACTTCCCATGCTTATAAACCGACTCAGGATATTGCAAAGAGTTCGCAGACCGGACCGGCTACCGTCATTATCAAAGGTATAGGAACGGGAATGATTTCTACTGCTATACCGGTTATAACAATTGTTGTTGGAATTATTCTGGCTTACCTTTTTGCATCCGGGTTTGATATGGCAAATATGTCGATGGGATTGTACGGTGTTGGTATTGCTGCTGTCGGTATGCTGTCGACATTGGGAATAACCCTGGCTACTGACGCTTACGGACCCATTGCGGACAATGCAGGAGGGAATGCTGAAATGAGTGAATTGGGAAAAGAAGTGCGTCAACGTACAGATGCTTTGGATGCTTTAGGAAATACAACAGCTGCTACCGGTAAAGGATTTGCTATCGGTTCTGCGGCATTGACCGGTTTGGCACTTTTAGCGTCTTATATCGAGGAAATTAAGATTGGTTTGGTACGTTTGGGAGAGACAACTTTAAATGTGGGAGGAGACATCATACAAACAACTTCTGCGACCCTGAAGGATATGATGACTTATTATGATGTCAACTTGATGAATCCTAAAGTGTTAGCCGGTGTATTTATCGGTTCGATGATGGCTTTCTTATTCTGCGGGTTGACCATGAATGCTGTAGGACGGGCTGCCCAAAAAATGGTAAATGAAGTAAGGCGGCAATTCCGGGAAATTAAAGGAATCATGGAAGGTAAAGCGGAACCCGATTATGCCCGTTGTGTAGAAATCTCGACCCGGGGCGCTCAAAAAGAAATGTTATTTCCTTCTTTACTGGCTATCGTTATTCCTATTGTTGTAGGATTGATTTTCGGAGTTGCCGGCGTAATGGGATTATTGGCTGGCGGATTGGGTTCTGGCTTCGTATTGGCGATTTTTATGGCTAATTCCGGAGGAGCCTGGGATAATGCCAAAAAATATGTAGAAGAAGGAAATTTGGGCGGAAAGGGTTCAGAATGCCATAAGGCTACTGTGATCGGTGATACGGTAGGAGATCCTTTTAAAGATACTTCCGGCCCAAGCTTGAATATTCTGATTAAATTGATGAGTATGGTTGCTATTGTTATGGCAGGAGTTACTTGTACAATTAGTTTGATCCACTGACCGGATCCGGAATTAAATATTTTTAGCAAAAAGAGGTTATGAAAATAACCTCTTTTTGTATTTTATGACTTTCCTCTGTTTACAGGATACTACCCGGTATTTGACAATTCTTTTCAACGGTATTTACAACTGAAAAATTAATCGGAAGAGGTTGTTTCGCTTATCCGATAACCGGATTTTCTGCTTCAATTCATTTGTAAATCAAAAAAATACAGTATAGTAATAAATAATAGATTGTACATATATTAACAATTGAGAATAAAATAGTTTTGTCTATTTTAATTGATTATCAATAGTTTATATAAAAACGTTTAACTACTTATTCCAGACAGAATATTGATAATGAATGATATAGAATTAAAAGAAAGGATCGATTAAATAGGATGGCATCTACGCTTTCAGCAACAAAATTAAACAATAATTTAATTTTTCAAAATCTTTATACTCATAATGTTATTCTAAAAGTTAAAAAAAATAAATAATAAACATGATATCTATTTAATCGATCGTTTGTGTTGGATGTGAAATATATGTTAATAAATGGATCGGTTCTATAAGATCATTGGAGATAAGTCTCATACGGAAAATAGGTAAATGTGTGTTATTACCCATTATTAATAATTAAAAGATAGAAATGATGAAAAAATTAATGTTAGTTACATTGTGTTTATGCTGGGTTATGTATGGTTTTACTCAGAAAAAAGAAGTTTTATTAGTTGATTATTTTTCGTACACCTCTAAAATCGGAAGCTCTTACCCCGAGCAATTACGGAATGCTATCATTGGCGGAATTGCAGAGACTGGACGTTTATCGGTTGTAGATGTGGATGCTGAAGCGGATTTGAAAATTGAAGCTGAAAGGCGTTCGTCCGAGGGAGCTATGGCAGACGAGACGGCTCGTACGGCTCAGATGAAGACCATGGGAGCGAATTATTTATTGACCGCTCATGTTGCAAATATGGATGCGATCAGAAAAACCTTGGACAATGGCAGTATATATTACGACGGTTTGATTTCTTTTACTGTGAAAGTAACTAATATTACAGACGGATCGATCAAAGTTAGCAAACAGTTTGATTATTCAGGCTTAAATGCTAAGACCGGAGATAGCCGGGAAGCTGCGATTACAGCAACTTTGGCTTATGTTAAAACGTCTATGCAGAAATTTGTAAATGATTACTTTAAATTGGAATCTACAATTGTGGCCATTGAACAATCCGATAAGAAAAAAGGAGCTGTAACGGTATATATAAATTGTGGGTCTACTGTAGGCATACAAAAAGGACAACTTTTTGATGTGAAAGTTGAGAAAGATATTGCCGGTAAGAAAATTTTGACCAATATCGGAGCGCTTAAAGCGGAAGAAGTACAGGGAGAGGATATGACACTTTGTAAGGTAACAAAAGGAGGGAAGGAAATTCTGGAAGCGAATCAGGACGGAAGAAAATTGGTGATCATTTCCGGAAAACAAGGAGGAGGTTTATGGAAAACCATGGGGACTGTCCTGAAATAAGAAGGATATAGATTAACTCAGCATTAAAAGGGCGGAAAGAGTGGAACCTATTTTAGAAAGACTGTCTGAAATTATTTTTTAGGCAGTCTTATTCTTTTTTCCGGATTTGTTGTGTTTGGAGAAAAAGGGGAGATCTGACCTTATCCGTAAAATTACAAAGCTGAATATTGTTTTGAAGTAAATCCTGAAAAAGAAATCTCAAGAGAGATTCAAATAGGTATAAGTATTGAAAAAATATCCTACATTTGTATATTAAATGAGAATTTTTGAAAAAAATCATTTATAATTTGTCACAAAAGAGAAGAAAAAATCATATCCTAGTGAGAATGATTTTAGAGAAACAGATAAATGATGCGGAAGCCGAAAAGCTTGAGAGTAGGCGACTAACATTAAATAATAAACTGATATCATGAAAAAAATTTATTTTATTTTAGGATTGTCTGTTATGCTGGCTGCAGGTTGTGGAGGCCAGAAACAATTGGTAAAATCTCAGGAAGATGTGGAAGTCGTAGTACCGTGTTCGGGTCCGGAATACATGACGAGCGGGGACTATTTCCGGGCATCAGCTATGGGTTTATCTACAGATATGATGATGGCTAAAAAGAAAGCTTTGGCAGAAGCCCGGGCTGAGTTAGCTACTGCTATGAACAGCACGATGAAACGTGTTATTGATAATTACGGATCTTCTTATCAGCTGGGAGAACAGGAAGAAGCGAAAAGCCGTTTCCAGGATTTAGCCCGTTCGGTCGTGTCTGAAAAATTGACCGGAACGCGTACCTTATGTGAAAAAACGATGAAAACTCCTGACGGAAAATATAAGGTATATGTTGCTATTGAGCTTGCCGGAAACGAAATAATGAATGCTATGAATAACCGGATTAGCAATGATGATAAACTGAAAATCGATTACGAGTACGAAAAATTCAAAAAAGTATTCGATGAAGAGATGGAAAAGCTGGCTAAAGAACAGTAAAAAAAAATCCGAAAATAATCAGGGAACTCCTGTTTTTTTGTTGGATTTCAAAAAAAGAACGGCCGGTCCGGAGAGAGAATTTTCCTCTCTCCGGATGGAACGGGAGGAAACTGGACTTTCCGGATTATTTTCCCTCAAAAGCAAAGGATTTCTGTCGGTATTTTTTTGTTTTGTTTTTTTAGGGACTATCTGGGGACAAACAGTTAATTCTTATGTAAAAGAATATAATTGGAGAAGTGGTTGCCGGGACACATTGCCCCAGTGGGTATTTGAACCAGGGGAGGAAGTGTTTCTGGGAATATCCGATCCTTGTCTCCAACCCGAGGCCGCAAGAGAACAAGCCATACAACGTGCCTTATTTATTTACGGATTACAACAAGGAACAGAACTAAAAGTGGCATTTGATTACCTGACATCTGTGAAGGAACGGTTTTCTTATGATCGGGAAACCAGTAAAATGTTGGTGTTAGCTACTTGTACTCTTGATTCTGATTTTTTGCGCTATGAGATTTTAAACGAGTATATTTCCCGTTATGGAGAAGTTTTTGTGGCTCTTACTGTTCGTCCGGGCGGGAAAGAAGGGGTCCGTTTTTCAGCTTCTGCGGAGTTTATGATCGTAGAAGATAAAGATTTGAGAGAGGAACGGGAGATAAAAATATTCCTGAATTTAGCTGCTGAAGGATTTGAAAAGATAAAAACGACCACCTATTCATGCAAGGGAGGCCGGAGTTACCGTCAGATTTTGACAACGATCAATGATACTTCCCAGCTGATTCCTTATGGAAGATATTGGTATAAGGATAATGGATGCGGAGATGAATATAAGGAAAATGCATGTAAAATGACGGATTCCTTTTGGGGAGCATTGACAGAAACATTGTTAAATGAGATAACTTTGTATTCTTTTCCAACGGTTTATTTGAAGAAAATGAGTGAAAATTACGGGAATATACAGCAGGAATTGAAGCGGGAACTGATAAAAGAAAAAGTAAGTATAAAGTTGGAAAGTATAGGAATTCGGGAAAATCTGCTTCAGGCGGGATGGTATATAAAAATAGAAAATTGAAAAGAATCACATTTTTGTCGTTTGTGAAATTCAGAAGAAGATGAAAAAAATATTTATAACATCGGTTTTACTCCTGTTAACATTGGTTTTGTTTGCCCAAGAAGAGCTGAAAGATGAATTTGAACAGTTTAAAAAACAAAGGCAACAGGAATATAATAATTATGTCAGTGAACGGAATAAAGAATTTGCTGATTTTTTAAAAAAAGAATGGCAGCAGTTTCAAAGTTTTAAAGGGGAACCCTTACCTGTAGAACCGAAACCCCAGCGTCCCCCTTTTGTTCAGGATTCTAATCTTCCTCTTATAACGGGTCCTGTAATAGACAATCCATTGCCTTCTTTACCTGAAATCAAACCCGTTGCCAGAAATCCGCGTAAGCCCGAAGTATTGCCCGAAGAATTGACATTTTTATTTTATAATACTGAATTGGAAATCCCCTTTTCTTCCCGGCTGAAAATAAAAGGAGCCGGTTATACTGAAGAACAGATTGCCGCCTATTGGGAAAAGATGAGTGCGGCTCCTTATGAAGATTTTTTGAAGGAATTACAGGCTCGTGCCCAGGTTTTCGGATTAAATGACTGGGGAATGTACCGTTTGACGGAAGCTGTCGCTCAGAAATTGTTTGAGAATGAAAATGACCGTTTATTATTTTGTTTCTTTATGCTTCGCCAGCAGGGCTTAGACGTTAGGATCGGACGTTCTCAGGAGCAGTTATGCCTGTTAATGGCTTTTTCCACGAAGGTATACGAACATTCCTATTTTGTTTTAGAGGGTAAAAAATACTATTATATCGGGAAAAATAAGCTTAACGGACTTTATACTTACGGAAAAACGGCAGCAGATAAGGATTTAAAACAAGTGGATTTACATCTTTCCGTTCCTTTGAATATCGGAGATGCCTGGAAAATGAGAGAGTTGAAATTGAAAAAATTTCCGGAAATACAAATTACTTTGCCATACAATTTAGCAAATATCGCTTTTTACAGTGATATGCCTTTGACGGATCTACCTGTATATTTTGCGGCTCCTCTTCCTCAAAAAACGGAAGAAGCGGTTTTAGACTACTTCAGAGATATTCGTGCGAAGTATTCTTTACCGGAATTTGTCGGAATCTTATTGAATTTTGTGCAGACTTCCTTTGAATACCAAACAGATGAGGAGCAGTTCGGCAAAGAAAAGTATTTTTATCCGGAAGAGGTGTTAGCCTACCCTTATTGTGATTGTGAAGACAGGGCTGCCTTTTTTGCGCGCTTAGTGCGGAATTTGACAGGCCTGCAAGTGGTCGGTTTGGATTACCCCGGTCATGTGGCGACAGCTGTATACTTCGAAGATATAGCTGTAGAAGGGGATGCATTGACCCATAAGGGACTTCATTACGTTATATGTGATCCGACTTATATAAATGCTTCTGTAGGCATGGAAATGCCTCAATATCAAGAGACGAAGCCAGAGATAGTTGAATTTGAAGATGGGGTAATAGCGATAAAATAAATAGAGATTTCAGTTTTTTGAGTAGATTCTGAAGAATAAATGCGGAAAGGGAATTTTTCCGGAAAGCAGAAATTCTTCAGAATTTTTTTATTTAGTAAGTAAGAAGATCGGATTTGTCCGGTGAAAATGAGTTTGGAGAAGGAGATATATGCCTTTTTCGAGTGGATTTTGTGACTTAAAAAGCTGTTTTTTCGGGGGAAAATGATTATATTTGTATGTTTTTGGAAAAACGGTTTTGGAAACCAGAAAGAAAATAATTAATATAATCATATGAGCGAAGAAGAAAAAGTGAAAACGGAACAGGAAGAATATTCTGCGGATAGTATCCAGGTATTGGAAGGTTTGGAAGCCGTAAGAAAACGTCCTTCTATGTATATCGGAGATGTGAATACGGACGGTTTGCATCATTTGGTATATGAGGTGGTAGATAACTCTATTGATGAGGCGTTGGCCGGATATTGTGATCATATACAAGTATTTATCAATGAGGATAATTCCATTACCGTACGTGATAACGGACGGGGAATTCCGACAGCCCGGCATGCCAAAGAGAACAGGTCTGCCCTGGAGGTAGTGCTTACTGTATTACATGCCGGAGGAAAATTTAATAAAGATTCTTATAAAGTATCCGGTGGGTTACATGGAGTAGGTGTTTCCTGTGTAAATGCACTTTCAGATAAGCTGGTTGCAGAAATATACCGGGAAGGAAAAGTGTGGCGGCAGGAATTTTGTAAAGGATGTCCGCAGGGGGATGTAGAGATCATCGGTGAGACCGACCGTACAGGGACTACAATTACATTTAAACCGGATGAATCTATCTTTTATGTTACGGAGTACAAATACGACACCCTGGCTACCCGTTTGCGGGAACTAGCCTATTTAAATAAGGGGATTCGTTTGTCGCTGACAGACAAGCGGGAATTGGATCCGGAAACTAATCAGCCCCGGCATGAGGTCTTTTATTCGGAATATGGTTTAAAAGAGTTTGTTGAATTTATCGATGCCAGCCGGGAAAAATTAATCGAGAATACGATTGATATCAATACGGAAAAGAATGGAATACCCATAGAAGTGGCTTTACATTATAATACTTCCTTTACGGAAAATGTTTTTTCTTATGTAAACAATATTAATACGAAGGAGGGGGGGACGCATCTGGCTGGCTTCCGGAGGGGGCTGACCCAGACTTTAAAGAATTATGCCGATACTACCGGGATGTTATCGAAATTAAAGTTTGACATAAGCGGGGACGATTTCCGTGAAGGCCTGACTGCTGTCATTTCTGTAAAAGTTCAGGAACCTCAGTTTGAAGGGCAAACCAAGACAAAATTAGGGAATACAGAAGTGGGTACTGCTGTATCTCAGGCGGTAAGTGCTGCATTATCGAATTATTTGGAAGAACACCCTAAAGATGCCAAGGCAATTGTCGATAAGGTAATTCTGGCTGCTACGGCCCGGCATGCTGCCCGTAAAGCGAGGGATTTAGTACAGCGTAAATCGGTACTTTCCGGTTCTGGATTACCCGGGAAATTAGCGGATTGTGCAGATAATGATCCTGCTAATTGTGAAATATTTCTGGTCGAGGGAGATTCTGCAGGTGGATCGGCTAAACAGGGAAGGGATCGTCAGTTTCAGGCTATTTTACCGTTGAGGGGAAAAATCCTCAATGTGGAGAAAGCCATGCGTCACCGGGTATATGAAAGTGATGAAATTGTCATGATCTTTAAAGCTTTAGGAATTACACCAGGGACAGAGGAAGACAGTATGGGAGTAGATTTGGACCGGATCCGTTATCACAAAATCATTATTATGTCGGATGCCGATGTCGACGGTGCTCATATTGCGACTCTGATTATGACTTTGTTTTTCCGTCACATGAAGTCCGTTATCGAACACGGGTATCTTTATATAGCCACACCTCCTTTGTATCTGGTAAAGAAAGGAAAAGAACAAAGGTATTGCTGGAATGAAGAAGAGCGGCTGCGTCTGATTCAGGAATGGGGAGGAGGCAGAGAGAGCAATTTACATATTCAGCGGTATAAAGGTTTGGGAGAAATGAATCCGGAACAATTGTGGGAAACCACTATGGCACCGGAAGGCCGCACTTTGCGTCAGGTATCGATAGAGAATGCTGCGGAGGCAGACCGAATATTCTCCATGCTGATGGGAGATGATGTACCGCCCAGAAGGCAGTTTATTGAACAGAATGCTACTTATGCTACTATAGATACATAATTTTAATATACTTTAGGTTTGCAGGCCGGCAAGCCTAAAGTCCTAATCTATTTCCTGAATGAATATTTGTATTTTTTGTGCGTCTTCTGATCATTTGGCTCCTGTGTATTTTGAACAAGCCCGTTTATTAGGAGAAGAAATAGCCGGACAATCCTGGAAGATTGTGTACGGGGGTACAAATTGCGGGCTGATGAAAGAAGTGGCACAGGCTGCCTTAAAAGCAGGAGGAAAAGTGGAAGGAGTGATCCCCGCTTGTATACAGGAAAGGGGATTGACGGCAACGGGTCTGACAGAGTTATATGTGGCGGCTGACATGAAGGAAAGGAAACAGAAAATGAGGGATATGGCGGACGCTTTTATCGCTATGCCCGGGGGGTGGGGAACTTTAGAAGAAATTACTGAAGTTATCACTTTAAAACAATTGGGGATGCATACTAAACCGGTGCTGTTTTTTAACATTAACGGATTCTATGATTCCTTCTTTTCTTTTATAAATGAATCTGCCGGAAACGGATTTATTGCTCCGGTTTACGAAAAGCTATATAAAATTGCAGGTAGTGTTTCAGAGATTGCCTGCTACCTGAAAAGTCCGGGAGAGACTCATCTATATTCAAAATATTGAACCTGATTTATTTTGAAATATATTTTTTTTTAATATCTTTACCCCAATAATATAAAAATGGCGGGATGTGGTTTATGATGTGCGAGGAGCACTCAAAGATACCCTTGTAGAGATTACAATGGAAATTTGAATTAGTTTTAGTTTAGTTTAGTCAAAGGGGGATATCATATCCCCCTTTGTTATTCCATTAAACCTCTTCCGGTCTTGTGAATTTGTTCCGTTTCTTTCAGTTGGGCAACAGCTTTATCCAGTACCCCATTGATAAAAGGACCGCTTTTAGGTGAACTATAAGATTTTGTTATTTCGATATATTCATCCAGTGTTACTTTAATGGGGATAGCAGGGAAGTGTTTTAATTCAGACAAAGCTAAAGACATAATCAATTTGTCCATATCGGATATCCGTTCAATTTCCCAGTTTAAAATATATTTATCAATAATTTTAAGGTTTTCGTCCTGTTCCAATATTGTTTTACGCAACAGCATTTTGGCAAAGTCCAGATCTTCTGCTTCATTGTAGATGGCGTAAAAAATATTATCGTTTTCAGTATCGCTTTCTTTAATATTTTTCAGGGTTTTATAGACGACATTCAATACTAATTCAAAATCGTCATTCCAATAAATGTTGATATCTTCTAGTGTTTGGAAAAAGATTTCATTCTGTGCAATAATTTCTGTAAAAATGTCGAGTATAAATCGTTTATGATCTTCAAAATTCACTTCTTCCCGGCTCATATATTCTTTATAAACCGGATGTCCGGTAATGGTATTATAGAGAAAATAGATTAATTCCATATTATCATTCCAACTGATCGGATGATTGAGCAGATAGGATTTGAATTTTTTATTTTCAGACAGTTTCGAAAAAATCGGATTATCGATAAATCGGGTATTGGGATGCAAATCATCCTCGGTAGCAAAATGTTTATTTTTTGCCGCATCTATTTTTAAAAAAGCTTTATGTCGTAATTCTGTAAGTAACAGAAGAATTTGATAATAGAGGTCTGTACTTTTCCCGATACTTTTTAATAAGTCCCGTTCTGTTTCTGCCTGCGATACACCTTCTTTTTTAGAATAAGCGTAAAGGAGTTGTAAAACTTTAATCCGGATTAATCTTCTGCTTGTCATTTCTATGAAGAACAATTGGTTTATTTTGACGCCGCAAAAGTAGTAAATTAATTGAAAAGCGGGAATTGAAAATTGAAAATTATATCTTTGCAAAGAATATAAGTAACCGATAGAGGATTTTTGGCCGGAATTACTTGAAAAGTAAGCCGTCAGCAAATGAGGTTACGCGAAAATAGGAATTTGATTAAAAAATATGATAGAGAGTATCGGTATATATAATTATGCATTGATCGAACAAACTGAGATGGAGATGCAAGCCGGTTTATCTGTAATTACAGGGGAAACAGGAGCTGGTAAGTCTATTTTATTAGGAGCTATCGGACTGACCCTGGGACAACGGGCGGATATTTCTGTATTGATGAATAAGGAGAAAAAATGTATCGTTGAGATTATATACAATGTGAAAGGGTATTCTTTATCCGGTTGGTTTAAGGAGAATGAATTGGATTATTCAGATCATGTTGTGGTTAGAAGGGAAATAACTGCCGAAGGAAGGTCCAGGGGATTTATCAACGATACACCTGTGAATAACAAAATCTTGAAAGAATTCGGGGAGTATATGGTGGATATTCATTCGCAGCATCAATCTTTGCTTTTGGGACGCCCGGCTTACCAAATCGATATTTTAGATGCTTTTTGCGGAAATGTTTCAAAAGTGGCGGAATACCGGAAATGTTATGAGGAGCGTCGCCTTAGCCTTCTGGAATTAAAAGAGCTGAAGGCCAAAGCATCGGAAGCGGTAAAGGAAGAAGAGTATTTGAAATATCGTTTAAGTCAGTTGGAAAGTGCTAAACTGAAAAAAGGGGAAAAGGTAGAACTGGAGGAAGAGTTGGCTCTGTTGACAAATGCTGAAACAATTAAAACCGGATTCAGTCAATTAACGTATCAATTGAGAGATACGGAAAATAATGCTGTTATTCCGGTTTTAAAAAATTGTAAGCATGTTTTCGCTTCTTTACGCCCTGTGGTGAAAGAGGCTTCGGAATATGAGGAACGTTTGAATTCCGTTATTTTGGAATTGGGTGATTTAGCGGATGAAGCAGAGAAACGGGCAGAAAATACGGAATTTAGTCCGGCCCGTATAGAGCTTGTTAATGCCCGCTTAAACGTAATATATGATCTTTTATTTAAATATAAAGTGGAAACAGTTGAGGAGTTGCTGGAAATAAAAGAACAGATTTTCGGGCAATTATCAGGGATACAGGAATATACCGGTAATATTGAAAAGCTTGAAAAAGAGATCGCAGGAATGGAGAACCGGATGCAGAAATTGGCTGAACAATTACATCAGACGCGGATTGATGCCCGGATTCCATTGTGTCAGGAAATGGAGAATTTGTTACAGGATTTGGGGATAAAGCATGCCCATTTTGAAATTGACATTCAGGAAACAGAGGAATTTCTGGGGAATGGAAAGGATGAGGTTACTTTCCTTTTTGCTGCCAATAAAAATCAACAACCGGGTGAAATTGCCAAGGTTGCTTCCGGAGGTGAAATATCCCGGGTCATGCTTTCCCTGAAATACGTATTATCAAAAACCCGTCGGCTGCCTGTAATTGTTTTCGATGAAATAGATACGGGATTATCGGGAGAAGTGGCGCACCGGATGGCACAGATGATGCAAGAAATGGCCCAGGGAATGCAGGTCATCTGTATTTCTCATTTGCCTCAGATCGCATCGGCAGGGAAAGAACATTTTAAAGTATATAAAGAAGATCGTCAAACCAATACGGTTTCCAGGATCCGAAAATTATCCCGTACAGAAAGGGTGAATGAAATTGCCGGAATGATCAGTGGGAGCGAGATTACTTCTGCAGCCCTCGAAACGGCAAGAAATCTGTTGAAGTTTGAAAATAAATAATGAATAATATGGCATATAATTTACTGAAAGGAAAAAAAGGGATCATATTCGGGGCATTAAATGAGATGTCCATTGCCTGGCAAGTGGCTGAGAAATGTTTGGAAGAAGGAGCCCGGATTGTGTTGACGAATACTCCTTTATCTATCCGGATGGGAAAAGTAGAAGAATTTGCAAGGACGAATCAGGTTCCTCTTATTCCTGCAGATGCTACAAACATAGAGGATCTAAATCGTCTGCTGGAAGAAGCAATGCATCATTTTGGAGGGAAAATAGATTTCATTTTGCATTCTGTAGCGATGTCTCTGAATGTCCGGAAAAAACGGTCGTATGACGATTTGGATTACGATTATTTGCAGAAAACCCTGGATATTTCAGCGGTATCTTTCCATAAAGTATTACAATGCGCAAAAAAGTTGGATGCCATTAACGAATGGGGGTCGGTGGTGGCTTTATCCTATGTAGCGGCTCAGCGTACTATGTATGAATACAATGATATGGCTGATGCAAAAGCAATGCTGGAATCCATCGCACGCAGTTTCGGCTACATTTACGGAAGGGAGAAAAAAATCCGGATCAATACAATTTCCCAGTCTCCGACGTTGACTACGGCCGGAAGCGGCATCAAAGGTTTTGATTCCCTAGTCGATTTTGCTGATCGTATGTCTCCTTTGGGGAATGCTACGGCAGAAGAGTGTGCAAATTATTGTATCTGTCTGTTTTCGGATTTGACACGTAAAATTACAATGCAGAATTTGTATCATGACGGCGGATTTTCCAGTATGGGGATGAGTTACAGAGCTATGCACCAGTACAATAAGAGTTTCGATACAGATAAAAACGACAAATAAGTAAAACGTTCCACTGTTCCCTGCTCAATCCCCTTTTTTGTATGGTTAGAACGTCAGGCGGGAGTGAACTTGAGTCGGGCTTTGCTGCTTCCGGCATAAGTTTCCCTTTTTAGGTCTGGATTGAAACGCCTGAACCGGTGGGTATTTCTTTTAAATACCTTTTCTGAGCTGTATTGTAAAAGTTATTACAGCTTTAAAAAATAAATATTATATTTACAATCGATAAAATGTGGGCTTCAATTTTCAATAATTGATTTAAAAAAAATTATGTCTTACTTGTTTTTTGATACGGAGACGACTGGTTTGCCTTTGCGTTGGAATGCTCCGGTAACAGATACTGCTAATTGGCCCCGGCTGGTACAATTGGCATGGGTGGTATGTAATGCTGAAGGACGTATTGAATCGGAACGGAATGCGATTATCCGGCCGGAAGGGTATACGATTCCGGCAGAAGTGGCACGGATACATGGAATTACGACCCAATTGGCACAGGAGAAAGGGGAAAATTTGAAGGAGGTGTTAGAGGATTTTTCAGAACAAATCGATAATGCTCAGCTATTGGTTGGGCATAACATTAGCTTTGATGAATGTATTGTAGGAGCTGAATTTGAACGTTTACGCATGATGACTTCTTTGTTTTTAAAACCCAAATACTGTACCATGAAATGCTCGGTGGAGTATTGCAAACTACCGGGGAAAAAAGGGTTTAAATCCCCGAAACTTTCAGAACTGTACCGGATTTTATTCGGTACTAATTTTAAGGATGCCCATAATGCATTGGCAGATGTGGAAGCTACAGTCAAATGTTTCTGGAAGTTAAAAGAATTAGGGGTAATCAAAATCTGAAATTGTATCTTTACTTATCAACAGTGTTGTTGATTTCTTTCTGATAAAACGGGAGGGTATTTTTCTTCTGTTTTGGTCTATTGTTATACCTTTGTGGTGTTCAATAAAGGAATTTGAATGGAATTATGGCAAAGAAAACAGAGAATATAAAAAATAATTATCGGGATTTATCTTCTGAGTACGGTAAGATGCCGCCTCAGGCAGTGGATTTGGAAGAGGCCGTATTAGGGGCTTTGATGTTGGAAAAAGATGCTTTTGCCATAGTCGGGGATTTACTGAAACCGGAATGTTTTTACAAGGATGCACACCAGCGGATATTTAAAGCCATTCATCAATTGTTTATCAAAGATGAGCCTGTGGATATACTCACGGTGAGCGTGGAATTGAAAAGTAGCGGAGAGTTGGAACAGGTTGGAGGGTATTATTATCTTTCGCAACTGACTTCCCGGGTCGCTTCTGCTGCCCATATTGAGTTTCATGCCCGGATTATTGTCCAAAAATACATACAGCGGAAACTGATTGGGGTGTGTACAGAATTGCAGGATATGGCTTATGATGAGGCAACGGATGTAGCAGATTTGGTAGATAAAGCGCAGAAGGCTGTGTTTGATATTGCAGACGGGAATATTCGGAAAGATACTACGGAAATTGCTCCGCTGATTGAAGATGCTATCCGGGGTATAGAAGCTGCAGCAAAACGTCCGGATGGAATTAGCGGTATTCCTTCCGGATTTACGGCTTTGGATGAAGTGACTTCCGGCTGGCAGAATTCTGATCTGGTCATCATTGCTGCCCGTCCTGCCATGGGAAAGACTGCATTTGTGCTTTCCATGGCCCGCAATATGGCGGTTTTATATAAACAACCCATAGCTGTTTTTTCTTTGGAAATGTCTTCCCTGCAATTGGTCAATCGTCTGATTGCCAGTGAGACAGAATTGGGATCTGAAAAGATAAAAAACGGACGTTTGACAGAAGAAGAATGGAAACACCTGCACAGTAAAATAAAGACTTTAATAACTGCACCTATTTATGTAGACGATACTCCGGCTTTGTCTATTTTTGAATTACGGGCGAAATGCAGGAGATTAAAACAAAAATATGATGTCAAAGTAATCATTATCGATTATCTTCAACTCATGACGGCAGGAGCGGATATGAGGGGAAACCGGGAACAGGAAGTCAGTATGATTTCCCGGCAATTGAAGATTATTGCAAAAGAATTGAATGTACCGGTTATTGCTCTGTCACAGCTGAACCGGGGAGTAGAGTTGAGAACGGGAGATGCCAAAAAACCGATGTTGTCCGACTTACGTGAATCCGGGGCGATAGAACAGGATGCTGATATGGTATTATTTATACACCGTCCTGAGAAATATGGTATCATGACAGATGCTCAGGGAAATAGTTTAAAAGGGATTGCTGATATCATTATTGCTAAACACCGTAATGGAGCCGTAGGGGAAATACAATTACGTTTCAGGAGTGAATTAACTCAGTTCTGCGATTTGGAAATGGTTACTCCTTTTCATTCGGATACGACAACCGGGGAATTAGTGACCCGTACCTATAGTTCCAAATTAAATGACGATCCTGTACCGGCGCTGGATACCGGTTTTGAAGAAGGAGGAAAGTCATTTGAGGCAGGAACGGATTCCGGAAAAGCTCCGTTTTAAAAAGAATTTCTGATATAAAGAGTTTAAAATTACCGGTCTATGCGTGCAAAAATAGGATTTTTAGTAAAATATTATTTATTCTGGATATTGCTGTCTGTAGTAGCAAAAGTGATTTTTTTACTTTATGAAAAAGGAGACGGGCTGCAGACAGGGGATTATTTTCAGCTGTTTTACAAAGGACTGCAACTGGATTTTTCATTGGGAGGATACATTATGATGCTGGCCTGTCTGCTGACGGCATTTACTCCGTTTGTACGGGAACAGATCATAAAAGGATGTTTTGCTCTGTTGACAATTGTATTACTGCTATTGTTCTGGACAGTAGTTGTTGTAGATTTGGAACTCTTTAAAAATTGGGGATACCATATTGATTCTACTCCCTTGTTGTATATAAAGACTCCGAAAGAAGCCCTGGCTTCTTTATCCAATGGCCTGATTGTCGGGTTAGTCCTGTTTTTGATTGTACTAATTGCTGGAAGTTATTATTTATACCGGCATTTTATTTCCCGGCCTTACCACTATAAATCCGGTTCCTGGTGGCAGGTTCCTGTCTTTTTGATTTTAAGCGCATTAATGATTATTCCTGTAAGGGGAGGCTTTAATGTTGCTCCTATGAATACGAGTTTTGTCTTTTTCCATAAAACCAGTATGTTCGCTAATCAGGCAGCAATCAATCCCGTTTGGAACTTTATTTACGAAGTACTTCACATGAATAAGGCCCAAAAGAAATTTGAATATATGCCTGCAGAAAAAGCTCATGCGATTGTGGATACATTAATGCGTCAGGGAGGAACTTACAAGCAAATTTTAAATACTGACCGCCCCAATATTGTTATTCTTTTATTGGAGAGTTTTACGGCGAATGCGATAGAGGTTTTAGGAGGGGAAGCAGGCGTGACTCCTCATTTAAATCAACTGGCCAGGGAAGGTATACTTTTTTCCAATATTTATGCTGTGGGGAACCGTTCTGACCGGGGAATGGCCGGAGTGATCAGTGCTTATCCTTCCCATCCGAATTTTTCTTTATTGAAATACCCCAATAAAACGGCTACACGTCCCCGTTTTTCAGAAGACCTGGAAGCCAACGGTTATCATACGCGTTTTTACTATGCGGGCGATATCAATTTCGGAGGCTTCCGCTCGTATGTTACGATGAGTTTTCAGGAAATGGTCACAGAGGATGATTTTTCAGGAAAAGCTCAGGAAGAACGGTTTAAATGGGGTATACACGATGAGTTTATGTTCGAACGCCTTTTCCAGGATGTAAGTAAGGCTCCGCAACCTTTTATGTATATGGCTTTCAATATGAGCAGCCATGAACCTTTTGAAGTTCCCATGGAAACCCGTATCGCGGGAAATTCGGAAGAGAAACGTTTTCTAAATGCTATTTATTACAGTGATGCTTGTATCGGCGACTTCATCCGTAAATGTAAAGCATCCGGAATATGGGATAATACTTTATTTATTTTGGTAGCAGATCATGGTACGATAAAAATCGGGGATTTACAGCCTTTTGAACCAAGAGCTTTCCATATCCCTTTTCTGCTTGCCGGAGGAGTGCTAAATGTGCAGGATACTGTTATTTCGACCATCGGGTCCCAATCGGATATTGCAGCAACCTTATTAGCCCAGTTGGGAATTGATCATTCTCAATACCGATACAGTAAAAATTTGCTTGCTGAGGATATAATTCCTTTTGCCTTTTATTCTTATTCCAATGCTATGGGTATTATTTCACAGGAAGGTATTTCCATTTACGATTTAAAAAGTAATAAATACCTGAGAGGCGATAGTTTAACTTTAAATAATGAACGGTTAAAAGCTTATTTACAAGTATTAGATGAAGATGTCAATTAATTTGGAATTCCTTTGTATAAAATAGAAAGGATAGTAAAATCGTCTGACTGGCCTGCATCTTTTATATGATGATGTATGCCTGATAAAATGGAAGAAACAAGGGTCTGCGGAGAACGGTTTGTCGCTTGCTGGATGTATTCCATCAGTCTGGCTTCTCCGAAAAAGTTTCCGTTTATATTTTCGGCATCTGTAATACCATCGGTGAATAAGAGAATCTGACATCCTTTCCGGAGAGTATAAGTGAATTCTGAAAACTTATAATCTTCCAAAATTCCAATAGGTACATCTGTATACTTATTCAAGGTATGAACTTGGCCGTTCTGATGAATAATTAAAGGACGGGGATGTCCTGCATTGGTAAAAGTAATAATTCCTGTATTTATATCCATTATGCCGATAACCATGGTTACATACATATCGTCTTCATTGTTGTCACACATATGGGCATTGATGGTATTGCAAATTTCGGCAGTAGAGTCCTGTCGACTGGCTACATAACGGAAAAGCTTGATGATAGAAGCCATGTAAAGGGCTGCCGGAACACCTTTCCCTGAAACATCTCCAATGGCAAAATAAAGTTTATGACCGATTAAAAAATATTCATATAAATCTCCTCCTACACTTTTGGATTGTTTCAATTCTCCGTATAACTCTATGTTACGGGGTAAAGCAATAGGTTTCGGCAAAAATCGCTGTTGTATTTTTCTGGCTAATTTTATTTCTGTTGTGATCTTTTCATTTTCTGCTGTCGTTTTCTTTAATTCTTTGATATAGGAGGTGATATTGTTTTGCATATAAGCATAAGACTCGTATAATTCCCGTAATTCTTCATTGTGCGGATCAGCAGGAAATTGCATATTCCCTTCCCCCTGACAGCTGCTTCTTACGTTTTTGGTAAATTCACCTAAGGGAAATAAAGAATGATGTACAATCCGGATGATAATATAGAGGAAGATGAAAAAACCTGTACCCAGTATTAAAACAAATAAAAAACAAAATTTATCGAAAACAGAGAATATTTCTTTATCAGGACAAAGGGTGTTTATTTTCCACTGAAAAACAGGATCGGTATTGTAATACAAATGATAACGGGTGTTGTTTTTTATAAGATTTGCTTCGCCTCTTTCTGTCGTCCGGTAATTTTTTATTTTATCACAGCATTGTATATGCTTATTTTTCAGATAAGTAAATAAATTTCCGTAACGAATAATTTCTGATTTCGGATGAGAGAGGAAATTGCCTTCTTTATCCGTAATAAAAACATAACCTGATTGTGAAGGTTTGATATCGTGAATGAAAGTCGTGAAATACTTTAAATAAAAATGGAGTTCCAGGTTTCCGGATTTATTTTGTTTCGGAGAAGAATTAACGGGTGTGCAATAGCAGAGTATACTCTTTTCAGCGTTTTGAGATTTCAGATACCAATAGCCTTTTTGACGATTTCTCCGGATAATCCGGTTGGTATCTGAAAATAAACTGCCATTGGTTTTGGAATTGCCGTCAGGCGTATTTACCGAAGGTTTACCATAAATATGATTATTATACCGAAGGGAAATTTCTGAGAGAAAAGGATAGGCGTTTTGTATTTTTGAAAGTATATAATCGAAATTTGTAGAATCATTCATTTCTTCTGTTCCCAATATATGTTGGGAAATTTGTTCAATTTCACTTACCTTACGTTTTAAGATTCTGCCAATATTGGAAGTCAGACCATTCATCTCATAGGAAATATAGGTATGCGTAAAATTTTTGGCAGAAACGTATAGGCATACAGATACAATCGAAAATATGCAGAACAAAGCCATTAAGAGATACAGAATCAGTTTTTGTGAAAAACTCCTGTAAGTATACTTCTTCATTGTAAATCAGTCAATTTGAAATTAGTTTAGTTTAGATTTAGAGTAGTTTAGTTAAGCAAGCAATTTATAAAAAAGTTAATAAATTATTTATTTATTTGCAATTATTTGTTAAAATGAGAACATTAATTTCCGGTCTTAATCCGATTCGTCCCGGAAATCCCAAGTATCCCTGACCTCGGGAAACATTTAAATACTGATTTTGGTTTTGGTAAAGTCCGTCGTATTCCGGATACATATATTGGGCAGGACTCCATTTATATTTTCCGATTTTTATGCCCATTTGCATGGCGTGAGTATGCCCGGAAAGAGTGAGGGGGATATTTTCGTTCAACACCTCTGCCCGCCAATGGGAAGGATCGTGGGAAAGGAGGATGATAAAATGATCCTGTATTCCAGCAATTGCTTTTTTGAGTTTGCCATATCTCGGGAAAGGCGGGTTTCCCCAGTTTTCAACTCCTGCAACATAAATGGTATCTCCTTTCAGAGGTATCTCCTGGTGGTCATTATTGAGCATTGTAAATCCGGCTGCTTTCATATTCCGGTAAAAGTTTGTCATATTTTGTTTTTGTTCTTCCGGAGAATTCCAGCGGGTATAATTTCCGTAATCGTGATTTCCCGTAACTGCGAATTTACCATATTTTGCTTTTAACTTACTCAATTCGCCTGTCCAGGGAGCTAATTCTGAAGCAAAATTATTGACCATATCCCCGGTAAAAAGAATGAGGTCCGGCCGGAGAGCATTTACTTGTTCTACGAGTTTGGAAATCCCTGCATAATGGGAGGGGAGACTGCCTACATGAAGATCTGTGAGTTGTACAATTTTAAATCGATTAAAGGCTTCCGGCAGGTTGGTAAAACAAACTTCTTTCGTATTTACTTTAAAATTATAACGTCCCCAGGTGATGCTGTATAAAAGCACGAGAAAGAGGAGTATAGCACATATGGCTGCGATTTTGTGTCCTATCCGTTTTATTTTCCGGTTTAGCAATCCGCCGATATTTGCTAAAATATTCAATACAATAAAAATAATTTTGGGAGCATAGAAAAGAAAAAGGATACCGATAGCTAGACCAATCCAGTAATAACTCTCGGGGCCTTTGAGACGGGGTACCGCAAAATTATAAACAGTCAGACCCAGTATAAATAATAAACTGTGGAGCCAGTAAAAAAGAATATTTCGTTTTTTATATAGAAACTTCCTGATTTGAATAAAGAGTATAGTGTCTGTTAACACTATGAATAATATACCAATTAAATAGATCAAACTATTACTGCGCATAGTAAACTGATTTCAACATTGGACAATGAAAAATTTCCCGGTAGAAGGGAGGAGAAAGTTTTTCCGGTATTGGCCTGAAAGGATTGGGGCAAATACCGGATAGAATTTTAGAAAAGTCCTGAAATATGTCCTTCTTCGTCGATATCAATGTGTTCGGCAGAAGGGATATCGGGTAAACCAGGCATTCTCATGATGTCGCCCGTTATGGGTATGATAAAACCAGCTCCTGAAGCAATTTCAATTTGACGAACGGTTACAATAAAATCTTTCGGCCTGCCCAATAATTTCGGATTATCCGAAAGCGATTTTTGAGTTTTTGCGATACAAACAGGAGTTTTATCCAATCCCAGAGAAATGATTTTCTTCAAATCATTTTTGGCTTGGCTGGTGTAATCAATAGCAGCAGCTCCATATATCTCTTTAGCAATTGTTTCTATTTTTTTCTCAATACTCCAGTTCCAGTCATAAAGGGGACGCAAATGGCATACACATTGTTCCGCTACTTTAGCAGTGAGTTCTGCTAATTTTTCAGCGCCTTTGCCTCCCTGGGCCCAGACATCTGCAACTTCCATAGGTACACCCAGTTGCTGGCATTTATTTGCAATGAGTGATATTTCAGCATCTGTATCCGTGACAAAACGGTTGAGAGCTACAATCGGGCAAATATTGAATTTTTTCATATTTTCCACATGCTTTTCCAGATTTTCCATGCCTTTTGCCAGGGCTTCCGGATTTTCCTCTTTCAAAGCATCCGTCTTTACTCCGCCATGATATTTCAAGGCTCTTACTGTAGCGACAAGGACTACTGCGCTTGGATTTAAACCGGCTTTGACACATTTGATATCGAAGAACTTTTCTGCTCCCAGGTCAAATCCGAATCCGGCTTCTGTAACCACGAAATCCGATAAAGACAATCCCATTTTAGTAGCGATGATGGAATTGGTACCTTGTGCAATATTCGCGAACGGACCTCCGTGTATTATAGCAGGATTGCCTTCTATTGTCTGGACTAAATTTGGCTTTATTGCCTCTTTGAGTAAGGCTGCCATCGCTCCGTTGGCTTTTAAATCCCGGGCATATACCGGACATTTGTTGTAAGTATATCCGACAAAGATATTCCCCAAACGCTCTTTTAAATCAGCAAAATTTTCTGAAAGACAGAGTATGGCCATAACTTCTGAAGCTGCCGTAATATCGAATCCGGTCTCCCGGGGTATACCGGATGCCGTTCCGCCCAGACCTACGATGACGTGGCGTAAAGAACGGTCATTCATATCCATAACGCGCTTCCAGGTTACTGTACGGGGATCTATTCCCAGGGAGGTCGACTTACTTTGTATGTTATTGTCGATTAAAGCGGCAAGTAAATTATGGGCTTTTTCAACGGCATTGAAATCTCCTGTAAAGTGAAGATTGATGTCTTCCATGGGCAATACCTGGGAATATCCTCCTCCCGTTGCCCCGCCCTTGATGCCGAATACAGGCCCTAAGGAAGGTTCGCGAAGTACGACAGTCGTCTTTTTGCCAATACGGTTTAATCCTTCAGTCAAACCGATGGAAACGGTCGTTTTCCCTTCTCCGGCAGGAGTGGGCGAAATAGCTGACACTAAAATCAGGTGTTTCCCTTTCAACTGATCTTCATGGATTAAAGAAAGGGGTAACTTGGCTTTATATTTTCCGTAAAGTTCCAGCATATCAGGGTCTATGCCTAGTTTTGCTGCAATTTCCCCAATGGGTTTTAATTGGATGGTGTTGGCTATTTCAATGTCTGTCATAGTTGAGTGTATATGTTTGGTTTCTAAAAAGGACAATTCTTATTTAAGGAAAAACTCCGTACTTCCAATGTTTTCATTGTCGCAAAATAAATCAGCCGTATACCGGCCCTTTACCAGACTTCCGTCATTAGGCCAGTATATAGACATTTCCAGACGTTCACCCTCGTATTCAAATTCCCGTTTTGCTGAATAGGTAAGGGTAGCGTTCTGGTATTTAAAATAGGATTTATCACTGAAAGCGATCACTTTGTCATCCGGACGGGTGAGACGCAGGTAAACCGTCCGTTTTCCCCGTTTAGCCGTAATATTTTTGGGAATGATAAAATCGGCCCGTAACTGGAAACATTTTTTCCAGTTTACTTCTTTTCCCTTTTTATTGATAGGAACAATGACAAAATTTTCTGCAGTCAAAGCACCGGCTATCGCTATGACCTTTTTCATGTTTTTTTGTTCGTTTTCCAATTTTGTATTGCGTTCCCGTACCCAATTCATTTGTTGTTTTACTTCCGTGTTTTCCTGAGCTAATTGCTGATTCAGGCGGTTCAGGGAATCAATTTGTACCACATAACTTCTCAATACAGTTTTGAGTGTTCCGATTTCCCGTTTGTATTTATTGATTTCTGCGTAAGAATTATCCCGGAACTTTTTCATTTCAACCATTAAGGTGGCAATCTTTTCCTGTTCAATCAATAATTTTTCATTTAAGGTGTCATTAGACGTTTTTAGATTGTCGTAATGGCTACTGAGATCAGTCAGTTCCTGCTCCAACAATTCCTTTTCTTCATGAATAGCCGCAATGTGCTTTTTATTTTGGGACCATTCTACCAGAAAAAATATAAGTAAGATAACTAGCACACCTGCAAGACAACCGATAATTACCACCAGCCGTTTGTCTTTTTTACTTTGAATAAATTTATTCTCTTCCATAAACGAAGTAAGGTTTTTATTTTAAAAATTCAATAACATCCATTCTTTTGACTTTTCAAACGTTTTCCATTTTAAAAGTTTAATAGCACCTATTGTTTTGTCTTTTCGAATGTTTTCTATTTCTATTATTCAGATTTCTTTGTTTTTCTTAGAAATAGCCGTTTAAAATAAACGGCTTTAGGTGCAAAGGTATGAAAAATAACCTTGAAATGGTAAGAAGAATAAATGAAATGCTTTTATTTTCTTCTTCATAAACTTTGTTTTTGAATTTTTTTAACGTAAATTGTGTATGTGTTGTAAATCCGTTAATAATGAATGAAGATTTTCTCCAGTATATATGGGCCAATTCCCTTTTAAAAAATAGGGAATTGATAACTCATACGGGCAAAAGGATTGAAATTTTACAACCGGGTTCTTATAACCGGGATGCGGGTCCTGATTTTTTCAATGCCCGCCTCCGGATGGATCATGTTATTTTGGCCGGTAATATTGAAGTTCACCTGAAAAGCAGCGATTGGTACAGGCATGAACACCACAAAGATAAAGCTTACAATAATGTTATCCTTTCTGTTGTCCGGGAGGATGATGTCCGGATATATACTCAGGAGGGAACAGAAATAGAATGTGTCGAATTGGAATATGCTGATTATTTATACAATGAATATATTTATATGCGGGATACAATTCAGCAACCCGGTTGTTACCGCCGCCTTGAATTATTGGAAGATTCCTGGTTTTATCTGACGTTGCAGAGTTTGACAATAGAACGGTTGGAAAGAAAAGTGAATGATATCCGGAAAATTCTCTCTCAGACGAAGAACGACTGGCAAGAGTGTTTTTATCGTCTGATGTGCAGGTATTGGTCTGCAAATATAAATTCCGATTCTTTTTATCAATTGGCTTTATATCTGCCTTATAAGATATTACTGCGTTATATCGACCGTCCTCATCTGGTAGAAGCTTTGTTATTGGGATGTTCAGGTTTATTGGAGACTGCTCCTGACGAACCTTATACACTGAATTTGAAAAAGGAATTTCAGTATTTGCAGAAAAAGCATAAATTGTGGACGATGCAGGCTGCCCAGTGGAAATTTATGCGTATACGCCCGGAAGGATTTCCGACCATACGACTGGCATTGCTAGCGGCTCTGTTATGTCGCTTCGGACATTTATTGGCGGCTATCTTAAAAACTGCTGCACTGAAAGAAGTGTTATTTCTTTTCGATGTACAGGCTTCTGTCTACTGGGAAACACATTATGTTTTCGGAAAAGAATCTTCCTTCAAAATAAAAAAATTGGGAGAAGGAAGCCGGAAAATAATTCTGATCAATACCGTTATCCCTTTTTTATTTCTCTATGGGAAAGGACGGGGAGAGGAAAAATGGATAAAAAAAGCCTTGGATTGGCTGGAAGAGACGGGTCCTGAAAATAATTATATTGTAAGAGCATGGGAAAAACAAGGATTTGTATTCGATTCTGCTATGCAGACACAAGCTTTGATTCAATTGAGAAAAGTCTATTGCGAGGCTCATCGCTGCCTGCAATGCCGTGTGGGAAAGCAAATATTCAGAAACCTCAGTTTGGGGTCATAATAGATCCAGAGCTTCCTGACGGAGAATGAGGGGAAGATTGATTTCTCTTTTTTCCAGACTTATCAACCAGTCGGATACTTCTTCTTTCCGAAGTGTATAAAGTATGTCCCGGAAAAGGTCAATTTGTTCATCTGAATACTGTTCGGCATCAATGCCCCGGAAAGCATCTAATTCTTCGTCCTCAAAATATTCGATTTCCGGCTTTGCTTTTTTCAGTCCCTTTTCACAAATCGCATGAGCCCCGCAACATCCTTCTGCCGGAGCATGAATTTCTTCGGGAGTATTATTTTTACGTTTGAAAAGAAAAGTAAACAGGGCAACTGTAATCAGTAGCCCTGCTATTCCTAGAATAATATACAGCATATTCCCTTACATTTTCAATTCTTTTTTCAAAAGATTAACCTGATTGGTTAATTTTTCAATTTCTGCATCTCCGGCAGCTTTTTGTTTCCGGATCCATGCCAGTTTTTTATTGGCTTCTTCTAATTGTTTTTTTAGCTGGGCATTTTCATTATTACGGGTAAGTAAATTGGCTTTAGCTGTTTCAATATCATTTTTCAATTGACGGTTTTCCCAATCCAGATTATTTTGCAAATCGGAGATTTCTTTTCTCAGGTTATCCCGTTCGGCCGTAATCCTTTTTAGGTTATTTTCTAAAGAGACAATTTTTTGTTCTTTACTCTGGGAAGTGTATTTCATCTGGTCCGTTACATCATCTAATTCAGATTTCAGTTCGCTTTGCTTACTTTCTACAGTACGGAGTTTGCCATATAGATCGTCAATGATTTTATCCTTTGCGGCATTATTTTCTGTAAGTTGATAGCGGATTTTGTTGAACTCATCTTTGTTTTCCTGCAATTTCTTTTCTAGGCTACGTTTATCTGTCTTCAATTGAGCCGCTTCCCGTTCCACCATATTTTTAGCTCTGGCTAATTCATCGAATTTCTTTTTAGAGACGCAAGAAGTAAGTGAGAGGGATAGAATAGAGAGTCCAATTATGTATAATGCCTTCCGTTTCATACAGTCTTAATTTTTTACTATTCCCAAAATAGCTTTGGTTTTAATGATTATAATTATTTACTTTGGGGCAAATATATAAATAAAATAATAAAATTACTATGAATAAAAAGCTTCTCTCACTAATAATATTACTTTTCGGAATATTTTCAATCCTTTATGCTCAGGAAGACAATCGGATAACGATAAAAGGAGTGGTGGTGGATGCAACTACCGGAGAACCGATCCCGTTTGCAAATCTTGGGGTCCTGGGAACCGTTGCAGGAGCGGCTTCCGATATGGATGGAAATTTCGAATTGGTTTTACCGTTAGGGTTTGAAAAATATAAAATCCGGGTATCCGTTGTCGGGTATACTTCTTATGAAATGAATGTAGGAGAAGTAAAAGGAGAGGGGAATATGAGAATTACGCTGAAACCCGTTACTTATGGAATCGGAGAAGTAGATGTATATGCTGAATCTTTAGTATATAAAAAAATGATACGGCAGGTTGTCGGGAATATTGGCCGGAATTATATAGCTAAACCTTATAATTATGAAGGTTATTTTGAGTATACGGCTTCAGAAAATGATCAGCCGGCCAATACAAAAGAAGCTATTGTGGAGATATACGACCGTGCGGGGTATAACAGAAGTGATGTGCAAACTGCTTTTAAAGATCTGAATTATCGTTTTAAAGAAGTCCGCAGAAGCCAGGATACCGAAACTGTTGCCGATGGATTAAATTATTTTGATGACATCCTTACGGCAGATATTGTACGGAATACCCGGAATGTATTGGATATCAGTAACGCCCGGGATTATAAGCTGAAAAATAAAGGACGCCTATTGTACGAAGGGGATTCGGTACAAGTAATCGCTTATGAAGTTAGTAAACCTTCTCTGTCAACCTCAGGAGATGCCGCTGTTACGAATTACAGCGGTGAGATATACATTAATCTGAAAGATTTCGCGGTCTTAAAAAATGTGATGTATGTCTCAGCTAAAGACTTTAATGTTTTAGGCCGGAATCTGCTGTCTATTGATTCAACAAAAAAGGAAAATGTAAAAGTGACCATTATTACAAATTATAAAAAGTTGGACGCTTTTTATTTCCTCAGCGGAATAACCATTCAGTATGCATATAAAGAAGGGGAGAAGGATAAAAACGGACGGATGCAATATGTTACAACCCGTTTGAATGCGACAAATCCGGAAGCTTTTGAAGGCAGAATGTATTATGAAGATCTGGAAACCAACAGAAGCTTTTGGGAGAATTATACCGTATATTTCAAAGAAGATTAAAAAGCAAGAAACAGGCTGTTTTAAAAATGTATGTCACTGCCGTTCTGACTTTACGAAGGTTTTCTATTTTAAAAATATGTCTTCTTTTTGCAACGGCTTTTTCTCGATATGCCATTGAAATTCCCTTAATTTCATTTCCTGAGGCTCAACCAGAAACAGAGGATTGAGTTGACCCTCAGGTTTTTTAATAAAAATAATATCCTTGACTTTTCTATTCTCTATAAATATTTTGATGTAAGAACTCAGGGCCTTGTTCATCCCGATAATGACACCTTTATCATCGGGATAATAAAGCGTTTCTCCATTCCCGTCCACATCTACCAGATAGAGTTCGTTGTTTTTCATATGTCCGACCATATTACGTCCCTTGATCTGATTGTACTTGATTGTATCCAATTGATTGATAATCATTGCTTTTTCGTTCAGGTGGAATTCCTGTATGACATTATTGCTCATGAGCATATCAATACCAGTAGCTGTCATTTGGTTACCGCTGGCCCAGACAATAGGAGCCCCGGATAGGTAAACGGTAGAGTCGGCTACAGGAAAGGCCATAGAATCGCATACCCCTTGTAACTGAGGACTGAAAAATTTTGTGTGATAGTAGGCTTTCAGAATATTATTACCCGCCGTGTCTTTACTGATGGATAAAGTGTCTCCGTGCACAAAAAGGGAATCGGGTTTTCCGACTAAAGTCAAGACAGCCTGGTCGACCACATAAGCGTAATCATTATTTTTCAGAATTTCTCCGTAATTTCCCTCAACAATTATATTGTTTACCGTGTCGTACAGGTGCAGATTATTCTTAAGGATGGCTGTATTACTAATACTGTCCACAAACATCGTATCCGCTTTTCCCCAAAATTCATTATAAGTAATCTTGTTGTTTTTGTATAATTCTGCATGGGCGGTTAAAGAATTATACCAGCCGTCTTCCGAATAGAGGGTTCTGTTATCTCCGTATATGGTCGTCGGCCCCAGTATCGATATAACTTTTGATACAGTATGATATTTCATTGTATCCGAATACAGCTCATATCCTTGGGTATATACTTTTACACTGTCTTTAAAAAACATTTGATCGTCCTGGGTAAAATAATATCCCTCTTCGCTTATAAGGGTAGTAGCGGTATCTTTTATGGTTCCCTGATTGAAATAATATCCGATTTTAGTAAAGGCGTTGTAATCCAGGAAATCAGTAGTCAATGTAACTTCCGGATCTTTTAATATCACATTGTCCCGTACTTTTGCCAGTTGGGTATTTCCGTTGTAAGTCATAAAATCTCCCCACAAATTCAGGGTATCGTTTTGAACGGCATGTACATTTCCGAAAGCTTCGATATAATTGCTGTCCGCATATTGATACAAACTATCACAATACATCAGCATATCTTCGTGTTTCAATTTTACATTTCCGATTAATTTATTCCGGTTATTATCGGTCTCCGGTTTATAGAAATCGGCGTGTAAAATACGTATGGTGGTTTTCTGCTGTGCAACCGCCGGAGAAATCATTCCTGTCAGGCAAACGAGAAAAAGACTGTTTTTAATCCATTGCCGGTAGGACAAGCAGGAACCGATGTGGGAAAATATTTTCAACTTTTTTTTCATTTAAAGCCGTTTCCTAAAAGGAAAAACAAAAAAATTATTTTATAAAAAAAGGAAAAATGCCGGGCAACCTTCCTTTTCTATTGACTTTATTCCTTTACGATACATGGAATAATTAGTTCCGGAAAAAAGGATGATAACTTACAATTTACTGTCTTAAAAATCTTTCCTTCCTTCCGTTGTGTTTTTGCTGCAAATTATTTTATCCAGCCTTCGTAACGGAATTTGGAATTTTTATAAGAATCGTCAATGTGAATATAAGTATTCTCTTGTTTTTCTTTAATCCATTTTTCCAGTTTATCCATCTGTTTCTCATTCTTCAACAGCATTTCAAAGATTTGCCAGTCGTCTTCCAGGTTTGCTTTATGCTGTGGATAAAAAGCCTTGACTTTAATAATCTTATATTCTTCCCGGGCTTCGGATTTTGAAACAAAAGGTTCGGAAATTTCACCTACTTTCATGCGGTTTACCTGTTTTGCCATATCTCCTTCAATTTCTGCTTTTTCGATTCGGGAATCTCCGTTTTTACCGGACATAAGTCCTCCGTTGTTCCGGGTTTGTTTATCCGTAGAGAAATAATAGGCGGCATCTTCAAAAGTCATTTCCTTATCCAGAATATATTCCCGTATTGAGTCCAGGCGATGAATGGCTTCTTCCCGTTCTGAATCGGATATTTTAGGTTGCAGAATAATATGGCGGACATTTATTCTTTCACCTTGTCTATCAATTAGTTGTATGATGTGAAAACCGAATTCGGACTCTACTATTTTAGAAATTTTTCCGGGCTTTAAACTGAATGCTGCTTCGGCAAAGGCCGGATCCCACATGCTTTTCGTTGAATAGCCCAATTCTCCTCCCCGCACAGCAGAGCCATCTTCAGAATAGAGTACAGCTAATGTATTAAACGTTTTTTCCCCACTCAAAATCTGATCCCGGAATCCTCTCAATTTTTCCCGTATGCGTTCTTTTTCAGCTTCGCTGATGGCAGGCTTAATCACAATCTGCTGGATTTCATATTTATCCGGTATGTCGGGCAGGCTGTCTTTCGGTAATTTTTTATAAAATGTTTTTATTTCAGAAGGAGTACTCCTGATTTTTTCAACAATTTTTTGCTGCATCATTTCTGTAATCAGTTTTTCCCGGATAGGGGCACGCATATCACTTTTGATCTCCTCTATGTTTTTTCCGAAATAAGCCTCCAGTCTTTCCCTTGAACCAATGTTGGTGGTCAGGTATTGTACCCTGGAGTTTACTTCATTTTCCACCTCATCTTCCGTGACAGAAATACTGTCGAGCTTCGCCTGAGCCAGTAATAATTTTTGAATCAGCTGTCTCTCTAAAATTTCAGCCCGGTAATCACTGGTTGTAGAAATAAGACCTTGTCCTTGTTCGTGCAGAAACTCATTCTCAATATCCGATTTCAGAATGATTTCTTCCCCCACAATGGCAATGATTTTATCTACCACATTATTTTGTGCGAAAATATAGCTGCTACAACATAATATTGCTAGTAATAAAAAGCCTCTTCTCATTCTATTTTATTTTATAAATTTGTATTAAATGTGTATTTCTTAATCAGCCCCCTAAACTAATACATTTTATTGAAACCTGAGAATGTTTCTCGCATTTTCAATTTTCAATTTTTATTTTTCCATGGATTTTAGTAGATTTTGACATAATTTTTACGTAATGCCTCTTCATTGATTTGTTTGTCGAGTTCGTTTTCAAATTCTAATTTCTTTTTATTTTTCAAAATCAGAATGATTTCGTCCCGGACATAACCAAGCGGAGCAAATTCCTGTTCCTTGCAAATTTCCTGTATTTTCAGGAAGTAGAAATTTTCATCGTCTTCTTTTTCAATATACTTTGAGTAAAGAATCTCTTTTTCCAATTCTCCGGAATCAGGCGGGAATAAGTTGGTGAGGTATTTGGATTCAATCCATTTCTGCCCGAAATCATCGTATTTTTTGGCGTTGGTTATGCAGTATTCTTCCAATTTCTCCAAATCTTTTGCATCTTCCGATTTATACCATTTCTTTACTTCTTTAATATTGGAAGCCGATTTGGGTATAATAAAAAATACGGCTTTTACGACCGGTGTCGTCAGTATAAAGTTCTGCTTATTGGTTTCGTAATAGTTTTCTATATCCTGTTCCCGGATTTCTGCTTGCAATTTCTGAGCGATAAGCTTTTGTTTGTATTTATGGATGAGGAGGGAAGTCCGGTAGTCTTCTACCTGTTTATGTATATTTTTCTCCTGTTCTGAAAGGTTTTCGATGGCCTTATGGAGTAATAATTTTTTGGTAATCCAATTCCGGATATAATTTTGAGACATTAAAATACTGTCTTCCGGGGAAGTACCGGAAGGGATAAAAGCTGCTACCTCCGAATACCTCAATTCCGAATCGAATACTTTGGCTACGGGTATGTCGTTTTTGAGTTTGTGAAATGTGCAGGAAAAAAGAAGGGAAAAGAAAAAGATTATAAGGGAAAATTTCATTTTATTCGTTTTACTAGGTTATCAAAAAGAACGGATAAAATCAGAGGGACCGGAAGCTGTAAAGAACACCTCCGGTCCGGATTAATTTATTATCGGCTATAATTAGGCGCTTCACTGGTGATTGTGACGTCGTGAGCATGGCTTTCTGTAATACCGGAACTTGTAATTTTTACAAATTTAGCCTGATGTAGGGCTGGAATATCAGGAGCACCGCAGTAACCCATACCTGCTCTCAAACCACCGATCATCTGGTATATGACCTCATACAGGGAACCTTTGAAAGGAACACGGGCGACGATTCCTTCCGGAACTAATTTTTTAATATCGTCTTCTGTGTCTTGGAAATAACGGTCTTTCGAACCTTTTTGCATGGCTTCCAAAGATCCCATACCGCGGTAGGATTTAAATTTACGGCCGTTGTAAATGATCGTTTCTCCAGGAGATTCCTCGACTCCGGCAAATAGGGAGCCGGCCATAACACAACTGGCGCCTGCCGCTAAAGCTTTTACGATATCCCCGGAATAACGCAGACCGCCGTCGGCAATAACCGGTATATCGTATTTTTTCAATTCTTTGGCTACATTATAAATAGCGGTCAGTTGAGGAACGCCTACACCTGCAATGATACGGGTTGTACAAATAGAACCTGGCCCGATTCCCACTTTGACGGCATCCGCTCCTGCTTCAGCCAGAGCTATTCCTGCTTCAGCCGTTGCAATATTTCCGACAACAACCTGAAGATTGGAGAAGGTATTTTTCACTTTCCGCAACATGTCGATTACCCCCTTCGAATGTCCATGGGCTGTGTCGATGACAATGGCATCTACATTGGCCTTTACAAGGGCTTCCACTCTTTCCATAGTGTCTGCGGTAACCCCCACACCTGCAGCAACCCGTAAACGCCCCTTGGTATCTTTGGAAGCAAGAGGCTTGTCTTTTGCCTTAGTGATGTCTTTGTAGGTAACCAAACCGATTAATTTATTGTGTTTATCTACTACCGGGAGTTTCTCTATTTTATATTGCTGAAGAATTTCAGCTGCTTTTTGCAAGTCCGTACTTTCTGTGGTTGTAACCAGATTCTCGCTGGTCATTATCTCCTGAATTTTACGGTCCATCTGTGTTTCAAACCTCAAGTCCCGGTTTGTTACTATTCCGACCAGAGTATTGTCATTGTCGACAACGGGAATTCCTCCGATTTTGAATTCTTTCATCAGGTCCAGGGCATCTTTTACCGTTTTGTAAGGTTGTATTGTCACCGGTGCATAAATCATACCGTTTTCAGCCCTTTTTACCATTTCAACCTGACGGGCTTGCTCCGGAATCGTCATATTTTTATGAATTACTCCGATTCCTCCTTCGCGGGCTATTGCAATAGCCATTGCCGCTTCCGTGACAGTATCCATCGCTGCAGATACAATGGGCGTTTTTAACTCAATTCCTCTTGAAAAACGGGAAGTTAAGTCCACATTGCGAGGTAGTATCTCCGAATAAGCCGGTACTAAAAGTACATCGTCAAAGGTTAATCCTTCGGCAATAATTCTATCTTCCATGAACGACATTGTAAATGATTTTGAATTAAAATAGTTGGGCGAAATTACTAAAAAATACCGGTAGAATATCTGTTTAAGGGCTTTTTTTCAGGGAGAATAAAGGAAAAATATTTCCGTTTGTGCCCCTTTGGAGCGTCTGTATTTCTGGCTGTTTGGGGAGAAACGTTTGCTCGCCGCCTCGGGGCCTGATTTTAAAATGTTTTTTATTTTCTTTTGGTCCCGTTTATCTTCTATCTTTTCCCCTTCGCTGTTGCTTTGGTAATCTTTGATGTAGCCAGAGCCCTGTCACGAATAAATATAGATTGGCAATGTGTAGAAATTCCCGGCTAAGTATGTTTTTACCGGAATATTCCCTTATCAAACGAAGTATTACGATTTAGGACTGATGACAGAGGAGGATGTTTATTGTTTGGGGAAACAATGCGATCTGCATTCGGGAGTAATAGAAATGAAATAAATGTTACAGAAAGGGCTTTTATTGAACAATTGGCCAATTGAAATAAATCTTCGGAGGAAAAGAATTACAAAAGAAAGTGTTCAGGAAATAATTTCCTCACTTAACTCTTCTATCGTCTGCCTTTGAGACAATGAGAAGGATACAGCGAAATAATGCTTCCTTTCCCTATATTCATCCGTATTTTGTTACTTTAAGCGAATTCTTAATATATTTGTGGGGTAGAAGAGGGTTTATCATGAGGGATATAAAAGACATCTTGAAGCAATATTGGGGATACGGGGATTTCCGTTCTTTGCAGGAGGAAATCATCCGGTCTGTAATTTCCGGAAAGGATACACTGGCTCTGATGCCAACCGGAGGGGGAAAATCCCTTACTTACCAGGTGGCAGCATTGGCAAAGGAAGGGTTGTGCGTCGTTATCACTCCTTTAATTGCTTTGATGAAAGATCAGGTTGAAGATCTGAAAGGGCGGGGTATTGAGGCAGAAGCGGTATATACAGGTATGCCCCGGGAACAAATAGAGTCTGTCCTCAATAAATGTATTTGTGCCAAAATCAAATTTCTCTATATTTCTCCTGAACGTTTGGCATCCGAAAAGTTCCGGATTCGTTTGGGACAAATGAAAATATGTCTGTTCGCTGTGGACGAAGCCCATTGTATTTCCCAATGGGGGTATGATTTCCGGCCTACCTATCTCCGGATAGCAGAAATCCGTACTTTTTTCCCCGGAGCGCCGGTCTTGGCATTGACGGCAACAGCTACTCCTGCTGTGACAAAAGACATTCAAAAACAATTGAAATTTACGGCTCCTCACGTTTTATCTAAAAGTTTCCGAAGGGAGAATATTGCATACGTCGTCCGGAAAGCAGATGATAAATTGGGAGAATTGCTTCATATTTTGCAGAAATTATCTGGCAGTGCGATCGTATACACCCGCAAAAGAGAAACTGCCGAACAATTGGCAAATTTTTTAAATGGAAACAAAGTAAAGGCGGATTTCTATCATGCAGGTTTAGATACTCAGCAGAGGGAAAAGAAACAGGAAAGGTGGAAACAGGATGAAGTCCCGGTAATGGTGGCAACAAATGCTTTCGGAATGGGTATCGATAAACCGGATGTACGCGTGGTCATTCACTTTGATATACCGGATAGTTTGGAAGCTTATTTTCAGGAAGCCGGACGTGCCGGGCGGGATGGGAAAAAAGCTTATGCCGTATTGCTTTGCAATCAGGCTGCTGTGACAGCCTTGAAAACGAGAATTACAAAAGATTTTCCGGAAAAAAAATACATAAAGCAGGTATATGAATGCCTGGGAAATTATTTTCAGATAGCGGAAGGCAGTGGACAGGGGTATGCTTTCGAGTTTGACGAAGGGGTGTTTGTAAAAAATTTTGGATTGGATTATGCCCGTACTCTTTCTGCTATCGGTATTCTTCAGGTAGGAGGTTATATAGAATGCACGACTGCTATCAATTCCCGTTCCCGCATCTGTTTTTTAATTACACGGGAAAAGTTAAACGAATTTATTCCGGAAAATGAATGGGAAGAAAAGTTGTTGATTATACTTATGCGTAAATATCCGGGGATTTTTACCCAATATGTTTATATCACCGAAACTTCCCTTGCCGGGGAAATCGGGATAAAGAGGGTAAAAGCTTATGATACTTTACTGGCTTTAGCCAAAAAGAAGATTGTCAGTTATATCCCGGGAAACGACCGGCCTTATATTATATATCACCAGCCCCGTTTGCCTTTATCTTATCTCCAGCTATCCCGTCAAGCCTATGAAGACCGGAGGCAAGCCTATGCCGAAAAAATAAATGCCGTCGTAAATTATGTGGAGGAAAAGGAAGAATGCCGGCAATTATTACTGATGAACTATTTCGGTCAGCATGAAAAAGAAGTTTGCGGAAGTTGTGATATCTGCCTGAGCCGAAGGAAAAAGAAAAATTTGCCGGACAGGAAAAAAATAAAAGAAGGCATTTTGCTTTTGTTGGAAGAAAAGGATTGGAATATAAAAGAATTACTGTATCAGTTTGAGGAGGATGAAAGGGAAAAGGCAATAGCCGGATTGAGGGAATTACTGGATGAAGATTTTATTTTCTATAAACAATCTACACTTTTGGCTTTACGAGAAAAGGAAGGGATTGAATAATAAAAATGTTTTTTAAACTCCTTCCTTCGGACCCAATAATGAAAGGGGTAACCGGTTGCAATGCCTCCAGCCTTTTAGCCGGCAATAACGGAACGTTTCCCGGCTATTGGCTTGTACTCCTGCCGGATTGACTCCAAGGGCAGTAAAAATATATCCGGTTTATGCCAATTTTCCAGGCAAGAGAGAAGTGCCTGGATTGTTTCCATGTCATCCGCTTTGGTATATACAAATTTCAATTTTAACGATAGGATAGAGGCTGCCTTTTGCTAAAGGTAATATATCAGGCGTTCATTAATTTTTCCCACCAGTCTGTCGTTTTCCATTGTTCTGTTATGGCAGGAGAAAAATGAATAGCTGAAATGGGAAAATGGACTAAGCGTAAATCCTCCCGGAAGGCTTCCGCATAACCTGTTGCGGTTTCATGAACGCGTACAGAGGCCACTTCTACATTTCCTTCCCCATTTTTGAAACGGGTATTTTTCAGAATAAGGTCTGTAACATAAAGAAAAAGCAGAGCAAAACCTTCTGCTGAAGGGGAAAGGGGAAATTCTGCCACCCGGCGGTTAAATTTATAAATAAAATGTTTCATTTCTGCGGATTCTCCTGCCCAAAGCGAATAAGTATGGTCAAAGCTTTCGATAAACATTTTCACTTTGTCCAGTAACCCAAAATCCATTACCATACAGGCATGATCCAATTGGTCAGAACGAATAAAAACCTCCACTACATAAGAATGTCCGTGAATGTTTTCCCGGCATTGTTGTGAGAAACAATGCCGGACGATATGGGCCCCTTCAAATTTGTATAATTTTCGGATAATCATTTTTTTCTTTTTAAGGTTTATTTTTTCAACAGGGGATCCGGTATTCCGGCACTAGCGAAAGCTCTGGCTCGTAAAAGGCAGCTATCGCATGTGCCGCAAGGTTCTTCACTTCCCCGGTAACAACTCCACGTCAAACCGAAATCCACTCCTAGCTCCATTCCTAACCGGATTTCCTCAGCTTTCGTCATGTGCAGAAAAGGAGCGTGGATGGTAATTCTCCGTTTTTTTTCGGCTCCCAGTACTGTTCCCAGGTTAATGGCTTCTTCCATTGCTTTTATAAAATCTGCCCGGCAGTCTACATAACCGGAATAATCCGTTTCACTTACCCCGATAAACAAATCGCTGATATCCAATGCATCGGCATAGGAAGCAGCCACCGAAAGAAAAACCATATTCCGGGCCGGCACATAGGTTGACGGAATATCTTTACGGTCTACATTTCCGTTATCGATTTCCACTTCCGCCCGGGTCAAAGAACAATTTCCCCACTGATTGAGCATTAATTTGACGAATTTGTGTTCTTTTACTCCCGCTGCCCGGGCAATTGCTTTGGCACTTTCAATTTCTTTCTCATGCTTTTGCCCGTATTCGAAAGTAAGGGCATATACTTCCCCGAAGCCTTCATTTTTGGCTACGTAAAGGGCAGTGGAGGAATCTAAACCTCCCGATAATAATACAATTGCTTTTTTCATTTCCATACTTTAACCGGCAAAGATATATCCAATCAGGGCAGAAACAATTTCAGCCGGATCTTTCGGAGTACTCCCTCTGAGCCGGAGTTTATTTCCGGCAAAGATAAGGATAAAAACGAAAACAAGAGCAGATGGGAGTGAGAAGGTGGTGAACAAGGGATTTAAAGGAAAATGAGCGGCGAAAGCGAAACCTCGTGTTGTTTGATGAGAGTCCGGAATGGCCGGTTCCGGTTCCTCATCATTTTCACTTACCTATTTTCTCCATAGAGAATGACTGCAGTTTGTTTTTTCCCATCCATAAGGATGGTCAGGGGAGTTGTAAAACGGACGTGACGGGCAAAGTGTAATTCTTCCACCGTTTCCTGTTTTTTTAAAATATCAAAATTGATAAAAGAATCTCCGGAATCGTAAGGGATAGCAAAATAACCCACTTTCATGGAAGTCACATTGTGAAAAAAATGAGAGCCTAAGGAAGCATCCAGAGGATAGTCTTTTAATCCTTGTTCGACAATCACCTGTGCCCGGGAGATGTCCGACCAGGTTACGGGGATGCCCGTCAGGGGATCACGGGTTCCCCAGCGGCCCGGTCCGATAAGTAAATATTTGTTATCTGTAGCCGCTATCTTTTGATTCAATTTTTTGATTTCTTCTGCCATTTCTGTAGTCTTCAGGCGATTAAATTTTTCGGGATCGATATAAATAACATCTCGTATGGAGTCTATTTTGCCGTTTCCCATACCTTTGGTTGCCCGCATGAGCATCCGGTGAGTATCAATGGGCAGCTGATCGATGTCCACCCAGAAATCATTTTTTATTAAAGGTTTGATTTGCAATAAGTAAAGGGTGGCTACCTGATTTTCTATATTAAGTGAAAATTCTATTTCCACCGGAGAACCCATCGCTTGCGAAAAAATATTGAGTAAAATGTCCAAAGCTTTAGGCAAGGGAATCTGATTGTATTCTAAAAATCCGGGGAAATTGACAATCCGGCTGCCCCGGGTATTGAAATCGTATACAATCCGTTCATTCAGAAAATCGTATACAGAAGCGCTGTACACTAAAGTGCCGTCTGCCTCAGCTTCTTTGAGATCGTAAGAAGCTATGGCCGCCTGTTCTCCGTCTTTCGCCAGATCGTAATCGGAATGAAGCAAATCGACTGCGTAAAAATATTTTTGAGAATCCCGCATCATATCCTGAATAGAAGCCAGTTGCAGACGGGGATATCGCGGACAGAAACGGTATGTTTTTTCCCCTCCCACCACATAGGCACCCAGACCTACTGCAATGACCGCAAACCCATCTTCCGGTTTGATGTAGGAGAAAGGATAAAAATTGTAGGACTGTGCTACTCCGCTGACATTCGGATAATATTTCCCATTGTGTTCCTGACCGACGACCTCCTGAATAATGACCGCCATTTTTTCTTCTTCAATCACATAATCGATAGCATTGAAATAAGCCCTGGAATCCTCTGTATAGATAGATGCATATACAAGTTTGATCGCTGTTTCCAATTCCTGTAAACGGCGTTCGGAATCGGGATGATTGTTGGGAATGAGGTAAGTCGCATATACGCCGGCAAACGGCTGACTGAGGGAATCTTCAAACAGTCCGGAAGAACGTATCGCTAAAGGCTTTCTCATGACCTGCAGATAACTTTTTAGTTTTTGCCTCAATTGAGGTGACAGATTAGCTTTGATAAAAGCCTCCTTTACAATTTCGTAATTCTTTTCCGTATAGATCGTTTGAATTAAATTGTTGATCTCGATAAAATTATCGTATTCTTCCACCCCGATAATAGCCGTTTTGGGAATAGCAATCTTCAATTCCGGAATGAGTTTCCGGAAAGACACATTTTCTATAAAGTTAGATAAAAAAGCCATTCCCCGCCCTTTTCCGCCAAAAGATCCTTTTCCCAAACTGGTAACGTAACGATTACTGTTTACCAGCTGAGGACGAAAATTAATGATTCTTCCTCTGATTTTTTTTAATTCATACCCTTCAAAAACCTGAAGGATAAAATGCCGGATTTCGTCTATTGTTTTAAAATCTTCAAACCGATAGCGTCTCAGGCGTTTCGCCAGGCTGATTTGCCCTCTGGCCATAAACCAGGTGGAAATTCCGTTGCGAATGGAGTGGTATTTCAAACTTTCATCTGGGATGGTAACTAATTTCTGTTTAAATTCTTCTATGGAACTGGCTTTGTCGATGGGTTTGCCCAAACTGTTTTTAAAAATAAAATCCCCGAATCCGAGTTTTTCTTTAATAAAACGGGTAATATCGTGAGAAAGGGTAACAGAGTTTTTATTAATAAATTCGGCATTTACAGCTTTGGCCCGTTTGGCATTTTCTATGTCGTGACTCTGCAAGAGACAAGGAATTTTGTCGTCTGCCTGATGGGCATATTTTATCAGTTCAACACCTGCATTTTCATCTTCCACACCGTTACGGCTGTATTTTACATCCGAAATGACACAGAGTAAGTTATTCCGGTATTTGTCAATAATGGCAACTCCTTCTTCAAATGTGCTTACGAGTATAACTTTCGGACGTACCCGTATCTTCATAATCAGACTCAGTTCATCATTTTCCGGTTCATTCCGGATCAGTTCCTGGGTCTGGGTTACAATCTCACTGTATAAAAGGGGAAGATAGCGGGAGTAGTAACGGATAGAATCTTCGACCAGCAAAATAACCCGGATATCTCCTAAACGGGTGTCGGTATCTACGTTTACTTTGTCCTCAACATATTTGGCCATGGCTAAAAAGATCTTTGCCGATCCATTCCAGACAAAAATACGTTCTATACTTTGATTCAACTGATCTTCGATACTGTCGAAATAAGCTAAATCCGCATTGTTATTGACCAGCATCATTTGCGGAATTTCCTCGTATTTCTGTTTCAGCCGGAGGCTGATTCGCAGAGGGGTTTCTTTGTCCAAGCCTGCCATAATAACGATTAGGTGAATCTTGCGTTCCGACAGTACTTCCAAAGCCTCCTCTTCACTGGCAACGGAAATAAAGCGGGGAGCCGTATATAAATTAACCTGCAGGTACTCTCCGTATACTTTGTCTGTAAATTGTCCTTCTCTTTCGATGGTATAAGCATCGTAGTAATTAGCGATAAGCAGGATCTCCTTTACTTTAAAAGCCATTAATTCCTGAAAAATATCCCGGTCTGTTTTTTTTCTTTTATAAATACGCTGTAAATCGATTTTTTCCATAGGAAATTATTTTTTCTATTATCAGAATTTAAAAAACGTCTAACAACAATATTACTAAAAAAAATTGGTTTATAAAACAATCTTTGTTCTGAAGGAGGTCCCTGTCAGAGATCTGTCGTGAAAGAAAAAAGAAGCCGATAATATTTATAAGGCGCCTTGTTTTCACAAAATTTTAGTATCTTGCCGCACATTTTGTCAGGATGTTTAATACGTGCCATGAAAGATAAAATAAAGCGAAATACAGATTCAAAAAGAGATAAAATATACTTTTCGTGCTGGAGCAGAAAAGGTTTCGCTGTTTTTGCGGCTTTGGGAAAGAATGTATGCATATCGGTTCTGGCGATTCACATGTATGGTTGTGCTTTACTCAAAGCGGCCCGGCTAGGTATTATTGTAAATGAAGATGCCTGCTCGCAGGAAGAGGAGAATGTTTTGGCTGGGGAGCAAGTATTCAAAAGATGCAATCTGTTATTTAAGGGTGAAATATGCCCTGACGGAAAGAAAAATTATACGAACACATATAAACGGGGATATGACAGTGAATGCTGTATATCCCTTTTTTAATCCTAAAATATGCTGATTTATACATTACAAAAGCGAATATTGGGAGGGGAACAATTAACCCGTGAGGAAGCAATAAAGTTGAGTCAGTTAGCTGATAAGGATACTTTATATAAAGCTGCAGGTGAAATCCGGGATCAGAAATGCGGCAGGCATTTTGACACGTGTTCTATCATCAACGCCCGTTCGGGACGGTGCTCGGAGAATTGCAAATGGTGTGCACAATCCGTTGTTTTTAAAACTCATATAGCGGAATATGAGTTGATAGACGAAGAGAAGTGTATAGAACTTGCTTTATCCAATGCTGCTTACGGAGTGGATAAATTTTCTTTTGTGACCAGCGGCCGGTCTCTTTCCGACAGGAATATAGACAAAATATGTGAATATGCCCGGAAAATAAAAGCAAAAGCAGATATCCATTTATGTGCTTCGATGGGATTACTAAATAAATCTCAGTTAAACCGTTTAAAAGAAGCGGGTATACTTCGTTACCATTGTAATTTGGAGACTTCTCCCCACTATTTTTCCCAGTTGTGTACCACTCATTCTACTGAGGACAAAATCAGGACGATACGGGCCGCCCGCGAAGTAGGAATGGAAGTGTGTTCCGGAGGAATTATCGGAATGGGAGAACAAATGGAGGATCGGATCGATCTTGCCCTTACTTTGAGGGATTTACATATAAAGTCTATTCCGATCAACGTACTCAATCCCATACCGGGTACACCCCTGGAAAAAATGTCTCCCCTGAATGATACCGAAATACTAACCACTATAGCGTTGTTCCGATTCATAAATCCGGACGCTTATTTACGGTTCGCCGGAGGCAGGCTGTTGATCAGGCATATCGAAGAGAAAGCTATACAAGCCGGGATTAATGCCGCTATTGTGGGGGATTTGCTCACAACGATCGGTTCCCGGGTAAAAGAAGATATGGCTAAAGTAAAGGCTTTAGGTTTTACTACAGATTGAAAGAACAGAATAACCCAGTAACAATATGGATTTAAATGAAATTTTAAAATACGACCGGGAACATATCTGGCATCCGTATACTTCTACGATCGATCCTTTACCTGTATATCCGGTAAAAAAGGCAGAAGGAGTATTTATCGAGCTGGAAGACGGAAGACGTCTGATTGATGGGATGTCATCCTGGTGGTGTGCTGTACACGGTTATAATCATCCGTTGTTAAATGCAGCTATTGAGAATCAGCTGTCCTCCATGTCTCATATCATGTTCGGTGGGTTTACACACAGGCCGGCAGTAGAATTGGCCCAAAAAATATTGTCGATAGCTCCGGAAGGAATAGACAAAATATTTTTTTGTGATTCGGGTTCTGTTGCTGTAGAAGTGGCGATGAAGATGGCGCTGCAATATTGGTATGCTTCCGGTAATTTGGCTAAAAAACATTTTCTGACCCTGACGAAAGGATATCATGGGGATACCTGGAATGCTATGTCTGTCTGTGATCCCGTCACCGGTATGCATGGTATTTTTCAGGGTTGTCTGCCCGTTCAGTATTTTATTGAACATCCTGCTTGTCGTTACGGGGAAAAGTGTAGGGAAGAAGATATCCGTCCTTTTAGAGAATGCCTGGAGAAAAACCGGGATCATATAGCAGCAGTCATACTGGAACCTATCGTTCAGGGAGCCGGAGGCATGTGGTTTTATTCTGCAGAATACCTTCGGAAAGTACGTGAATTATGCGATCAGTATAATGTGCTACTTATATGTGATGAAATTGCTACAGGATTCGGACGGACCGGAAAGTTATGGGCTGTGGAACATGCCGGAATTTCTCCGGATATAATGTGTATCGGAAAGGCCATTACAGGAGGCTATATGAGTTTTGCTGCCACTATGGCGAGTGATAAAGTGGCGGCCGGAATCTGTTCAAAAGATCCGTATGTATTTATGCATGGTCCTACTTTTATGGGAAATCCCTTGGCTTGTGCAGTAGCTCAGGCGTCTGTCGATTTGATCCTGAGTTATGATTTGGAGAACAAGATCGGGGAAATAGAAGCTCAATTGAAAAAAGAACTCGCTCCGGCAGCAGAATATCCACAGGTAGAAGAAGTTCGTGTGCTGGGAGCGATAGGGGTTATACAAATGAAAGAACCTGTCCGGATGGGAGAAATTCAGGCCGCTTTTGTACGGGAAGGGGTATGGGTACGTCCCTTTGGCAAATTGGTTTACATTATGCCTCCTTTTATCATTCGTCCCGGGGAATTACATCGGTTGACGGAAGCTTTATTAAAAGTGGTCAGCGAAATAAAACCTTAGTTATTCAGATAAAACTATCGGCTTGTTTACTATTTTTATAATAAATGCTATTCCGATCCGGAAAGATGTATCAGTTTTAATCGGAAACTGTCATTCAAACAATAAGATATGAATTTTGAACGTTATCTTCATAAGTTAGAAAAAATAAAAGAAGCCGGAAATTTCCGGCAATTGCGCAATATACAGCATAACGGCTTTCTCATCCACGACGACGGACGGGAGATGTTAAATCTTTCTTCGAACGACTATCTGGGTTTGTCTTCTTATCCGAAGCTGTTGGAGGAATTTTACGGACAGACCGATGTCAGGGCCTTGCCTTACAGTGCTGTATCTTCCAGATTATTATCCGGGAATCACGAATATTACGGAATGCTGGAAGCGGATCTGTCCGATTTGTATGGAAAGGAAGCTGCTTTGGTCTTTACCTCCGGTTATCATGCCAATATCGGTATCTTACCCGCCCTGGCCTCTAAACGGGATTTGATAATCGCCGATAAATTAGTGCATGCCAGTCTTATTGACGGCATACGGCTGAGTGAAGCTGAGCTGTTGAGATATCGGCATCTGGATATGGAACATTTGCGGAATCTTTTAAAACAGCACCGGGAGGAATACGAAAATGTGTTTATCGTTACGGAGTCTGTGTTCAGTATGGACGGGGATATAGCAGACTTACAGGAGCTTTGTGAAATTAAAAAAGAATTTGAAACTTTTTTGTATGTGGATGAAGCTCATGCTGTGGGGGTAAGGGGTACAAATGGACTGGGGTGTTGTGAAGAACAGGCTTGTATGGAAGATATTGACTTTATTATCGGAACATTTGGGAAAGCTTTTGCTTCCATGGGAGCCTTTGTGGTATGTTCGGAATTATTCAAAGAATTTTTAGTGAATACACAGAGAAGTTTGATTTTTACCACGGCTTTACCTCCTGTCAATGTGGCCTGGACCCGTTTTGTATTAAACCATATGCCTGATTTTTATGAATTACGTTTAAAGTTGGCGAATACGGCAGATAAATTGAGAGAAGTGCTGACTGAAAATGGTTTTGAAACGAGGGGAAGTTCCCATATCGTGCCTTTCCTGTGCGGATCGAATGAAAGCAGTATCGAAATGGCAGAATTGCTTCGGGATAATGGATTTTTTGCTTTGCCCGTAAGGTATCCGACAGTACCAAAAAATGAAGCCCGGATACGTTTTTCGTTAAACGCTGCCATTCCAGCAGAAGATTACGAATGTTTATTTGATTTCATCGGTTGTCTGGAATAGTATACGTAAATTTTTATTCCCGAAAATATGCGAATAGAATGGCTTACTAAAAATAATACAGACCAGGTTCTTGTTTTTTTTAACGGGTGGGGGATGGATGAACGGACTTTTCCTTGTCTGGAAGAGGTTACGGATACTGTAATGTGTTGGGACTACTGCGTTCTGGACAGTGGTGGCATTCCCTCTTTTAGCGGATATAAAAAGATAAATGTGGTGGCTTGGTCGATGGGAGTATGGGCAGCTGCCAATGTTTTACCGGAATGGGGAGTTCATCCCGATTGCCTGATAGCTTTTAACGGTACGGAAAGACCGGTCGATAACTGTTGGGGAATACCTCTTCCCGTTTATTTGTTAACGGAAAGACGTATGGATGAAAAAGGGAGGGATAAATTTTTTTCCCGTATGTTCACCTGTCCGGAGGAAAGGGAAAAATTCCTCTATAATCCGTCAGGACGTAAACTGAGAGAGCAAATCCGGGAATTGGAGGCAATTCGTAAGCAAAGCGAAATTTATCGGAATACTCTGAAATGGGATAAGGCTTTTATCTCAGAAAAAGATCTTATTTTCCCTGTAGAAAACCAAAAAAACTGGTGGCAGGAGAGAGGGGTTTTGACAGAAAGTCTGCCGACGGCCCATTATCCGTTTTATGCCTTCCGGTCCTGGGAAGACATTTGTAAAGTATAAAGTGAAATAAGCAGATGTATTTATATTGATTATCAATAGGATTATATTAATTCAAGCGGAAATAAATAAGGTAGAACTGCCTACTTATTTACTGTTTTCATAGTCTCTTTTAATAAAGACGGTTATGATCCTGAAAGGTATAATTCATTTTAATCGGTTACTTAATATGGACAAAGCAGAGATAAAATGCCGTTTCCGGCGTAGTGTGGAGAGTTATGAAGAAAATGCTGCCGTGCAGAAACGAATTGCCGGAAGACTTTTTCAATTGGTGGAAAAATACGCGGAAAATACTTTATTCCGCATGCTGGAAGTAGGATGCGGTACAGGTTTACTTACCCGGAAGTTAAAGGAGAGGCAGGGAAATCATGTTTTAATTATAAATGATCTCGTAGAGGAAATGTGTCGGAAAACTTCAGCTGCATGTGGAATTGAGCATAATTCTTGTCTGGTGGGGGATATCGAGTCGGTCGCTTTACCCGGAACATTTAATGCAATTGTCTCTTCTTCTACTTTTCAATGGCTAAATTCCCCGGAAGTCGTATTTAAAAAGTTCGCCCGGCATTTGGCAAAAGAGGGTATTTTGGCATTCAGTACGTTCGGCAAAGATAATTTATATGAACTGAAAACAATTACTCATCAGGGACTTGTTTATCCGGACCGGTTTGAATTGTCCGCATTTTTAGCCAAAGATTTTGAGATTTTGTATACAGAAGAGACAAAACACACTCTTTATTTTTCAGATCCGCTTGAAATTATCCGGCATATGAAGCGTACCGGTGTAAATGCTGTAGGGCGGGCTGATACCTGGACAAAAGGTCGTCTGGAACGTTTTTGTGCGGAATACCGTTTGTTATTTTCAACTCCCCGGGGCTATCCTTTGACCTATCATCCTTTGTATTTTGTCTGTCGTAAGAAAAAGGATGTTCAAGATGGAATGAACGCCGTTCCGGTTTACAGTCTGTCCAATGCAAAAACAGACTGTATCACTCTTAACAGCGGAGCAATCTGACTCTGTTTAACCGGCACATCGTTTCCACGAAGCAGCAGGTTAAAAACCTTTGTCTGAAACAAACTACCGTTTAGCGGATGAATGCGTCTTCTTTCCTTGTTTCCGGATCAGCCGGACAATTTCGCCTGTCCACAATACGGAAGACGTCAGACTGATTATCAATCCCCAGTCCTTGAGCGATAGAGGTACCGTCCGGAAAACATTCCCTCCGAATTCTACGATCAGGAACTGACCAATGGGTATAATGACCATAACGATGAGAAAGCCGGTACTTTTAGAAAGCCCTTTAAATGCAGAACTTCCGGAAATAAAAGCCTTGGCATTGAACATATTCCAAAACTGCAGCATGACAAAAGTGGTAAAGAATACCGATAAGTCATAGCGGGAAATCAGACCTTCTTCATTGGTAAAATAATACATCAATCCCAGTAAAATAAATGTAAATGAAAGTCCTATGCCGATAATCCGGTTCCGCATGGGTTTGGTGATAATAAAATCCGTTGCTTTCCGCGGTTTTTCATTCATCACATTCGGATTAGGAGGGAGAGAAGCCAGGGCACCTGCCGCAAAAGTATCAATAATCATATTTACCCATAACATCTGAGTAACGGTCAACGGTAATTCCTGTCCGAAAATTGAACCTATAAGCACAATCAGAAGTGCAGAAAGATTGATTGTTAACTGAAACAGAATGAAACGTTGTATATTGTGATAGAGAGAACGTCCCCACATAACAGCTGTTGCAATACTATTGAAAGAATCGTCCAGAAGCGTAATATCACTGGCTTCTTTTGCGACGGAAGTACCTGTTCCCATGGACAGTCCTACGTCGGCATGATTTAAAGCCGGCGCATCGTTTGTACCATCTCCTGTTACCGCAACTATAGCTCCGGATTGTTTTAACAGATCGACTAAACGTTGTTTATCGGTAGGCCGGGCCCGGCACATAATCTTTAGCTTTAAGACCCGTTGGGCAGCTTCCGTTTCGGGTAATTTTTCAAAATCTACACCTGTAATTATTTGTTCAGCTGTATCCCCTTCTTTCCAGATTCCGATTTGCCTTCCGATTTCCCGGGCTGTAGCAGGTGTATCACCAGTTACAATTTTTACATCAATCCCTGCATTCAGGCATCTTTGTACGGCTGCCGGGACATCCGGACGGACAGGATCGGAGATGGCAACAATTCCCAGAAAAATAAGTTCGTTTTCCACAAATCTTTCAATACAATTTTCTCCTTTACAACTCACAGTTCTGTATGCAAAACCTAAAGTACGCATGGCCTGGTTCTGGTAATCCAACAGTTGTTTTTCTACAATCTCCCTGTATTCAGTTACCGGCTTCAAACCTTCCGGAGACAGTACCCGGCTGCATTTCGAGAATACAATCTCAGGTGCTCCTTTTATGTAAAGGATTTGTTCTTCCTCTGAGAGATTTACAATCGTAGCCATATATTTCCGTTCTGTGGAAAAAGTGAGTTGTTCTGCGATAGAAGCGTTTTCTCTGTAATCGATATAATTGATTCCCTGAGAATGCAGCCATAGTAAAAGGGCTGCTTCTGTCGGATTTCCCAAAGTTTTAATTTTTTCCGGATCAGTGTAATCCAGAAAAGCTGTGGAATTTACAGAAATACCTTCTTTAATCAGTTTACTGATTTCATCCCCTGCTAATTTCTGGTCCCGGAGGGCATAAAAGTCCGTCTGATATACCTGCATCTGGTTTTGGGTCAGTGTACCGGTTTTATCCGTACAAATAACAGTCGTAGCTCCCATTGTTTCACAGGCATGCATTTTGCGGACTAAATTATTAGTCTTTAGCATTTTTCTCATGCTTAATGCCAAACTCAGCGTAACACTCATCGGAAGCCCTTCCGGTACCGAAACGACAATTAAAGTGACAGCTACCATAAAATATTTCAGTATCCTGCCTGCTGTATCCAGGGTAAAAAGATTTTCGGAGGTAAAAAATCCCTCAACGATATCTTTTCCCAGTAAACCAACGAAAGTAAGCCCTGCAACAATAAATCCTACAATACTGATAAAATGTGCCAGGCGTTCCAGTTGCTTACTGAGCGGCGTTTTATCATCGGTAATTTCTGTCGATTTTTCAGCCACTTTTCCGAATTCGGTAGCATCCCCGACTGTTTTAACTTCGTAAATACAATGTCCATTGACAATTGTTGTTCCCCGAAGGATGCGGTTTGAAGGGTAGGTCGCCTCTGAATCATATTCCCGCGGGTTCGTCGTTTTATCAATTATCGGCTCTCCCGTTAAAGTCGATTCGTTTACCTGGAGCGAAATAGCTTCCAACAAATCTCCGTCAGCCGGAACTTCTTCTCCGGTTTCCAATACGACAATATCTCCGACGACAATATCCCTTTTGGGAATTTCCTGAATATTTCCTTCCCGTATAACTTTTACCAGAATATCGTCGTTTACCTGATTCAGCAGTTTGAATTTTCTGTTGGCATCCATTTCAAACCAAAAACCCACCCCCGTTGCCAATAAAATAGCTACAATAATACCGATGGTTTCTGCATACTCATTGTGAAGAATGGAGATGATCAGAGAAAGAGCAGCAGCGACTAACAAAATACGAATAATCGGATCCTTGAATTTTTCCAGAAATAATTTCCAGAGGGGAACCTGGGGAGGAGGCGTTAGCAGATTTTCTCCGTACTTTTCACGATTTTCCTTTACCTGTTGTTCCGATAAACCCGTGTAATGTTTATTTTCCATCGTCTTAAAGTGTACTTTTTATAAACGTTCAAAATTAATCAAATTGATGATTCTTCCTTATCGTTATAAAATTTTTTCTTAAATCTTTGTTAATAAAATATGTAAAAGAAAGCTATTATTTGTTTTAGCAGCAAAATCCCCAAAACCGTTTTATTCTTTTTAAAACGGCTTTGGGGACGGATAGTTACCGTAAAAACGGTGTTTAAATCTTAGAATGGACAATTTGCAGAATCTCTGCTTCCAGTTGACGGGCTTTCTCTACGATATTTTCCCCTTCACGAATAATTTTGTCAGCATATGCTTTATCGTCCAGTCCGGATGCATTTATTTTTACATTCAGAAAGGCACCCATTACTCCGGCCCGGGCAGCAAGTGCACCTACTCCGGCATCCGTAACGGAGTTTGGATTTCCGATTTCTGCCATAGCTTTGGTGACAGACATGCATTCATAACAAAGCTGCATCGTTTTAAAAGGAACTTCTGTAGCAAAACGGGTTGCTTCCTGTACAGCTTGTTTCCGGATCATTTTTTCTTCTTCAGTCTTTTTAGGAAGGCTGAAAGCATCCATTATTTTATTGAAAGCGTTAGTATCTTCGTCTACTAACTTCATTAACTGCGTTTGAAAAGCTTTTCCTTTTTCAGCCCAGTCGCTGAATTCTTCCCAACGCTCGTCCCAACCGCGCTTGTGAGAAGAGAGGTTGGCTACCATACTACCCAGTGCTGCTCCCAGGGCACCCATATAGGCAGATATGGACCCTCCTCCGGGTGCGGGTGATTCGGAAGCCGTTTCGTCGGCAAAATCCGTCAAACTCAGGTCAATTAATTTTTTATGGCCTTTATTGGCTTCTTCTTCCAGTATATACTCGATAATTTTTTTCTTCGGATCGAATGGATACAGTTCGTCTAATCCCAATGATTTGACAGCAATTTTAATCAGTTCTTTATCTGAAATCCCGGTTGAACGCTGTTGTTTCCGTAAAAAATAGCGACCGGCATCCAGCATGGCCTGCAGAGGGATAACTCCGACCAGTTCGGAACCGGTTACCCGAATTCCCCTTTCTGCAGCTTTCCGGCAGACTTCATCAAAAGCTTCATGCACAGCCGTCACAGAAATATCTGTCAGATTCATGGAAATCTGTGCAATACCATATTCTTCTATGTACCAGCCGATAGCTTTGACGGATTTAAGTGTACCCGGGATCATCACATTTTTTCCGTTCTCATCTTTCACCGGTTTTCCGGTAATCGGATTACCTTCCCGCTTTACCCGTCCTCTTTCTCTTACATCAAAAGCAATAGCATTCGCACGCCGGGTGGAGGTCGTATTGAGGTTTATATTATAGGCTACCAGAAAATTCCGGGCTCCTACAGCTGTAGCCCCTGTTTTGGCGGTATGTGCGTTCAGTTCCCGCGGACCGAAATCAGGATGCCATTGTTCACTTCCCAACCGTTCTCCCAAGGCTTCGTATTCCCCGGCCCTGCAGGTAGCCAGATTTCTTCTTTCCGGCGTAAAAGCGGCAAATTCATAACAGTAAACAGGTATCTGAAGTTCTTTTCCGATCCGTTCCCCCAGTTTTCTTGCATATTCTACCGTTTCTTCCATGGTAATATCGGAAACAGGAATTAAAGGGCATACGTCGGTTGCACCGAAACGGGGATGAGCCCCTTTGTGTCGGGTCATATCGATTAATTCGGAAGCCTTTTTGACGGCCCGGAAGGCAGCTTCACATACCGCTTCCGGTTCTCCTACCATTGTTACTACGGTACGGTTCGTCGCTTTCCCCGGGTCCACGTCGATGACACTGATCCCTTCTACCGTTTTCATGGCATCGGTAATCTGATTGATAATATTCATGTCGTTCCCTTCACTGAAATTGGGAACACACTCGATAAGCTGTTTTTTCATATTTTTTGTATTTATATTCCGCCTGACATTCAGTTTTATAAACGTTTGTATATAAGATGTTTATATTTACTTTTTCAATCAGTTGATGGTCTTGTTCAGCAAGTGATTTTTAGAAATTTTCTTTTCTTACATTTGTTCTCCTTTTAAAAAGACGGCATCGATCAGATGACTTCCATAAGCATAAGGGAGATATTCGATTCCGGGAACCGGCAAAGTAATGTAAAAATTAGCCCATTTCCCGACTGCAATACTTCCGGCTTCTTCTTCAACGCCCATAGCATAAGCGGAGTTAATCGTGGTTGCATGGATCACTTCTTCCGGTAGCATTTTGTAATTGATACAACCTAAAGACATGATAAATTTCATATTTCCGGAAGGAGAGGAGCCCGGATTAAAATCGGAAGCTAAAGCTACCGGCAATCCGGCATTGATCATTTGGCGTACAGGGGAGTGAGGCATATTCAGGAAAAAGGCAGCGCCGGGTAAAACAGTCGGCATCGTCTCGCTCTCCAAAAGGCATGCAATTTCTTTTTCTCCTACATGTTCCAGATGGTCTACAGAAATGGCGTTGTATTTTACGCCGACTTGCACACCACCCGAGTAGTCCAGTTCGTTAGCATGGATCTTCGCACGCATTCCATATTTCATACCTGCATTTAACAGGCGATCGGTATCTTCTACAGTAAAAAATCCCTTATCACAGAACACATCTATAAAATCTGCTAAATCTTCTGCCGCTATAGCCGGGATCATTTCATTGATAATTAAATCCACATATGCTGTTTGATCGTGCTTGTAAAGGAGAGGCACGGCATGAGCACCCAAGAAAGTGGATTTAATCAACAGAGGAGTATTTTCTTTTAAACGGCGGATCACCCTCAACATTTTTAATTCCCCTTCCGTATCCAATCCGTATCCGCTTTTGATCTCGACAGCTCCTGTGCCGTACATAGCTATTTCTTCCAATCTTTCGAAAGCAGAGTTGTACAATTCCTCTTCAGTCGCTTCTTTTATCCTTTGTGCTGAATTTAATATTCCTCCCCCTCTGCGGGCAATTTCCTCATAAGATAGCCCCCGGATTTTATCAATGTATTCGATTTCACGGCTACCGGCATATACCAGATGAGTATGAGAATCACAAAAGGAAGGCAATACGAGCCGTCCCGTCGCATCTATTTCTTTTAAAATTCCGGTTTCTTTTTCTATTTCTTCCCGGTTTAATTTTTCCATAGGTCCGAAGGCTGCAATTTTTTCATCTTCCACTAACAGATAAGCATTGTCTATTGTTTCCAGATGAGCCATATCTTTTCCGGCCACCCATTTCCGGGGAGTTGTCTCTGTCTGTACCAGTTGTTTTATATTTGTTATCAATGTTTTCATAAGCATATTTCTTTCTAATGAAGGCACTAAAGTAGAAAAAAAGCCCGATATTTAAAACGTTTGTGTAAAACCTTTTTTTGTTCTTATTAGAGGGAGAGGAACTAAAATTCAGTTCCGGTTAATTGAATACTTGCAAGCGATTGGCATCTAAACGTAAGAATATAAAAATCAGGATGGTAAATGCCCATAAAGAGGATCCGCCGTAGCTAAAGAAGGGGAGAGGGATGCCGATGACAGGGGCAATACCGATTGTCATACCGACATTTATGGCGACATGGAAAAAAAGGATACAGGCTACGGCATATCCATAAATCCGGGAAAAATCGGAACGCTGCCGTTCGGCAAGGTGAATAAGCCTCAGAATAAATACTAAAAATAATATGATTACTACAGTCGTACCGGCAAATCCCCATTCCTCCCCAACAGTGCAGAAAATGAAATCTGTACTTTGTTCCGGCACAAAGTTGAATTTCGTCTGAGTGCCCTGTAAATAGCCTTTCCCCCAGAATCCTCCTGAACCGATTGCTATTTTGGATTGATTTACATTATAGCCCGCTCCGGTCAGGTCTGTTTCTATCCCCAGTAAATTGTTGATCCGGTCTTTTTGGTGAGGCTGAAGATGGTCGAAAGCATAGCTTACTGAAATGGTAGCTCCTATACAAAGCCAGGAAGCCAGAAGAACCAACATAATATGTTTCATTTTCCGCTTGTAGATAAAATAAATTCCGGTAATACAAGTGAAAACATAGGAGTACAATAACAAATGGTAAAGGGAAACCGGCCATTCCAATAACCAGCGGATTCCCCATAATAAAAAGAAGCATCCGGTCAGAAAGACAAATACTTTATACCACTCATTTTTCCCCTGACGATAATACCAGAATGCTATCAGACTGGCGAAAATAATAATACATAAAACCGTAAAAGGATTATACAATAAAGTAAGGATAAAAAGGGCGACCGTAATAAAACAGAGTAAAAGAATAGAACCATGCATACCTTCCCTGTACATAACCAGGATAAACGAACTGTATACTAAAGCAGAACCGGTATCGTTTTGCAAAATAATCAAGGCAGCCGGAATAATCAGAAGGATACCAACCTGGAGTAAACTGGAAAAACGCATGATTTTAAAACCATGACGGCTCATGACATTTGCTACAGCCAATGCAGTAGCAAACTTGGCGAATTCTGCCGGCTGTATGCGGATTCCTCCTAATTCAAACCAGGAACGGGCCCCGTTTACTTCCCGTCCGAAAACCAGCACTGCCGCCAGTAAGCCGATCATTAAACCGTAAATGACGAAAGAAAAAGCCGTGAAAAATTTACTGTCCGTCAATAAGATTAAAAAACCGATCAGAAAGGATGCCCCGATCCAGATCAATTGTTTTCCGTATTTTTGAGTGATATCTAAAATATTACTGTGTGTATCGTCGTAAACAGCTGCATAAATATTCAGCCACCCCATAAAGATCAATACGGTATAGAGGAAAATAGATACCCAGTCAATATTTTTTAAAAGGTTAGATTGTCTGTTCATTCTCTTGTATATTAATTTCCTTCACCTTCTTTATTTTCCCGAGACTTCGCTTGTTTACTTACGGGCAGTAGATTTGCATTCATCATCCGCTGTTCCAGTTCTTTTTTGCGGGGAGAGATTTTACCTTTCAGGTATTTTTCCATAATCAAACCTGCAATAGGAGCGGCATAAGTTGCTCCCCACATTCCATTTTCGACATATACGACAATGGCTATTTGCGGATTCTCCTTGGGAGCAAATGCCATAAATACCGAATGGTCGGCCCCATGGGGATTCTGTACTGTACCTGTTTTACCGCAGACCGTCACCGAATCGATGGAGGCAACGCGTGCGGTTCCTCCTTCTGCCGCTTTTTGCATCCCTTCGATGACTATTTCAAAATTTTTCCGGTCAATGGGAATGGTATGTTTTTCTGCATAATTCTCCACTTGTCCGGAAGGGCGTACGATATGAGGGGTCATATAATAACCGCGGTTGGCAATACAGGCTGCAATATTGGCAATTTGTATCGGAGTGATCAAAAGTTCTCCCTGTCCGATAGATAAGGACATAATATACATCCAATGCCAGTTTTTCGTTTTATGCACCCTGTCGAAATATTCCTGGCTGGGAATAGAACCACTCAGTTCATTCCGGAAATCCGGGCATATTTTTTGTCCCAGACCAAAGGACATGGCATATTTTCTCCAATTCCCATAAGCATCCCGGACATTGTGGTATTTGGGATTTTCCAAAATCCGTCTCCATACATTTACATAATACGGATTGCAGGAATGTTGTATAGATGCCCTCAAATCGAGAGGAGAGACGTGATTGTGACATCCCATGCGTAAACCGTTGAAAAAATAACCTCCGTGGCATTCAAAACGGGACTCCGGAGTGATTACTCCTTCCTGTAAACCAATCAGAGCCTGAATGGTCTTGAAGGTGGAACCGGGAGGGTAGGAAGCCATAACTGTACGGTCGAACAGGGGGGTATTCTCATCGTTTTGCAACTTCCGGTAATTTGCTCCCCTTTCCAGACCCACCAAAAGTTGAGGATCATAACCGGGACTGGATACTTTCAATAATATTTCTCCCGTAGCAGGTTCAATGGCTACAATTCCCCCTTTTTTATTTTTCATCAATTGATAAGCATACTCCTGCAATTTAATATCTAAAGTCGTCGTAATATTTCCTCCCACGACTGCCGGAACATCGTAGTCCCCATTGTGATAAGAACCTTTAACCCGATTGTAATTGTCCACTAACAGAATTCTTTTTCCTTTAGTACCCCGAAGTACAGTTTCATAGCTTTTTTCCAAACCGTTTATACCGATATAATCCCCCAAAGCATAATTGCTATCCCGCTCAATTTGGGCAGGGCTTACTTCACCGATATAACCAAACACATCCGCTGAATGAGCTACGTTATATTTCCGAAGCGTCCGGGTTTGCATAAAAAATCCAGGATATTTGTACAATTTTTCCTGTAAACGGGCATATTTATCGTCGGTGATCTGGGAAATAAGGATAGACGCTTTGAAATTGGAATAGTGTTTACATTTATTGATGTTTTTTTCGAGTGTTTCTTTGGAAATACCCAAAATAGATATCAATTCCAGTGTATCAAATGTTTTTACCTGGCGCGGAATAATCATTAAATCATAAGCGGCCTGATTATACACCAATAATTCCTGATTCCGGTCATAAATTAATCCCCGGGCAGGATATTGAGTCTCTGTCCGCTGGGCATTGTTAATCGCAGAAAGCTTATACGAGTCGTCTACAACCTGTAAAATGAATAATTGTATAATACATATTCCGAATATTCCGATAATGATACCCGAAATTACAGTTTTTCTATGAGTAAATTTGTTCATTATTTACCGAAACCTTTAAAAATCACCCCGCCTTCTCATCCTTCTGTTTATTCCTGCCTCTTTTTGATCGCAATGAAATAATAAAGGAGAATAAAAATATAAGAAACTATACTACTACACAAGATACGCATAAAAGTAATTCCAATATTGACAAATGAAAAAGCCTCAGCCAGAATTAAAACAATATTGTAAGCCAGTACTGAAAAGGAGGTATATTTTAAAAACCAGCCTAAATTTCTCATTTTATGCGTCCCTTCAATTTCATCAATTTGTTCACGGTTCAGTGTAAACTGTAATAATTTAGGACGGATATAAGCCAGAAAAGTAGTTGCTGCAGCATGAATTCCCATCGTATTATTCGCTAAGTCCATGATTAAACCGAATAAAAAGGCAAGAAAAAGCACGGTAACTTTCTTCATACCGTAAGGTAAAACCAGTATCGCTAAAATATAGATATTGATATAAATATAGGAATGCAACTGGATATTGTCCAGAATTGTTATCTGAATAATAAATAAACATAAAACATGAATCCAATATTTAGCACTGTTCATTGTATCACAAATTTATCCGACCTATTTCTCTTCATAGGTAGTGGCCTCTAATTCTCTTTTCTCTTCTTTCTTTCTGTTTTCTATCACATAGATATCCGATATTTTCTTAAAATCAGTTGCCAGTTTTACTTTAATGGATAGGAAATTAGCCGTCTCCTTGTCAACTGATTCTACGAATCCGACCAGTTCCCCTTCCGGAAAAATAGAAGAAAACCCTGATGTCACAATGGTATCTCCTCTCTGTACGTCTACGTGGAAGGGAATATCATTCAGATAAGAATAGCGGTAGTCATTTCCGTCCCATTGCAGGGAACCGTAATATCCGTTTTTTTTAACTTTTGCAGAAACCCTGAGATTGACATTTATCAAAGGGAGCACAACTGCATAGTGATTACTGATATTCCGGATAATTCCCACTACTCCGTCTGGAGAGATTACAGCCATTTCTTTTCTTATTCCGTCCGTAAACCCCTTATCAATTGTAATATAATTTTTAGTTTTATTAAAATTGGAGTTGATGGTTTGTGCTTTCCGGTATACATACGATACTGTCACTATTGCAGTATCTATTGTAACGGGAGCGAAAGTCCCCCTCATTTGTTCGATTCTGTTCCTCAGTGCCGTATTTTCTTCCAGTAATTTCCGGTTGGCAGATTCCAAATGAAAATAATTTTGAATATCCGTCAGGTAGGAAGAAATATAGCAAAAAAGTGAAGAAGTTTGCCGGGAAAAAACTGTTTTCTGATAGTTATTGTGTTGTACAATTAAAGAAAATGCCACAACTTCCAATAGTATAAAAATTATAGTAAAATGGTACTTTAATATAAGTTTTATAATATTCTTCACGGTTCATTTGTCTTGCGACGGCTGTTGAAAAGGCAGAACAAATCGATCTGTCTTTTTAACAGCCGTCAACATTAATGATTGATCAGCGGATCAGGAATGAGAATTTGTCCACATTCTTCAGAGCTATACCTGTTCCACGGGCAACAGCACGCAAGGGGTCTTCTGCTATATGGAAAGGTATATTGAGCTTATCGGACAAACGCTTGTCTAATCCTCTTAAAAGTGCACCGCCTCCGGCCAGGTATATCCCTTTATTGACAATATCAGCATACAGTTCCGGAGGAGTTTGTTCCAAAGCTCCCAGGATGGCAATTTCGATCTTAGAGATAGATTTTTCCAGACAGTGCGCTATTTCCTGATAAGAAACCGGCACTTCAACCGGGAGGGAAGTCATCTGATTCGGGCCCTGCACAATAAAATCGGCCGGTGGCTCATCCAGTTCTGAAAGGGCCGATCCCACATGAATTTTGATTTCTTCAGCTGTTCTTTCTCCGATTTTTATATTGTGCTGGTGACGCATATATTCCTGGATATCATCGGTAAGGTCATCTCCTGCGATACGGATAGACTTATTGGTGACAATACCTCCCAGAGAGATCACAGCAATTTCCGTAGTTCCTCCCCCTATATCCACAATCATATTGCCTTCCGGAGCTTCTACGTCTAAACCGATACCCAAAGCTGCTGCCATAGGTTCGTAAATCATATAGACGTCGCGGCCTCCGGCATGTTCGGAAGAATCCCGTACAGCACGTACTTCAACTTCTGTACTTCCCGAAGGGATACAAATGACAATGCGTAAAGAAGGAGAAAAGAATTTGTTATTAATATTGGCCATTTTAATCATACCGCGGATCATTTGCTCTGCAGCATTAAAGTCGGCAATAACACCATCCCTTAAAGGACGTATGGTTTTGATATTGTCATGCGTTTTCCCCTGCATCTGCCGGGCTTTTTCCCCAATGGCAATAACTTTTTCTGTCCGGCGGTCAATCGCTACGATAGAAGGTTCATTTACAACCATTTTATCGTTGTTTATTATAATGGTGTTGGCCGTACCCAGGTCAACAGCTATATCTTGTGATAAAAAAGAAAATAATCCCATGTCTTTATTTAGTGTTTGAAATGTCTCATTCCTGTAAAAATCATTGCAATCCCATATTTGTCAGCGGCTTCGATCGATTCCTGATCCCGGACGGAACCTCCGGGTTGTATAATAGCCGTGATACCGGCTTTGTAAGCTGCTTCCACACAATCCGGGAAAGGAAAGAAAGCATCTGAAGCCATGACACTTCCTTTTATCCGGTCTCCTCCCTGCCGGATTGCATTTTCCAATGCCCAAATACGGCTGACTTGTCCCGGTCCGACACCCGTCGTGCATTTGTCTTTTGCAATAGCAATTCCATTCGATTTGGTATGCTTTACAACTTTCCAGGCAAAAAGCAAATCTTCCTTTTCCTTTTCATCGGGATGACGTTTGCTCACTACTTTTAGTCCCTCTTCTGCGAGGAGAAGGGTATCTAAATCCTGAATCAGTAAGCCTCCCAATACAGTTTTGGCTTTACAAGCCGATTTATCCGTTTTCAGGATGTTGTCAAGCTGAAGCAAACGGATATTTTTCTTTTTGGTTAAAAGCTCCAATGCTTCCGGTGAAAAGGAGGGAGCCAGAATCACTTCCAGGAAGATTTGAGACATCATTTCTGCCGTTTCTCTGTCAATTTCCCGGTTAGCCGCTACGATCCCCCCATAAATGGAAACAGGGTCCGCTTCGTAAGCTTTTCTATAGGCCTCAGCAAGCGTAGGCGCACTGCCTACTCCACAGGGATTGGCATGCTTAGCTGCAACGACCGTGGGCTCCTCGAATTCTTTTAATGTTTCCAGGGCTCCGTCAGTGTCTCCGATATTATTGTAAGATAGCTCTTTCCCGTGTAACTGCCGGGCAGCAGTTAAAGTGCCTTCCGTTCCTTTTATAGCAGTGTAAAAAGCAGCCGCCTGATGCGGATTTTCTCCGTACCTCAACGTCTGCTTTTTCTCAAAAGTAAGGGTAACCGTTTTAGGTTCGCGGATGTGCAAACGTTCTGAAAAATAGTTTGCAATCAATGCATCGTAATGCGCTGTATGTATAAAAACTTTAGCTGCCAGCATTTCTTTGGTTTTCAAAGAAGTGTCTCCCTCTTCCTGAAGTTCTTGTATAACTTTACCGTAATCTTCAGGATCCGTCAGAACCGTTACAAAACGATAGTTCTTAGCTGCTGCACGAATCATCGTGGGACCGCCAATATCAATATTTTCAATGATTTCTTCCTGAGAAACCCCAGGTTTCAAAATAGTTTGCTTAAAAGGGTAAAGGTTGCATACGACCATATCTATCGGTTCAATTCCCAATTCCTTCATTTGTTGGAGATGATGATCATTGTCTCTGACAGCCAGTATTCCTCCTTCTACGTGAGGATGTAACGTTTTTACTCGGCCGTCGAAACATTCGGGGAACTTTGTCAGGTCTGAAATATCTTGAACTTGAACGCCTTCTTCTTTCAGTTTTTTAGAGGTTCCTCCGGTAGAAATGATTTCCCATCCCATGGAATTTAATGATTTTGCAAAATCAACAATTCCCGTTTTATCAAAAACACTGATTAATGCTCTTTTCATCCGGATATTTTATTAGTGTAAATTTCGTTTCGTCGCAAAGGTAAAAAAAAAGAACGTTTTTTTTTCATAAATTCGCAGATAGTGTAATATTTTTATTAGAGGAACGCTTCGCAGGTGGTTAATATATGATTTACAATAATTTATGTATTATCTGTAGCGGGCGAAAAGATGAAATTATTAACTTTAATTCTGATTCAACAGGAATATTTGTTTTTTACGTAAAGAGTATAAATAAAAAATGCTACTTTTGAACGACAAAGAAAAGCAGGCTGTAAATTAAAAAGACAGAAAATGAGCGATAACAATACTTCCGACTGGATATACCTCCTTATGACTTTGATTGTAGGAGGCATTGGTTTTATAAGATCCCAGTCGAAGAAAAAACCCGTAAAACCAAATCCGGATAGCACAGCGGAAACAGAATATGACGGAGAATGGCTGGAGGAAGAGAGGGAAACCGGGACTGATCCGGTACTGATTGAAACGTATTCTGATTATTACAAAGGTGGGATGGAGGCTTATAAGACGACAGAAAGTGACGATTACTACAATGAAAAACTTGCCGCTTTGCATACAGCTTCTGAAGAAAAGACGAAAAAGGCTGAAGAAGAAACAGAGGAGACGGATTTCGATTGGAAAAAAGCGATTATTTATAGCGAAATTCTCAACCGGAAATATTTTTAAAAATTAATGCCGATCCCTGTGGAAAAGGAAAAGATATAAGGTTTAAAATCAATATTTTCATCTTCACTAATCGATTGTAAATAATAACGAAATCCCGGTTCCAGCATAACTTTGATTTTGGGAGAGATTGGATATTCGATTCCGATAGCCCAGTCGGTACTGATATTGAAATTCCGGATATTTTCCGTACTGCCGATGTATTCCCTGCTATTTTCACGAGTCAGATACGCTTTGTTGCTGATGATAAAACTTCCGCTGAAACCGGCCAATACGCTAAACCGGATTTTGCTATTGTTCAGGTAATATTTTACAGCTATCGGAATTTCCAGGGCATCGAATACCTGTTCTATTTCACTGCTGCTACCGTCTTTTGTGGTGATAAAACTGGGAGACCCGACAACTTCTGCTGTACTTCTGCTCTTGATATTACCAAGAGGAGATTTGGTAACTTTTTTATTCACAGCCCCTAGCGGAGACAAAATATATCCCGGGGTTTTACTATTATCCATATAAGTATAGGCCCGGCTCTCTCCGGATTTTTGTCCCATACGGGTATACATAATCCCCGTTTGTATAGAAAAACGTTTGTGAGGAATAATAGCTACTTTCATTCCTCCGCTTAAATTAAATATACCGCTCATCTGGTTCTTGGGAAAATTATAAGCCTGACTTTGTGCATCCGGAGAATTATAAATTCCGGAAGCATAACCGGGAGCGATATGCCCACTCAGTAAAATTTTTGTCTTTTTACCGGGAAGCAATGCAAATTTTTTATCGGACTGCTCTGCTTCTAAAATTTGATTGTATAGCTGTAAAGTTTTATAAGATTGTTTATTGACCAGCGGAATATAGTCTTTTTGCTTTAAATTAATAGAAGGGCCATGAAAAGTAAGCGATGCAACTTTTTCTTCATCCAAACGTTCCGGGATTATTTCAGAAAATACGGTACGTTTTTGCGGAACCCGTTCTTCAATTGCAGATACTTTGTAAACAGCCGGGACAATAACGGCTAACCGGGATTCAGGCAGGATATATTCCAGTTTATTTACCGGTCGGACAGAAGAGGAATAAAACACAGGGACAGTGTCCGAAGTATTTTTTAAAATTGCTATCCCGCTTACAGCAAGTAACAAAGCTATGGCCGCAGCTGTTCTGTAACGCCACAGGATAATTTTTCTTTTTCTTTTATTGACTTGCAGTTGTCGGTTTATATTTTCCCAAATATAAGCTGGCGGCTCAGCATGCCTGTTTTGGTATGCCTTTTTAAATAAAGAATCTATATTAGTGCTCATATTTCAGGTAATCTTTAATTTTCCTTTTCAGTATATCTCTTGCCCGGGCCAAATTAGATTTTGAAGTCCCTTCACTTATACCTGCTAACGCAGCAATTTCCTTGTGTTGCATTTCATCGATCGCATAAAGCTGGAAAACCTGCCTGTATCTTTCCGGTAATTCTTCTATAAAGCCGAACAGAATATCTTCCGGAATATAAATATTCTCTTCCACATCCGTTACTGTCCTTTCCGGAACCTCTTCCACGACCATCATTCTGTTATTTTTCCGGTATTTCTCAAATATGATGTGAATAAAAATCCTTTTCATCCAGCCTTCGAAAGAGCCTCTGCCTGAATATTGTGCTATCGATTCAAACACTTTCAGAAACCCGTCCTGCAAATGATCTTCAGCTTCAGATCTATCCTGTGAATATCGGAGACATATAGCAAACATCCGGCTAGCGAATAGTTTATAGAGCTCTTCGGCAGCCTTCGGATCACCTTTTTTACATTTCTCTATTATGTTGTCCAATTTACACATCGATAGCTGTTGATAAGATGCAGTACATCCAAAAAGGTTGCGTCATCCTTTCCAGAATGACGCAATCTTTTTTAAATTTTTTTTGTTTTCTTTTGGAGCCAGGCTGTTTCTTCGGGATGAAGGTCAGGAGCAATTAATTCATACACTTTTTGATGATATTCATTCAGCCATTCTTTTTCTTCTTCACTCAATAATTCAATTACCAGGGCTGATGTGTCGAAATAACAAAGTGTTAGTGGTTCAAAACCGAGCCATTTTCCAAATTCGTTTTCACACAATTGATAACAAGCTATAATATTTTCATGCCTTACACCGTGAGCATTTTCCCGGTATATGCCTGGTTCGTCGGAAGTCACCATACCCGGTAAAAGGGCCTGGTCTCTCCAGCTTTGACGAATATCCTGCGGTCCTTCGTGTACGCATAGAAAATGTCCGATCCCGTGTCCGGTCCCATGTCCGAAATTCCTAAAATGATTCCATAATGGCTGCCTGGCAATGATATCAATGTTTGCTCCGGTAGTTCCCTGTGGAAAAATACATCTGCTTAGGCCAATCATTCCTTTCAGCACAAGAGTGTAATCTTCTTTTTCCAGAGGGGTCAATTCTCCCAGCGGCACGGTACGGGTGATATCCGTTGTACCATACCAATACTGGCCTCCGGAGTCCACCAGATACAAACCTTTGGGTTGCAGCAATGTATCTTTTCCTGGCAGAGCCGAATAGTGTGGTAAAGCTGCATTGGGACCATAAGCGGAAATGGTGTGAAAACTGTCGGAAATATAATCCGGGTTTTCCCGCCGCAGAGCGGTGAGTTTTGCAGCTGCTTCCGTTTCGGAAACAGGCTGTTTTTCTATTTGCTTTTCCAACCAGTAAAAAAATCGGGTCATTGCAATCCCGTCTTGCTGACAGGCTTTCCGGAAACCTGCTATTTCCGTGGAATTTTTCACTGCTTTCCAAAGGACGACCGGAGATTTGGCTGCTATGATCTCGTGAGAAACTGCAATTTTATGATATACGGCAAAATTCAATGTAGAAGTGTCCAGGCTTATTCTCTTCCGGTCTTTCCATTCCTCCAGGAAAAGAAATAAATGGTGATAATCCCGAATTTCCACCCCGGCATCTTCCAATGAACGCTTGACCTCCAGCGGAATTTTAGAAGGTTTTACGAACAGCCAGGCCTGCTCGGAAGAGACCAAGGCATAACTGATCACAACCGGATTATAGGGAATATCGTTTCCTCTTATGTTGTACAACCAGGCGATTTCGTCCAGACAGCTGAAAAGAATGGCATCTGCACCTTTTTCTTTTATATCCTCCCGGACACACTGAATTTTTTGTACTGTAGACTGTCCTGTATATTTTTCATCCAATAAAAATACGGGAGCATCCGGAAGAGCAGGCCGGTCCAACCAAATTTCGCCCAGTAAATCGGTTTTTTCCACAACCTGAATTTTTTTGGAAGTAAACAGTTGTTTTAACCGTTCGACCTCTCCGACAGTCATACAAAAACTATCAATTCCGACTTTCGATTCTTCCGGAAGTATACTGTTTAACCATTCGGGATAATCTACCGCTTCCGGTACCCTCAATTTGTGCATCCGGATACCGCTTCCCTCCAATTCCTTCCCGGCCTGAATAAAATAGCGGGTATCGGTCCACAAACCTGTCTCTTCTCTGGTTACGACAACTGTACCATACGAACCGGTAAAACCGGATATCCATTTCCGCTGTTGCCAGGCCTCCGGTAAATATTCACTGTTGTGCGGATCAATTCCGGAAACAATATAAGCATCTAAACCTTCCCGGTCCATGATATTCCTTAAAGCAGCCAGTTTTTCTTTTATCGTCATAAATTATTCAATTTTATTATTTTTTCAAATATAATAAGAATCGTACAATTTACAAATAACCAGTCAAAGTACCGTCTAAAAAACAGTTCGGGATTTATAAAAAATCATGTTACATTTGTAATCGGATTTTTGGCCGGTAAATCGCAGAGAGCCCTATTACATTTGTAACAAGTTTGTTTAAAGAAAGAAAGTATACAAATGTAAACCAAACCGGAATTCAAAAGATATCACTTTCATTTATGTTTGATACATAATTAATTGAAAACCTGTGATATATATACAATTATTTAATTTTTTTATTTATGAATTAAAGGCGGATATCCTTTAAATGTTCTTATTTTTGTAGGAAATTTATAATATAATATTTATAAAGTGTTTTATAATCATATGTTTATAAGATTTATATAAATAATAAATTTAATCATAAAACAAACTGCAAAATAGGGTAGGATCGGTTTTAAATATTGATTATTAAACTATTATATGCTTATTTAAGTAATGTCTTGAACTTCAATTATTCAGAGTTTACAAAAAAACCGACGTAAATATATTACAGATGTAATCAATCTTATATTACAAATGTAATTTGATTTTTGAGTTTATTTTTGTTACATTTGTAATATCAATTGAGGTACTTTGTATAGTATGCATTACATTTTTACAAAGATTCAGAGTTATGAAAGAACGTTTAAATGAACTTATTGAAAAGAAGGGGCTTACGGCTACAAAATTCGCAAATATGATAGATGTCAATCCCTCTGCGATTTCGCATTTATTAAAAGGAAGAAATAAACCCGGATATGATGTGCTGGTAAATATTGCCAGGGTATTTCCGGATATCAGTATGGATTGGCTGTTGATGGGAAAAGGCAAAATGCTGGTTTCTGAATCTGTGATAATTTCGGATGGATCTGAAACTGTTGTACAACAGTCAGAAAAGAGCAAAGCCAAAGAAGAAAAGGCAACAGAAAGTGAAATAGCTGTTCCGGCGGCAACTAAAGGAATTACTACTGCTTTACCGGACATTACGCCAGGTAAAACAGTAGAACGAATTGTTTTATTTTTTACAGACGGGAGTTTTGAAGATTATACAAAAGGATAAAATTCAGATTAATCCAATAATATCCTGTATTTTTTGAAAACCGTTTTGATCCAGGTAGTCATTTATCCCCTTAATTATTTTTACTGTTATTCCGGGATCTGTAAAATTCGCTGTACCTACCTGAATGGCAGAAGCTCCTGCCAAAAAGAACTCGATAGCGTCTTCTGCATTCATAATTCCCCCCAATCCGACAACCGGTATTTTTACGGCTTTGGCAACCTGCCATACCATACGCAAGGCGACAGGTTTCACACAAGGTCCGCTTAATCCTCCGGTAATAGTACTCAGTTTTGGTTTTCGGGTTCGGATATCGACGGCCATTCCCATAAGCGTATTGATTAAAGAAACGGAATCTGCACCTTCGCCTTCTGCCGTGAGTGCTATTTCCTGAATATCCGTAACGTTAGGGGATAATTTCACCATTAAGTGTTTGTGATATACCTGACGGACAGCTTTAACTACTTCCGAAACGGAAGAACAACGGGTCCCGAAAGCCATACCGCCTTCTTTTACATTCGGGCAGGAGATATTCAGTTCTATTCCCGGAATATGGACAAGTTCATTAATTTTCTCTGCAGTAGCTACATAATCAGAAATAGTCGACCCTGAAACATTTACCAGTACTGAAGTAGATACTCCTTTTATTCCGGGATAAATATGGTTTATAAAATAATCCACTCCTTTATTTTGTAAGCCTACAGCATTCAGCATTCCAGACGGGGTTTCTGCCATACGCGGATAGGGGTTTCCTTCCCGGGGATTTAAAGTAGTTCCTTTGACGATAAAGCCTCCCAACCGGGAGAGATCAATGAAATCCTGAAATTCAGAACCGTAACCGAATGTGCCGGATGCCGTCAATACCGGATTTTTTAAATCCAATCCTTTCAAGTGAATGTTTAAATCTGCCATTTCAAATCTTTTATATTAAAAACAGGTCCTGCTGTACACACACACTGATGGCCGGAGGTTGTGTCCGTCACGCAACACAGACAAGCCCCGATACCGCAGGCCATTAAATTTTCCAGAGATACCTCACAATTAATATGATGGGCAGAAGCGTGTTTGGCAACGGCTTTCATCATGAGATCCGGACCACAGCAAAAAATATGGTCGTAATGTTCGGATAAAAGAGAATGTTGGGTAGGATATCCTTTTTCCCCGTATGAACCATCTTCTGTTGTATAATACAAACGGGCGTAGCGTCCGAAAGATTCTTCAAGCACAATGTCTTTTTTCGAACGGACTCCGATCAATAAATCGGGAGTTACCCCTTTTTTATGCATCTCTTTGGATAAATGCAATAAAGGAGCTATACCTACGCCTCCGCCAATCAGAAGACAACGCCCTGACTGTGGTATAGAAAAAGAATTTCCTAAGGGAAGTATAATATTCAACTTTTCATTTGCCTTTAATTGTGCGAGTTTTTGAGTACCTGGACCGGCTATTTTGATCAGTAAAAATAACAATCCGTTTTGTTCATCGACATCGTGTACGGACAGGGGACGCCTCAAAAAAGTAGCAGGAGAATCTTCTACCTTAACGTTTACAAACTGTCCCGGCAGGAGCGGAGGTAATTCTTCTGCATATAAACTCAATAAAAACATGTTTTCATTGAGTTTCCGATTTTCTTTTACAATGAAATCGATTATTTTTTTCATACTATTGGTATTACGCATGACACACCTAATATTCCTTTATCTTAATTTTTCTTTCAGATATTTTCCGGTATAGGACTGTTCGCAATGGATCAGTTCTTCCGGCCGTCCTTCAAAAACGATATATCCTCCTTGTTTTCCCCCTTCCGGTCCCAAATCAATGATATGGTCTGCACATTTTATAACGTCCATATTGTGTTCGATGATCAATACGGTATGTCCACGGTCCAGGAGAGCATTTAAAGAATCCATCAACTTGTGGATATCGTGGAAATGTAAACCGGTCGTCGGTTCATCAAATACAAATAAGGTAGGTTCGGGATTTTCCCGGCTCAGGTGGTAGGCCAGCTTTACCCGCTGGCTTTCACCTCCGCTCAGCGTACTGGAAGATTGTCCCAGTTTGACATATCCCAGGCCCACGTCTACCAGTCTTTGCAACTTTTCCACAATGCTCCGTTCGCTATGAGAATTTCCGGTAGAAAAGAATTCAACAGCCTGATTAACGGTCATTTCCAATACCTCAAATATATTTTTTTCCTTGTATTTGACTTCCAGTACATCTTCCTTAAAACGCTGCCCTTTACAATGTTCGCATTCCAGATATACGTCGGCCATAAATTGCATTTCGACTTTGATAATCCCTTCGCCCTGGCATTCTTCACAACGTCCGCCGGGTACATTAAAAGAAAAATGGGAAGGTTTAAAACCCTGTTGTTTCGATAATTTCTGATCTGCAAATATTTTACGGATATCGTCCCAGGCTTTGACATAAGTAACCGGATTGGAACGGGTCGATTTCCCTATTGGATTCTGATCTATAAATTCTACTGCTGACAAAGCTTTTAAATCCCCTAATAATTGATCAAAACTGCCGGTCCGGTCCGAATAATCTCCATAGTATTTCTGTAGGGCCGGGACCAGTATATTCTTGATTAGTGTACTCTTTCCCGACCCGCTAACACCCGTTACTGCAGTCATTACCCCTAAAGGAATGTCCACAGAAATATTCTTCAGATTATTTTCCGTAGCCCCTGTGATCGTAATCTTCCGGGAAAAAGAACGACGTTGTTTAGGGACTTCAATATGCTCTTTGCCATAGATATAACCCGCCGTCAGGGTACGGGCTTTTTTCATATCTTCCATATTTCCCTGAAATACGACTTCTCCGCCAAGTCTGCCGGCATAAGGACCGATGTCTATAATTTCATCTGCAGCCCGGATAATATCTTCATCATGCTCTACCACGATAACCGTATTTCCAAGATCCCTCAATCTTTTCAGGACTTTTATCAGCTGTTCTGTATCCCTGGAATGCAGACCTATACTGGGTTCATCCAGTATATAAAGGGAACCGACCAGTGCAGACCCCAAAGAAGTTGCCAGATTGATGCGCTGGGATTCCCCTCCGGAAAGAGAAGAAGAGAGACGATTTAAGGTCAGATAACCTAATCCGACTTCCTGTAAAAATTCAAGACGGCTGCGAATATCCGGCAATATCCGTTCCGCTACTTTTTGCTGATAATCGGTTAAAGTCAAATGATCGAAAAATTGCTTCAGCTCATCTACAGGCATTTCGACCAGCTCCGGTACGGATTTTCCGTCAATTTTTACATAAGTAGCTTCCGGTTTTAAGCGCGTACCATTACAATCCGGACATTTTGTTTTGCCGGTATACCTGGCAATCATTACCCGGTTCTGAATCTTGTATTTTTTGGATTCCAGATAAGTAAAAAAATCGTAGATTCCGTGAAAATACCGGCAACCGTTCCAAAGCAGTTTTTTCTCCTCTGAAGTTAATTCGTAATAAGGGGTATGTACGGGAAATTTCACATAATGAGCGTTTTGGAGAAGATCCCGCTTCCATTCGCTCATCACTTCCCCGCGCCAGCACATGACGGCATCCTCATACACACTCAGGGCTTTGTTGGGGACAACTAAATCCTCATCTATTCCCAATACTCTGCCATAACCTTCACACTTTGGACAAGCACCTATGGGAGAATTAAAACTAAACATATTGACAGAAGGAATCTGAAACGTCATTCCGTCGGCTTCAAACCGGTTTGAAAAAGACCGCAGTATTCCGTCTATTTCGATAAGACACTCTCCGTTACCTTCATAGAGAGCCGTTTCCACTGACTCAGAAATGCGGGATTGGGTATCCCTTTCCGAATTGATGGAAATCCGGTCTACTACCAGATAAATTTCTTCCTTAGTGTCTAACAGAGAGAGATTATCAATTACATCGTTAATCCGTAAAAACTGATCTCCGCACTTGATTCTGCTAAACCCCTGATTCAACAAGAGAGATAGATTCTCTTTTTCCTGCAGTTTTTCCGGCCGGGCCATAATGATGACAGTTTTCCCCTCGTGTCCCTCCAAAATATAAGTACAAATACTGTCAACCGAATCCCGTTGCACAATTGTACCGGATACCGGAGAAAAAGTTTGCCCCGCTCGTGCATAAAGCAATTTTATATAATCATATATTTCTGTAGAAGTTCCTACTGTAGAACGGGGATTGGAGGTATTTACCTTTTGTTCAATCGCCACAGCTGGTGGAATGCCTTTGATATAATCACATTCCGGTTTATTTAATCTCCCTAAAAACTGTCTTGCATAAGCCGACAGACTCTCAACATATCTTCGTTGGCCTTCCGCATACAATGTATCAAATGCCAGAGATGATTTTCCACTACCCGATACGCCGGTAATCACAATCAATTTATTCAGCTCAATTTTTAAATCGATATTTTTCAGATTATGTACCCGGACTCCCTTCAGCTCTATATATTGTTTTTCCTTTTCCATTTCAATAACCAATCTGTTGCAACACCTTCTTCCTTTTCTTCTTCTGAAAAGGTACATCAGTTTACAAAGATAGTGAAAATTACGGCAATAAAAAAGCATCCTTTGACGGATGCTTTTTGTTTGGATATGTTTGGAAATACGTTTAAGTCTTGTTAATGACTCAATTTAATTATTCAGAAACCACTTCGAATTCAACATTCACTTTCACATCTCTGTGAAGTTTAATAACAGCTGAATAGGTTCCCACTTCTTTGATATCTTTCAGCATGATTTTCTTTCTGTCAATTTCATATCCCTGGGCTTGTAAAGCTTCAGCGATCATGATGCTGTTAACAGAACCGAAAATTTTACCTGTACTACTGGTCTTAGCCCCAATTGTCAATTTCAAAGTTTCGAGTTTCGTAGCCAATTCCTGAGCTTCTGCTCTCAGTTTGGCTTCTTTATGTGCTCTTTGTTTGGTATTCTCAGCTACAATTTTTTTAGCCGATTCGGTTGCTAGGATAGCATATCCCTGGGGGATAAGGTAGTTCCGACCATAACCCGGCTTTACGTTAATTATGTCGTCCTTATGACCTAAGTTTGCTATATCTGTTAATAATATAATCTGCATTTTGTCCTCCTTCCTTAAATTATTTCATCAAATCGGTTACATAAGGCAATAAAGCAAGATGTCTCGCTCTTTTCACTGCGGTAGCCACTTTCCTTTGGTATTTCAGAGAAGTTCCGGTAATTCTTCTAGGAAGGATTTTTCCTTGTTCATTCAAAAATTTTTTCAGGAATTCAGGATCCTTGTAATCGATAAATTTAATTCTGCTCTTTAAAAAACGGCAGTATTTTTTCTTTTTAACTTCTACTGAAGGCGGAGTTAAATATCTGATTTCACTTTCATTCTGTGCCATGGCTTATTTCTCCTCTTTTTTTTCTTGGTTTTTACTTCTTCTCTTTAAAGCATACTCATATGCATACTTGTCTAATCTGAAGGTCAGAAAACGGATAACTCTTTCATCCCGGCGGTAAGCCGTTTCCAGCTTATCTACCAAGGCCCCTTCTGCCTCAAATTGGAGTAAATTATAAAATCCGGTAGTTTTCTTCTGGATCGGATAAGCCAGCTTCCGAAGGCCCCATGCCTCCTCATGTTCAATCGTACCTCCATTTTCCGTAATGGTACTCTTGAACTTTTCTACCGCTTCCTTTATCTGTATTTCAGATAAAACGGGAGTTGTAATGAAAACGGTCTCGTAATGATTCAACATAATTAATTGATTATTAGTACAAAATTATTTTATCGGCGCAAAGATAATGTTTTTGTATGAATTGCAAAAATTATTTTTGATTTATATTCTTTGCACTCCCTCGCCAGGACGACTTCGGGAAGAAATCCGGGACATTCAATGATAGATCCTTCTCCTGTTTAAAGCCTCGTGATATTGACGGGCATATTCGTTATGCTGACGCAAGGTCCTCGAAAAATGATGTTCCCCTGAAAAGTCACTTTTGGCACAGAAAAAAAGATAGTCGTGTTTCTGATAATTGAGTACGGCATCTATGACCTGTATGGAAGGCATACGGACCGGTCCAGGAGGAAGCCCTGTGTATTTATAAGTATTGTATGGAGAATCAATTTCTGTATGTTTTGTCAATATCCTCTGCAAACTAAAATCTCCCCACGCATATTTAAGGGTAGGACAGGCGGCCAGAGGGATATCTTTTTTTATACGGTTGATATAAACGCCGGCGATGACAGGGTATTCCTCCGGTTTTACCGTCTCTTCTTCCACAATGGAAGCCAAAATGATTACTTCTACCGGAGAAAGCCCTGTCTTTTTTGCTTTTTCCTGACGGCTAGAGTTCCAGAATCTTTTATACTCTACGGCCATTTTAGAAATAAAATCAGCAGGAGAAATGTTCCAATATATTTGGTAGGTATTGGGCAGGAACATCGTCCTGAAATTTTCCGGAGTAAATCCAAATTCCTTGGTTATTTCCGGATTTTGAACAGCTTCCAGAAAAACAACCGAATCCATTTCCAATTGACGGTCAACAATACCGGCCAGCTGCTGGAAAGTCCGGACATTATTAAAAGTAAAATTTACGGCTTCCTGATTCCCCGAACGCAATAAATTCACCAGGGCATTGTTGCTCATTCTGTCCTGCAACCGGTATCGTCCGGATTTTATCCGTTCCGGATATTTTTTCCATCCGGCCACCTTGCGAAGAGTATACATATTTTCTATATATCCTTTGCTTTGCAGGATTTCCAACACTGTATCAAAAGAATCTCCTTCCTGAATATAGATAATTCCTTTATCTTTTACCTGCGTATTGGGCCAGTATATAAAATAATAGGCTGTTCCCCAGGCTATACCTGCAAGCACAAACAAGAGGAGTGCAATACGGATTATTTTTTTCATTCTTCGTCCCGGAAATAAAGCTTGTAATAATTCATATCCCGGGCCGTATCGTATCCTTTTTCAATATATTTCCGTTGCCCGTGGATATACACATGAAAATTTTTGTCCAATTTCAGCACATGTCTGAAATATTTTTTCCCGTCTTTTACGGCATAGTCAGATACCGGAAAGGTCTGCTGAAAAGGGATTTCTTTTTCAGTTTCGTATTGTTTTTTAAAGTTTTCAAAGGCATTGATAACTTCCGGCTCTTTTACAACTTCTTCCTTAAAACGGTCCTCAGAGAAAACTTCTGCCTCCTTAAAGAAGTTGAGCGAACGGTTTAGCATATCAATTTGATCAGCACGGGGGACATCGTTTTCATTATTGTAAATATCTTTGACAAAATCTTTACATAAATTCAGGTAATTCGACGTTTGAAAATAACTGTCATTACCGGGTTGTAAGCCCAGAAAATCATTTGTCCAGTAAATAGCTTCCTTGAGATTGGTTTTATCGATTACGGAAACTTTATAGCCAGATTCCGGATGGATATTGAAGATTAAGCAAGCCTTATCCAATTTCCGGATATTAATACCCGATTCGCTTTTCAGCTGATAAGTATTCTGGTTCAGAATGATCTTTAAAAAAGTATCTTTGTTTTCCGACTTAAAAATACCGACAGCATCGCAAAGTCCTTCTTCAATATTACAATTCCGGAAATAAACGATATATAGCTCACCGGATTTGATATTGGGATTGTTGGATTGTTCAAAAAGTTGTTCGGCTATCGCTACGGATTGGGTATAAAATTCCCTGTTATCAGTAAAAATTGTATTTACAGCTGCATATACAGGATTATTTCCCAAATCTTCCCCGTAAGGCAGAAAATTGTAAAAGGCATCCTTTTTAAACGGGGACAGAAAATAGTTTTTTAATAAACTGATCACATCAGGGTCGTCGGGCAGGAAACAATTGTCTGAAATTGTCAGCTCACCTCCTTCGTATTTATTTCCAACTTTGTGGATCACAATATTTCCGATTTCACTATTATCAAAATTTATCATAGTTTAAAATCTAAAATTAACACCCAGATTCAGGTTTTCTTTAAACTGCATTTTTTTGGAGTAGTTTTCATCGTATACGACATTCGTATATATCGAAGCCCGCATAAAATAGTTTATTTTAAAATCGATCTGCACTTGCCAATTAGCTGTAAAAGCCTGTTGTGAATTGTAATAACTGCTGAATAAGATCAATTCATTCCGGATATCTATTACTTCAAACAAATTGAATTTATTCCGCAATTCCAGCCGGGCACCGGCATCCCCCTTGGATTTTTTTCCCAGGTCTACTCCGTAACGTGTAGGATCTATACCAGAAGTATCCCGTACGTATGTCCATTTTCCGGCAATGGGAGAGAGGTAAAGAGAAAAATTCTCATTGGGTTTGTAATCAAGACCCAAAGAAAGCGTAAAATAGGCCGGACTCATAAAGTTTCCTACCAACGTTTTTTCATTATCAGAATACTCGTAAGAATTGAAAATCATGGTCTGGATATTTAACTGGGTGGTATAATACCAGTTTTTAAAAGCCTGATGTCCTAATTTCGAATTCAATTCCAGTTTTTCTTCATTCTTACGTAAACCCTGATCTCCGCTTTTCAAAAATCCCAGACGGTAATGCATAAAATTTTCCCAGCTGGTTCTGTTTTTATTGTAGTTGACAAAAAAACGGATATTACTGAGGACAGATAAGGAATTCTCGCCACCGCTCGACCAATTGGCCAGATAACCTTGTCCCATGGCCAATTCTACTTCAGAATAATAAGTCCAGTAACGACGGTGTAATTTTCCCGGTTTTATCTGGTGAATATCAAAATATTTTTTCCCCATCTGATAATTCAATTCCCGGGGGTTGTTCTCTTTTGTATATATTTTAGCCTGGTAAACATTATCGTCAACATATACCCGTATATTATTACCGGGAGGTGCAGCTTCTATCCAGGTACCAATCGAGTCTCCGGTTTTATTAATGGCCCAGAAACGATGGAATTCAGTACGTCCGTTATTGATCCAAAACTGCACAGAACTGTCCGCTACATTCAGGACTTCCAGTAATACTGAATCCCGGCTGATGTCTTTTAACCATATATAATTTGAATCGTTACGGACATAATTGGCTAAAGTAGACAAATCGGAATTCATATAAGTATGATAATCCGTCGTCAGTAAATGGGCATGCCTTGTATATAAAGCGACACTGTCAAACATCAGCTTTGTCTGTATTTTATTTAAAGCTTCTTCTTTTTCTCCGGTAGTTTGTATATAATCCCGCAGATAATGGACCATACGCCTCAAGGAATCATTCTCCACATACTGAATCAATGTATTTAAGGCTTTATTTAATTCCTTATCGGCATATTTCTTATTTTCAAGGTATTGAACGGTATAGCGGATTGCCGGATTTTCTATTTCTGCATTTTTCAGTTTCCGTTTTAAATACGACAAATCTTTGGGGAAAAGAGAATGAGGGGACACAAGCGGCTGGAGAGGCAGGGGAATAGGCTGAACCTCCTCAGGGCAAATCAATTGTCCAAAAGTAAGATCTGTACTGAATAATAGCACACACACCATCAATATTGTTCGGATCATAGTAGTAAAGATATTTATATTCAAAGTTTGTTTTCAGCCTTTTAATGCTCATTTAAATGGAGAATTAGGTTCTTTTGCCATATGGGTATAAGCCAGCTTATCCACGAGACGGGGCCACCATTTATTCAGGAAAACAGTTAATTTCCCTTCTACAAAAGTCATGATAATTTCCCTTTTCTTCTTTCGTATTCCTTTAATAATCAATGAAGCACATTTTTCTGCCGACATCATACTCGTTTCATCCCGGGGACTTTCCCCTTGCTGGCAACCCGCTGCATCCAGTGCTGTCGTTCGGATGTTAGTGGCTGTAAACCCGGGAGCTGCCACCAATACATGCAGACCTTTCTTTAAATTTTCAATACGCAGGGTATTTAAAAAACCACGCATGGCAAATTTACTGGCTGAATAGCCGGTCCGTCCGGGTAAACCGATAAACCCTGCAATGGAAATGATTCCCACCAGACTTCCGCGACTCTTTAATAAATGAGGAAGAGCGTATTTACTACAATAAACGGTACCCCAGAAATTAACATCCATCAGGCGGCGAAGTACATCCAGATCCAAGTCCTCAAACAGAGCCCGCATGGATATACCTGCGTTATTCACCAATATATCAATGCCTCCAAATTGCTGATACGCCCGATCAATGAGATTCTTGCAATCTGTTTCCTGCGACACATCCGTCTGTACCGAAATGATTTCAATTCCCTGAGCACGTAACTCTTGCTCTATAAATGACAACTTATCCATATTCCGGGCGGCCATTACAATCTTGCAACCTTGGGCAGCAAAGCCATATACCAGTGCTTTCCCAATTCCAGACGACGCTCCGGTAACAATAACGATTTTATTCTGCATCTTCGCTATATTTACCTTTTACTATATTTGCGCAAATATAATAAATTCTGGGGTCATCGTTTTTCTAATCTGAAAAATTATAAAAAAATGTTTGTCCTATAATTTATATTATGTAAAGTAATATTAAAAATGAAAAGGAGGGGATATCCTTTCCCCTCCCTGATTTCAGTTTATTCTGCTTGTTGCTGTAAAGCATTTTGCATATCGTCGTATTTTTGCTGATATACAGGATCTGTAGAACGAAGTCTGAAATAAAGTTCTTTCAGAATAGTCATCGTATTTCTTTCTCCCGGTTGTAATTCCAATGCTTTTTCAAAATAAGGGATTACATTGGCGTATGCAGCGTATACTTTTTGAATTTCCCGGTTGTATTCATCGGCATCTTCGATAGCGAACACCTCTTTGTTCAGCTCATTGGCAGCATTTAACTTCAAATTAGCTAAATAATACTGTGAATTGAAATCTTTCGGATCGAGCGACAATGCTTTTTCGTACATGCCTTCAGCTTTTTCCGGCTGTTTCATTTTTTCGTATAAAGTACCTTTTGCCCGGTAATAGGAAGGATTGTTGGGGTCTTGCTTAATGGCTGCATCCAGATAAACTTCAGCTTTTTCCGGTTCTCCGCCCAATAGATAGTAATTAATTAATTCTACCAATGTAAAGGGATCGTTCGGAGCTATTTCATATCCTTTTTGCAGGTATTGAAGGGCCTCTTCACTCTTACCTTGTTCTTTCAGAACACTGGCTAACATAACGTATGTTTTGGCCGGCTCATAATTGTATTTCAAGGCTTCTTTGTAATAGTTTTCTGCTTCCTGATACAGATTTGCTTTCTGAGCAGCCAGACCGGCATTGAAAATAATAGCAGTATCCACAGCCGGATTATTTATAATCGGGGATTTTTCAATTTCCAATACTTTTTTAAATGCATTTAAGGCGCCCTGAAAATTTTCCGTAGTATAAAATTCTACTCCTCTGTTAGCAAAATCAATCGCCAAATTTTCATATTGCACTTTCAATTTTTTAGGAAATTTCCCTTTTTCGTCCAGTTGCTGAACTTTCTGATAAGCTTCCCAGGCTACCTCCAAAGCGTTTGGATCCAACTTTTTATAGTCAGGCAGAGGACTTTCATAAATAGCTTGATAAATCTGACCTTTTACGAAATAACTTTTAGGATCATTTACACAATTTTCATGCGTAATCGCCTCATCTATCAGTTTTTTAGCTTCGTCCAATTTCCCGGAACTCAAGTAACTGCTAGCTTGTGCTACTTTTCCTTTCTGTGCATATGTTGCTGTAGCACAAAAAAGTAAAATCATAATAAAAGTTAATTTTCTCATACGTACATGTTTATTTAATTTATATTTCAGTTTCACGTTAAAAACGCGTAATTTGTTTCACAACAGCAATTAAACTTCTGAACCGGTCTCTTCTTCACTTGTATTCTCCCCTCCTTCTTTTTCTTCTTCCCTGGAAGCTGAAACTTTTGCTACAGCGGCAATGGCATCGTCGTTTCTGAGATTAATTAATTTTACTCCCTGAGTGTTTCGTCCCATTACCCGCAAAGATGCAACTTCTAATCGAATTGTCAAACCGGATTTCGTAATAATCATCAGATGATCTTCGTCGGTTACGTCGATCAAAGAGATCAATTCACCTGTCTTTTCTGTAAGATTAAGGGTCTTCACTCCCTTTCCTCCCCTGTTTGTAATCCGGTAATCCTCAATATCAGAACGTTTTCCATATCCATTTTCGGAAACGACCAGCACATTGGCTTTTTCCGGTTCTATGCAAATCATTCCTATTACTTCATCATCTTCATTCCCTAAGGTAATTCCTCTCACTCCGGAAGCCGTACGTCCCATCGGACGAACTTTGTTTTCCGGGAAACGGATCGCCTTTCCGGACTTTACGGCCAGCATAATATCCTTTTCTCCATTTGTCAACTTGGCTTCCAACAACTGATCCCCCTCTTTTATGGTGATCGCATTCACCCCGTTCTGCCGCGGACGGGAATACGCTTCCAGGGTTGTCTTCTTAATAATTCCCTTTTTGGAACATAAAACAATATAGTTACTATTGATATAGTCCGTATCTTTTAAATCCAACAGATTGATATAAGCTTTCACTTTGTCATCCGGCTCTATATTCAGCATATTCTGGATTGCCCGTCCCTTCGATTGTTTGGTTCCTTCCGGAATTTCGTATACTTTCAGCCAGAAACACTTTCCTTTCTCTGTAAAGAAAAGCATAGTGTTGTGCATGGTGGCCATAATCATGTGTTCCAGAAAATCTTCGTCCCGGGTGGCAGAACCTTTAGAACCTACCCCTCCTCTGTTCTGCACTTTATATTCGCTCAGAGGAGTACGTTTTATGTATCCCATATGGGAAATAGTAATTACCATTTCCTCATCTGCATAGAAATCTTCCGGGTTAAATTCTTCCGAAGCATAAACTATATCTGTACGGCGTTCGTCCCCGTACAATTGTTTCATTTCGATCAACTCATTCTTAATGATCTCCATACGTAATTCAACGCTTGCCAGTATCTCTTGCAAATGAGCAATCAGTTTTTCAATTTCTTCGTATTCTGCCCTCAGTTTATCCTGTTCCAGGCCGGTCAGCTGCCTCAGTCGCATATCGACAATAGCAGAAGCTTGTACATCGGTCAGGCTAAAGCGTTCCATCAAGGTATTTCTCGCTTCCTCCGGCGTTTTAGAACCACGGATGATGCGGATCACCTCATCTATATTGTCACAGGCAATAATCAAGCCTTCCAGAATATGAGCCCGTTTTTCTGCCTGTCTCAGTTCAAATTGGGTACGCCGGGTCACCACTTCGTGCCGGTGTCCTACAAAATGGTAAATCAAATCTTTCAGATTCAATAATTTAGGACGTCCGTGCACCAAAACCACATTGTTTACTCCGAAAGAAGTCTGCAAAGCCGTATGTTTCAGTAATGTATTCAATACGACATTGGAAATGGCATCTTTTTTCACGTCAATTACAATCCGCATCCCGTTCCGGTCCGATTCGTCATTGACATTGGAAATACCTTCAATTTTCTTTTCGTTAATGAGATCTGCTATCCGGAGTATCAATTCCAGTTTATTCACCTGGTAAGGAATCTCATGAACGATGATTTTCTCACGTCCTGTGGGCGTCACTTCAATAGAAGTCTTTGCACGAACGATAATTCTTCCTCTTCCGGTACGGTATGATTCTTTCACTCCGTTGTAACCGTATATCGTACCTCCCGTAGGAAAATCCGGAGCCTTGACAATTTTAATCAGTTCTTCGATATCGATATCGTTGTTGTCAATATAAGCACAGATCGCCTCTACCACATCGTTGATGTTGTGAGGAGCCATGTTGGTTGCCATTCCGACAGCAATACCCGAAGCTCCGTTGACCAGTAAATTCGGGATTTTAGAAGGCAATACAGTCGGCTCCTTCAAAGATTCATCGAAATTCGGGGCCATATCTACCGTATCCTTATCCAGATCTGCCAGCATTTCCTCAGCGATCTTTTTCATACGGGCTTCTGTATAACGCATGGCAGCCGGACTATCCCCGTCTACAGAACCGAAGTTCCCCTGCCCGTCTACCAAAGGATAACGTAAAGACCACGGTTGTGCCATACGGACCATCGTCATGTATACGGAACTATCTCCATGAGGATGATATTTTCCCATTACTTCTCCTACTATCCTGGCAGATTTTTTATAGGGCTTATTGGAAGTAACCCCTAATTCATTCATTCCATAAAGTACTCTTCTGTGCACAGGCTTCATTCCGTCTCTCACATCAGGCAAGGCACGTGAGACAATCACCGACATTGAATAATCAATGTAGGATGATTTCATTTCTTCCTCTATATTAATCTTAATGATTTTTTCTCCGCCGTTTTCCATCTATTCAAATTTGCAATTAATCGATTATAAAACAATTATTTATCCCTTCATTCAGGTAATTATTGCTAAAATCCCACAAATGTAATAAATTCAATGAGATTTCTGACAAAAAAGACCGTAAACTTTAACCTAATCTCAGAAACTCACTTCCATCATATCATATGCTAAATGTATGTTTTTGGGAATTTCTTTCGTCACCTCTGCAGCTTTTCCCATCTGATGACCGATATGGGTAATCCAGGCTTCCCTGACTTTCAATTTTTGCACGACCTCTATTGCCTGTGCTAACGTAAAATGAGATAAGTGACTTTCTTTTCGCAATGCGTTGATAACCATATATTCCACACCCTTTAACTTTTGCATCGATTCTTCCGGAATAACATTTGCATCTGTAATATAAGCAAAATTTTCAATCCGGAATCCCGTAACCGGTAATTTATGGTGCATCACGATTACCGGTTGTACTTCAATTTCATCGATAAAAAAAGGAGCGCGGTCCATTAACCGTACATTCATTTCCGGTACTCCCGGATACCGGTACTCACTGAAAGCATAAGAATAATCTTTGAAAACAATTTCTTTTGTACGAATATCAGCATAAATATCTACAGCTCCGTGTTTTACCCAATTGAAAGCCCTGACATCGTCTAATCCGCCAACGTGATCTTTATGGCCGTGTGTCAATAAAATAGCCCGGATATCCTTCACTCCTGCCCTTAACATCTGATATCTGAAATCCGGACCGGCATCGATAATAATTTTTTTACCGTTTATCTCCAGCATAGCCGAACACCTCAATCTTTTATCTTTTGGATCTTCCGATTTACAAACATCACATTCACAAGCAATAACCGGAATACCTTGAGAAGTCCCACTCCCTAATATTGTTAATTTCATAAAATTTTCTGAATCTCAATTCCTTTCACAAAGATAAAAATAATGTGGAAATCTCCTTCTTTAAAGCCACGCAAATTTTGATAAAAAGGATTTAACTTAGCTCTTTTTCTGAAAGAAAAGAAAAATTTCAGGGCTTTTTACTAATTTTGTCCCAAAGAATCAGGTATGGGAAAACTTTATTTATTGCCCAATGTATTAGGGGAAACAGAATTTTCAGCTGTTTTACCTTTGAAAGTAATGGAGGTCTTAAAAAGGCTGAAGGTTTTTGCAACGGAAAACCCTAAAAATACACGTCGTTTATTGAAAAAAATAGACCGGGCTATAGATGTCGGCCAACTTGTTTTTCTGGATCTGAATGAACATTCCACTCCCCGCGAAATTGAATCTTGCCTGGAGTGGCTGGAAAAAGAAGATGTCGGGATTATCTCAGAAGCCGGTTGTCCCGGGATTGCCGATCCGGGGGCAGAATTGGTTGCGCTGGCCCATGCCCGTGCTTATCAAGTTATACCCTTGGTAGGCCCTTCTTCCATAGTATTGGCCCTTATGGCATCCGGTTGTAACGGGCAGCATTTTTCTTTTAATGGTTATCTTCCGGTAAAATCCCCCGAACGCACAAAGGCCCTGAAAACTTATGAAAGACAGTCGGCCCAGGAGAACCGGACCCAAATATTCATTGAGACTCCTTACCGGAATCTGAAACTTTTTCAGGAAATACTAACTACCCTTTCCCCTTCTACCCTGTTGTGTATTGCCTGTGATTTGACCACAGAAAATGAATACATAGAAACTCTTCCCGTCAGGTCCTGGCAAGGGAAAATCCCGGATATAAATAAACGCCCTGCCATTTTTATATTATATGTGCCCGAGGGACAGCGAAGAGAAAAAAAAGAGAAATAGGATAAAAGTAATTTCATCAGCAAAAGAAATAAATTTTCGCCTGAGCCATCTTGACAAACGGTTTGCCGTTTCTATACCGGAATAAGGGATAAATTCGTCATACATATCTTCCTGATCGAAGTTGTCGATCCCTAAAGAAAGTACTTCTATATGCTGTCGTTTCGCCTCATCTACTACCTGCCTTACATGTTCTTTTGCATCTTCTCCTTCATATCCTACAACAGAAGGTGTCCCGTCTGAAATCATCAAAAACAATTTGTGAGGAGCCTCTGTCCGGAATTTCTTCAGACAATAGTCTAAAGCATAACCATCCGCATTGGCATGATTCGCTTCCTGGGAAAATAACTTATGAATTTTAAAAGGAGTTCCCCTTTTGTGGAAACAAGTAATCTCTATTCCTTCTTCATCACAACGATGTCCATATATAGAATAACTGATTCGGTTCGCATATCTTTCGAAAGCCAGTGCTAAAGCCAGAGATAATGTAATTTGCATAGGGATTTTATCTCCTGTAATCATAGAACCGGACAGGTCGAGGAGAATGACAATTTCCAGATAAACCGCAGGTAAAGGCGATTCTTCCCAGAAAATATTTTTATTAAAACGGGACTGATATAATTCTTCTTCATCCAATTCGCCGGCATCCTGTTCGTACAAAATCCGGTATTTATCCGTTTTTGCGGAAAACATAGACAACTGAAGTTGTATGCCTGAGGCCAGTTCACGGGCTTTATTCAGAATAGTTTCCGATATTTCCCCGGATTTGGCTTCGGTTTCCCGGATTTGATGTACAAATGTTCTCTCTGCCGTCTGGGAATGATGGTCTGCCGGATGTCCGGCAGGTAAATACGTATATTGTTTTTCCGGATTAAATGTTTTTTGCATACACCGGATAACAGATTCTGCCAACCGGACCTCCTGATCCGACTTATAGTTTTCCATACCTCTTAGGGCATTTTTCATTTCTTTCAAATAGAAATCTTCGTAATAAATATCCCGGATACCTGTAATACGGGTTAATTCCTCTGCCAGTTCCTCCACTTCCGGAAAAGAAAGAGCAGCGTAATTCCGGATCTTTTTCAGCACGCGCCCGACTTCCTCTATTTTCTTTTCATTTCCTGGGAAAGCGCATATATCTTTTATATAAAAAGGATCTTCCAGTATATGGGGATATAATATAAAGGTAGATATGTAATCACACAAAGCTTCTGTACCCTCCGTACCTGCCCCGTCATTTTCCGGATGTATTCCTCCGTAAAAGCCGATGCGTTTTTCAATAGCTTCCCAACCGACTGATGCAAATAAACGGCGGGCAGTATATAAAAAATGGTGATATCCCGGGAAATCGAGTACTAGTCTGGATTCCACCCTTCTGTCTTCAATAAGATGTATAAAACCGCTTAGGGACTTCGGATAAGATTTCTGTCCGGCAGCTTCCCAGTCTCTGCGGGTATACATAGCATGCGCTAATTCATGGATAAAACATCCGAAAAGAGCCTCTGTTTTGATATTCTCAGGGAGATTCAGACGCAACAATTTAATATTAAGTGCGATTTTTGAGGGAGTTGCCGATAGACAAGGGGCCTTATTGGACAATACAATAGAAGGAATTTCTCCCAGTAAATACAAGGCTATCTTTGCACTTACAGCCGTCAGGTCGGAAAGGGATTTAAAGTGAATATTTTTCCCGATCAAGGCGGACGGGACAGGAAAATCTCCCCACCATTCCCGTTCAATGTACTGATCTTCAAATATTCGTTCCAAATAGCCGGAAGTTAAATCGCTCATAACGTCTGCAATAAAGAACGGGCAATGGTTTCTTCTCCGGAAATCAGATAATTCGTAAGAATAACTTCTTCCACAATTTCCTGTAACGTATAGCCCAAAGGAAGATAAGCTGCTGCATCCAAAACCTGGCGGGTAGACAAAGAAACACTCAATACTTCTTTTTCTTCCCCCAGTCTCAAAAGACGAGCCACTTCAGCCAGACGGGAAGCTTCTGAACGGGAAATATTTTTTATTTCATGCATCAGTAAAGCTGTCTCTTCGGCCGGAGAAAGATAATCCAAGCGGGTTTTAACAAAACGGTCCTCAAAAGCCGTATCCAACCGCTGGGCCGACACATAAGCAAAACCTGTATTGCCGGCAGCTGCAAACAAAACCTGTTCACCTTTGTTATATCGTTTCCCGGAGTCTTCATCGTAGAGGTAAGACTGTTGGCGATCCAATACCGTCATCAAAAAATTAGCCGCCACAGCCGGCGTACGCGTAAGTTCATCCAAAAAAATTAATGTAGGCCGGGAAGAAATAAAAGCTTTAAAAAATTCAGACCGTACCGCTTCTGTTTTTCCACTGTCTCCGATAATCAATCCTCCGATAAACATTTTTTTCGGTTTAAAAGCCTGCCCCATATTAAATGCATAATAATCCATTCCCATGGCTTCAGCCAGTTCACGGGCAACCGAAGATTTGCCACATCCTTTCGGACCTAATAAAAAGGGATATTTTTTTAAATACAAAGTATGACATAAGAATTCCCATTTTTTCAATGGGATATAAAGCCGCCCGGAATGTTTGGGTAAACTGAAAGAAGACGGGGTTGTGAAAGTAAATAAGTCGTTATTTCTGATAGGAATCATTACTCCATTTTTCTGCAAAGATAATATTCCCCCGGAATTTACAGTCTCCTGGCATAAAGAGAAAGACAGAAATAAATCATATCCGTATAAAAAATACCCCCCATCCATTTTTAGTGCAATATTCCCGGGAACAGATCAAGACTTTTTCCGGCAAAATAAAAGTACCGGATTCCCTTTCCAGGTCCGTTGACCAATCCTGTTCAAACAAACCCTGATCAGGCATCATCCCTTATTCACTAAAAAGAACAGATGGGGGGATTTAATTTCCTTTATTTTTTGAAATAGCGGTTATATAAACCTTCAAAACCTTTTCCATGACGGGCTTCATCCTTACACATTTCGTGAACCGTATCGTGTATGGCGTCTAAGTTCAGTTTTTTAGCTAAAGTTGCAATCCGTTTTTTATCTTCACAAGCACCGGCTTCGGCTTCCATTCTTTTTTTCAGGTTTGTCTTGGTATCCCAAACCATTTCACCAAGCAATTCACAGAATTTAGATGCATGTTCCGCCTCTTCCCAGGCATAACGCTTAAAAGCTTCTGCTATTTCAGGATAACCTTCCCGGTCTGCCTGACGGCTCATAGCCAGATACATACCTACTTCTGTGCATTCTCCGTTAAAATGAGCTTTTAATCCTTCTAATACTTCAGTATCCACGCCTTGTGCAACTCCAATCACGTGCTCATCTACGAACGTAAGAGCCCCTTCCGTCTCTTCCAATTCTTTGAATTTATTTTTCGGAGCCTTACACTGAGGACAAAATTCCGGAGCTTCTTCTCCTTCATACACATAACCACATACAGTACAAATAAATTTTTTCATAACAATTTAATTTTAATAATAGCCTATTCTGTTATTACATTTTTCAGTTCTTTCGCTTTCTGACAATATTTACAATATCCTTTGTAATAGAGACGCATTTCTGTTACAGAAAATTCTTCTTTTCCTTTTGAGATTAATTTATCCAGATCTGCAACCCGGATATCATATATCTTACCACATCCGATACATATAAAATGAGCATGACCGGAGGTGTCAATATCGTAACGCACATTCCGTTCATCTATTCCCAATATACACAAAACCCCCTGTTCCGCAAATAGTTTTAACGTATTGTATACCGTCGTTTTGGATAAAGTCGGGATACTTCTGAAAAGGGCCCCGTATATTTCGTCTGCAGACGGATGCGTCCTGTACTTCATCAGATAATCCAGAATGGCAATCCGCTGCACCGAAGGCTTGATTCTGTATTTTATTAAATAATCCTGAGCTGTAAAGACTGTATCCATACTTTATTTGTAATCAGTACAAATTTGTTTTCACTACAAAAATACATATTTTTTTTAATTTTTCAAAAAAACGGAAGATTTTTATGGACCAATAGACTATTTTATATTTATTTTAAATAAATGGGTTTCTCATACATATCAGTAATATTTTTATATATTTGTCACATGTTTTTCTTAAGCGCATCAACCAACATATTAATCTATTTTCTGGTTCCGGCTTTTTTCGGAATTTTTTTCTGTATTCAGGAAAAGATCGTTCCGTCGGAAGTATTAGTAGCGGACATTAAAGCAACTGAAAAAACGGAAAATGCAAATGAATGGTATGTTGCCTGTGAAAAAAAAGAAGAAAAAATTGAATATCGGCATTCAGATTTTATCCCGGAGGTAAAACAGTTAATCTATTTCTCTCCTCATTCCCCGGGTATTTTTTCTGATTTTTCCTTTTTAAGGGCTCCTCCTGTTGTCTTTTCGGAAATTACTTTATTTGTATAAAAGTTTACCGTAGAGGCTAAGTGACTTTAGGTGAAAACTTTTTATAGAAACGGAAGTCTATTTTTTCCCTCATCGGGATTTTTATCTATTTTATTATCATTTTGATTTATGAGTATGCGTTATATATTTATAATTTTATTATGCTGCGCTTACTTTCCGGCATTTACCCAACAATCTGCGCTATTGAGTCCCGATTCAGTATACAGTATTGTCCGGCAATTGCAGGAAGTAACGGTTACTGCGGAAAAACGGGAACTGTCTCCTTCCGATATTCCGGTCGCCTTAACTGTAATCAATGAGCGGTCTATTCCGGGCGAAAATAATCCTGACTTACGTAATATTTCGGGTATAGTTCCCAATTTTTATATGCAGGAAGGAGGATTAAAACTTTCTACTCCTATGTATATTCGTGGAATCGGCACGGTCTCCGGAACTCCTCCTGTAGGCCTTTACGTAGACGGGGTGCCGGTTTTTGACAAAAATGCCTTTGTTTTTGATCTGTACGATATCCAACAGATTGAGGTGCTGAGGGGGCCGCAAACCACTTTATACGGAAGAAATAGTATCAACGGTTTAATTAATATAAATACCCGTCCGGCCGGAAATAAATTTGCCCTGAGGGGAAAAATCGGAGTGGCTAGTTATACTTCTCAGCATTACAATCTTATTCTTGACTTGCCGGTAAAGAGTGTTTACAATAAACTCTCTTTCTCCTATAATAAATCCAAAGGTTATTTTAAAAATGCCTTTGAAAACGGAAGGAGATCTAATCCGACAGAATCTTATAATGGACAATACCTGGGTAATATTTATGCTGCCCGGAATTGGAAGATTTCGTTCGGAGCGAATTATGAACATTCTTATGACGGCGGGTATGCTTATTATGCAGTAGATTCCTTGAAAAAAGAGCGGTACAGGGTAAATTATAATACTCCTTCCTCTTACAAGCGGGATTTGTTGACTTCTCATCTGAATTTGAGGAAAAAAGGACAGTATACCGCTTTTAACTGGATGACTTCTTATTCCTGGTCGAAAGACAAGCAAATTTTAGATGCTGATTTTACATATCTGGATGTGTTTGACAATCATAAGAAATCGAAGCAGAATCTGGTTACACAGGAAATAAACCTGCAATCTGTGGGCACGAAACACTGGGATTGGACGATTGGGACATTCGGGTTTTATAAGGATTTGGAAAACAAGTATCTGGCTACTTTCGGGAAAGACAAACATTATCTTTTGCCTATGCCTTTGGATGAAGCAAAGTATTACAATTCGACGGCTACGAAAGGAATAGCCGGTTACGGTCAGATTTCGGTTAAAGAATTATGGCCGGGAATGGTTTTGACGGCAGGATTGCGGTATGACTACGAGAAGGTTAGTTTAAATTACCGGGATAGTTTGTTATTGACCGGTTCCGCCCGGTTTGAGGCCTATCATGTTTCCCGAAAAGACAATGCTTTTTCTGCCTGGTTACCGAAATTTTCTTTTTTACAAAAATGGGGAAAAGGAGTTTCTGTATATGCCAATATAGCAAAAGGATATAAAGCCGGTGGATACAATATCATCGTAAATGAAATGAGTTCTCAATTTGTGGATCTGGGTTATGACAAAGAAAAGTTGTGGAATTATGAAGTCGGAATGAAGTATTTCAGTCCCGGTCAAAAATTCAACCTGACCACGGCTCTATTTTATATCGATTGGAAGGACCAGCAGATTTTTGTAATGGGAATGATGGGACCTAGTATTAAAAATGCCGGAGATGCGCGAAGTGTCGGAGGAGAAGTGGATTTGCAATGGGAGATTATTCCCCGTTTGACCTATACTTTCTCAGCAGGATATAATCATTCGGAATATTATCACCATCTGACAAAAACCTATGAAGGGAACCGTATTGTTATGTCTCCCGAATTTACGGGTCATATGGGACTCTCCTATCAATTACCCTTACATTGGCTGAGCTTTGAAAATTTTGCAGTTTCCACTACTGTTACCGGTTTCGGAACCCAGTATTTTGACGAAGCCAATTTACTGAAACAATCTCCTTATTTCCTTTGGAATCTGGACCTGCACTTTTCCGGTAAATATGCTGATTTCCATATTTGGGGAAAGAATTTACTGGATAAAGCATTTTTTACATATATGCTCAACAATCCGGTCGGAGAAAAATTACCCCAGTATTACGATATGGGGCAATCCGGCTCTCCTGCCCGTTTTGGAGCTTCTGTTTCATTTAAAATCTAACAAGGATAAAAATTTTGTATATGAAAAAGTATGTACTCTTTTCTCTGATTCTGACACTGGCAAGCGTGTTGTATTCCTGTAGTGATAGTGAGGACGAACCCAATCCGTTAATCGGTACCTGGAATTACGGACAACCTCATTTTGAATTCGAATATGCCCAGGATTCTATAGTAATCTCTGCTGGTAAAAGTAAAATGTCAATAGCTGTGGAAGATTTGAAAACAATTTTCCTGAGTATGGCAAAAGAAAAAATGGGAGATTATTTTAAAGGTATCACTTTTGCAGCCGACAATACATTGAAAGTGAATATGAGTTTACAGGACGGAACTCCCGCTACTTTAGGGGCTACTTATAAACTGGATGAACGGTATATAGAAGTAGCTCTCCGTTCAGCAGATTTAGGACAACTGACCGGAGGAACAGTACCGGATATTCCCAAAATCAGTTTTATCTACCAGCTAAATAAAAATGAATTACTGATGTATTTTGATAAAACCTATTTGAAAAATATGGTAGCTATGATGCAGGACCAGTTGCTTTCCTTGATTTTACCCAACCTCATAGACGGTTTCGACCAATTACCGGATATAGTGAAACAAAGCATTATAGATAGTTTTAAAAGTCAAATTACAACTATTTTCAATAATACCTTAAAACTTGAATTGGGGTTTACCTTGAGTAAATAATATTTGTAAGTCCAGATAAAACCGGGAGATATTAAAAGTTGACTTTAAAATAAATAATTGAATATTAACACATTAATTGGTTTTAAGCATAAGGGCTTTATTCTCTTCTAACCTTAAAAAGCAAGATAGCTCTATTCTTATGTTGACTTTCCTGCAGGTCTGCAACAAGAGTGTATCTGAGCCATTAAAACCAATTAATGTGTTATGGTTAGAACAATTACACAACCGGGTACCAAAAGTAGTAAACGTTTCCAGTGTCATCCCAGAGCTACCCGTGCCGGAGTTGTCTGTTTGGAAGCTGCAGGCTCCTTCACATATTCCGCAAGCAGAACATTATGCTCCAGATTCTCCGGACTGAAACGGGGAATCGTACTGCGGAAATCCGACCCCCCGAAAGTCGTATCCGTACCGTACTGTCAGTATGGCCTTTCCCAGAGGGCTGAACGGCACGAAACCGATACCCAATTCCTCCAGGGCAGGAAGCAATTCCTTTTCCGGATTCCGGTACCACATGGAATATTCACTTTGTACGGCCGTCAGCGGACAAACGGCATGCGCACGCTGTACTGTGGCAGGAGCGGTTTTCGAAAGACCCCAATGCAACACCTTTCCCTCCTTAATAAGTCCGGCAAACGTATCTCCCACTTCCTCAATCGGCGTATTCGGATCAACCCGGTGCTGGTAAAGCAAACCGATATGATCCGTACGTAGTTGTCTGAGCGAACCTTCCACTGCTGTTCAGCCCCGGTTTATTGTTTTTGACCATCCCCATCCGACAGTAAGCAAGATAACAAACAATTGGTAACCATCAGGATTATTTCATTTTCAGTCCGGGAATCAGCGGCATGGCGTCGATCAGTTCAAGGTGTTTCACCATATCGAGTGTTCCCTGTTTATACTTCTGAAAATGCGGAGTTGCGATATGGCTTTTGTAGGCAGCCTCATCCGCATAAATTTCCAGGATAGTTACCTCATTCAGACGCTCTTTTTCAGCTACTGCATAAAGAGCCAATACGCCGGGTTCCAACCGCATGGAGGCTTCTATTTCCTCTTTCAGAAAGACATTGTATTCCGCGAGGTGTGCCGGATCGACGGTGATCTTCGACAAGCGTACCATATTCTTCTCCGGAGCAGGTTGACCGGCCGATTTGATGGCATTTAGTGCCTTCATGGCCGGCGGAAAACCGATATAGGGAAGGCACTGGATCACAGCCGCCGTCAGCGTTTCCTTACTGTTGCCCAGTTTCAGATTACCCAGGGTATGCGAAGAAAGCTGGCTGTCGGCTTCCAGCGTAGTCAGAATGCAATAAATCAGCAGCTCACGGGTTTTTACATCCAATCCTCCCCGGGTATAAATATCCCCGAAACAATATTCCGTCAGAAAACGGGATACCTCTTTTCCCATGCCTCCCGGCACATCCGCCATTCTTTTCTCGATTTCATCCCCGTAGAGCGGCTGCTGGATAGCGCGGCCTTTTTCTCCGCGGTTTTCCTCGGTAACCGTTCCCTGCGCTTCGAGAGGAAGCGGAATACCTTGTACCTTAAATACCTCGTTCATCACCGCAATAGCGTTCAGTGTTTTGGGAAAACCGATAAAAGGGGCGCACTGATAAATCGCTTCCCGCAGTTCCACCGGGCTGACCCCCACGTGGAGGGCTGCGGCGGCATGCGCTTTCAGTTGCGGCAAAGTCTGCATCACAGCCAGGGTCGTACAGGTAATCAGTTCCCGGGTTTTATGGTCAAGATCACCGACGGCAAAAACTTCCCCGAAAATGAATTTCTGGAGAATATCCATAAACTCCGGATCAGTGCCCTGACCTGTCAATGCTTCACCGCCGAATAAGGCCGTAAACGTTTCTTTATAAAGCTCTGTTCTATCCATCTTTTTTACCTCCTCTTTATTTTCTTGTGCCATCACCGGTATACCTCCGGAAATCAGCAGAAAAGCGATAATTAATTTCTTCATACTCTTTTATTTAAAGATTATACACTCTTACCCAGGCGGTAGGCGTCGTCTCCATAGCGGGTACTTTTCACCGACCCTGCCGTCCATACGCCCGGAGCCACCACCGCCCCGCAGTCCTTCCAGCCCAGATAACGGGACAGTGTCCGGTAGTGCAGCAGCATCGGCTCTGCTTCGCTTTCGGCCGTATCGGCATAAGCCATCAGAAAAGCCGTTTTTTTCGGAGCACCTTTGATGCGTCCGTTGATCGCATAAAAACGGTCGATCACACTTTTCAGTTGGGAAGAAAAACCGAAATAATACATGGGTGTCACAAACACCACCATATCCGCCCCGACCAGATGAGGACGGACAATGGAAAAATCATCTTTCAGCACACATTCGCCATCCATTCCGCAACGATTACAAGCCATATACCCGGCCACTTTATGTTCGGCACAATTAAAGCGGAAAACGGTATGCTCGTTCTCTTCCGCCCCCTTGATAAACTGTTCGGCCAGATAATTCGTGTTCCCATTGCGACGGGGACTGCCGGTCAATACGACTATATTCATTTTCTTTGATTTTAAAGTTTCCGCAGGCAGTCCGGCTGTCCCTGCAATCCACTTGCCGGCAGATGCCGTTTTCGCCAGCAGGGCGATTGCGGCAACTGCCGCTGTGCGTTTTAAGAATTTCCGCCTGTTCATATACTATCATTTACGGAATAAGTAATTTGCATTTTCGTACAGGATCTGCTCCACATAAGGCGCAAGGGTTGCGTCCTCTTTGATCCATCTCCGCATCCCTGCCAGTCCGGCAGTCAGCACACGCTCCGGCTGGTAAGGATAGTCCGAACCGTAGAGCAGATGTTCCGGTGTAGTAATCGTCAGCAAGGTTTTCACCACTTCAGGCGTAGCACCTCCTGCCAGATCATAGTAGAGATTACGGAGGTTTGCTTCCCAATTTATCGGTTCCATAAATCCTTTTGCCTGCATCACGGGGTGAACCGCTTTCATGCGGGGAATCGCCAGCGGCAGGAACGAACCGCAATGCGGCACCACTACTTTTAGCTTCGGATAACGGGCAGGCACATTGCGCGAAATCATATTGATCACTGTGCGCGTCGTCTCGGCCGGATATTCGTAAATGGCCAGCGGTGCGGTAGCGATAATTCCTTCATTTACCGGAGCCGGTTTATGCGGATGCAGGAGTATGACAGCTCCGCGCTCGTTCAGTACCTCCATCAACGGGTCGAGTGCAGCGTCGCCGACATATTGCCCCCGACTGTTCGTTGCCAGTTTGATGCCGTCTGCGCCAAGCGTATCGAGGGCATAAACCGCTTCCCGGATAGCCGCATCTACATCCGGCAAAGGAAGCGAAGCACAAAACAGAAATTTGCCGGGATATTCCGCTTTCAGCCGGGCGCAGGCTTCATTGTACCCCCGTGTGGCACGGCGGCACTCCTCTGTATCCCCGAAATAAGGCTGGGGGGCAGGCATCGAAAGCACACTCGTCTTGATACCCGCGTCCTCCATAAACTTCAGGTGTGAAGCGACATCCCAGGCAGGCAAGGGGAACGTCTCTTCCAGTGCCGCATCATGCTGCTCCAGCAATGCCGTGAACTCCGGCAAAACAGTGTGACTGTGTACATCCATCGCCTGTTGTGCCATAGCCGTACCTGCTAAAAACAGATTCAAAATAACAACCGCATATCGTTTCATCGTCCTATCTCTTTTTTAAATCATCGGCATTTCCCACGAACCCCGTGTGTCCACGCCTGTACTTTCGGCCGCATCTTCGATGGTCTTTACATCTGCCTCTGTCAGAGAGATTCCGGTAGCCTGCACGGCATCCTGTACCTGGGCGGTTTTCGTCACCCCGATAATCGGAGTGGTTCCTTTGGCAATAGCCCAGGCCAGGGCTACCTGTGCCGGAGTGATGCCGTAACGGTCGCCCACTGTACGCATAACGCTCACAAGTTTCCCGATTTGCGGAAGCAGCGGGTTATAGGTCGCACCGCGCTGACTGCCTTCCGGCAACGGATGGGAAGTGTCGTATTTCCCGCTCAGCGCACCTTGTTCCAGCACCATGTATGCCCAGAAATCCATTCCGTTTTCCTTGCAATAGTCCAGGATTCCGGCCTTTTCCGATGAACGGTACAACAGACTGTAATGATTCTGAACGGCCGAAACGTGTACCCCTTCTTTCGACAGGATCCCTTCCGCCCGTTTGATCTGGGACAGATTGTGGTTGGAAACTCCGATGTGCTTCACTTTTCCCTCCTTTACCAGCGGAGCCAGAAGGGGAGTCCATTTTTCTACATCCGCCGGGTTGTGAATCCAATATACATCGATATAATCCGTCCCGAAGCGTTCGAGGCTTTCGGCCAGCATATCGGCTACGGGGTTTGCCGAATCGCCGGCAATCTGCGGCGTAAACTTGGTAGAAATCAGCACCTCTTCCCGCTTGCAGTTTTTTGTAAACGAAGAGAGCACCGTCTCGGAGGCTCCCATACCATATACTACGGCCGTATCCCAGAGATTCAGGCCGTTTGCCATCGCCGCATCGAATACGGGCTTCAATTCTTCCGTTCCCAAATGATTTCCGAATACCTGGTCACCGCCGACCGTTCCTGTGCCCCACGACCAGGTTCCTAATGCTATTAAAGGTTGCTTTTTCATTTTATATTCCTCCTTATTTTATTATTTCTGAAACAAAAAACTAACGGATAAAATTGGTCATTGCATGCGCTTCGTGTGCCGGAAAAGAAACTCCGGCAGCCCGTCCCGCTTCGATACACTTCAGCAGCCATGCCATATTCCGTGCAAGCGTGCGCATCGTTTGCAGCCCTTCCGCATCACGGCGGATTTCCTCCGGAGTATTCCCGTGCACGATGTTCCAATATTGCGAGGGCACGAGGGGCATATTGCAATCCGCCATATACTTATTCATCTGATCGAGTGCCGCCGTACCGCCGCTACGACGGCAGGTGGCGATGGCAGCCGCGGGTTTACCGGCGAAATGCTCACCATTAAACTCATCGATAAAAAACAGGCGGTCCATAAACGAAGTCATCGCTCCACTTACTCCGGCATAGTGGACAGGCGTGCCGAAAATAAACCCATCGTATTCGTCCATCCGGGCCACAAAATCATTGACCACGTCCTTTCTGAAACACTTTCTTTTGCCGATACAGGCCCCGCAGCCGATACACCCCGCAACGGGTGCATTACCCACCCAGAAAATGTCGGATTCCACCCCTTCCGCTTTCAGCACTCCGGCAATTTCCGTCAGGGCTGTAAACACGCATCCCTCTTTATGCGGACTACCGTTTACCAACAATACTTTTAAGCTGTTCATGGCCGAAAAACTATTTCTTCAGGTCAGGCAAAAGCACACCACCTACGCCCACATTTTCGGGTTCGTTCTCCTTGATAAATACGAAAATAGTCTGCTCCGGCAATCCCGTGATGTGGGAAGTCGATTCCGTTACTTCCTTTACCAGCTGAGCCTTCTTTTCTTTGCTCATTTTTACCAGTTCCATTGTTATCGATGGCATACTCTCTCTTTTTATTCGGTTTAATTTATCGGTTCTCTTTCCATTCTTTTCCTAAAGTCATACATTTAGCCACCACTTCGCCCGTTCGCAGATACGAATAGGTCGGCATCTCAAACAGAATCGGTTTCAGTTTCCCGTAATCGATCTTTCCGTCCTCACCCAGCACGGTTTCCTCGGCATAAGTAGCTGAAATACGGCAGATAAAGCTGTCGAAAGTATCCGTTTCGTAGTTGTCTGCCACTTCACAATCCATCACCAGTGGCGAATCGTCGATCATCGGCGTGCCGTTTTCACTGATATGATAATCGAACACTTCCGACTTATCCACCTTGGCACCGCTTACGCAACCTACATAATCCGCACGTTGGAGCAACTTATCGTCGATGGTATTCACCGATAGCCGTCCGGTAGCTTTAATCCCCTGGTTCGTATAATGCACCTTAGCCAGTGACACCAAAATACGGTCGTGCCCGATAATGCCCAGATGTCCCACCAGCACCCAGTTCGGTTTTCCGTCGACCATCGTACCGACAACCACGGCCGGCGTAGGATAAAGAGCAAGTGTATTCCCTAAATTCTTTTTCATCTTATATTCCTTTTATTATTTCTGATACAAAAATACGTCCTTACGGGCAGAGGCTTTGTGCCTGATTTACTGATATTCTTACCACATTTCAGGTTTTATTGCCGGATTAAACACAATCGCTTCCCTTCCGGCAGCATAGCGAAAGGAGTAGAGTGGTAACCCTTTTATTGCTTTTCAAACTTTACGGCAACATCCCCTGCCACATTCAACGCACTGATACCGTCACCGTCGATGTGGCCGATCTTAATCAGATCATTGGTCTGCGACCAGTTCTTACAGAAAATCGCCACATTGCCCCACGGGACATAAATTGTAATGTCACCGGGTACAGGCGTACAGCCGCGTGTGACGCCCGCCGTTGTCAGCGCGGGCGACGGATAAAAAATCTTTTCGGTTATATTATTATAGTCATTGAGTGTCACCTCCAGCGGCAGGCGCGACAGGAAATCCCGTCCTGCGGCATTGTCTTCCATCGTGGCGGTAATGGTGCGGCCGCCAACCGTAATATTCATTTTCATAGACGTATTGTTATTATTATTTTCTTCCCGGTTGGCTCCGAGTTGTTCGAGCCATGTAGTCACGCGGCTTGCCATTTGCGAAAGCGTTGAAGAAGTCAGCAACAGGGTTTCGGTAAAAGTTGCACCGGAACAAAGCCCTTTTGCCTCGCTGACCGATGAAGAGATACCGCTGCTACCGCTCGTCGCGAACAAGGCAATGCGTTTACCTGCCAACTTCGCGGCATGTTCGTGCAGAAACGTCTGCATCGGAGTGGCCATGCTTCCGTACCAGATCGGATAACCGACGAAAATCAGATCGTACTTCCCGAAGCTCTCCACCGAAGTTTTAATTGCGGGATAATTTCCCTCTCGGATTGCTGCCAGTTCCGTCTGGGCCCGGCTGAGCATGGCATTGTAATCACTCTCAAAAGCAGTCTGGGGTTCCACCTCCAGGATATCGCAGTCAAGCGTTGTTTGAATCTGCTGTGCCACCCGCTCCGTATTGCTTGTACGTGAACAGTAGAGCACCAGATAGCGCCCGTTTCCACCGGGTGTGGGCGTATCCGGATTATCGTCGCCTTCTCCCGGCGTTTCCGGTGTCAGCGGATCGTTGTCCGAACCTCCGCAGGATGCCATGGACATCAGGGTTACCAATAGCAGGGGGATAAATAAAAACTTTCTCATACCGCTACTTTTTATTAGGGTTTATTAAAATATGCTCTTCCGGGAAACGTTTCATCGAATCGTCCCAGTCTTCCAGTTCCACGTCCTCAACGGACACGGAAACAAATTTTTCATCCACGCCGAGCGTTTCCATCAGCGTGTCACGAAGCCTTTCGGCCAGTTCTTGTTTTACTTCCCGGTTACGTCCGGGCAACATACTTACTGCAATGTGTGGCATAATCTTTTCATTTATAGTTCTTCCAATACAAAAATAGACAGCTCCAGGCAACAACTTTGTAGACAATTCATCGGAATTATTACCATTATTCCGGTTTCTGTCACTCGTTTCTCCTATTTGCCCGATAAAACAAAAATTCCCGTAAGTCAGTAACTTAGAAGTATAAAAGTAAATATGAAAATCGAGATAGCGGAAAGTACAGAAATAAAATTGAGAAACAGAGAGTTAGGATAGAATGCTAAAACAGGTTAAAGCCAACGAAAACCGTTCAAAAGCCAAGTTAAAACGGAGCGATGTTGCTAATCCGTAACCCCGCATTCAGGTTATGGAATAGACACGAAAAAAGAAGGATAACGATTTGGGATTTAATGGTTTCCGAATGATAAGATATTACCCGTTCCTCCATACATAAATTGCCTGTACGGTATCAACGCGGCCGCCAAACGATGCGGCATCAACAAGCATCTTTCTTGGCACTGTGCTAGCCATACGACCATTTATTATTTATTGAAAATCAATGCATTATACCACATCCTCAGTAAACCGGTAACGGTTCAGAAACGAGCAGATCCCGTTTTTATACGCCATTTTCATACATACAAAGAACGCCTTTTAAGTATAAAAATTATGTTTCAAGTTTAGTTCACAATTATATTGAGATATTTTTTAGCTTTCGTAACCCCATTTTTATGCGCCAACACTAAAAAATCAGATAAATTATCTATATTTGCAAACAACTACAGATTATGTAGTGTTTTGAAAATGTAAATTATGGATGATTTGAAATTGGATAGAAGTAATAAATGGGATCAGTTCTTTGTCGACCTGCAATCCCAAGGACGTTATGCCTTTACATTTGAAGAAGTATGTGATCATTTCAAGTCGTCTAAAAAAACATTGCTGCAAGGCTTGTATAGATATAAAACCAAGAAACAGATAGCTCAAATACGAAAAGGCTTTTATGTGATCATTCCACCTAATTATTCAAATCAGGGAATGCTCCCTCCATATTTGTTTATCGACGACCTGATGAAGTCCTTGAGTAAACCCTATTATGTAGCTTTGTTGTCTGCGGCAGCTTTGCATGGGGCAGCACATCAACAACCGATGGAATACTTTGTAATGGCAGAAACCCCGGCCCCTAGGAGTATTAATAATAAAAAATTGAAGATCTCATTTTTTTCAAAAAACTCATGGGAACAAGATGATATTGTTCAGAAAACAACCGACGTCGGTTATCTCAATGTTTCTTCTCCCGAATTGACTGCATTGGATTTACTAGCCTACGTCGATAAAATAGGGATGAATAGAACTGTTACTCTTTTACAAGAGCTAGTCCAGGCGATGAAAGCAACAGCACTCTATAGAACAGCAAGAAGATATCCAAATACTCCTGTAATCCAACGATTGGGTTATATTTTAGATAAGACATTAAGCGAAGAAAAACTGTCTAATCCTTTACTGAAGATTTTGAATGAAAGAAATATATCTCCGGTGTTATTGATTGCTCAAAATGAAAAGCAGGGAGAGTTAGACGAGACATGGTAAGTAATTAAAAATATAG
>ERZ1673753.104-NODE-104-length-114665-cov-6.578981_pt1 | contig 114665 bp, 84 predicted proteins | sample MGYA00580201_ERZ1673753 | MGnify/ENA primary metagenome ERZ1673753 (study PRJEB41218, sample SAMN15661747) | gut metagenome | host: Homo sapiens | place: Canada: London | collected 2015-08-20/2019-03-30 | study: EMG produced TPA metagenomics assembly of... | reverse complement strand
TTTTAGTGCAAGGTGCAAGTATATATTTATATATATAGCTTGCACCTTGCACTAATCCAAAAATATTTATTATCAGATATTTGCGAGTTTCAAAAGAAAGCCGTATCTTTGAACCCGAAAGTTAGGCAGACAAACAGCGGTCAAAGTTGGACAAGCCCAACATCTGAAAATCGTTACTGTTTCGTTACCTATTTGAAATTTTGAAAGCAAAGTAGCTGAAATATAAGCGGTTAGAGTTGTAGGTTCAAAACCCTGTCTCTCCGCTGAAAAAAAAGTAAAATCCTGTAAAGTAATGCTTTACAGGATTTTTTTGTGGCTTTGGTGAACGCAATATTCCATTGTTGGCCTGTGGTAAAGAGTTATTATCTTAAAATATTTTTTTACCGTTCAGCATACCATATCTACAGTTAGGAAATAACCGTTTACGATTCAGGAAAAACACGGAAGAAAAATAAGACAGATTGATTTAATCGCTTTTTAATTATCCCATTGCCTGAAGTCAATCCAGACCATCTTCGACATTTTGATATCTGCCTGAGCCGAATCGTGTCCATAACGGATACCACAGTTGTAATGTACATAGCTCTTTTGCAGATCCATGCCGTCGGTGATAGCAACAGAAACCACTCCCGGTTGTGCGTCAGCCTCAAGTGAGTAGATACACTGTTGTTGCTGCAATTTCATACTGTTGTTGATGTGGTTCAGGTAATTTTGACGCAGTGTCCAGCCTCCCCACGTCACGTAATTGGGTGTCATAGCCTGCTGGGCATCAATCCAGCGTTTTCCCTCGCTTGTTTCGTAAACAAAGGCTTCTGCCCTGTCGTAAAATTCACCGGGAATGAATTGCCAGAGTTTGCTATACAGTCCGCTGCCGAATTGTCCTTTGCAGGAATAATCCATCGACAGGGTTTTGTAAGATACATCAGTGGATGATTCTTTGCTGAACGATGCTTCAAAAGCCTCCCAGGGCTTTTCTGCCAACTGAGTAGGCGATACCTCAACAGACACTTTCCAAAAAGAGTTCTCTGTATAGTTGGCCCCATGGTTCACTGTTTGTGGCTGATAACTGATTTCTCTGAAGATACCTCCGTCCGAGTGAATGGTCACTTCACTGGATGCTTCCCGCATCAAGTTCCAGATATAGGCGTAGACATTGGCCCCCTTAGGAGTTGTATAATCTTTGATATTGGCTGTAAAACCGTTGCCGGCAGTATTTGTCACACTCAATATACAGTTGTTATTTTTACTGTATATCTGGAAGTTATAGGCATCTATCGACCAGGCGTTGTCAATTATCACATCCGGAGCAGCGCCTTCTTTCATCTTATAAGGAACTGCCTGTATGGAATAGTTCATATCACCTTGGGCATAGCCATAGATGCGATTATAAATTTCTATCCGTTTCAAAGCCTCTTTATCGGCCATCTGCGCATTGAATCCGGGGTCCGGCTTGATACTTTCGGGCAGAGCACTGGTAGAGCGGGTCAGTAACTTCCGGTTGAAAGATTCCACTCCTTTGCCTATCATATTATCCTTGGCATAAGGGTCAGCTGACGGGAAAATACGATAGTGCTGTACGTTATCATAGTTGATACCGTAATACCCCGGTTCCATATACACCCCTATCAAAGAAAGCATCTCACTTTTTTGCTCCGGAGATTCTCCGGTTGCTATAATGTAAAAATCCCGTTTATAGAATTTCAGCATACGAAACAAAGATGCCGGATATTTACCGGAAATAACATCGTTGATGTTCAATATTATTGTCGCATAGATATCCGGATTCTTTATGTCGGCATTGAGCTCTGTCTCGGGATCTGTCATCTTATCGTAGTCCGCAATGATCTTTTTCCCTATCTCCCAGGAAGTGGGTATGTTATTGAATAGGCGGGAAGTGATATCTTTTACTTCTACATCATCAGAACCCATGCGAATTAAGACTACGTCTTTTTTTCCCCCATTACTATCATCTGCTTTCGGAACATCAGTGATATCATCCAGTGTACATGCCCCGAAAAAAAGGCTGGAAAGCAGGAGTAGCCCATATACTATTTTTGTTTTCATCGATTTCTGTTTTTAATAGTTTGTTTTACCAATTATTATAGTCAATCCATACTGTAGTGGTCTTATGCACATCTACCGTTGTGTCGTAGGCTGTGCCGCTACTACTGGGAAGCTGATGCAGTATTGCTTTTCCCCAGCTCGTGAACCAGGCTCCTCCACGCTGTAACGCCATTCCGTCGGTAATTTCAACAGCTACCACGCCTGCCGATGCACCGGTTGTACGGGCGGTGATGGCGCACTCCTGTTGGTAGTTGAGCAAGTTTTGGTTAAACTGCAAATCATTGTTATAATCGCAGAAAACATTGTCCGTGCCTGGAGTGCCAGCTACATGATCATAGAGAATATCATACCATGCAGGCGAAATCATAGCGGCGCCGTCAATCATGCCATTCGCTTTCATAGCCTTACTGCCCCGAAATAGAGTCTCGGGATACCACTTCCAGCAGAAATCCATTTCGGCATCGGTGATGGTGCGGCTCACTTCACGAGTCATTTCCGCCAGTTGGTAAGTAATGGATTTCCCCCAACGATAATCACCTTTCAAAACAGGAGTTACTCCCAAATCAAAGCCTATGCTTTTGCTGTACGAATGGCTAATGGTGCTTTCGGTTTCCGGCAGGCCGGGTGCGAAATCAATCAGTTTCAAGTTCAGTAACGAACGTTGGTCATCACGGATATTAATCTTTGTATAGGCGTTATTGCGTAACCCCCAGATTAATGCCCATACTTCATACATGGGTGGATTGTTCAAGGATACCAGCGAATTGTCAAGCCTATTAGCAAATCCATTGCCTCCTGAACTGTAAACGGCAATCATATTGTCCCCATTGGTCGGGGCATAAATACGTAGATTATAAGCATCAATGGTCCATTCCCTATCAATCATTCCATCATACTTCTTATCATCCCGCGGGACGTAATTCCGTATTTCTGCCGTGTAAGGCAAAAGCGTTTCATAACCCGTCATGTGATACTTATAATCGCTGGTATAGGCATAAAAGCGGTTACTGATATATATTTTCTTCATGGCATGCAAAGCCCGTGCAGTTACCTCCGGTGCCGACGGATCATCCGTATGTCCCGGAGAAGAAGCCATACCACGGGTGTTGGGATTAAGTCCGCCTGTACCACAAAGTTTCTTCAAAGCATCCGGGTCGTTCACATCATAATAAGCATACCGCTGCTCACGAGGAAAGCTGACTTTATAATATCCCTTGTCTACATAAAGCCCGAAAAGTTTCAGCATCTGTACCTTTAGATCTTCGCTTTTGCCGTTATTGGCAATCAGAATCACCCCTTGGCGGTTGTGACGAATATCCTGTATCATTTCAGTAGTGTAAGTACCTGCAATAAAATCGGCAACATTGCTGACGATAGTCAGATCATTCAGTGTATCTCTTGCCATTGTGACCAATGTTGCCGATTTATCCACTCCGGGCAAATCGTTAAAAGACAGCATCTTGTCATAGTGATTTACAGTTTGCAGCTGATCTGCAATCTTTTTCGTTTCTGCACTCGTTCCATTGAGCCAAATCAGGTAACTACCTGGTTGGGCAGTTACATTGATGGCATCAGTGTCTTTATCAGTCGCAACCGATGAATCTTCTGTGTTGATTGGATTGTCCATGTCACAGGAGTAAAATGCAAGCAAAACAAATAGAAAAACAAATAAAGTTTTCATATTCGTATGTGTTTAAAAGTGGAACAATATGCCACATTTACTAACTGAAATGTGACGATTCTGGTTACTTCGTCTATATAAAAGGAACGTATGGGAAAAGAAATAGGTTCAACCTAGTATCGTGCGAGGTTAATATACAGTCTGTCAATAAGAAACCGTTTCTGAGATAAACTCCTATAAATACTGCAATGCAGAATGTTATTAGAAGATTCTAATTAGTATTGTTTAATGGTTTCAACCTGCAGGTAAACTTGGTCTTAGTAATAGTCTGGTATGGTATGGAATAGTTGATATGTTAATGCAAATTATCTAACAGGATGTTGTTTTTTATGTGTAAAGTTTTTTATTTTTGCTTCCTTGGTCGCTGTACTTACCTGCTTGTTTGTTCAGGAATCAATTATTTGTGATTATTCTTAATTTAGATTAAAAGAGAGCTATAAAAGAATTGTTTTTTTGCTCAAATTAAATAGTTACTGTTTTTTTGTTCTTAAAAGTTAATCTGGAATTGTAATTGAAAGCTACGCTTGGCTCAACTTATTCCTTATTTGAAGAAACGATCTGTTTTAGCTTAAATGGATATAAAGCTGCTGAAAGTATTGATCTGAAAATGATAACAGATGGATGTGAACGAACATGTATTTTAAAATTTAATTCACTTAATAATAATGCAAAAAACTAACCTAAGCCAAGAAATTTGTCCTTATTACTCTCCAGAATTTGAGGTGATCCCTCAATATATTATTATGAAGGCGGGAGAAATCATGAAGTTGAACAATAAAACCGCCAGCCATTTCATCTTCGTTCTTTCTGGAGGGATTACTATTAGCTTTAATCAATACAAGAATCGGCCTGTGTTGGAAAATGAAATGTTTTTTCTTTTTAAAAACAACCATTTCAAGTGGAAAGCCTCTGCAGATACAACGCTGCTGCTTTCAGGATATAATACGGCCACTTTTCCATGCACGAGTGCCAAAGCGGGGGTACTGTACAATGTGAAGGCAAATATACAGTTTATGTGCTGCGGTATGGTAATGAAAGATGAAGTCAGAATAATAGTTAATCAAATGAAGTATTATCTTGAATCAGGGATAAACTGTCATCATATGTATCTGCTAAAATATAAAGAACTATATTTGATATTCAAGCATTACTATACTTATGAGGAAATAGTGCAGGTTTTCTATCTATCATTAAAAAATGATCCGTTTTTCAGTGATCAGGTGTTAGAAAACTATCAGAAGGTTAAGACCGTTAAAGAGTTGGCCAATCTTCTGGGGTACGGCATAAAAACGTTTGAAAAGCTTTTCAAAGAGAACTTTGACGACTCTCCCTACCAATGGATGCAGAAACGCAAAGCTTTGCACATACTACAAAAACTTATGAATCCCGGCATCTCATTAAAACAAATCATGTATGATTTCAAGTTTACGACCTCTTCACATTTCAACTTTTATTGTAAACAGCATTTGGGGGCTAGTCCAACACAGATAAGGAGTAACAATAAGGATAATAATAGTAAAAAGTAAAATACTCTACTAGAATTGGTAGGTTTTATGCGTAAATTGGTAACAACCCTTTTTGTGTAATTGCCTAATTTTGTATTCGGGAAATAAAAAGGAAATGTGCCCTATAGTAAAAAAGGTGATAACACAAGTGAGAATGATGAAAGGAAATGCTAAAAATGCTATTGATCTTATGGAACGCGCCTTAAAAACAAGTAAAGCAGATTTTCTATTATCAAGCTACCGCTGAATATGTAAATATAGGGGGGGACTGGCAAAATCACTTAGGGAAACGAAATCTAATAAAGGATTGACGTCAATATCTTGCGCAATTGCCGGAGGAATCTTTTATTTGTAGCCTGAAAATGATTTTGTTACACTAAATTCAAATTTATGGCATCAGTAAAAATAAAATTAAACAGTTCCCGTGCATTAAAAGACGGGAATTATCCAGTGGTATTCCAGTTAATACATCAAAAGCGCAAAAAACTTATTTACACGAAATACCGGATGAAAGAAGGTGAATTTATGACCATTGCCGAAAAGATCGGTTCAGACAATGATAGTAGTTGTGAAATCAGTCGTGAATTGCGGAAAACTTATAAACGGCTTCTTATGCAAATTCGTCGGCTGGAGAATTGTGGTGTTGAATATACCGTAGATGACATAACTGATATTACTCTTCCTAAAACAATCCGGAATTTTTTGTTATTATCTTATATAGATAAACAAATAGAATGGAAAAAATCAATAAAAAAGAATGGGATTGCCGCTGCCTATAAAAGTACCCGTGCTTCACTTGCCAGGTATTTGGACAGGAAAGAGATTAAAATGTCCCAGGTGAATCATGGCTTCGTCACTCATTACAAAGATTTCTTATCTAAGAATGGAGTTACTGAAAATACAATTGCATACTATTTACGCAATTTCAGGGCATTGTATAACCTTGCAGTGAAGGATGGTTTTGTTCCTTCGTGTGGTTATCCGTTTAAGAAGATATGTACGAAACCTTGTAAAACGGTAAAACGTGCCTTAGATCGGGAACAGATGGTAAAACTCGCTTGTCTACCGTTGCAGCCCGACTCGGAACTTAAACGTTCTCTTGATCTTTTTCTATTCGGCTTCTATGCACAAGGAATGGCTTTTGTAGATATCGTTTATCTGAAATGGAAGAATATCAGTGGAGACCTGATTATTTATCGGAGACACAAATCAAAACAGCTGGTACAGGTCGTCATTACACCTCAGATCAAATCTATCATAGATACCTATGGAAACAATACGTATAATGCGGACGAATATGTATTTCCAATCATAAAAGTCGGAATAAATGAATATAACCAGTACCGTACAGCTCTGGGACGTATTAACAGGCATTTGAAAACGATTTCAGAGAAACTGAATATTTATCCTCCTTTGACCACATATAAGGCGCGTCATACATGGGCAACACTGGCACGGGAATATGGAGCTCCAGTCTCGTCAATCAGTGTAGGGTTAGGGCATACTAAAGAAGAAATGACACTCATTTATCTCAAAGAGCTTGATTTAACTCATCTTCACAAAATTAATAAGATGGTTAATAATCTTCTGTAATAATAAATAACTTGTATATATTCTCTATTCTATAATAGAGATTAACAAAGGATAACTGCCATCAATATTTGTTTCACGTTGCAAAAATACGACATTGTCAGCTTCCGGTTTTTGCCAAAAAAAGCAATAAATTTCACATTTCGTGCAATTCTATAAAAAAGAGCTGAAATCTACTGATTAACAGTTCGATATTTCATTATTAACTCTCGCGGAGTACAATTAAAGTGTTGTTTACAGTAGTGTGTGAAGTGAGCTTGCGATTCAAAATTGAACTCTTCCATTAGTTCTGTAACAGTAAATTCGGACGCCATTACCTTATTTATAATACGTACATCTTGCTGCTTCAGCAACCATTGCTTAGCCGATATTCCGAACACCTCTTTGAATTTACTGTAAAAGCTGCTTTTTCCCATATTGGAAAGAGAAACAAGGTCATTTACATTGTTAACTCTATGATAATTGTTGATGACAAAATCCTTGAACGATAATTCGGTGGCAATGATCGGACAAAATAAGAGTGCCAATTCTTCTTTCAGGTAAAACCCTCGAAGTAAAAAAAATAATTCTTGCTCCAATAGAGCATGAAAGTGTCCGCAGTCCATTTTGTTGGTCAGACAATACCTGACAACTTCCAGAAAAGGGGGAAGCGGATAACGGATATTGAGTGGCTGGAAATTGTATTCAAGATTTTCGCATCTGCCTGCCAATGATTGCAATACAAACTTATCACATAGATTCACAGGTACATTGAACGATAAGGAAAGCAGCTGGGTTCCGGCTTTAACCTCTATTTTTGTCATAGCCATTTTGGGAAGTAAAATGATCATATCTTGAGTCAGTCGGCGATTTCTGAACTGATTACAATCGATAACACATTCTCCTTCTAGTATAAATAAAAGATAGTTCCATGAGATTTCTTTTTCCAGAATAACTTCATCATTAAAGAACTCAATATATTTGAATCCATTTTCTACCGTTTCAAGGTAATTCCTACATGAAAGATGCTCTTGAATATAGAGCAAATTGTTAAGTGATGATTTCTTGTTCATTTTATATTTTGTTTGGTGACTTTTCTGGTTTATTTCAGCAATATTTCAGCATATCATATCAATGGTATCCATATTATTCTGAAACACTGTAGACTAAATCTTACTTATCATTTTCAATTACTCCCGATAGAGGGAGTAATTGATGTCTCTTAATATTAACACTCTAATAACCTGCTTTTTAAGATCTGATTTTCTGCTTGTCAATCTCTATTATAGAATAGAGATTTAATGAAAGTAAAAAATGTTCAAATCTAAAGTAAATAAGTTATCAATTTTTTAATTAAAAAATCGCTGAATGAAAGTAAAAAGTTTATTATTGTCCATGTGTGCGATAGCGGCATTGGCAAGTTGTTCACAAAATGATGATGTGGCTCCTACGGGGAGTGACGCCCCAAAGGCACAAGTGATTCTTAAACTGGAGGGAGATGGAGTAAACACAAGAGTAGCGGGTGAAGCGGAAACTGCTACCGAAGACGGAGCTGCTATTAAAAATGTTACTGTGTTTTTCTTTAACCAGACAGGCTTTATCGTAGGTGCTCCAAAGTTTATAGTGGCTGCAGATATCAATAATCCGATAACCACTACTACGGATGCCGCTGAAGTCGTTGTAATTGCTAATCTTGGTGATAAGACCGGTGATGGCACATTTGATGGTATAGCCAGTCTTTCCCAACTCCAAAAACTCGATTTCTCTTCTATTAATACTACCGGCACCGCTCCCGATCTTACTTATACTGTAAACCAGAGCAAGGCTAATTTGTATTCAAGCGGAATGGGTGCAGTCACATTTACTGATAATACGGGTACAGCAAGCGTCCAGTTGCATTTTGTGGCGGCTAAGATTAAGACTGTAAAGATTGCATGGACAGCTAACCAGAATTATGCTGCTACTGAATCTGACTTGACTAGTGATGTCTCCAAATGGTTTACTATTAGAAAGGTTTACATGATGACGGCTCAGACAAAATCACCTCTTATTCCGGCCAATACTGTAGACGCCTCGTGGGGAGGATTTGTTCCGCAGACTTACGCTTTTGCAGGTGGTGTATCATGGGGTACTGCGCCTTGGCAATGGACAGGCGACAATGCGCCGAAGCAAACAGATGATTATCTTGCAGTCGCTGCGGATCTTGTGGAGAGCACTGCTAATGCCAATCAAATAGATAACGCCCTTGCAAGTAAATCCTGGTATCTGTTTGAAAATTCTCCTGCTTCTACCCATCCGACGGGTCTTGTTATTGAAGTTGTATGGAGATCAAAAGACCAGTCAACAGATGCGAGTGATCTTTTGACCAAGTACTTTACAATGTATTTTGGTGAAGCTGGAGCTAATGGTACTACTCAACCGCTTCTTACAGCCGGAAAGACTTATGACATGGCTCTGTCTTTGAAAGGTGATTTTAAACCCGGTGGCAACGCAGGTGGCGGTGGTGACGATCCGACTAAGCCAAGTGTAGACGCTTCGGTTACGGTTACTGTAACTGCTGCGCACTGGACAACAACTGACGAAATCACAAAAGATTTCCAATAATTCTCGCATCACCCTTTATTCTTTATAATTAAACAAAAGAAATATTCTCAGAAATCGGCATGTGCCCGATTGTAATCCACATTCGGGCACACTCCGTTTTCAGCAAAGATTAAAAACAAGAAAGAATATCCATTATGACAGGTGACTACAAATTCCGGTTCATGCCGGGGATATTATACTCAATGTTCACACTATTGCTGTTATCCGGATGCATAGCTGAAAATAACGACGATTGTTTTAAGGGTGTTCCTCTGAAAGTGAATCTTCCTGCCGGTATTTCACAGGAAACCATCAAGGATATGAGCCTCTATGTATTTGATGACAAAGACTTGTTGCTTGACATATTCCCTGTGAACAGTACGGAACCTGTTAATCTGAATTATCCGGGTATTCCTACCCTTCATTGTGTAGCCTTGTGCAATACGCAAGACGGTACGATGCTTGTCAGCCCCCTGAAAAAGGGCGATTCATGCTCCGACGGTTTCATATCTCTGAGACTTTCTGTGCCTACAAGGGCAGGGAAGAGCACATTCACCTCTCCGGCCGATTTATTCTATGGAGAGCTTAAGATAGAAAATACTTCGACGTCCGCCCGCATAGAGGAACAGGCCCTGGCTGTTTCACGGATGGTGGCGTCAATGAATATAACCGTACGCGGTCTGGAGCTTCTTAGTGGAAGCAATGACGGCGATTATTCGCTCGTTGTGCATGAAACTGCCAGTCGGGTGGATTTTGAAGGCCGCTATGGCGGAGAACCCGCTTCCTATCAATTCTCGTCCCGTTTTGAAGCGGGAAAAGATTCTAAAATTCCTGCTTTCAATCTGTTTCCTGCTCTGGAAGAAAACAAAGGGCTGACCATAGATATCTATCGTAACGGTGATCTGCTCAAAAGTCTGAACACGGACAGCAGCCACCAACCTATCATCCCGGTAGTGGGACAAACACTGAACGTGCTGTTGGATTTCAAATTGAGTGTCAGTGTAGAGGTTGAAATTACCGCATGGGGAGAAGAGACTGTCTGGAAAGAATATAATTAAATCACCGGACGGTGGTCTATAAACACTGAAGATAAAGTATAGAATATGAAGAATAAGCATACATCGAATTTAAGCAAGTGGGCAATGATTGTTGCTGCAATGATATTTCAAATATCATGTCAGCAAGACGATTCATTACCCCCGGCTGCGGATTCTACCATCATCAACCTGTCCGTATCCGCCGCCAATAGCGGAACGATAATGGGGAATGATGATACCGCCTCGGCCATTAAATCCCTGTGTATTCTTCAATTCAATGCAAATGGAAATGACTTCGGTACCTTGCGCCATGTGGGTATGGGTACGGAGATAACTCCGAACAGTGGAAAATATAGTGCCACACTGCTGCAGAGCGTAGGCAACAATGATAAATACAAGCTTGTCATCATGGCCAACTTCCCCAATGGTAATTACGGAATCTTTTATAGTATGGCAGGAAGGAGCTATGCCGATGTGCAGCAAGCCTGCCTGAGCGCGAAGCTTACCGGGGAAAGCAATGTGCCGGAATTTGCTACACAGCCGTTTCCGATGTTCGGGGTAGCTAATGATGGAGCTCCTTTGATCATTAATGAGACGATGGATCTCGGCACCGTGTCATTGGTACGCGCGGTAGCGCGGGTAGATATCGGCATAGGGACTAAAAACGCCAATGGCAATACATGGAACAAAGGTAAAGTGCCGTTTTCCATGACCCAGGTGCAGATATGGAAAGATGGAAAGCAATACGCATACATGCCCGTAGAAAACAATTTCTCTTCTTCGGCAGGGGTATTGACAATCAGCAGTCCTTCCCCTGTCGGAGATACGGAAACAAAGACGTATGGTAGCACGTATATCACCAATAGCACCTATTGCGCGGAAAAAATCTATCTGCCCGAAGCCGATTTGTTATGGGGGGGAGTATATGATGACAAACATACCCAGCGCCTTGCAATTATCGTAGGAGGAAAGTATAACGGTTCGACCACTGAAACATTCTATCGCGTAGACTTCACTTACGACGAGGGAAGCCGGGACAAAATGAACATCCTGCGCAACCACGTATACCAGTTTACCATCAAGAGCGTGAAGGCTGCGGGGTATGGCACTGCCGAAATTGCGTACAATAGCAAGCCGAAAAATTTAGGTTTCGAAGCCACTCTTGAACCATGGACTACGGGGCAAACAGCCTCCGTTCCATCCATCTCGGGATTCTTCCTGACTTATGAGGGATTTAACGGAGAGAATCTGGACTGGACTTACGCTGCGGGTTCCTCACAACGGATTCCCAAAAAGAAATATAATTGGGGGAATAATCCATATCTTACATTTGACTACAATGATTTTTATAAGGAAGGAAATAGCTATTATGCTCCGGATATTAGAGGAGGACAAAACGGGAGATTGTATCATACAGTGGCAGATGCCTTTTCCTATGAAGGCACCTTTCCCAACCTGATGGTTTCCGGCGATGATATGGTGGATGAATCGGGTAATGAGACCGTTCAGTGGAAGACCGGAACTGCGTTGACAGCTTTTGACTTATGCCGAAATCTGGAAGAAAACGGATACGATGACTGGAGACTTCCGCGACTCTCGGAACTGGCGTTTATTTATGTAAATCAGGAAAGTTTGAAACAATTGCGCGGGTTCATACCGCTGTCCGGCACTTATTGGTGCGGGAGCGAGTATATGGTAGACAATCCTACACCCGATCAACAGAAAAAGTCCGCTTGTGCGTGGGCTGTCAATTTTACCCTTACTACCGGATATGCTTCGTGGCATCAGAAAACAGATAAATTGAAAATCCGTTGCGTAAGGCAAAGATTGAATGATAAGTAATTGAAACGATATATAAAGATGAATATGGATACAAACAAAAAACATGCCTTATCCCGGGCAATCATCCTGGCAGCCTGCTTTGTACTATTGGCAGGAGCCTGTGACAACTATGCCTATGACGGGATGGAGCCGGATACTCCGGCAAAGGAAGTCCCTCTGAACTTCAACGCGTCCATAGAAAAGGCGGAGACCGCCCAAACAAGGAATTTTACACCTATAGATGCCTTTACCGAAAATTCCTATTCCTTTGGTATGTCCATCACCAAAAGTGAGAACGGGAATGAGATTTTCAAAGGATCATCAGACATGAAAGCGACGATGGAACGCCCTAGCTCCACCGCACAGTGGAATTGGTCGTTCACTAACAATTCCGATGGCTCAACGGTCACTCCCGTGGGGCCGGAAGGTAAAGCATTAAAGATCGTTGCCTACTATCCGCCCGTCTCATCCGGCATCCAGAATGTCTATACGAATGGCATTCCGTTTGATTTCTCCGCTACGACCGATCTCAAGCAGACAGATCTGCTTTACAATACCAGCACCCTCTATCCGTTCACTCCATCCAGCGAACCGGTGGCAACTATTCCTTTACACTTCCGGCATGCCTATACGTGGATTGTCCTTAACATCACGAAATACGTGAATAAAGGACCGGATTTCATGCTGAGCAGTGTCTCTTTGGATAATCTTGGAGGCAGTTGGATTAAAAACAAAGGAGTAATTGACCCGGAAACAGGTCTGGCAAAGGATGGAGCTACCGTCGGTCCGATAGGAGTAACAGTAAGTCCTGCCGTGGCATTGTCTACTACGGTAGTTCACACCTACGAGTTTTTGGTTCCCTCATTCATGGATACCACAGTCGGCGACGGCGAAATACTTCTCGTATTGAATATCAATGGAATCAATGAGCTGTTTCCCTTGGACAAGATCTATCTTAACCGAAGTGACGATGGCAAGTCATTTGGTTTCCGACAGGGATATAAAAATACGTATGATCTGGTCTATAATAACTCTGTCCTGAGCCTGAGTATTCAGAACTGGAGTTCAGAGGTAATCAACGGTGAGTTTGGGGGTAGTACAGGGGTTCCCGGATCCGACAGTTATAGACAGATAGATTTAAATGGCACAAGTTTATATTGGCCGACAGCCATTATACCGGGTGGTCCAGGATATGCGGAGAAATATCCTCCAAAATCTGGCTATTTAAATACCGGTGAGCATCCGTACGAAGGCTACCTTACCACTGTGGCCTATGGCAGTAACGGAGCTTATGTGCCCGTTAATTCAGCGGATCCCACAAAGCTGCCCACGGATGGTCTAAAAATTACGGATGATATAAACGTGTACTCGAACGAAAAGGCTTCTAAGATCATTCAGATAACCAAAAACGATATCTCCACTGTACTAGTTCCGTGGGAAGATGAAAACGGGCAGTTGATTGCAAAAGAACTTTGCAGAAAATTTAACGGGGGCGGTTTTCATAACTGGAGACTTCCGAGAGCCTCTGAGTTGCGGGGGATATTAGTACTGGTATCGGCGAATGGGAATGCATTAAGCGATTTGAACTTTGGTAGGGATGAGAATCGAAATAAACCGTACTGGACCGGTACTGAAGTTAATGCAACCCAAGCATGGGGCATGTATTTTTATTATGGAGGTACTCTTATAAGTACCAATTTGGTGCTATCTCCGTATGATAAGAAAATGTTGGCTTCTGTGCGCTGTGTCCGTGATGCTAACTAAGTAATGATATTATAACAATCTGCAAATGAACGATATTATCATGATAAGAAAAACAATGGTTTCGGCATGTATCGCTTGCTTGGTCTTGGGAGGATGTACGGAGGACAGCCTGTTACCTGATTCCCGGGCACCTTTGTCCACAGAGCCGGTTACCGTGAAGCTGACCTTGGGCATAGACGATTATAATACATTGTCTGGTGGGAGTACACGCACTGAAAAAATGCCTCCCGTCCTTTCGATGTCATCGCCGGATATGGATGTAGAACTTGTGGCGACACCTGCCGTCACAAGGGCAACCCCGTCTCCGGCCGGGGTGATCACTGAAGATAATGCTGTTTATTCGTACATGGGTTTCCAGTTTAACGGAACAAAATCGGATGGGACACTGGTAGAAAAGAAATTTTTCACCTCTGCGGATGGTTCCATCAAGACAGATGAGGTGGAGATTGCGAAAACCCCGACGGGGCAAAAGAACATGATCGTAATTTTAGCCAACGTCAATGAGAGTGATTTTGAGTCGATAACGCAAGGCGTTTCCACCTATGCGGATTTGCAGCAGTTTTGTATGACATGGGTGAAAGATGACGGCATTTTCCCTAGAAACAAGGTGATTCTACCAAATGGCGGAGGTGAGAAGACGGGAATTGTCATGTGTGGTCAGGTCGCCGCTGAAATCACTGATGGCAAACAGTTATCTGTATCTTTGAAACGTACCGTGGCAAGAGTGAAATTCCATATAACAACAACTTATCAGCATTTTGTGGATGTACCACATACGTGGAATGTGACTTTATTAAATATTCCCACGCAGAGCTACTATAATGTTATTGGAAGAAAAGCCATATTCCCTACAGAGAATACGATGGACAACACCAAACTTTTTTGGTCTAAATCACTCACAACAGTAACCGCTGCGAATCCTGTGATTGAAACGACTCCTTTGTATGTCCCGATCAATCTACAGCAGACGGTGCCAACCTCTACACAAAGTACCCGTCGCGATAACGCACCGATAGGCGGCACTTACCTTCAGATTATAGGATTGGAGAATAAGACGGTCCCCGGCGCCGATGGTTTGAATATTGTAAAAGATTTCTCTATCTATCAGTTGTATTTGGGAAAGAACTTCACAACCGATTTCAGTGTGCCCGCCAATTACGACCTGACTTACAACATTACCCTGAAAGGAAACAGTGCGGATGACACCAATGTCATCCGCTTGATACCGGGTTATTTTTCGGGAGAACTTACGGCATATAATTCGAGCGGGGTAGCATTAACATCAATCAACGATGGAGCTGCCGTTAAATGGAAATACCCGAACAAGTTAGAGATTCATTTTCAAGATGGTTATTATCCGGTGGGAAGTACATCCGCCACAACACCGGGAGAGAAGAACCTGAAATGGTATGCAGGAACGGCATTCAATAAATATGGAGCCACTTCGTTGACGAATGGCCATAAGAATACCGAACTATTGCAAGCGACCGACACTCCCTGGCAAGACTATGAGGCTGCTTACACCTGCTATCGGGGAACGAATGGATACAATCAGGGAGTACTTGCAAAGGATATTCTTTGGTATCTCCCTTCTATCAGCGAGCTGATAGGAACCTGGGTCTCTTCTTCGAGTACACAAAAACAGTTGGCGGAAAGCTATTGGTCGTCTACCGCCGACCCGAATGCCGCTAAAGCCTTCGTGATTACGAATGAAGGGAAAGTGTACTCCGACGCCGTCGGCAATACGCATGCCGTGAGAGCTGCCCAGGATCCAGACCAAGCCAGTCATGCGGGCGGCGGCAACTAAGTAAACGAAATGCAACCTATTAAAAAATAAAGATGATGAGTTTCAAAACCTATCCCATTCTATGGATCGTTTTATGCTGCTTCGGCTTTCCCTCGGGGGCTTTCGGGCAGTATATCCAGAAAGAGACTATCGGTGGAAAAACGTATGCCGTTATTTATGCGGATGGACTGGCAGGAGCCGCCCAATGGGGGATCGGAGTAAAGATGATGAGGAACGGCGCTACCATCCGGCATCAGGCTAACAAAGGAAACGGTGGAAATCTGAGTGTCAATGACAGAATACCGTTTCGCTTTATCGTGGCTTCCACAGACGTGGCTAATGTCACTTGGATGCAAGCCGGAGGTATAACAGCTGGCAACGGCAATCTGAATGCTGATTTTGGACCCACAACTGCGGATACAGGATGCCGTCATTATGGTGCTGCCGGGCAACCGGGTGCAGGGCGCAAATGGCGTGTTCCCACCCAACGAGAGTTGCAACTGATGTGGATGTTTCGCCAACCCATCGGCTTTATATACAACGGCAACCCGATGGAAGAAGCCGGCAAAACGAAAAAGTACTGGGCTTCCACCGAAAAGGATACGGACAAAGCCTGGTTTTTTGACTTTACGCCGGGCATACCTTACTGTGATGCCCAGCTTAGAAGTACGACGGGCGGTGTGGTGAGATGCGTGAGTGATTATTAACCCATAATAAAAAGAAATATGGAAATTCCGCAATTAGCAATAGACAAGGAAAGCAAAAACCTGTATTACATCTACCTGTTCTACGTAGAAGACAAGTGGTGGGCTTTTGGATACTCCGCCTATTATCTGAGTATCATGTATCCGGTATTGGGGGTTATTGAAGAAACTGTTTCGGAGTATGAAGGGAGGATACCTTGTGTACATCTACCTGAACAGTACTTGTTAAGACTGTCTGATTTCTATAACACACTGGTTTCAGACGAGTGCATACAAGTTAGTGCTCCACCTACTGCATACTGCTACCGGAAAGAATATGATGAATGGTGCGGGACACTATCTGTAAACTAATACAAACTCTTTATATTGAAACATCAATGAGACAATTCGTACGATATTGTTTATTATCCTTTTTCCTGCTGCTTGTAGGCAGTCTTACAACTAATCTGCGGGCCCAGTTCTACTCGGTACAGGTCAATACGTTAAAACTGGCCACTACCACGTTTAACGTGGAAGGCAGTATGCTTCTGGATAAACACTGGACATTGAACATGAGTGTTTCTTATAATCCCTGGAACTTCAGTGATACACGTAAAATAAAGCACTTTCTAATAGAACCCGGAGCACGCTACTGGTTCTGGCAGCCTTATGCCGGAAACTTTATCAGTATGTATGCCATGGGGGCGCGCTACAATGTGGCTTGGGACGGACTGCTGGGAGGAAACTACCGCTATCAGGGATGGGGGTACGGTGTGGGGGCCTCATACGGACGTTCCTGGCTGTTGAGCAAGCGCTGGAACATGGAAGTCGAAGCAGGACTAGGCTTGCTTGTCGCCCCTTATACGAAATATCGTTGCGAACATTGTGGTGATAAGGTGAAGTCGGGTACTTATTTCATCCCGACACCTAAACTGGCATTAAATCTCGTTTATTTGTTCTGAGGCCTGCTCTTTAGTCAATCTACGGATGTATGAAGAATTCTAAAAGTTTCTATATTCTATTACTGATAGTGGTTATCACAGCATGTTCCCCTTTTGGCAGGCTCTACAAGGAGCAGTCAAGGGTGACACTGGCGTTGCCTGCCAATCGGCAAACCGGACAGGCAGAGATAGCAACACATGATTCCGCTACCCCACCTCCGGTTCTGAACTTTACATTTGTCAGCGCCAAGGGTGATAGCTTCCCCGTGGGGATGTCCGTAGAATGGGATAGCATCCATAAGGAGAACCTGACTAACCTGACCTTGGATGAAGTATTGGTGTCCGCCAGTTCGACACGCAACACGGCGGAACGTAATGGTTTGATAAATGTGGAGTTTGTAGTGACGGTGCCGAAGTCTCTGCAAAAAGATAACTGGATGGTCAATGTCTGCCCTGTACTGATGAGAGGTGATGTGCCCGATTCTTTGAAAGAACTGCGTTTTACGGGACAACGGTTTCGTGAGATGCAGGAGCGTGACTACCGGCGCTATGACCGTTTTGTCGAAAAAATCATACCTGATTCCGCCAATTTCTATCAGACTTATGTAAACTACCGTTCTTTCGAACGTTATCTTGAACGCCTGAAATGGTATAAACGCGGATTGGAGAGACGCTGGGCCATACAGGATGTAAAGACACGCCGTCCGGACCCGCTACTGTTGCGCTTTGCGATGTTCAACAGGCAGGTGGCTAAACGTGACAGCCTGCTGAAAAATCGCATGCTTAGTAACTCCCGGCGGATGATTGCACGGCAGTGGTGGCAGTATGACTGCGCATTGGAGCGGGTAAACGACACTTTACAATATCAAAGTAAATATCTGCTGGAAAGATTCAGGTTTTTCAATGACAAATGGGAAAAACATGCCAAAACTCAGTCGGAAGACTTAGTTGTCCGCAAAAGTTATTTCTATGACAGGGCGTTGCTTGGCCCCTTGCGGCAAGAAGAACGTGAACTCTACTATGCAGGGGGAGTAGACTCGCGGTTATACGCTCCCCGTTTCGGCTTTTTCAATGATAAAATGGAACGGAAGGATGCTGCCCTTTACCGATATTATCATAGCAAAGGCGAAAAGGCTGAAAGCCATGAGGGAGTAAAATTTCTGCGTTCATTTTTGGCGGGGCGTGATACGACTTCATCATTTCTGAATCGTAGTCAACTGGCTGAAAAATATATCCGGCGTTACGAAAAGATGAGAGACCTTTTTCCGATGTTTCATTTCCGACGTCCGGACCTCGACACTCTGGTTCCTTCATGGGTGAGGATAACTCGTCCTGATACGGTGCAGACTCGGCAGATGTCGCTATCAAAATTTTCAAAAGATGAAATATATGAATATTATGCCCAACACAGGCGGTATCTAAACAGAGAGCCTGCAAGATTTTTTCGGGGTTTACTACCTTTATACACTTATCGGCGTGATCTGCCCGACTCAGTACGGTTACGTTCTCCTGATAGCAAAGCTCTTAGAGACCTTGCGTTGAGTCGATTCGACTCAACAACTACGGTGGAACGCTATATCCATCGCCACGAACGTTTGCGGTCTGTTTATCCGCAATACCACATGATACGTGAGTTGTACAACATACATCCCCCTGCTCTGCGGCATGCTGCCCGACAAGCAAGTTATGCGGAAAGAATCGCGCGTATCAATTCGCTCGATTCGACCAGCCTGGTAAAAATGTTCTATAAAACGCAGAAAATAGCGCGTAATGAGGCTCGTAAAGCCATTAAGGACGAAAAGTTCCGTAACATCGTACAGTTTCCGTTTAATCCTGAGGCGCAGCTTGACACAGTAATCTATGCCGCCGACCAGGTGCAGTTTCTTTATTCGCAGAAGGTGCCGGCAGATGAAAACTCGGCACGCATGAAGGTATATGTGGTGGGCAACGTATTGAGCAGCAACGGCAGTGAATATCCGCTGCCAAAATCGGATACGCTGACTTATCTGGTGAGTTCGATGACCAAGTTTATCGACAAAACCCCGCGTTTTGTGCAGAAAATTGTCACCCGCGATGCGGAAGCCAATACAAGTGTGAACTTTTATTTTCCTCGAAATGGTTTTCGTCTGGACGAATCCATTGGCATAAACAGACAGGGAGTAAAGGAAGTGCACGATCTTACTCTGGCTCTGATGACTGATCCGGTGTACATCATTGACAGTCTGACACTCTTTGCTACCTCGTCACCGGAGGGTAACTGGCGCATTAATGGAGAGATAGCGCAGAAGCGTGCGGAATCGATCCGTACCATTCTGGAGCGCGACTTCAAGCAGCTGTATGATTCTCTGGCTGTCGGTGTCGCCATAGAGATGGACGAGGCGGGAAACATCAGACGTCGGGAGATAAAAGACGAGATCCCAAATCTGCCGCGACTGATAAAGATACGCACTGTTCCTGAAGGATGGGATAAACTTAGGCACCTGATCGTGGAAGACAAACACTTTGTGGGTAACAGGGGTGACATCTTGCGGATAATAGATAAGGAGCCGGAACCCGACCGGCGTGAATGGCTGATTAAAAGCCAGTATAAGGCAGAGTATGCCTATATGCTCGAAAAACTCTACCCGGCCGTACGTGCGGTGGACTTTCGATTCACCCTCTCCCGCAGGGGTATGCAGCAAGATACGGTGTATACCACTGAACCGGATACGACGTATGCGCGGGGAGTAGAGTACCTGGAGAAACGCAAATACACGCAGGCACTGGAAATTCTGCGTCCATACGAGGATATGAATACGGGTATTGCTTATATGTCGCTGGGCTATGATAAAGCCGCTTTGCGGATATTCGGGAATTTGCCTCAGACTGCTGATTGCAAGTATATGCAGGCTATTCTTCAGGCACGCTTGAGGCATGAGGAACAGGCGATACGGCTGTTGCTCAGTGCGGTGGATATGGATGAGAAAATGAAATTCCGGGCGAATCTTGACCCCGAACTGTCAGTATTGGTGAAAAAATATGGGCTCTTCAAAGAAGAGGATGGTTGGTAATTAAAATGGGAAACAGATGAAGCAGAGTCATCATGAATAATATTAAAAACTAAAAAGATGAATAAGAAAGAATTGATTCAAGAGGTCGCTATTCATAGTGGCATGTCACAGGTAGATGTGGAAAGGGCATTAAACCATATTCTCAGAGGATATGATAAGAAAATGGAAACTGAGTTGCGAAACGGGTTTAGTTGATATTTAAAGTAGTATACTTTTTGGTTCGGGAGAATAAAAAGGCATCACTTTATTTTCATCTCTTGTAGATGAACTATTGTTTGTTTTGTTTGTGTTCGATGTGCTCGCTTCTGGAGAGAAGGGGCACATCTTTTTAGTTTACACCACCTCCCTTACCTATATTTGCAGCATCCCGGCAACTGATTGTACACAGTGTCATTAGCTTAATATTTATCCGTATCATGACCGGCTTTGGTTATGGCTTTACTGATAGCATCTTTGGATGTTTGATTCGGATTAAATTGCGGGTGAACCATCTTCTTTTCCGATACTTTATGTGATATGCAAAATGAAAAAAGAAGTATTACAAAAGTCATGACCGTTTTATTCTCCTTGTTTTGATAAGAGAGAGTATACCAGTTAAAAAAGTGCCGGCAGGATGAATTTATATGATAATGGTTTGTGTGTTTATTTGCTCTTCGGGTCTTCAGCTCTCCCTTCTCCCCGAAGAGGGAGGAGGGGGGAGGAGAGCTTACAGACTTTTGCAATAACTTCTTCTGATTCGGATGGTTATATCCGGATTTATATTAATAGGTCTTTATTTGGCTTGTTTACTCTATAACAATCACCGGTAAGCGTATTGCTTCCCGCACTTCGGTCCAACTACCTGTTTTGAGTCTATACTTATAGCATACACAGAAGGTCGTAGTTGCCGGGTCGAGCCGGTTATTGTAGAGTGCATAAGCGTTGTCACCCGGATGGGCTACTTTGACATCCACTGTTTCCACTTCCATTTCTTCAGGATCATAAGGTTCCACGGTCAGGGAGTTGTCATCAGCTACTTCGATAATAATTGTATTTTTCTTGATGAAGTCCGGCTGATTTTCCGGTTCTGCCGGTAACCTCTTGGTACCGATATTGATTCTTACCCGATTTTTGGTCAGAGGTACCATTGTTTTGGTGATGACAAAGTATCCGCTGCCTTCATATCCTGATGCATTATAGCTTGCAGGTTCTGCGGAACTGGTATATTTGTTTTTCTTCTGTATCTGCAATAATGCATTTCCTTTCTTTTTTACTATCGGATAAGGAGTTGCATCGGCTATTGCTATGGGAATAAAGTAGATTTTATCCGGGTCCAGACTTTCAATGACTGAGATGTCTATTTTGATAGGTACCAACGTATATGGTTCTCCTGTCGGATAAGTAACCGTGCTGCTTTCTATCGCATAGTCTTTCGGGTCCATCTTGAGGGCATATCGGCTATAATCTTCGATAAAGTTCGTATAGTTATATTGGTCCAAAAGGATTGTATCTTCTGTAAGCGAGATCGTAGCCGGTTCCTCTGTCGGATTGGTTCCGCTACACGCAATTGAGAGATTGCGTATATTACCGTCTTTGCCATCCAGGTCGTAAACCAAATTGTGTATATTGTTATTGTCGCTGACAATGTATACCATTTTCTCGTATCGTTCATCTTCAAAGAATTTCTTTCTGTCACTGCATCCGGCAAGAAACAGTAATGCGAGTAACAGCGACAGGATGCTTATGCTATATGTTTTCATTCTTATTATTTTAATTTATATTTAATGCTAATGAGTTGTTTCATAAAGTATTATGCTTAATCGCCCCAGCCGGGATTCTGATCAAGACCGTCCACTTTCCGTATCTCGTATTTGTCGATGGGTAGGAATACCATTTTGCGGTTTACCACTCTGTGTCTTATCCAGGGATGATCTACTACTACGGAGTAGAAGTATCCGTTCATCTCATCTTTGCTGAGGTCCATACCCTGTATGGCTTCCTTTTCGGTTTCTTCGTAGATGCCCCATCGGCGCACGTCATAATATCTTTGGTTCTCATACAAGAATTCAATGGCTCTTTCTCTTTGGAGGATTTTGTTGAAGTTGTCCACACTGCTCAAATCATCATTTTTGACTCCGGGGAGTCCAACACGATATCTGATTGGGTTGAACGCCTGTTTGATTTTGTATATGTCACGGCTTTCTTCGTAGACTTTAGTCTCTCCGTTTGATTCCTTCAGTTCGATGGAATAACTACCCTGAAGATTATTGAGCGCTTCGCTATAAGCTAGCAGAATTTCTGCATAACGGATGATGGGAAAGAATTTCTCCATTATCATTCCTCCGGGCGAGGAGAATGCGTCATCATCATGTACGTATTTGGTGATAACATAACCGGTGGCGGGGTAGTCGTTCACATTACCACTGGAGGAGTGCTTACCATCCGTTACAGAAGAGTTGTCATATTTGATCATCTGCTCCTTCTTGGCATCGCTTCCGCTGTATGAACGGGCTTTCCAAAAACGGCCGGAGAAACCTATATTGGCATAGAATCTCATTTCCCGATTGCGGTACATGTTGAAGACTCCCGATTTCAGTACATATTCGGAGAAGGTTTCGTCCTCTGTACTGAAATTCGTATTGTCGTATGTCCCGTCTGCTTTGTATGGTTTTGCATCTTCGGGGTAGTTGTCTGTTCCGTCATTCATATAGAACATATTAACCATCTTCTGTGATACTCCCATCCCATTATATCCATCCATTGAATGCGGAAAAGATTCTCTAAGGCACAGGTTACCGGTGGTTCTTCCCCATATAAACTCTTTATTTTTTCTGCCGTCGGTTTCACCGTTGAACATATAGCTGTAAGACTTGAGTGGGTCGATGCCGCCTACTCCGTTAGGGAATGCTAGATTTTCGTTGGTCGGAGGTACATAGGAGTCTTTATCCGCCGGAACTGTATGCAGTTCATAACGCCCCATATTCATCACTCTTTCGCAAGCTGCTGCGGCTACCGCCCATTTGCGGTCGTCGTATTGCTGGGAAATGTAGAACACTCCGTCACTACTCCGTTTCCAGTTCCCAAAGTATGTTTGTCCGCGACCATTGTATAATGGGCTGGCCTGTATCAGCCTTAAGCGTGCAATCAGAGCATAAGCCGCACCTTTGGTAGGACGTCCGAAACTGCTGTTCGGCTGAGTTTCGGGTAGATACTGTGCTGCCAGTTCAAACTGTTCGCAGGCATAGTCTACAGATTCGTCATACGTAGCACGTACGTTTGCGTAGGCTTCCGGCTGTTCGTTGGAGGGATATACCTGATCCCCTACAAGAATGACAGGCCCGAAGTCCATGATGAGATGGTAGTATGCGTAAGCTCTCATGAAATAGGTGTATGCCCAGATGTCCGGCTTTTCCAGATTACTCATATCAGTCACTTCGTCCATGCGTGACAGGATGATGTTTGCCTTACGGATGATTTTGTACATCGTGTTCCATTGATAAATGGATTTCCCGCTGATATTTTCTTCATTAATGGATCCGGTAACAAATGCCATACCTACATAGCTCTCTGCATTGAATGTTTCAAAAGCCTCATCAGTAGCTAAAGGACCCGGTGTTGCCGGGCTATTGAGGAATTTCCCTTCATCAGGAAACATGGATGCTACGTTCCACATATATCTTTCCAGGTATTCTTTACGGGAGAAGATTGAGTCGTATTTCATTGTATCGTCGAACCATTTGTCTACATCCAGATAATTGCAGGAAGAAATAGAAAAGGTAAGCAACAATAGCATTGAGTATAATGTTAGTTTTCTCATATAATTCATTTTTTGATAATTAGAATTTAATATATGCTTGCAAAGTCACGCTTGCAGGAATCGGATAGCGACGTCCGTTGTAGACTGCCTGTTCCGGGTCGCAGATGTCAATTTTATCCCATACACAAAGATTATTGCCTACGAGTGAAAGGTCGATGGAGTTGATTCCCAAATTCTTTATAGTCTTGGGTACATTTACACTATAATTGATGTTTACTTCCGATAGTCGCAAGTATTTTGCGTTGTCTATCCAGAAATTGGATAGTTGAGAGTTGTTCTCCAGATTTCCATATGACATACGTGGAAATCGGGCATTGGGATTCTCTGCCAGAGCAGGGTTCATGCCTATTTTCTCGGCATATTCACGAGAAATCCAACGGTTGGCGGGGTCTTTTACTATGCTCAATACATTACCGATTTGCTTGTCCTGAAATGGAATATAGCCGGCGCCATATCCCAAGCCTACGTGATACACATCGGTATTTCCGGTTCCTTTGAACAGTACGGCAGCCGACAATCTCTTATATCTGAATTCAACTCCGAATCCATACATGAACCGAGGGGTACTGCTGAATGACAAAGGTACTTTATCATCTCCGTTCACAACGCCGTCTCCATTGACATCCTTATATTTAATATCTCCGGGCAGATAGCTACCGAAAGTCTGTTTAGGACTATTAGCAATATCTTCGTCATCTTTGAATAACCCTAATGCGATCAATCCTTTCTGGTATCCATAGGGACGTCCGGTGGCAGAGTTATATTCATATTTGGTATCTGCTTCTTCAAAATAATTCACCCTGTTATTACTAAGAGTAAAATTGCCTCGGAATGTCAGTGACATATCCTTGCCGATATCCTGAATATAGGTTACGTTTCCGTCTGATCCGTAGCTTTTCATACTGCCTACATTGCCAAATGGCATGCTGACAAGACCGATATAACCTGGTACTTGCTGGCGTTGCTGGAAGATGCCGTCGCGGATATCTTTGAAGAAATCGACCACGAAGCTCAGTTTGCTGTTGAATAATTCACCTTCGATACCTACGTCTATTTTTTTTGCCTTCTCCCATTTCAGATTGTCAGCTCCCATTTGTTTTTCTGTAATGCCAGCTTCGTTGTATCCCCAGCCTTTTTCGGCAGACTCGTTGATGATCGTCAGGTAAGGAAAACGCTTGTCTGAAATACGGTCGTTACCTACGATGCCGTAAGAGGCCCTGATCTTGAGGAAATTCAGCCAGGGGAGCTTTTCTTGTATGAATTCGTATTGGGTAGGTACCCAGCCACCGGATATTGCTGGAAAGAATCCGAAACGTTTGCCTGCTTCAAAATTTTCCGAACCGGTGTATCCTGCGTTGAAGTCGAGCAGGTAGGTGTCTCTGAAACCATAACTGATTCTTCCGGATAATCCCTGATACCTTAAAGGAATAGCTGCCATGCCGTCTTTCAAGCCATTTGTGTCTTTGCTGTCACTCATTTCATAATGCACAAGAGCAGAAATGCGATGTTCATCTTTCAATAGATTATTCCATTTCAGATTTGCCTGAAGGAAATATTTCCGATACTGGCTGTCTCTGTCTTTAGTATATGTTGTTCCCTGTTTTTTTATGGTATGTACAAATTCCAGATTCCCGTTCTCATCCCTGCGTTCAGCCCAGTACATGTCGGGTTTGACCAAACGTGTCTCTGAAAAATAAGAACTGTTACTATAAGCTCCTTGAACGTCAAAAGACAGATTTTTTAATAGAAAGTCGAAGTCTTGTTGCAAGCGTATAGTATAGGTACCCGAGTAGGTGTTGATGTTCTTCAAGCCTGTGTAATTCAGCATGGCATAGGGTGAGTACACGTCCGCTGCCCCAGACTTGTAAGTCGGTAGTTCACCTGTAGAGTAACGAACCGGGATGGTTAGCGGGGTCAATTTGGCTTGGGCATCCCATAATTGGTCGGTCGATGCTCCTTGTCCGGGTAGCGCTTGAGATGACAGATAGATGTCCGACCCAAAATAAAGCTCGGTTGTCTTGGTCAGGTTAAAGTCTACGTTCAGACGCATACCATAGGTGTTGTAGTGCACATCCTTGATGTATTTGCTGTTTTCGTCCTGTTTATAGATTGCCGACTCATTCGACATATTCATACTGACAAAATAGCGGGCAATGCTACCGCCTCCTCTGGCACTGGCGTAATAGGTTTGTTGCAGGGAGGTTTTTTTCAAAATTTCATCTTGCCAGCTTACATCCGGATAAAAGTCGGGGTCCAGATGATATTGGATGGCTTTCAGTTCGATGTCATCATAAATGGGTTGTGCTCCACGCATGGCACTTGCTTCGTTGGCCAACACGGCATAATCGTATGCGCGTAGATATTCGGGAAGTTTTGTCAGATATGAGATTTTTACATTGGCACGGACGTTTACTTCCATCTTGTCGGATGTTCCGTGTTTGGTAGTTACCAACACAACTCCATTTGCACCGCGTACACCGTATACCGCAGTTGCAGAAGCATCCTTCAATACGGAGAAGCTTTCGATGTCGGCAGGGTCAATGCTGTTTAGGTTACCTTCGAGTCCGTCGATAAGTACAAGTGCGCTTGAACTTGCTCCAAACGTACCGATACCACGAATCCAGAATTCGGACATATTAGAACCCGGTTCACCGCTGGATTGTACGGAGATAATACCAGGTACACGACCACCAAGCATATTGGTCAGAGAAGTCGCAGGTGTTTGTATCTGTGATATATCTACATTGGTGACAGCTCCGGTAAGGTTGACTTTCTTTTCTTTTGTACCCATACCGGTGATGACAACTTCATCCATTTGCTGTGCGTCGTTTTTTAGGATGATTTTCAGGTCCTTTTCGTCTTTTAGGGCGATGTGTTCTTTCTTTTTGTAGCCAATAAAAGAAAATATGATCATATCTCCTTTTTGGGCAGACAGCTTGAATGCTCCGTCAACATCAGTGCTGGTACCTACTCCCGCACGGTCTTTTAAGTAAACGCTGACTCCGGGCAGCGACTCATTGTTTTCATCGAATACATGTCCCGATATTGTTAATTTTTTCTCCTGTCCCATTAATATAGATGCGGTGCAGAAGAATAATGATAATAGTATGTATTTTTTCATCAGTATCTTATTTACAAATGATTATTAAGGTTAACGTAAACTCAGCTTACGAACACATCCAGAACCACAGTCTGAAATATACAAATCTCCTTCGGCAGTCAGTCCTACTCCCTTCGGCCAGTTGAAAGTGGCTTCCAATGGAGTTCCGCTTTGGTTACCTTTAACGTTTTGTCTGCCTACAACCGTAGTTACCATACCTGTATTCATATCAAGTTTTCGTATAGTCTGGGTACCGGCATCTGCAATGTACATGTTTTTTTGTCCGGATTCGTCCGCTATAATACTCATTTGGTTGTTCCAGTTAAACAAACAGTCTGTCCGATATCCATTAATTACCTGAGTAGTACTGCTGCCATCAGCCCTCACATTAAGGTGACCGGCATATATTGTTTCTTCCGATTCCGGCTTTGAGACATCTTGTACAGTTATAACGGAAGATGCCCCGTAAGAAGTATACAGATGAGTGGGTTCGGTCGGGTCGAACATCATGCTGACAATATAACTGTTTTCAGTTTCTGGGGTTGTCGAATTGTATACGTCGTTCTTGATATATTCACATATCATGTCATCAAGTTTGAAACGGAATAATTGCTTGGTTGATGTACGGGCATAAAAATAACCGTCAGCAGAGCAATAAGCGATACAGGCTGTGGAATTGTAATCAACTTGTTTGGCAGGAGGGTTCTGTGGTTTCAGGTAACGTCTTTTAACTTTCCAGTCGTTGGAGGGATCAATTTCATAAATGACATTTTTCTGTGTGCCTACGGCATACAGTCTCTCTGTTACTTTATGGTACATCACATCATTTACTAGGTCAGATATAATTTTCTTTGATAAGTTTTTTTCTTCACTGATTAATGCCAGACCTCCATTGTTTCCAAACCAGGAATAACATGAATAGTAATTCCCTTCCGGATCGCAACATCCTACTTTCAATCGCCAGGCTTCAAAAGTTGTACTGGCGAGGTCTCCTCCAATGTTATATCCGCTTCCTGTTTTACCGCATACATTTTCTACCGTAAAACGGGAAATATAATGAAACTTATTGTCGAATGTAAGAGAATCCTTTCCTTTAACAACAGAAATGACACAGGTATCTCCCGGTAATTTGGGAGCATAGACCATCAGAATATTTCCGGCTGCTTGTGAAATGTAACCTTTCTTTTTATTAAAATAGACAGATAATTGAGAAGCATCTGTTCCAAGATTTTCACCTTCTATTATGATTTTGGAAGACAGGTATCCTGAATCCGGATAAAAAGTGGTTAATTTTAGAGGTCCATCATAATTTCTGCCTGATTTATTGTCATCCGAACAGGCAAACTGCATCATTATAAATAAGATTATAATAATTGGCAGTAACGTTTGTGTGATTTTCTTTTTCATAAATAGTATTTAAGTAATAATACTCCTTGTCAAGGAGAGATTTAAGTAACTCTATTTGCACCAAGGGGGAAGTACATAGAGAACTTCGCCTGGTGAAGTTTCTGAATGGATTGCTAAGATGTATTTTCCATGAATCTGATTTTAGGTGAATTATTAAGGTTATCTTATATGATTGCCTTTTTTATGCTCATAGGCAATATTTCATAGTGTTTCCCTGGATATAGGAATTCGTTTTACTTTATACTTGATTAATGTTTAATTAAGTATATTTTTGTACTGTTGCGTGTAAATTGAATAGTCTGATGGTTATTAATTCATAGGCATATATGTTGTTTTATTTATATTAAAATGTTGACATGCTATATCTTTTTTTTCTTCAATGCTGAACTGTGCTGTTTTGTTTCTATAAAAGATACAAATTGTGTCTTAGTTCTTATGGAACTTAATCGTATTAGAAGAAGGAAAGCTAAATGGTAGTTAATGAGTACCTTGTAAATAGGAATGACTTTTATTCTATTTTGAGTACTAATATAGAGACTCAAATTGTAGTATTTTGATGAGGAATTGTTAGCAAAAACATTTTATTGGCAAGAAAATAAAGAAAAAATGAGGTTATTGTATCATTCTTAAAAAAATAGTTTTATATTTGCACATATAGAAAATGAGATTATTAGTGAATACAAACAGTATTGGATCTATTTAAAGACCGAATTAACCAAGTTCCATAAGAACTTATTTGAAATATCAAAGCTACCGCATCATAAAAATATCCATTCCTTTATTCCGTAATGAATTAAAGCATCTATAAAACGAGAAATACCGAATTATTATCAGTGAAGTACAAAGACCTTTTTATTCTCACCACAATGAGAATAATTTCTCACCGCAATGAGAAATTTTTCTCATAGGTATGAGTATTTTTTCTCATTGCGGTGAGAATTTTTTCTCAAAGGCGTGAGAATACTTTGAGAATATAATAATATATATCTAACTGTGTACTAGTATAATAAATAATAGTAGTATGCTTCCACTTTATATACTATTTGAATAGCTGCATCAACGTTCTATCCCTAAAAATAGCTAGTATCTCATGTTTAGTTGAAATAGCATATTAAATGGCTTGTAATTGAGATTTTACTTCCTGTCAACTATCTCAAAAGGAACACGTACCGAAACCCCTTTCTTCATCATATTAGTCAGATTAGGGTAAAGACGTTGTTTGAATGATTCCCAATTGCGATGTTTCATTTGTGTCCATCCTGCTTCTGCCAGTGCGAAAGCGCGCGGGTATGCCATATAAGTTGCCCGGTTTATATCCCGTATAGCTTCTCCCCATAAAGTGCCCATAACTCCTATGATATGGGCTTGATCTTCAGCGGACACGCCATATCCCGGGTCGAATTGATAAGACTTCTCCAAAGTGGTGACGGGCATGCCCCAATTGTTAAACTCGGGGAAATCTCCTTTCAGTTGCGGATAATCCAGATAAGCGTACTCACCCGGTGCCATGATAAGCGGATTGCCATGTTTTCGGGTAAGTTCAAGACAAGTAGGTGTCAATCCTCCACGCCAGCTTACTAAAGTTACGTTCTTGGGATAAGGAAAGAGATAGTCGTTGGCAGGCGGATAAATATTGTCCAGTTCGCACCAAAGCATAGGAGTCTTATTATTTTCCTGAACAAACGAAAGCATGCGGCTGAAAAAAGGAATCATGAGTTGCGAAGCTTTCTGATAGCCTAACTCTTTCATCATGGCCTGGCAACGGGTACATTGGGTCCAGTTCTTTTCTATAACAGCTTCGTCGCCTCCTAAATGTATATAATCGGATGGAAACAAAGAAGATATTTCTTTGATGATATCCTGATAGACGGAATACACTTTCTGATTATTTGCACAAAGCATTAAATCCGTAGTTTTGCCTACTATCTTAGGCAGCGTATCGGTATGAGTACATCCTAATTCGGGATAAGCTGCTAATATAGCTACGGTGTGTCCGGGGATATCCAGTTCGGGAATGACCTCGATATTCCGTTGGGCAGCATATTGAATGATTTCGGCAAGCTGCTCTTGGGTATAATAATCTTTGCCAACTAGTTTAGGATGTTTTTTTATTTCGACTCTCCATCCCTGGTCATCTGTCAAATGCAATTGGAGTATGTTGTATTTGTAATGTGCCATCTGGTCAATGAAGAACTTCACATCATTGACCGGAAGAAAATGACGGGCGGGGTCGAGCATCAATGCCCGATGAGAGAATCGGGGCGCATCATCAACGTAGACAGGAGAAATTTTCTTTTGTGTAGTGGTGCATACATCACCTAAAAGAAGCTGGTCCATAGTCATAACTCCATAATAAACAGCTCGTACAGTAGCTCCGCTGATAGTTATCCTTTTGGAAGTTATTTCGATGCGATAGTGCTCATTTCCTTCCATTGCAGGGTCAATTAACAAGCGGATATCAGCACGGTCGGATTCGGAAGCAAGTGGAATTTCCACTTGCATTCTGTCTGATAATATATTTTGCAGCGTATTGGCAGTGAACTGCAACTCCGGCTGACTCAAATAAATGGCCGTTTTTCCGGAACGGACAGTAAAGGGTTTCCCTTTTACTGAAGTTATCTGATTGGGCATAGGCAACAATGCCGAAGTATTATTCTGGGCAACCAGATAACCGGCTAAGAAAAGCAAGCAAAGACAAGTATAAATTTTCATGGTCGATTTGGGGGTAAATGTTTTTGTATTCATCTAAGATGACATAGGTTAAAGTGTTATGTTATTATTTGATTTTTATTAATCCATTCTCTTTGTCGTATTTTAGCTGATAGCTACGCCCTTTCACTGTTTTGAAAGAGATTGTTTGACCGGCGTACTTCACGATACAATTCTGTCCTGCTTTGGACAGGATAGTCGCTTCTTTTAGAAGTCCGTCTTTCCATGCAATATCTATCTCGAAATTTCCTTTTGCGCATATGCCATAAATAGAGCCGTCTTTCCAGGCATCCGGTAAAGCAGGTAGTAATTGGATGAATCCCATGTGGCTCTGTAATAGCATTTCTGTGATACCGGCTGTGCCGCCAAAGTTTCCGTCAATCTGGAAGGGTGGGTGTGTATCCCAAAGGTTATCTACTGTTCCGTTTTTCAGCAGATTACCAAAGAGGGTATAAGCGTGATTTCCATCTTGTAAGCGTGCCCACTGGTTCAACTTCCATCCCATACTCCAGCCGGTAGCTCCGTCACCACGATGCACCAATACAACTTTGGCTGCTTCTGCCAGTTCGGGAGTAGTGACAGGAGAAACAGTGTGTCCGGGATGCAGACCGAAGAGATGATTTACATGGCGATGTTCGTCTTTCGGATCGTCGATATCGGTTGACCATTCCAGTAACTGACCATAGCGACCTATTTTATAAGGGACGAGATTGGCAAGCACGTGCTCCCATTGTTTACGTTCCTTTTTGTCTATTCCCAATTCTTTGCTCGCTTGGATAGCATCCAGCAGGATTTCACGGACAACTGCATGCACAAATGTAGCTCCCTGATCGATAGGGCCGTGTTCCGGTGAAGTAGAGGGGGCAGCCGTATACGTTCCGTCCGGTTTATGCCAGAGATAGTCAACAGTAAAGTTGGCGCTGCTCTTAATCAGTTCATATCCTGTTTCTTTCAGGAATTTCAGGTCCTTGGTATAGTCATAATATTCCCAAACGTGAGTTGCCAGCCAGGGACCTGCCATCGGATTAAAGTTCCAGGACATGTCCTGACTTTCCAATGGGGTAGTAAAGCCAAAGATGTTGGCGGAAATAGATGCTGTCCATCCTCTTGCACCAAAATAAGACTGAGCGGTCTTTTCACCCGGTTTCACTAAGGTACGGATGAAATCAATTAGCGGGAGCATGCACTCATCCAGGTTTGTAGAGCAGGCCGGCCAGTAGTTCATTTGGATATTAATGTTATTATGATAATCCACACGCCAGGGGCCGTCTATGTTGTTATGCCAGATGCCTTGCAGATTGGCAGGCATATTACCCGGTCGGGAACTGGCTATCAACAGATAGCGTCCGAACTGGTAATAGAGCTTTTCCAAGTAGTAGTCAGGTTGTCCGTTCCGATAGTTTTTCAGTCGTTGAGCAGTGGGCAGATTGGATGTTTTCACTGTAGGATTCAATTCCAGTTTCACTCGGTTGAACAAAGAAGCGTAGTCTTTGTAGTGTTCGTCCAGTAAGTTGGAATATCCTTTGGCTACGGCATCCTTCATCCATTGCTGGGTTGTTTCAAGCGGATTAACGCCGACATATGTTTTTGGATCGGTAAAGTCCGGTGCGAAATTCATTTTATAATCGGTATCTGCAGTCACATAGAATACGACTTCATCAGCTTCTTTCACTGTAATCCGTCCATCTGTGTTGTTTAAGGTACCGCCTTTTACTGTTGCCTGAATACGGACTGCATATTTCATTCCATTATTATCCAGAGAAGCCGTATAAACAAGACCATTATTACCGTCGGCAGAGAACTGCCCTGTAGATACCGGATTGGGGGCATATCTGAAAGTGAGATTCTGTTTGCCCGGTTGGTCGGCACTGAAACGCATCACCATCACATTGGCAGGGTAAGAAATAAAATAGTTACGCTGATATGCTACGTCATCTTTTTTGAACTGAACCACCGCCATTGCCGAATCCAATGATAAGATACGTTTGTAGTCACTCATGCCTATTGTGCTTAATCCTGTTTCTACATAGAATTCTCCCATTGTAGTGAAGTTACCAAACCGGAAAGGCTTTTCTCTGGAAAATTCATAAGGGACTTCACTGTTGAAATTCTCGCGTGTCAGTTTTTCCGCTTTTTTCTGGTCTCCTTCTACGAATGCTTTACGTATTTCGTCCAGGATGTGCGCGGACTGTTTGTTCACATTCCAATAGTAATCTGCTCCTTTGGCTGTATTAGGACCGCCACGCCAAAGCGTTTTCTCATTAAAAGTTATGCGTTCCGCCTCTATTGAACCCAAAATATTAGCACCGATACTTCCATTACCTATAGGCAATGACTGTGATTCCCAACTGGCATCCTGTTTGGAACTATGCCAGACTTCTTTTCCTTGTAATGTATTGGGAGAATCAAACCAGATAGAAAGTCCTTTGGTATAATCCGTATCTTCTGCATGTCCCGTAAAAATCGTAAATAAGGCACAAAATAGGAGCGAATGTTTCTTTCTCATTGTCGTAGCGTGTTTATTATTAGATAAAAGTATATTTCATGAATTTAAGTGTGTTACAGCTCTTTGGGGCTGAAGGCACAAAAGTAATAAAAAAACAGCTATATACAAACAATATGTCTTGTAAACAGAAAAAAGACTGTTCGTCTAAAAGGAACAGTCTTTTTTCTAAACCTAGTATTAAGAAGGCTATTGTTCCCGGATTTTATTCTATTCCGCTTTGATCCGGATTTTGTTTCAGATAGTAGTTAATTCTTTCGGTCCAAGGTTTGTTTTCGAGTGGAAAGACATTACATTGTTTCGCCCATTTATTCCATTTAGCCTCTAGTTTTTTCACTAGCTTCGGATATTGGGCGGACAAATCCTTGGTTTCGAACGGATCTGCCGATAAGTCGATTAGCTCCCATGGTTCATTCCGGCTGCCGCGTACCAGTTTCCAATGATTGGAAATAATGGCGCAGGAACTTTGATGCTCAAAGTATAATTCTCTGGGCTTTATCTTTTTTCCATGGATTGGAGGGAGTAAGCTCTTGCCGGGCAAATTCTCTTTGAATTCTGACGGATAAGTAGCTGTGGCAATATCCATGCAGGTAGGCAGTATGTCTATAATGTGGGCAGGTTGCCTGCAAATCTGACCTTTCATCTTGTTTTTTTCGGCATCGCCATAAGATAAGATAAAAGGGGTACTTGTGCCTCCCTGAAAACATTGTGACTTATAGCTTCTATAAGGAGTATTGCTCAAATCAGCCATAAGCTGGCCCAGGTATCCGCCTTCTTTGGTTGCACCGTTATCGCTTAAGAAGATAAATACGGTATTGTCCAGCATCCCTTTCTCCTTGATGGTTTCCACCAGTTCACCGATTCCGCTATCCACAATTTCGATCATGGCGGCATAGGTTGCCATATCGGTAATCCATTGCTCCTGTTGCTTTGGTGTGAGTGTTTCCCAAGAGGGACGTTTTCCGTCAAATTCTTTTTGGTAGACAGGATAATCCATTTCGTCCGAAATGAACTTCAGCTCCTTTAACCTGTCGAAACGTTGTTTACGCAACATGTCATATCCCACTTTATATCGGTCTCTGCATTTCTCTACACGATCGGCAGGAGCTTGGAGGGGTAAGTGAGGGGCATAATGAGCTACGTACATAAACATCGGTTTGTCTGTAGGGTGTTGCTTGACAAAACTGACGGCGGAATCGGTGATGGCAGTGGTATAGTAATAGTCATCGGGGAATTCTTTGATTCGGGTCAGATTGCTGTATACCGGTGTTGGTTTATAATAACTGCCTCCTCCGCTCAGGCAACCGTAATATTTGTCAAATCCCCGTTGGGCCGGATAGCTGCCATTGGGAGTATCAAAAGCTCCGTCCACTGTGACGTGCCATTTACCGCTCATATATGTGCTGTAGCCATTCGCTTTCATCACCTCGGCAATGGTGGGGATGTTTTTTGTAATTTGTCCTCTGTATCCGGGGCGGTGTTCATCTACTGCCGTCATCCATCCCATGCCGGCTTCGTGCTGATAATGTCCTGTCAGCAAAGCAGCACGGCTAGGGCAGCTTCTTCCTGTATTTTTGAACAGGCTGAAGCGTACCCCGTTTTCTGCCAGACGGTCTATGTTGGGAGTCTGGATTTCACTTCCGTAGCAACCCAGATCGGAGAATCCCATGTCGTCACATAAAATCAATACAATATTGGGAGGAGTACTTACCTGTGCTTCTGTACTGGCGAAACTCGCTCCTAATAAAAATGAAGTATATACTATTCTATTTATCATAACTGTATTTTAATAAGTTTGTGTTTTTTCTGTTTATAGATAGAACTATGCGCATTATTCAAAGTCACTCTGTTGTTTTTCGACTTCTTTCAGTTTCAGGCGGTTCAGTTCCTGTTGTAATTCAAGTACACGTTTCTCACAATCGGATGGAGCGGTATTTATTTTATTTCCGGCATCTTTGCTTGCGGATTGTGCTTGTGTCAGTTCATCTTTGTCTGCTACCAGCGTATGTTCTGATGGAAAAGTAGGAATAATCAGTTCTGCCGGAACCGGCGTATGTTTGCCTTGCCATACCACTGATGCACGGATTTTAATTTCTCCCGGTGTAGTGGTGGACCTTACCAGCACCGGAGCAGTTCCCCAAAGTACCGGACGTGGATTGGTGAATGTTTCTTCATCGGCAACCAGTTGGCCCTGCCCTTCGATTTCGAACTTTACTTCATAATTATTCAAACGCTTGATGTTTCCGTTTTCATCTGCGATGGCTGCAATGATCGTCACGATGTCCGATCCGTCCGCTTTCATCTGTACTTTCTCGTCATCTGCCCAAAGCAACAGTTTTGACGGGCGGCGTGTGGGTGTTACTTTATGTGTCGCAACCACTTTTCCGTCCATTAATCCTTCTGCCAGAAGGTAAGAATCTGCCTGTTTCTTTTGGCGTGACAGCTTTTTATCATACATGACATCAAATACATCCTTGAATGTGATGATGGGTGAAGGCATTCCGCTTTCATTTGCCGGCTTATGATAAGTATATTCTTTGCCTCCCTTGCAATACGTGAGGCGAACTTCGTCACAGTTGCTATATATCGTTACATCTTTCGGAGAGAATGGGGTCATGGCATTGGCTATGTAAATCATCGGTCCATTATCTGCGATCAATTCTTTGTTGGGTTCGGCAGGACGCTGGGAACAGAACATATAATAAGATAGTTTAGGTTGTCGGAAGGCATCCATGATACCTCCGTAAAACGGGTCAGGATGATATCCTCTCTGGTGATCGAACGAGTGCCACAGGCAACCGCCCATATGTTGTCTTGAAGTTCTGTATAGTCCATCATAACTGGTGAGTTGGTAATCGTTTTTGGCATATCCCTGTGCCTGAATCAGCATCGGTACTTCTCCCCAGCCACGATTGACCCGGCTTGGTGAGTTGTGAGAGTTCCAGTCATCCACATTATCTCCCCATTCGCGGGTGAAATAACTGATTTTCGGATCCAGATTTTCGGTATTAAAGGCTCCTCCACCTCCGTTCATCGGATGGGTGAAGTGTATCGGAAAGTATTCGTGTCCACGTGCGGTTACATCACATCCGGCATAGCAATAAGGATACGGATATTCTTCATTGAGAATGTCCACTACATTTTTAGCAAAGTCAGCCGGATACCATGTTTCGTTCAGAATCGGTTCCCACATCCATACACTGGGGTGGTTGCGGTCGCGGCGAACCATATTGCGGATATCACTATATACTCTCTGAGCAAATATCGGCTGATCATTCCAGAATTGCCATCCCGGTGTGTTGACAATAACAAACAGTCCTAATTCATCACAAGCATCCATAAACGCCGGATCTTGCGGATAATGGGCGTTACGGATAACACGCATTCCGGCATCACGCAACTTCTTCGCATCCCGCCAATGAAGGCTGTTGGGTAAGGCGTTGCCAATCACTGCAAAATCTTGATGACGGTTGGCTCCCATCAGAGGATAGGGGTAAGGTTTGCCATTTAGCCAGAATCCGTCTTTTCCTTTAAATTCAATGCTGCGAATGCCGATACGGCGGTAATATCCGTCGATGGTGTTACCGGCTTTGTCTTTTATATAAATGTGTAGTTTGTAAAGATAGGGGCTGTCGGGTGACCATAAATGAGGTGTTTCTACGGTTACTTTGCAAGAAATTTGTTTCGCAAGATCCTTGCTTACCGACAAACCGGTCTCCTTAGAGAGAACACGTTTGTCGTCGCGGTCATAGAGTTCATAGATTATTTTACCACTGAAGGATTTTCCGGAAGTGTTACGTATATGTGCATCCAGTTTCAACTGTGCGGATTGCTCGGAAACTTTGTCGAAAGAGACAAACAATCCGCCTCCGGCTGTCTCATTCTCATAATTCGGATCGGTAATGAATACTTTGTTGTGAACTATCATCCAGCAATCTCGGTAAATTCCTCCAAAATATGCAAAGTCCAGTGCATCTTGCGGTTTGCCGGGAGGGTAGGAGGGATCGTCACTGTTGTCTGCCCATACGGTGATAACATTGTCTTCTCCATACTTCAGACTGGAAGTGACATCTACGATGACAGGTAGAAAACCACCGAAATGCTCTTTCAGCAACTTTCCATTCACCCATATTTTTGATTTTCCCATAATGGCTTCGAAGTGGAGGAATTGTTGTTTTCCTTTCCAGTTTTCCTCGGGAGTGAAATGCTTGCGATACCAGATTTCACCCTGATAATTGATGCATCCGCTTGCCTCGGTGGGGAGATATTCTATGCCATCGGGTAATGATACGATGTTCCAGTCTTTATCATTGAATCTCGGCTGTTCCGCTCCTTCGATATTGCCTTTATAAAATCGCCAGGCAGGATTCATGTTATACACTGTGCGGCCTGTGTTGGAAAGCTGATAAAAGCCTGCTGTGGAGTAAGATGGCTGGTAAGTGTCGGCGTTAGCTACCAGTGTTCCAGCCAATAACAGACCACTGAGTAAGATTTTCCACCATGTTGAAGTACTTTTCATAATTCTTAGATTTGCTTGATTGATCTATCTTTAATGTATTAATGTCAGACTGTTTTGTTTTGCATTAGAACTTCGTCCCGCCAAGGTACAAATTTTCCAATAGTTTGAAGCATAGGACGCTGAGCTTTATTTTTTCTTAAACATTAGCCCGGTGCGTCCTACACTTTTTACCATATCCGAAATGACCTATATCTTTATTTAATACCTATCGGGCCTTCATTGGCTTGAATTGGCCATCCTGGATTCTGGTAAATAATAGAAGTACTCAGATCGTTAGGATTTGAGGCCGTAATTCTGAAGTGCGTGATAGCGATAGGATTCAGATAATGCGCTTCACACCATGTGTATCCTGCATCATACATCAGATTATTTGTCTTCACAGAACGGTAAGGACAAAGATATTTACCGCTATTAACATAGCTTGATACATTGGAGGTTTGTCCTTCCGTTCCTTCCTGTATCAGAAGATTTTTTCCGTCCTGCATGTATTTATCCTTTAAATCGGATTCCCACAAGTTAACTCCTTCGATTACAAATTGTTTAACCTGGTCCAGTGCTCTCCAGCGTTTTAAGTCTAACATGCGTAAACCTTCTGCAAGTAGCTCACAACGCCGTTCACGGCGGATGTTATATAGTAGAGGAGAGACTAGTTTACCTGCCGAATATATGGCCCAGTCCAGTTCTTTGGACAGATCGGTATTGTTCACGGTCACTGTATAGTCTCTTGGTAATCCGGCTCTTTCGCGGAGATCTCCCCAATATCCTGCTGCCTCCGAACCAATGGAAGTTCCATTATGTTCCATACAGTCAGCCTCGATGTAATTGAGATAAGCTTCGGCTGCACGGTATACCGGACACCCTTCAATCGCTGTGTTGCCATCCCGATACCAGTTTCCTGACAATCCTTTACGTACCTGATAGCCTGTTACGCATCTCTTTTCCGTTATATCCAGAAGTTGTGGAACCTCCGGCAGCAAATCGGGAGTACCATTCATCACATTCGGGCTGAGAGTCTCACCCGGTGTCATCAGGAATAGTTGTAGACGTAGATCTCTGTTTTTGCGTACATTCAATAATGATTCGTCACCTTTATACTGGTCGGTTGCATAGATCGGCTTACCGTCACGGCAAAGGAAACTTTCTACATATTGCCGGGTAAATCCGGTATTTCCACCTACGCGAATATAGAAAGGAGCTGAGTGCACAATCTTATAGTCAAGCAGATTATACGCACGCCACATTAATATTTCTGAATATCCTTCCAGGCTGTTCGCTGAGAACTGAGCAAAATAGGGGTTGCTCATTTTATATTTGTCTTCGTCTGTTTTAACTGTTTCATCCATGCAGTCTTTTGCTGTATTCTGTACCAAGGCTGCATTGCCTATCACTTCTTTGGCTGCCGCTTTGGCCTCCTTCAGAAAAAATGCGATTTCCGTATCGATATTAAAGTCCGCAATGTCTTCTGCCTTTCCCGGCCATCCTGGACCACCCGGTACTAGAGCAGTGCCTTTGTGATAAGTCAGCCAGGAAGCTTCAAACAGAGCTGCTCTGGATTTCAATAACAGAGCAGCATTTTTGGTAATTCGGTTCTTCCCACCGGATATATTATTGGTTAGCAAACTGATTGCCTGATCCAGATCTTCTAGAATAAAATGTGCTACTTTATAGCGGGGGGCCCGTTTGCTGGCCTGAATCAGAGATTCACTTTCATCCGGCAATGTGTTTTTTATAATCGGGAAGTCACCGAAGGTCTCTAGTTTTGACAAATAATTCTTAGCGCGCAGGAAATACATTTCACCTATATAATGCTTTATGTTTGTTTCCGAACCTTCTATCTCTCCCTTTTCGAAGCGGGGCACTACTGTTTCGAGGAAGTAATTAGCTTCACGAATGGCAGAGAAATACCACGGATCATTACTTGCTGGATTATCATAAGCTTCCGGAACTTTCCATTGACCGGGAATCCATTTCTTATCATAGTCAGTGGCAGCCTGATTATCTGTAGCATTGTCGTTTTTCCAGATTCCGGCATTAAATCCCTCATGCGTCGTGAAGTTGTAATGCTTTACAGCATAGGCAGCCAAGTCATTTTCAGTAAAGAAAAAGTTGTCCGGGGTCACACTGTCTAAAGGTTCCCTGTCCAAAAAATCATTGCAAGAAGCGAGTATAAAGCTTCCCCCTGTCAGCAAAAATAAATATTTAATTATCTTTTTCATACGTCATCAATTAAAAGTTAACACTAAATCCTGTGGAAAAAGTACGGGACAACGGATAAGTTTTTCCTGAACTGTTCGATCCGTCTTTCGCTCCATAACCGGTATTAATTGTTTCCGGGTCGAATCCTCCGGGCAATCCCGTAAGGGTGAATAAGTTTTCTCCCGAGAAGAAGACTCTCAGGTTGGAAACACCTATTTTGCGTGTGATCTGGGCGGGGATGGTATACCCGATCTGCAAATTCTTCAACCGTACATAGGCGGCATTCTGAAGATAGCGGGTTTGCGTCTTTTGATTTTTTGCGAAGTTATCAACCAAGATACGCGGGAAATAAGCGTCCTTGTTAGCGCTCCAGAAATCATCCCCTTCTTCGCGGAAGAAATCAAGATGAGAAGTAAAGCAGGCCGATTGCCAGATCCCTCCTGTAGCTCCCCAGAACATGTTGTCGTTCAACCAGGCATCGCGTTTTGCCACTCCTTGGAAGAATAAGCGTACATCAATGCCCTTCCAGGATGCATTCAGATCCAGACCAAAACGGAATCGTGGGGAAGTATTGCCAATCACTTTTTTGTCACCTGGGTCATTAAGCGTAGCTCCATCGGAAATCTTGCCATCACCATTCAGGTCCCGATACATGATGTCACCTGCGCCCCATTTGACTCCTAATGCATCTTGTCCGCCGTTGGGCAGTGAAGCAAGATGAGCATCCATTTCTTCCTGGCTTTTGGCTATGCCAATGGTTTCGAATCCCCATATATCTCCATTATATTTACCGACATACCACGTGTTTATTTTACCGGTCGTGTTTGGGTATTTGAGGATTTTCTGACGGTCGTCCGAAAGCAACAGGTGCACTCCGTAGTCAAAATCTTTAATGCGGTCCCGCCATCCTAGATCCAATTCAAAACCGGTAGACTGCATATCCGCATTGTTCATTTTGGGTACATTTGCCCCTAAAGTTACAGGAAGTTCGGGAGCTGGTCCTACCATATTGATAGTCTTCCGGTTGAACCAGTCAAAACTTACGGTCAGACGATTGTTCAGCATACCCAGGTCAAAACCGATGTTCCATGACCGCATGGTTTCCCACCCTAATAGCGCTGAAATCAAATCCGGTGCATTCGCTGTGTTGGGACGGCTGTTGTTAATCAGCCAGTGGGAGTCGGGATCTTGGGCGACAAACTTCATTAACTGGATATACGGATATAGGTTTTCCGTATTCTGATTGCCCAGCTCTCCCCAGGAACCGCGGATCTTTAACGTATTAATGATATGGCTGGTAGGTTCCATGAATGCCTCACGGGCTACGTTCCATCCGGCAGAGAAGGAAGGGAACAAATTCCAGCGTTTGTCTTTTGCAAAACGTGAAGTACCGTCATACCGGAGATTGACTTCCAGCAGATACCGTTCTTTATAATCATAATTGAGTCGGCCGAAGAAACCGGCTGTTGCCCAATGTGTCAGTTTGGACTTATCGATAGTCGATTCACCCGTAGCGGCATTAATACTGGGCACGGATTCTGAGATCAAGTCCAGCTTGGACGCCTGCAACTGCCGCCATTTATTTACTTCGGCCTGAAAACCGACCATTGCTTTCAGATGGTGTGCGTCGGCAAATGATCTGTAATATTCACTGTAGACGTTGGCATTGAAATAATTGGTACGTTCGGCGCCTTCGGTAACTTTCGACGTTTTCCATGTATCACCGGAATAAGGCTCTCCGGCTACATTCATCTGTGGCACCTTTAAATAATCCGTATGGGTGAAGGCATCTATCACTTTATAATTGATTTCTCCGAAGATTTTCCAGTCTTTGATCGGTTCTATTACCACCTGGAACTGTTGGTATAGCCAGTCAGTCTGCGAATTGTTGTCGCCTCCATAGAGAATCGGTCGGATAATCGTGTTACCCATCGGATAACCGTTGGGGTCTACAGTTGGTTCCATCGGCCAGCGTTTGGCTATATTCTGATATAAGGTATTATCAGTCATCGCAGTAGGCTTGCTATAATCTTTCCGCATATATTTCATGCTGTAATTCATGTTCAGCCACGGATAAAGCTGTGCGTTAATCTTGCTGCTCACCGAATAACGCTGTAATTTATCACGGCGGATAGCCATCATTCCTTCCTGTCCCATATAGTTGCCGGAGAAATAATACTGTATTTTTTCTGTTCCTCCGCTGACGCTGAGAGAATGCTCCTGCGAGAATGCCGTACCTCCGAAAACTACGTCATACCAGTCTGTATTCGTATTACCGATCCAGTCCCAGATAGTGGGAGTATTTCTGTTCGGTTGGGTAGTAGTGGTAATTGTGCCTGATGCGTAATCTTTGATAGCCTGAAGACGGGTATCGTCAAACTGTACCGCTGTTTTACCATCATTCAACTGCATTTTGTTGAAGTACATGGCATAAGTGTAGGCATCTGCTACATCCGGCAGATTAATGGCTTCTGACCAGCGGAAACTATTATTATAATTAATGTTGACTTTCCCCGCTTTTCCTTTTTTAGTCGTTATCAACACTACGCCGAATGGAGCACGGGAACCATAGATGGAAGAGGCAGCCGCATCCTTCAACACCGAAATACTTTCAATATCATTGGGGTTCAGCATATTCATGTTTCCTTCCATGCCGTCGATCAGAATCAGCGGAGATGCATTGGAACCGTCACCGATCGTACCGGCTCCACGGATATTCACTTTCATGTCTGCACCAATTTCACCACCGTTGCCATCCGAAGCATAAGAAAAATTCATTCCCGGAACTAATCCTTGTAATGCTTGGCTTACATTAGAAACCGGACGTGACAGTAAATCCTCGGCATTTACCGTAGATACCGAACCGGTCAGGTTGACTTTCTTCTGTGTACCAAAACCTACGACAACGATTTCGTCCAGTGTCTTGGTATCCTCTTTCAGAATGACCGACAGACTTTTGCCGGATTGTGCCTTCACGGTCTGGGGCATATAGCCTACGTAAGAAACCGTAATCGTCACATTGGCAGATGCTGTATTCAATATGAAATTCCCATCCAGGTCTGTAATTGTACCATTCTGGGTGCCATCTTCCATTACGGTAGCGCCAATGACCGGATTGCCAAACATATCCGTCACTTTTCCCTTTATCTGCACGGTTTGTTTCGCGGCAGGCGCTTCCACTATTTGCGTAGATAATATTATTTTTTTATTACGTACGGCATATTTGACATTGGTGTTTTTAAACACTTCATTCAATAAGGTAAATATATTGCTCTGTTCGGTAACTACCGATACCCGGCGGTCTACATCAATATGATGGTCATTGTAGAAAAAGCTAAAATCAGATTGTGCCTCAATTTGTGACAGAACTTCTTTCACAGTCAAGTTTTGTGCTTTCACAGAGATCATAGTACGTTGGGCGTAGCTGTCGTTAGCACATAGAAGCCCAACAAAACAAAAACAGAAAACAAAGAGCAGTTTCATAGACAAAGGAATTTTTTTCCAAACAATAAAAACGGGATTATCCGCCCACAATTGTTGGACATAATTGTTTTTCTTCATATATTTGCATGAATTAAAGTTAAGAAATAATTTTCTCTGTTTGTATTCAAACAGGTTAAAGGCTTTCTCATACAGGCTGGATGCGGGAACATCTGCCTGTATGCTTTTTTTAAGGCGGTTGGAAGTTTCTCATACGTATTATAATTTTATTGGTTAAACATGAAAGGCTTTAATATATTTCAATCTGCCTCCTTTCTTCACTTTGATTATTTGTCAGTTTCACATTACGCCAGCGCATGTGTGAGGATATTTTAAAATTCTCCAGAATCTCTTCTACATATTGTTCTGTAAACGCTCCGGTAAATGTATATTTGTCAAATTTCGAAGTGTTTACAATAAAATCTACATTATAGCGTTTCTTCAGTATATGCAATGCTGCCTTAAATGGAGTTTTATCAAAAATAACCTTTTGGTCCATCCAGGCAAGCTCCGATTCGCCATTGGTGTTGTATGACAGAATCTGTCCGTCCTTATTATTATAAATCACTTTTTGTCCGGGACGCATTAGTATTTTACTTCCCTGTCCGTCTTTCTCATAAACAAATTCGACCTTTCCCTCTACCAAAGTGGTAATCACCTCATCCATCTCATCAAATGCTTCCAGGTTAAAGTGTGTACCCAAAACTTCCACTTTAGATTTTTGGGGAGTCGAAACAATGAATTTATGTTCAGGGTCTTTCGCAACTTCAAAATACGCTTCGCCATTCAGACTCACTTCACGAATGTTACCGGTGAAAATGGAAGGATACTTTAAGACTGAGCCGGAGTTTAAGTACACTAAAGTGCTGTCTGGTAATCTGAAAGAAGTTATCATTCCGGGTTGTGTCCGGACTTCGAATATCTGGGCATGGACGGGGGCGGTAGATTGGGGTTGGTTAAGCAAAACCAAAATAGTAATAGCCATCGGTATGAGTAAGGCAACAGCTGCACGTTGTATCCAACCCCACCAGGAAATATGATACTTATTCTCTTGCATCCGTCCCTTCACTTTTGATAGCTCCTCATTCATATCCATTTTTTCAGTAACCTGTTGCGTGTCAGTCATAAGAAGAAGTGTGTAAATGTCCATGGCCTTCTTTTTATTTTCATCTGACAATTTGATCCAGGCTTCTATTTCCTGAATTTCGTCTGCTGTTGCTTTACCATCATAATAGCTGATCAGCAAGTCTTCTATAGTTGAATGATGCATTTCCATGATAAATTTATTAAAGAGACAAGCGGGAAAATAAAACTACTAAGGTTATTTAAATAATTAACATTAATAAACTTTATGGTTAATAACTGTGTTATTTTACGCTTATTTAAAATATAAGCATTATCATTGCAGCCATGGAATACAGCAATGAAGATGCGTACTTATTGATGGCACTAAGGAGAGGGGAGATGATCGCTTTTGATAGTATATTTAAAAAATACTACCCGATTCTTTGTGCGTATGGAAATAGGTTTGTAGACTATGAAGAGTCAAAAGAAATAGCGGGTGACGCTATTTTATGGCTGTGGGAACATCGTGAAACACTTCAGGTTGAAACTTCCTTAGGCAGATATTTACTCAAATCGGTTTACCATAGATCACTTAACTGCATCAAGCAAAAACAGCTGAAGAATCATGCTGATACTATGTATTATGAGGAGATGGAAAAGCTGATACATGACGCAGAGACTTACCAGTTCCAAGAGCTTTCAAAAAGAGTGAAAGAAGCTATAGATGCATTGCCTGCTTCCTATAGGGAGGCTTTTGTTATGCATCGTTTTACTAAAAAGAGCTATAAGGAAATAGCTGAGAGTTCCGGGGTTTCAGTAAAAACAATTGCTTATCGTATACAACAGGCAACAAAGCTGCTTCGAAAAGATCTTGCAGACTTACTAATTACTATGATCGTTTGTGTATTGTCAGTCGTTCGTTAACTATTGCTCAGGCTTACCTATTGCTGAAAAAAAGAACTTTCTTAAAAAAGGAATATTTAATCAGCCAAGGAATGCTATAAATTACATTACGGATAAATAAGAAGTAGAAAAAACGCCTGCATTTGCTTGAATGAAAATCTCTCTTTCTTTTATTTAAGTTGTATGCTGAATAGATTGATATGATATTGCTTCTTATGTTTTCTTTTAGATGATGTATTGGCTGAAAGGATAACTTTTTGTTTAATCTTGCCTTTTCGCTATTTGTGATTAACCAGCGTGAAAACAAGCTCCGGATAGTCTTTTTATCTCTTCCTCACCGAGGAAAAACAGGTTCCTCGGTGAGGAAGAATGCGTTGGTTTTAAACCAAGGAGGCGTTCCTTTAAGACCAACGAGTGGTTTAGTGATAGAAAAAGATGCATATCTCATGTGAATTTATGCAATAATAATCTGTTATTCCGTATATTATTGCACTAATTTATGCGCTTTATTCTTTGTTTTATCATTTTTATCTCAACTGTATTTTTGTTTAATCTTAAAAATAGCACATTGATGTTGGGCTGCATGTACATATTTCTAAGAGAACGATGGGTTTATCAACTTTCTTGTTTCAATGATTCGTCTTTCTGAATATAGACAGTCCGTGTCGGAAAAGCAAGGTTCAATCCTGCTTTATTAAAAGCAGCCAGTATTTCCATATTCATATTTGAGGTTACGCCTAAAATATCTCCTTGTTTTTCTATAAAATAGATATACATGATAACCAATGCGGAATCTGAGTATTCTGTAAAAACAGCGACTATATCAGAAGGGTTAGAAGATACATTTTCTACTCTTTTGGGGATGGATTTCAATAGTTCTAAAGCTTCTTTCATCTTTTCGGAAGTCGTATCATACGTCAGTCCAAGATTCAAGACTACTCGGCGCATAGGTTCGGATGAAATATTAACGATAGAAGTATCGGTAATCTTATAATTGGGGAAAGTTATAATACGTTTGTCGTAATTCATTATTTTTGTGCTTCGGACTCCTACGTCTACTACCGTTCCTTCATAACTATCCACGCGAATTGTGTCTCCGATGCTGAAAGGTTTATCCGTCAGAATGGTAAACGCACCGAAAACGTTTTTTACTGTATCTTGTGCTGCCAAAGCAAATGCGATACCGCCAATACCCAAAGTTCCCAACAGAGCGCTGATGTTAACTCCCACATTACTCAAAGCCATGACGATGCCGATGAGCCAGACTATAACCAAGATGGTTCTTTTGATGATTGGCATCATTTTGTTAGCTTGTCCGTTGGACTGCTTTCCCCAGTAAACCTGAAGTAAACTACTGAACAAACGGCCGAAAAACCAAGTAATATCCAGAACAATCAAAATGCTGTAAGCATTGTCAACTACTTTCACAAAACTGTCCGGATAAACCAACCGATGGATAGCGATCCAGATTCCCAACAGAATTATAGCAAACTTAACAGGCGCTTCCAAAGAGTAAAAAATGACGTCGTCCAGGTGATTGTCGGTTCCCGTAACAAAAGGTTTGATAACTTTCTTGCCTAATAGCGATAATAATTTCACAATAATAATTGCTCCTAAAATAATAAGAATGGAAATACCCCAGTTTTCAATAGTATTTCCCCATAATTCATTTTCTAACATAGTCTAACTGATTTATAATTGTACTTTTATTTAATAATATCAATTTGATCTCCTTTTTATTGACGATACAAGATAAGAGCTGAAGATGCTGCGATAGAAATATCCCCTCCCGATAAATGCTCCTGACTGTCTAGATCAATTTGTCCGTTATGGCAGACTATAATCCAATCTTGTTCCGGGATATTGATATCTGCCTGATTCCGGTTACCGTTGTATGCAACCAGAATTTCTTTCCATTCATCACCGTTAGCATACTCGCCTAGAGTATAAGCGATGACACCGGAATCGCCTGTATCAAGAAAATGAAGCCATTTCTCTAAGCCCTCTGCTGTAGGAATACGGAAGGCGGGATGTTTTTTGCGGAGTGCGATTAATGTTCTGATATAATTGAATATATCACGGTTTTTAGCTTTTAACGCCCAGTCTATTTGGTTGACGGCGTCAGAAGACTTGTAGCTGTTTGGCTCTCCCTGTTTGTCCTGCATGATTTCTTCACCGCCACGAATAAAAGGAATACCTTGCGAGGTTAAAAGCACGGTGTGTATTAATTTGTCAATAGGAACCAGTTCTTCTTCAGAATGTTCGCCTTGAACAGATAATTTCAGCTTATCTACCAGCGTATATCCGTCATGACAGGAAACAAAGTTAATCATTTGAGAGGGAGCAGCGGCATATGGACCGTCACAGTAAAGTAACCCGCTATAATCTACCTGTGGGTGTTGTGTTCCGCCAACGATTCCATATTTGACAGGTTCAAAATGCCCGTTGATATTTCCGGAGGCATACCCTGGTTCCTGTTCGTCAAAGGTACTTCCTTTCAGACCGTCACGAAATTCATCATTAAATACGGCAATACCTTTCATTTTTCGTACATTCTCCTTTACAGCCCGTTGCTCGAAAGGTAATGGAGAATCTGCTGCTACCCAACCTTCTCCGTATACAAAAATGGTGGGGTCAATTTTTAATAATTCCTCTCTTAACTGGTTCATGGTGTCGATGTCATGTATCCCCATCAGATCGAATCTAAAACCGTCAATGTGATATTCTTTCGCCCAGAATTTGACCGACTCAATGATATAATGGCGAACCATTTCGCGTTCTGAGGCTGTCTCATTTCCACACCCGGAAGCATTTGAATAGGAACCGTCGGGATTCTGGCGGTAAAAATATCCCGGAACCGTCAGGTCAAAATTAGAATGCTCGGTTGAGGCTGTATGGTTATAAACCACATCGAGTACAATACGAAAACCATTTTGATGGAGGCTTTTTACCATCTCTTTAAATTCGCGGATACGGGTGGTGGGGGTGACAGGATCGGTGGAGTAACTTCCATCTGGTACATTATAATTCTTCGGGTCATATCCCCAATTGTATTTGTTTTTCTCCAATTTCCTTTCATCGATTGTGGCAAAATCGAATGAAGGAAGGATGTGTATATGCGTTACTCCCAATTCTTTTAAATGATCCAGTCCGGAAGATTCTCCTTCGAGAGTTTTAGTTCCGGTCTCTGTCAGAGCAAGAAACTTCCCCTTATGTTCAATTCCTGAGTTTGGATCAATACTAAAATCGCGGTGATGAAGTTCATAAAGAATGATATCGGAATACATTTTCAGTTCGGGTGACTGGTCTGATTCCCAACCTTCGGGATTTGTCTCGTTCCAGTCGATTACAGCAGCGCGATTGCCATTGATGCCGACTGCTTTTGCCCAGATACCGGGTGTTTCGTCCAGCCATTTTCCATCTTTTTCTATTTGGAAGGTGTAGAAAGAACCTTTCAGATCACGGTCTATATGGATACACCAGGTCCCATTGTCGGCTATGTCCATTTCCAGTTGTTCTTCCGGATCTCCCGCTTCGCCGGATGAATACAGGTTTAAACGGACATTATCGGCACTTGGTGCCCATAGCGTAAATATGGATTGCTGGGGTGTATAGACTAATTCCAAATCGTTCTCATAATAGCACGGATACTTGTCATACGAATCCAACTGGTCCGGGGACGGATGATTTTTCAACTCTCTCATACTTTCTAATTTTATATTAATACTATATAAAAAAAATAATCATGTTGTGGAATAAATGAACCGGATTATTCCGTTATGGTATGACTGAAAACAAATGTGAAATCAAAAATTCCTGTTTACGCTCTGATAAATATGAATAATAAAAGAATAATTAAGGTAATTTTACGGTGTTGTAAATCAGCTTTTTATCCTTTGCACTTTTTTGTATTTGTTAGCTTATAATTTATAGAAACGTAGGAACTTTGTTAACATCATCTTTGTTTTGTATAAAGTTAATTATAAAAAAAATGAAGCGTATGGAAAATGGTGTTATGATGCAATATTTTGAATGGCATCTCCCGAATGACGGGAAGTTATGGAAACAGATAAAGGAAGATGCGTCGCATCTTCATGATATAGGTGTGACTGCTGTTTGGATTCCCCCTGCTTATAAGGCCGATGAGCAGCAAGACGAAGGATATGCGACTTATGATCTGTATGACTTGGGCGAATTTGACCAAAAGGGAACCATAAGAACTAAATATGGTACGAAAGATGAACTGAAGAAAATGATTGACGAATTGCACAAATATCATATTGCTGTTTATCTGGACGTTGTATTGAATCATAAAGCGGGTGGTGATTTTACTGAAAAGTTTATGGTAGTGGAGGTCGATCCCAAGGAGAGAACCAAGGCTTTGGGTGAGCCGTTTGAGATACAAGGGTGGACCGGGTATAGTTTTCACGGACGTAAGGACAAACATTCGGATTTTAAATGGCATTGGTATCATTTTTCCGGGACGGGTTTTGATGATGCGCAAAAGCGCAGCGGTGTTTTTCAGATACAGGGAGAAGGAAAAGCTTGGAGTGAGGGCGTGGATAGTGAAAACGGTAATTATGATTTTCTGTTATGTAACGATATTGACTTGGACCATCCGGAAGTTGTATCTGAATTGAACCGTTGGGGAAAGTGGGTTTCCAATGAATTGAATCTCGACGGAATGCGTCTGGATGCCATTAAACATATGAAAGATCAATTCGTCGCACAATTCCTCGATGCGGTGAGGAGTGAAAGAGGCAATGATTTTTATGCCGTAGGTGAATATTGGAATGGTGACCTGGAAGCATTGGATGCTTATATAGAAGCTGTTGGGCACAAAGTAAACCTATTTGATGTCCCGTTACATTATAATATGTTCCAGGCATCACAGGAAGGTAAAGACTATGATTTGCGGGATATTTTAAAAGATACTCTGGTTGAACATCATCCCGATCTGGCTGTAACCATTGTTGACAATCATGATACGCAACGCGGAAGTTCTCTTGAATCCAATGTAGAAGATTGGTTTAAACCGTTGGCTTATGGTTTGATTTTGCTGATGAAGGAAGGTTATCCATGTCTGTTTTATGGAGATTATTATGGTATAAAGGGGGAGAAGTCTCCTCATACCCGGATTATTGATATATTGTTGGATGCGAGACGAAAGTACGCTTACGGTGATCAGATAGAATACTTCGACCATCCTTCAACGATTGGCTTTATCCGTACAGGAGATGAGGAACATAATGGCTCCGGGCTGGTCTTCCTTATGTCTAATGACGAGGCGGGAAGTAAAATAATGAGCTTGGGTGAGAAACATAAAGGCGAAGTCTGGCACGAAATAACCGGAAGTATATCCGAAGAAATAACTTTAGATGAAGAAGGAAATGGAGAGTTCTCTGTCGAATCCCGTAACCTGGCTGTTTGGGTGAAGAAGGATTAGGTATATGGTATTTATATAATTAATTATGAAGATGCTTGTTACAGTTGTAATCAGGTATCTTCATGATTTGTATGAAAGTCATTTGCAGACAGAAAGATTCTCTGTATCTTTGTCGCCATGGCAGAAAGAAGCGAACTACATACGAGAAATAAACACAATGGGCAATATGATTTTTCATTGTTGACAGAGAATTATCCACCGCTCAGAAAATTTGTACTTCTCAATCCTTTGGGAATACAAACAATCGATTTTTTTAATCCACATGCTGTGAAAGCGCTGAATAAAGCATTGCTGATAAGTTATTATGGTATCCGCTACTGGGATATTCCAAGGAATTATTTGTGTCCGCCTATCCCCGGGAGGGCAGACTATGTTCATTATATTGCCGATTTAATTGATCTGGAGAGAGTCAGTAATACGGCAAATGAAGAGAATGGAGATAAGCCAAAACGACAGTGCAGATGCTTGGATATCGGTGTAGGTGCAAATTGTATTTATCCGATTATTGGGCACGTTGAGTATGGATGGATGTTTGTGGGTTCCGATATTGATCCGGTATCCATAGAAAATGCGCGTAAGATAGTGACTTGCAATCCTGTATTAGCACATAAGATTGATTTGCGGCTTCAGAAAGACAATCGGAGGATTTTTGACGGAATCATTGCTCCCGATGAATATTTTGATGTAACAATCTGCAATCCTCCGTTTCACAGTTCGAAAGAAGAAGCAGAAGAGGGGACATTACGTAAATTGAGTAGTCTGAAAGGGGAGAAAGTAAAGAAAACCAAATTGAATTTCGGTGGAAATGCGAATGAACTTTGGTGTGAGGGTGGAGAATTACATTTTTTGCTGAATATGATTTCTGAGAGCCGGAAATACCGGAAGAATTGCGGTTGGTTTACAAGTCTGGTTTCTAAGGAGAAGAATCTGGATAAACTATATGCTAAATTAAAAGCCGTCCATGTATCGGAATATAAGATAATTCGAATGTGTCAGGGTACAAAAAATAGCAGAATTTTGGCTTGGCGATTTTTGGAATAGCTGATTTTGTTTTTTCGATAAACGGATATTTTTAAAGAAGATTATCTGTATAATGAAAAAATATTGATGATTAAGACCGTTATTTGTTATAATGGGCCTGGATTTGTTGTTGTTTTCGATAATAGAGTCGTTTCTCTCTCTGTATATTCTATATGAGTATTAATTCCCCTTTCTCCTTTTCTTTGATATGCCGATATTTGTAGTATGAGATTATAGTGCTAGGAAATATCAAATCAAGGGAATATATGTTTGTTGTTAGATTGAGAAACTATTTACATTTGTCGTTTTTGGTTATATTTTTATTGTTTTCCTCCTGTGTTGATGAGTTTTATAAAGATACACCTAAAGAGGGATATATAACAATTACCGGTATCAATACACGTGCCTATACAGGAGCCTATCCGGGTGACGGGCTCGATGATAAGGTTGAAACTCTGCGTATTCTGGCTTTCAATAAGACAAGTCGCATCTGCGAAAGTAATACTTTTTATTATGGAGATGTGCTGGGCGGAAATACGCTACGGCATCCGATTAATAAGGGTGAATATGATTTTGTCTTTTTGGCCAATGAACCTCATAATACAATTGTGAAGGCGGTTCTTGACAATATAACTGATTATGATGCACTAAAGTCAATATCCTATCCGGCGGAGTTCTTCGATTCGGAACGGGTTATACCTATGATTGCGGAAAATAATAGTATAAAAGTGCTGGCTGATGGAAACTTGGAGGTAAATGGTGTTGCATCTACCAAGTTGACAGTAGGACTCAGACGCTTGGCGGCACGTGTGGATGTGGTTTTGAAATCGAAAGTCGATTTTGGTGATGCCAGTTCGAGTGAATTTGAAGGAATTACTTTTTCTAATATACCGGATAGAGTGCCTTTGGTATATGGCTTGCCTAGTGATTGTTTACCCAGTTCCTGGGCGTATGCCGATCCGGTTCTTCCTTATGGTGGAACGGCCATAACCAGGAATGTGGAACGTAAACTCACATTAGCTGATAATGCCGACTGTTTTAAAATAGATCCCACTTTATTGACCACTGAGGATAAAAATAACGATTTAGTCTGGGCTGTTAAAGTTAAAAAAGTAATTCTGCCATCTAGCTTCTTTTCATCGAAGTCCGACGAGACGAATGCGATAAATTTTACTGTTAACCTGATTGACAAGTATAGTCCTTCCTGCAAATTGAAGATTCTGTCCGACCCGGATTATACATTACCGGCAAATGCGAAACTTGATTTGACAGGTATCATAAGAGAACCTTTAGAAGTAAATATACAGCCTTCTCCGTGGATTGACGATGGAGATGATTGGGAAATATCAGGCGTCCGTGTTCTGAATGTATCGCATATACAGGCTAAGATGACGGATATGAACGGAGTCCGGATTTCTTTCTGGTCCAATATGCCGGTAGTGAAGGTGTTGGGCACAGTAAAGAAAGAAGGTGAAGCGAATGAAAGAGCAACTAATACAGTCTTTAACTGTTTGGCAGTAGATGATAATAATCCTGATCCTTATCGTTTCTTTTATGATTCGGCTTCGGGCAGCGGATATATGGATTTACTGGTTGACGGAACAAATACCACCGGTTTTGGTACGCATGACAGGACCGAGAATATGAGTGGTACATATACATTGACATTATCTGCAGCAGAGGATACTAATGGTAAGAATGCATTGCAGAGGAAGATAAAGGTTACCGTCACACAAGAAGGTTTGCGATTTGTGCACAATCCTACGGCAAATCAACATGGTTTGTTCAATGCAGCATTTTTTAAACATAACCAGAAAGGAGAACGTATTATAACAGGACAGCATCGATTGGATCAAACATGGTCTGTTAGTGTACCTGTTGCCTATCAAAACTGGCTTGTTGTGAGCGCGACTCCCAGCTTTGATCCGAATATTGGAACAGAATCACCGGGTGATGCGGAACATTATCCGGTGACTCTCAATCCGTATAGGGGAGAAGATGGTACTAGTATCTCAGGTCTCACCGGTCGTATTTATTTCCGTATTGGCGTTAAGGAAAATGCCGATTTTGTACCAACTAAAGAATCCGAGCCTAAATTTGGATATATCAATTTGTCATATTATCCGGGATGGCGGACAACAATGAAAATTTATATTCGTCAGGGCGAAGCCGGTGCTTATATATATGCGCCGGGGGATGCTATTTCGGGAACTGTATGGGGAGCGTGGAATGGAGGTACGGATATTACTACACATGTGAGAGAAGATATGCGTCTTTTATCGACGAATGCCCGTAGGGGAGCAGCTAAGTTCTCTGCTTTAAACCTGACAAGCGAGAGGTTAGCAGGGAATACGAATCCGGATTATGAGAATGTGAACGTAAAAGGTGCTCGTTTTGTAGACTTCCCTTCGCAGGCGGGTGCATTCTTTCAGTGGGCGGTCGATTTGAAAGGCACTACTTCCGGTATGACTGATTATTACCGCAGAGCTTTTAATCCCTCGAAGTCATATCTTGTTTCAGGATTCCCATGGGGATATGGGGAATTTCCGATCATGTGGGATGGAGATGTCAGTGCTAATATCCCTGCATATAAAGAACAGTTTGAAGTTTGCCCTCCGGGATATCGTCGTCCGACGGATGGCTATACGGATAAAATATCTTATAATGGATATTATGATTATTTGCCGGATGAGGGTACTACGGGTACTGCCACGAATTATAAAGATCAAATAGAGTATTCAGAATTAAGGGTTTCTTTATTTAATGTACCTTTTGCAGGAAATGCGGCTTCAAGTGCAGACTACGCTACAGCTTTTACTACTCCTTTTGGTGGAACTGGTAATACAGGTCCTGGGACATATCCTTACGGAGCAAACAAAGATATGCTTGCCCGGAAACAACTAAAAGGAACAACTTATACATTTTATTCGGACGGATTTTTCGACAGACGTCCGATAAAAGAGGCTTCGAATGGAAACTATGGCGTATCATTAGGAAATAGTAATGTTGCTTATCAGGGAGTATTGTATTTTAATCCCGATTCCGGAACGAATGCATCTGTCTTTTTTCCGTCAGCCGGTCGTCTGAATAACACAAGTGGTGCTTTGGAAAGTAGGGGTAGTACCGGATACTATTGGTCGGCAAGTGTAGGTCCTCCTTATATGAGATCGGAATTGCAGAATCCACCTTATGACAGGAGAATACGTTATGGAGCCTGGTCGCTTGAGTCTGCATATAATTCTCATAATTTCAGATTGTCATATCAAGGTTTTGCTCAAAGTATACGTTGTGTGAAAGAATAAGAACTTTTCGGCTTACGATAAAAATACCGGAATATCATCCGTTGAGGGGTTGGCTTTTTAGTCAACCCCTTATTTGTGCGTACTCTCTAACAACAAAACTGCTGTTTTAAGAAGAAATCTTTATTTACTCTAATAAGATTCTAATAGGATTCTAACTATTCTCTAACAGGCTCTCCGAAGGGAGCCGTCTATCTTTGTGCCCGGAAATCCGGTTACTAACTTAACTTATGTTTAATTATGATGATGAAGAGAGAGTTACACACATTTATTATTGGCAGTGTGTTGTTTTTTACCGCATGCGGGGATAAACAGGAATCAGAGCAAAAAAGTGGCTATCGTATACAAGGTGACACGGTCTATATTGCAGATCCTCTTTTACTTGAAAAAATCAAAGTATCAGTGTCTGAACTGAAACCCTATTCCAAGAAGGTGATAACGTCCGGTGTGGTGCGTCCCATTCCTCCCCGTTATGCTTATGTTGCTCCTCCATTTGCAGGGAGAGTCACAAAATCTTATGTGCGTATCGGACAGTCGGTACGTCAGGGAACACCTTTATTTGAAATCAGTTCCCCCGACTTTACTTCTGCACAAAAGGAATACTTTCAGGCACTTTCGTCCAGGGAACTTGCTAAAAAAGATTTGAAACGCAAAGAAGATCTGATAAGGAATGGTGTCAGTTCGCAAAGAGAACTGGAAGAAGCCCAGAATGCTTTATTGATAGCAGATAAGGAGTTTGAAAACGCCTCTGCCGCATTGCGGGTATATCAGGTGGACAATCCGGCGGAAATGATATTGGGGCAACCGATGATTGTTCGTTCTCCTATTCCCGGGGAAGTGATAAAGGATAATATCGTAACAGGGCAATATCTGAAAGATGATACCGAACCGATAGCTATTGTTGCCGACCTGTCTAAGGTATGGATTGCGGCTCAGGTAAAGGAGAAAGATATCCGGTTTATAAATGAAGGCAGTAATCTGGATATTGAAATTTCGGCATTGCCCGGTACGGTTATTAAAGGCAATGTGTATCATGTAGAGGAGGAGGTAGACGAGGAAACCCGGTCCATTCAGGTACTTTCGGTCTGTGATAATTTGAACGGACATCTGAAGCTGGGGATGTACACTACTGTCCACTTTCTGAGTGTTCCGGTCAGACAAATTCAAATCCCGGAGAAAGCGTTACTGCAGGGCGAAAAGGATAGCTATGTATTTGTGCAGATTGCTCCGTTGGTTTTCGTACGGACGTCGGTGACAGTGGAGACAACAGAAAACGGAATAGCGGTGATCAGCGAAGGATTGCGTCCCGGAGATAAGATAATCAGTGAAGGAGGATATTATTTAAAGTAAGAAATTATGAAGAAGGAATTAATGCTTTCAATTATACAAAAAAGATGGGTAATGCTTTGCCTGTTTGTGATGATGTGTATCTTTGGATATTACTCATGGAAACAGCTTTCGATAGAAGCATATCCGGATATTGCAGATGTCACTTCCCAGGTGGTCACTCAAGTTCCCGGACTGGCTGCGGAGGAAGTGGAACAGCAGATAACCATTCCTTTGGAACGCGCTATTAATGGGCTGCCCGGTATGCACGTCATGCGGAGTAAGAGTACATTCGGGCTGTCAATGATTACCATTGTCTTTAAGGACGGGACAGAGGACTACTGGAGCCGCCAGCGCGTACAGGAAAGATTGAATGAAGTAGAACTGCCTTATGGAGCTGTTCCGGGACTTGATCCGTTGACATCTCCCGTAGGAGAAGTGTACCGTTATATCATAGAAAGTGACCAGCACTCATTACGCGAATTAACCGACCTTCAGAACTGGGTAATTATTCCCCGTATCAAGGAAGTGTCGGGAGTGGCTGATGTAACCAATTTCGGTGGGATCACTACTCAGTTCCAGGTTGAAGTAGATCCGTCCAAACTGGAACAATATAATTTATCTCTCAGCCAGGTTGTTGAAGCCATTGAGAATAACAATGCCAATGTGGGGGGAAGCGTGTTGAATCGTGGTGACTTGGGTTATGTGGTACGGGGAATTGGATTAATCGGAAATTTGGACGATTTGGGACATATTGTAGTGAGTACTACTTCCGGAGTTCCTGTCTTTCTGAATGATATAGGTTCTTTGAAGTATGGAAATCTTGAAAGAAAGGGAGTGCTGGGATATACGGACCGTACCCGCAACTACTCTGAGAGTCTGGAAGGAATCGTACTCCTTCTGAAACATGAGAATCCGTCTAAAGTACTGGAAGATATTCATGTGGCAGTTGATGAGTTAAATAATGAGACATTGCCGGAAGGAGTGAGGATACATACTTTTCTGGATCGTACCAACTTGGTGGATACTACTTTGAGTACCGTATCCCATACCTTGCTGATGGGTATGGCTTTGGTGGTTCTTGTGCTTATTCTGTTTCTAGGCAATTGGCGTGGTGCATTATTGGTATCTATAACGATTCCTGTGTCATTGCTTATCGCTTTTATTCTTATGCATCTGACGGATATTCCGGCTAACCTTCTGTCGCTTGGCGCTATTGATTTCGGTATTATTGTGGACGGCGCTATTGTTATGCTGGAAACGATCCTTAAGAAACGTGAGGATAATCCCAAACAATATCTCGAAGAAAAAAGCATGGCGCAACGCGCCAAAGAAGTGGGTCGGCCTATTCTTTTCTCAACCATTGTCATTATTACGGCATACCTTCCGCTGTTTGCCTTTGAACGTGTTGAACGCAAACTTTTTACTCCAATGGCATTTACGATGAGCTATGCAATGATTGGAGCACTGTTGGTTGCGCTCTTATTGATTCCGGGACTTGCCTATGCCATCTATCGTAAACCACATAAAATATATAAGAATAAATGGCTGGACAGACTAAAGGATAAATACATTCGTACCATTACAGGATTTCTGGAAGCTCCCTTAAAAGCCATCATTCCATCAGGACTGATTCTGACAGCGGGGATCGTGTTGAGTGTTGTCGTAGGAAAAGACTTCCTTCCGGAGCTGGATGAAGGTTCGATATGGTTACAGGTTAATCTGCCACCCGGAATTTCCGTAGAAAAGTCACGGGAGTTATCCGATACTTTGCGTGTCCGTACGATGAAGTATTCCGAAGTAACTTATATTATGGTACAGGCGGGAAGGAATGACGACGGAACTGATCCGTTCACCCCTTCACATTTTGAAGTGTCCATCGGTATTAAGCCTTATGATGAATGGCCGAAAGGAAAAACTAAAAAGGATTTGATTCATGAACTGGAAGAAGAATATAAGTTACTTCCCGGTTTTAAAGTAGGATTTAGCCAACCTATGATAGACGGGGTGATGGATAAGATAGCCGGGGCCCATAGTGAACTGGTGGTGAAAGTATATGGCGAAGATTTTCGTGAAACACGTCGTATTGCCGAAGAAATAACCAAGGCATTAGGAACTGTGCGAGGGGCTGTTGATCTGGATATTGATCAGGAACCACCCTTGCCACAGTTACAGATCAGTATGAATCGTGATGCCATAGCTCGTTACGGATTAAATGTATCCGATGTAGCGGATCTGATTGAAGTGGCTGTCGGAGGTAAAGCTATCGCACAACTTTATCAGGGTGACCGCCAGTATGGCATCACCTGTAAGTATAAAGAGGAAGCGCGGAATACTCCGGAGAAAATAGCCGGACTTATGTTGACTTCTTCCACCGGTGCAAAGATACCTCTTTCTCAGGTTGCCGATGTCAGATTGAGTGTCGGCGAAAGTACGATTACCAGGGAAATGAACAGACGCCATTTGACGGTAAAGCTGAATTTGCGCGGTCGTGACCTGACATCTTTTCTGAATGAAGCCCAGAATACGATCAATGAGAAAGTACATTATGACAAGAATAAATATACCATCAAATGGGGAGGGGCCTTCGAAAATCAAAAACGGGCTTATACACGTCTTGCTGTCATTATACCGCTGACACTGACGGGGATGTTTATACTGCTTTATGTCACGTTCGGGAAGTTCCGGCAGGCAGGACTGGTATTGGCTATTGTTCCTCTGGCACTTTTCGGAGGTATGCTTGCTCTTAATGTGCGTGGTATGACGCTGAATGTATCTTCTGCCGTAGGATTTATAGCGATGTTCGGGCTTTCCATACAGAATGGAATTATCATGGTATCGCAGGTCAATGGGCTGCGCAGGGGAGGAATGGAACTCCGGAAATCGGTCATAGAAGGGGCACGCCAGCGTTTCCGACCTATTCTGATGACTTCGGTCACTACGATACTCGGACTTTTCCCGGCTTCGTTGGCAACTGGAATCGGTAGTGATGTACAGCGTCCGCTGGCAACAGTGATTGTGTATGGATTGATGTTTTCAACCCTTATTTCTATGTTTCTGCTTCCGGTTTTCTATTATCTGGTTGAGAACAATGTTTTAAATAAAAAGAAGAACGATGAAAAAGAATATACGATATAATATAGTGCTCTTGCTGTTAATGGTGGAAGCCGCACTCATTCCGGCTTTTGCGCAAATGCCTGAAATAAAGCTGGGGCAGTCTATTTCTTTCGAAGAATATCTGAATCGGGTAGCGAAAAAGAACCTGAGTTATTTAGCCGAAAAACTCAATGTGAGTATTGCTGATGCGGAAGTAATTGCCCGGAAAATCTTTCCGGACCCGGAGTTGGAATTTGAAGCAGGTAATGAGACTTTCTCGTTGGGAGTTTCCTATTCATTAGAAATGGGAAATAAAAGGGGAGCACGTATTAAGTTGGCGCGGACTCAGGCAGAATTGGAGAAACTGGTCCTGCAACAGGGCTTTCAGGATTTGAGGGCGGAGGCTGCCGACCTTTTTCTAGAAGCAATTCTTCAGCGCGAATTACTTGAAGTACAGAAAAGTTCTTATGAGTATATGTATCAGTTGAGTCAGTCAGATAGTTTACGTTATGTTTCGGGAGAGATTACGGAGAATGATGTCCGGCAGTCAAAACTGGAAACTGTCACCTTGCTTAATACTGTTTACAGTCAGGAGGCGGCTTATCATTCCGCTTTGGTTTTGTTGAATAAACACATGGGGATGAGTGCTGATACGCTTCATATCCCTTTGGGAAATTGGGAAGAGCTAAGCAGGGACTTTGCTCTGTCTGATTTGGTCAAAGCGGGACTGGATAATCGCATCGACCTGCTTGTTGCTCAAAAAAGTACTGAAGTTACTACCCGGGAATATAAACTGACGAGAGCGGAACGCAGACCCGATATCGGAGTATCTGTTTCTTATGAAAGAAACTGGAACGGCTTTCTTCCTCCGTCCCGTTCTGCTACTGCCGGTGTATCTGTTCCTCTGACATTCTCGAATATAAATAAAGGAGCTGTAAAAGCTGCAAAGTTTCGGATTGCCCAATCGGAGATAATGGAAAGAGATATGGAATTGCAGATACAGGCAGAGATAACCCAGGCCTGGTTCAACTATGGGGCTGAAAAGAAAAAGATAGCTCAATATAAAGCCGGTGTACTTGAAGACTCGCAGAAGGTGCTCGACGGAATGGTATATAAATACAAACGGGGAGAAACGAGTATTCTTGATGTACTGGTTGCCCAGCGTACTTATAATGAAGTGCAACAGGAGTATCTGGAAACAATGAAAGGATATGCCGCTTCACTAGTAGCATTGGAAAGTGCTTGTGGTATATGGGATATATGCTTTTAACAGTTAAATATCCGGCTTTACTATTGTGAATTGCAGCAAAGCCGGATATTTGTATGGTTACCAGTCAGCGGTTTCACGTTTTATGTTAAATCATTGTGCGATATTCCTCCTGTTTTTTCTTAGGGAGTTTTTTGATCACTTCTTCCACAGAGTGGTCAATAAGTTCTTTGATAAGTTTGTCACTCAGGTTTATTTACTTATCTGTTTTCCGAACTTTAATCCGTACTACTGTGTCATTTTGACGAGACTGGACAATGTTTTATTACTTTCGATTGTGTATCTTTGCTGTAGTTAAAATGGACAACCGGAATTTATATACTAATAAACAGAATATTATGGAAGCGAAGTATATCACTCTGACTAAAGAGAATATCGAAAAAGAACATATTTGCTGTGCTTTCTCCGATAAGAAATGCAAGGATAGCTATGAGTTGAAAAAGACATGGCTGAAAAATGAGTTTGAGAATGGCTATGTTTTCAGACGGCTTGACGAACGTGCAAAAGTATTTATAGAATATGGGCCTGCCGAAAAAGCTTGGGTTCCGGTTAATGCACCTAACTATTTAATGATAAACTGTTTTTGGGTTTCAGGAAAATATAAAGGATGCGGGCATGGCAAAGCACTATTACAGTCTGCTGTCGAGGATGCCAAAGCACAGGGTAGGGATGGCTTGGTGACTGTGGTCGGTACCTCTAAATTTCATTTTATGGGTGATGCGAAATGGTTATTACGTCAGGGGTTTGAGACGATAGAAAAACTACCCTATGGTTTCAGTCTTTTGGCTTTGAAGATAAATCCGGCAGCTCCTGATCCGTCATTCAATGGAACAGTATCAAGTGGAGAATGTGAGGAAAAAGAAGGTGTAGTCGTTTATTATACACATCGTTGTCCGTTTGCAGAGTTTCATGTCCGTAATTCTTTAGTGAGTGTGACTGAGAACAAAGGTATTCCATTGAAGATAGTCAGATTGGAAACGATGGCACAAGCACAAAATGCACCTACACCTGCTACTATCTTTTCTCTTTTCTATAAAGGAAAGTTTGTAACGACGGATTTGAGTGCATGTATGGAGCAACGGTTTGATAAAGCGTTGGGATTATAATCTTTCTTATTACAGTATGTGTTTCTCTTTTTTGATTTTCTGTTTTTGTGTTGTTTTGCTCTGATGAGTGTGGCGGGTTAATAATTGTCTGGTGTTTATTTAGACTGGTCGGTTCGATTTTTCATGTGCTGCTCTGATCTTATGCAGATTCATTAATAGAATCGGCAGTTTATTTATATGTTGAGATGTTTTGTTTTATGTATGTGACATATGCTTGATTTTTAGTATTTTATTGTATGTGGTTGGTGGGGAAAACTTGATGGCTCCTGACTTTTATAATCACTAACTTTTCTTATTTTAGTTCATTCAAATATGTTCAATTCTTGCATTTTATGAAACTATGTTTTACTTTTGGGGAGTAAAATCATTGGGATTATAATGAAAAGTATTCGCTCGGTTATTTGTTTTTGTTTGTTTTTGTTTGTGTTTAACCAGCTCCTTTTCGCCGACAAAACTATAGAGAATGATTCGCTATATACCAGTGAGTATATAAGTCGAATTTATATGGCAGAACCTGAACGGGCTTTAAGTTTGTTGGATGGAGCTGAAAGTAAGAAGACTATCCCTCTGCGTATTATACATGAATTACGCAGCAGGGTTTATCGTAATATGTATATGACTAAACTGGCTTTTTTGTATGCCAAAAAGTCTTATTTGCTGGATTCCGTTTCTCAGAAAGATCCTAAGCACTTGTTGACCATGACTGTCGACCTGGCAGAATTAGCAGTGCTTATGAGTGACCATAAAGAGAGTATGAGGTATGCTCTTGATGGTATCAAGCTAGCACAAAAAGAAAAGGATAAAGGGGCTGAAAGTAAGCTGTTGTTTTGCATTGGTGAAAATAAATGGCAATTGTCTTTCAAAGAGGAGGCATATGACTATTTTGACAAAGCTATCAAATTGCTTCAAGGTACAAGTTCCAAATTGGAAATGGCTATGCTTTCATACTTTTATGGGATGAAAATGGATTATCTGCTCAATGATTCCCGTAGTAAAGAAGCATTGGAGGTTGGGTTGAAGCGCGAAAAGCTACTTAAAGATATAGCTAAATTACCGGAAAAAACAAAAGGCTTTCTTGATCTGCAATATACTTACTTGTATGCAAAAATGTCGTATATCTGCTATCTGGAAGGAAAGTATGATCAGGCGGAAAAATATTATCAACAATATTTGTCAACAGAGAATTCACAGACACCGGATGGAAAAACCTATGCGATACCTTATCTGCTAGTGTCTAAACAATATCAGAAAGTCGTTGAACAATGTCAGGATTTTAAGAAATTGATGCAAGAGCAGGATACTGTCAACTTGCAGTATATTAGTATCCTTCAGAAAGAGGTGAAAGCTTATAAAGGCTTGAAGGATTTTGAAAAAGTAGCAGCATTACGTGAGTCTATTATTTCTATTATTGATGGTATTAATAGCAAGGATAAGCAGAATGCGGCTTTGGAATTAAATGCTATTCATAAAGCTGACGAGCAGGAAGAATATATTGCCGAACAGACTTTACAGTTAAGAATCAGAAACATATCACTTGCTTTTTTGGGATGTGTCACTTGTCTCATTTTATTTGTGCTATGGCGGATTTGGCGTCATACGATTATTGTTAAATATAAAAACAAAATGCTGGCAAAGTTTATCAATGAGAAACTGGCTGGAAAAGTAGAGAACAAACAATTATTCATAGATGGAGATGCGGAAGATCCGATAGCTGTTCCATTAGACTTGGAACCGGAAACTGGCTTTTCCGAAAAAGACGATTTATCTCCGGATGAAGTAGTGGGGAGTAGGGAGGAAGAGGATGAGAATAAGAAAATTTTCAAAGAACTGAATCGTATTGTTGTTCAGGATCAGTTATATCTGTCTCCGGAATTGTCGAGAGAGGATCTGGCTCAGATTGTACATTTGAATAATGCGCGTTTCGCCCGGATGATCAAGGAAAACACCGGAACTAATTTCAACGGGTATATTAATGAACTTCGTATTAACTATGCGATTCAGTTATTGAAGCAACATCCCAATTATACCATTCGTGCGATAGCTGATGAAGCCGGATTTAATAGTACGCCTATTCTGTACAGTATGTTCAAGAAAAAGACTGGTATGACTCCTTACGAATTTAAAAAAGCGCAGGAATCCTTAGGTTGATTTTGGCTTTTTCGATAAACAATTTTCCGTTTTATCGGTTTATTCTTATGATAACTAAATATAAACGGAAATGGTGCAAGTTAGGATAAAGCGAGTGTACGAAGACTTTTCAGAGACCGACGGATATCGGGTGCTGGTAGATAAACTCTGGCCACGTGGAATCAAAAAAGAATGGTTGAAATATGATTACTGGGCAAAAGATATAACGCCTTCCGCAGCACTGCGCAGATGGTTTCATGAAGATATTCCGGGTCACTGGAATGATTTTGTCGTAATGTATCAGAAGGAACTGGAAGCTTCTCAGGCTGTTGCCGATTTTCTGACTCTTATCAAATCTCATCCGGTGATTACTTTGCTTTATGCATCCAAAGAACCGGTTTATAATCATGCCCGAATCCTTCGTGATTATTTGGAAATGCATCTGAAAGAGTGAAATTAAAGTAATTTTTATCTCTTTCCGCTTTCAGTCGTTCACTCAATTTCCTACCTTTGTAATCTAAATCAAAATCGTGTGTCCATGAAGTATAAATTATTAGTTCTTGATGTAGACGGAACGCTTCTCAATGATGCAAAAGAAATTAGTAAACGTACATTGGCTGCTTTGCTGAAAGTTCAGCAGATGGGAGTACGTATCGTGTTGGCATCCGGCCGACCGACTTACGGTCTGATGCCTTTAGCCAAATCCCTAGAACTCGGAAATTATGGAGGTTATATCCTTTCTTATAATGGTTGCCAGATAATTAATGCTCAAAACGGAGAAATACTGTTTGAGCGGAGGATTAATCCGGAAATGTTGCCTTATCTGGAAAAGAAGGCAAGAAAAAATAATTTCGCACTGTTCACTTACCATGATGATACGATCATTACTGACACTCCGGAGAATGAACATATCCAGAATGAAGCTCGCTTGAATAATTTGAAAGTGATCAAAGAAGAGGAATTTTCTGTAGCAATTGACTTTGCTCCGTGTAAGTGTATGCTTGTCAGCGATGACGAGGAAGCGTTGGTTAGTCTGGAAGGACACTGGAAGAGACGGTTGAACGGAGCTTTGGATGTTTTCCGTTCCGAACCTTATTTTCTGGAAGTAGTGCCGTGTGCGATTGATAAAGCCAACACATTGGGAGCTTTATTGGAAGAACTGGATGTGAAGCGTGAAGAAGTCATCGCTATAGGAGACGGTGTGTGCGATGTAACGATGATTCAGCTGGCAGGACTGGGAGTGGCGATGGGGCATTCGCAGGATTCGGTAAAGGTCTGTGCGGATTATGTGACAGCTTCCAATGAGGAAGACGGAGTGGCTCTGGCTGTCGAAAAGGCGATAATAGCGGAAGTTCGCGCTGCAGAGATTCCTTTGGACCAGTTGAATGCACAGGCGCGTCACGCATTGATGGGTAATCTGGGTATCCAATATACATATGCCGACGAAGACCGTGTAGAGGCGACGATGCCGGTAGATCACCGTACCCGTCAGCCGTTCGGTATTTTGCACGGTGGAGCTACGCTTGCATTGGGAGAAACAGTTGCCGGACTCGGCTCGATGATTCTCTGTCAGCCGGATGAAATTGTGGTAGGAATGCAGGTCAGCGGAAATCATATATCTTCTGCGCACGAAGGTGATACAGTACGTGCAGTAGCGACGATTGTACACAAAGGACGTTCCTCCCATGTATGGAATGTGGACGTTTTTACTTCAACCAATAAACTGGTGTCCTCTATACGGGTGGTCAACAGTGTGATGAAAAAAAGATGATTGACGAAAAAAGTAACTTGACAACTATTGATGCACTTATTCAGCGGAAACAGCCCTTTGCTGTTTATCGTGTTCCCGGGGAGAAGTATCCTCGTCTGTTGACAGAAGATGTCGGAGCTGTCCGCTTGATTTTCGATTTGAAAGAACTGAATGGACAAAGAGGATTTGTGATTGCTCCGTTCCGTGTAGATAAGTCATGTCCGATTGTGTTGATACAGTCCGACAGGACTGGACAACCGTTGCCTATGGAAATCGTGGCAGAGGAAGAGCAGGGCTTGCAAAGTTATCCGGAGGAATCTTTTCATACCCTTTGTACTGGGAAGTATGCGACCTGTTTTCATACATTTATTGAAGCCTTGCGTGATGCTACCTTTGATAAACTGGTGCTTTCCCGTAGTCTCACTATTGGAAAGAATCCGGAGTTTTCCCCTTCAGCTGTTTTTCGTGCAGCTTGTCAACGTTATATTCATTCCTATATCTATCTGTGTTATACTCCTCAGACGGGCGTCTGGCTGGGAAGTACCCCCGAAATTATATTGTCGGGCGAAAAAAATGAATGGAACACAGTTGCCCTGGCAGGAACTCAACCTTTGCAGAATGGTAAACTTCCGCAAGTATGGGATGACAAAAACCGTCAGGAGCAGGATTATGTGGCGTCCTATATCCGTCGGCAGCTTCTTTCGCTGGGCATTCGCTCCACAGAGAGCGGACCTTATCCGGCTTATGCCGGTGCCCTGTCACATCTGAAAACTGATTTCCATTTCTCTTTGAAAGATAATAAAAATCTGGGAGACCTTCTGAAAGTCCTGCATCCGACTCCTGCCGTGTGCGGACTGCCTAAAGAAGAAGCCTACCGGTTCATTTTGGAAAATGAAGGGTACGATCGTAAGTATTATTCCGGTTTTATCGGTTGGCTCGATCCGGAGGGACGCACAGATTTGTATGTGAATCTGCGTTGCATGCACATTGAAGACGAGCAATTGACACTGTATGCCGGTGGCGGATTGTTAGCCTCTTCAGAGTTGAATGATGAATGGCAGGAAACGGAAAAGAAATTGCAGACCATGAGGCGTATTCTTGTGTCTGCTCCAATAATGATGAATCACTAACAAGCTAATCACTATCAATATGTATTCGGACAAGAAAAATATACTCCAGTTGGTCGCGCTGCTTGAGGCGCATGGAATTACGAAAGTAGTGTTATGTCCCGGTAGCCGTAATGCACCTATTGTGCATACGCTGTCTACTCATCCGGGTTTTACTTGTTATGCTATGACGGATGAACGGAGTGCCGGTTATTTTGCGATTGGTCTTGCGCTGAATGGCGGGCATCCTGCTGCCGTTTGCTGTACTTCCGGTACAGCGTTGCTCAATCTTCATCCTGCTGTGGCAGAAGCGTATTATCAGAATATACCTTTAGTTGTTATCTCTGCCGATCGGCCTGCTGCCTGGATTGGACAGATGGCGGGACAGACATTGCCGCAGCCCGGTGTTTTTCAGACATTGGTCAAGAAGTCGGTAAACCTTCCGGAGATTCAGACAGAAGAGGATGAATGGTACTGTAACCGCTTGGTGAATGAAGCCTTGCTGGAAACCAACCATCATGGAAAAGGTCCGGTACATATTAATATTCCTATATCCGAACCTTTGTTCCAGTTTACGGTGGAGTCGCTTCCCGAAGTACGTGTCATCACGCGCTATCAGGGGCTGAATGTATACGACCGGGATTACAATGACCTGATCGAACGCTTGAACAGATATCAGAAGCGGATGATTATTGTCGGACAGATGAACTTGATTTACTTGTTTGAGAAACGGCATACCAAATTGTTATATAAACATTTCGTGTGGCTGACCGAGCATATCGGTAATCAGACAGTACCCGGTATTCCAGTGAAGAATTTTGATGCGGCGCTTTATGCGATGCCCGAAGAGAAAACCGGCCAGATGACTCCCGAGTTATTGATTACTTATGGCGGACATGTGGTTTCCAAGCGGTTGAAAAAATATCTTCGGCAGCATCCGCCTAAAGAACATTGGCATGTGTCTGCTGATGGAGAAGTGGTTGACCTTTACGGTTCTCTGACTACCGTCATCGAAATGGACCCGTTTGAGTTTCTGGAGAAAATAGCTCCATTGCTGGATAACCGCGTGCCGGAGTATCCCCGTGTATGGGAGAATTATTGCAAGACCATTCCCGAACCGGAGTTCGGATATTCGGAAATGTCGGCTATCGGTGCTTTGATAAAAGCATTGCCGGAATCATGTGCATTGCATCTGGCAAATAGTTCTGTTATCCGCTATGCTCAGTTATACCAGGTTCCTTCTACGATTGAGGTATGTTGTAACCGGGGTACAAGCGGCATCGAAGGCTCGTTGTCCACGGCAGTGGGATATGCCGCCGGTTCGGATAAACTAAATTTTATAGCTATAGGTGACCTTAGTTTCTTTTATGATATGAATGCTTTGTGGAATATCAATGTCCGTCCCAATCTACGCATTCTTTTGCTGAATAACGGAGGAGGGGAGATTTTCCATACATTACCCGGACTGGATATGTCGGGTACATCGCACAAGTATATTACAGCCGTTCACAAGACATCTGCCAAAGGATGGGCGGAAGAACGCGGATTCCTTTATCAACGGGTAGAGAATGAAGAACAGCTTGCCGAAGCGATGAAAACCTTCACACAACCGGAAGCCATGGAACAACCGGTTCTGATGGAAGTATTCAGCAATAAAAATAAAGATGCACGTATACTGAAAGATTATTATCATCAACTAAAACAAAAATAGATTATGTCAACACAAAGAGAATGGACAACCATCAGAGAATACGAAGATATCCTCTTTGATTACTATAATGGGATTGCCCGCATCACCATTAACCGTGAACGCTATCGAAATGCATTTACTCCGACTACAACGGCTGAAATGAGTGACGCATTGCGCATTTGCCGGGAAGAAGCGGATATTGATGTGATCGTGATTACGGGAGCTGGTGACAAGGCTTTCTGTTCGGGCGGTGACCAGAATGTGAAAGGGCGTGGCGGCTATATCGGCAAGGACGGTGTTCCCCGTCTGAGTGTTCTGGATGTACAGAAACAAATCCGCAGCATTCCGAAACCGGTAATTGCTGCCGTAAATGGATTTGCCATCGGTGGCGGACATGTGCTTCATGTAGTTTGCGATTTATCGATTGCTTCGGAGAATGCGATCTTCGGACAGACCGGTCCTCGCGTAGGTAGCTTTGATGCAGGTTTCGGAGCCTCTTATCTGGCTCGTGTCGTCGGTCAGAAGAAGGCACGTGAGATATGGTTCCTTTGCCGGAAATACAATGCGCAGGAAGCGTTGGATATGGGATTGGTGAATAAAGTAGTTCCATTGGAGCAACTGGAGGATGAGTATGTGCAATGGGCGGAAGAAATGATGCTGCTCAGTCCGTTGGCCTTGCGGATGATTAAAGCCGGATTGAATGCCGAACTGGACGGCCAGGCAGGTATTCAGGAGCTGGCAGGGGATGCGACCTTGCTTTACTATCTGACGGATGAGGCTCAGGAAGGAAAGAATGCATTTCTGGAGAAACGTAAACCTAACTTTAAGAAATATCCGAAGTTCCCTTAAACGATGGATTGTAAAATAGACATTATTCCGCAGGTGCTTCATTTCAAGCAGCCGGCCGGAACTTCACGAGGCACATACACAACGCGAAAAGTCTGGTATCTTCATTTTACTGCTCCCGAATTTCCCAATCGGGTAGGGATCGGGGAGTGCGCTCCTCTGCCAAATCTTAGCTGTGATGATCTTCCCGATTACGAGGAAGTGCTGGCTAAAATCTGCCGGCAGGTAGAGAATCAGGGAGGCAAGCTGGACATGGAAGCTCTATGCAAGTACCCTTCCATCCTTTTTGGCTTGGAGACAGCCATTCGTCACTTTTTTGAAGGAAGCTGGGCTTTGTGGGATACACCCTTCTCACGTGGGGAAGCAGGTATTCCGATAAACGGGCTTATCTGGATGGGTGACTTCAATAGAATGCTTGCTCAGATAGAGAAGAAGATGGAGGCGGGATTCCGCTGTATAAAGTTGAAGATCGGTGCCATCAACTTTGAAGAAGAACTGGCTTTACTCCAACATATCCGCTCTCACTATTCTTCTAAAGAAATAGAATTGCGTGTAGATGCCAACGGAGCATTCTCGCCAACAGATGCGATGGAGAAATTGAAACGCTTGTCCGAACTGGACTTACATTCGATAGAACAGCCCATTCGTGCCGGACAATGGGAAGAAATGGCACGTCTTACTTCCGAATCTCCTTTGCCGATAGCTTTGGATGAGGAACTGATAGGCTATAATATCTGGGAAGAAAAGCAAAGATTACTTTCGGCTATCCGTCCGCAATATATTATTATCAAACCTTCTCTTCATGGCGGATTAGCCGGTGGCGAGGAGTGGATTGCAGAAGCGGAGAAACTGAATATCGGTTGGTGGATAACTTCTGCTCTGGAGTCTAATATCGGTCTGAATGCTATCGCTCAATGGTGTGCTACTTTTCAGAATCCATTGCCTCAAGGGTTAGGCACCGGGTTACTCTTTACAGATAATGTAGAGATGCCTCTTGAAATCAGAAAAGATTGTTTGTGGTTTTGTAAATGATGATATTCGACCGACAAAAACAGCGTTTGTTGCTGGAGGGAAAGGAATATACTCCGGGCGATATACATAGCCTTGTAGCAGAAGGTGGGGGAAACCACCCTTCTGCTATATGGGACTTGTATCTTTTTCTAAACGAATGGTTTAATGATGATCCTGTGATCACTGTACATACTTCCGGTTCTACTGGGGCACCTAAAGAATTGCTTGTTCGCAAAGATCAGATGATGCAGAGTGCACGCCTGACTTGTGAGTTTCTGGATTTAAAGCAGGGTGAAACGGCATTATTGTGTATGAACCTTCGCTATATCGGGGCGATGATGGTAGTCGTCCGTTCTTTGATTGCCGGGTTGAATCTTATAGTACGTCGGGCTTCCGGTCATCCATTGGCAGATGTGGACACTCCTTTAAGGTTTGCGGCTATGGTGCCATTGCAGGTGTATAATACATTTCAGATACCCGAAGAGAAAGAGAAATTAAAGCAAACGGAGATTTTAATTATAGGAGGCGGAGCAGTTGACAAGGCTTTAGAGGAAAAAATCAGAAATCTGTCCAATGCTGTTTATTCAACTTACGGGATGACGGAAACCCTTTCTCACATCGCTCTTCGCCGTCTGAATGGCGCAGCAGCATCCGATCGTTATTATCCTTTTTCATCCGTAGAGTTGTTTTTGTCTTCAGAAAATACTTTGATGATTAATGCTCCGCTTGTCTGCGATGATACTCTGCAGACAAATGATATTGCCCGCATTTATCCGGACGGTAGTTTTACGATTCTGGGAAGAAAGGATAATGTAATCAATAGCGGAGGAATTAAAGTGCAGGCAGAAGAGATCGAAAAGTTACTTCAGTCGTTTATTCCTGTCCCGTTTGTAATCACTTCCGTTCCGGATCAACGTTTGGGGCAGGCTGTTACTTTATTGATAGAAGGGCAGATGGAAATAAGTGCGCTAGAGACTAAATTGGAATCAGTCTTAGCACCTTATTATCGTCCTAAATATATTTATCAGGTAAATCATATTCCTCAAACGGGAAATGGGAAGATTAATCGTAAAGAGTGCCGTGTTTTAGCAGAGAGCTTACAGTTGCTCGGGAGACAGGAATAATAAAAACAGCGGGAGGTAATCTTTCAACTCGTTCCGCAGGAGTTCCATTGTTTTTTGTTTATACCGATTAATGGATTTTACGCTGAGATTCATTTCTTCGGCAATTTCCGCATGTGTTTTGCCTTCAAAGAAACTCTTCATAAATACGGTGCGATAGTTTTCCGGAAGCTTATTTAATGTTTCGTATAGCATTCGGTATAACTCATCAAGTGTATATACACTATCTGTTTCTGTTTCATATAGAGGAGCTTTCTTTTGGATATTTTCGGCATAACTCCATTCATACTCCTGATGTTTCAGAAAGTTCAGACAGCTGTTTTTTACACACATTTTTATATATCCCAATGCTGTCTCTGATTGCAAATCGAAAGAGTCGGTATCCAACTTGTCCCATAGGGAGGTGAATACATCCGAAACAATGTCCTCGCGGACTTCTTTATCATCTACAAATCTTTTTGCATACAGGCAGAAAGGGGCATAATAATCCTCGTAAAGTTGTTTGAAAGCTCTTTCTTTAGTCTGTCTGGAAAAAGATATTTTCATTATTTTGAGATTCTGTAGTTTTTCATTTTACTGCAAATATATAATAAGAAAATCAGCATTTCCTAAAATTTTCTTTCTTTTTTTGTTTTTGGTATGAAGCTGTGGAAAATAAGATAGCTTAAAAAATAAAATAAAAAAAAGTATGTTATACCTGTCCCTTTTCGATTACCTCAGTTGTACTATTAGTGTAATTGCAATTAAAAGATGAGATTTTGAAAGAGAATATGGAAAATATGAATCCGGAATCATTGCTCCGAAAAGCGCAGGCATTAGGAGAGGATATTAAGGAAATGGAGTCTATTGATGTAATGGGTGCCTATCAACAAGCACAGACCCAAATAAAGACAAACAGAAGAAAGAGTATGTATAATCAGTTGATGCGTTATGCTGCATTCTTGACTATACCTTTATTACTTTCTTCTTTGATTTTGGGATATTTATATTGGGGAGCAACGGATACTGAAGAGAAGTATGCAGAAGTCATGGCGGCTACAGGTTCAGTCATTCGTTACGAACTTCCTGACCATTCGGTTGTCTGGTTAAACTCCGGTAGTACTTTACGTTATCCTACCGTTTTTAAGAAAGATAATCGTAATGTTGAATTAAAAGGTGAAGCCTATTTTGAAGTAGAAGCGGACAGGAAACGGCCTTTTTACGTCAATACTCCTGCCGGGTTAAGTGTCTATGTGTACGGAACCAAATTTAATGTGAATGCTTACGAAGATGATAATAGTATAGAAACGGTATTAGAAAAGGGTAAAGTAAACGTTATTTCACCGGACGGAAAAACAACAGTTCAGTTAGCTCCAGGAGAACGATTGCTTTATAATAAGGTAGATCAGAAATTGTTGAAGGGAAAAGTGGATGTTTATGAAAAGGTGGCATGGAAAGACGGTAAGTTGATATTCCGCAATGCCGAGTTGGGTGAAATATTCAAACGGCTGGCACGGCATTTTAATGTAGATATTCAGTTTAATAATATATCGGGAAAAGAATATAAATATCGTGCGACCTTCCGTAATGAAACACTGCCACAGATATTGGATTATCTGGCTAAGTCTGCTGCCTTGAAGTGGAGAACTGAGGAGGCGGTACAACAGGCAGATGATACATTCACAAAGAAAAAGATAATAGTAGATTTATATTAGTAACCATAAAAATGAGAATAGCCTATGAGATAACACAAAGATCGTAAAAAAAGGAAGAAAGCTGCTACCAACAGCTGTCTTCCCCCAATTTTTCAGATTCGCGGTAAGGAGTCTTGCAAACGCTAACCGGAATCAAACCACAGTTCATTATAGTAATAAACTTTAGTTAACCGCAAATGTATGAAAAAAAATCATTCATTTATTGCATTATATCCTAAATATGCTTTAAATCTAAAACTACCTTTAGTTATGAGGATTAGTCTGGCACTACTTTTTGCAGTTGTTTTACAACTATCTGCAGAGAATGGCTATGCTCAACGGACGCATGTTGCCATTTCTATGAGCAATGTATCTGTAGAACAGGTACTGAATAAAATAGAAGAAGCTTCCGATTATGTTTTCCTTTACAATGACAAAACGATTCAGAAGAATCGTATTGTTTCTGTGAGAAATAAATCAGGTAAGATTCTGGATATTCTAGATGATATTTTTAAGGGGACCGATATTACGTATACCGTAGTTGACAAGCAGATTATTTTATCGACTAATAAAATGCAACTTGTTCAGCAGGAAGGACAAATCCAAATAAAAGGAGTTGTGAAAGATGCTGGCGGAGATCCCTTGATCGGTGTGAATGTGAAAGTGAAAGATTCTACGGTCGGTACTATCACCGATATAAACGGAAACTTTACGCTGCAGACCAGGAAAGGAGATATTCTGGAAATTTCTTATGTGGGATATGCCACGAAAACAGTAAAGGTACAGAATGCCCAAGTTCTGAATATTGTGCTGACAGAAGATACGGAAGTACTGAATGAAGTCGTTGTTACTGCATTGGGTATCAAGAAGGAAGCTAAATCTTTGTCATACAATGTACAGCAAGTAAGCAATGCCGAGATTACACGCATTGCAGATGCCAACTTCGTCAATAATCTGAACGGTAAAGTTGCGGGTGTTACAATTAACTCATCTTCAGCTGGTGTCGGTGGCTCTTCACGTGTAGTGATGCGTGGAACCAAATCATTGAATGGTAATAACAATGCTCTTTATGTGGTTGATGGTATCCCGATGAGTGATATGAGTGCCGCTTCTACACAGCCTACGGACTCATACGAAGGTGCCGGTCAGTCCGGTGATCCTATTTCCGGTCTGAATCCCGAGGATATAGAGAGTATCTCTGTTTTGAGTGGACCGTCAGCTGCAGCTCTTTACGGTAGTGCCGCTGCCAATGGTGTTGTGATGATTACTACTAAAAAAGGTAGGGAAGGACGTACTTCAGTCAGCATATCCAATAATACGACTTTTTCCGCTCCTCTTGTCTTGCCCGAATTTCAAAATACTTATGGGCAGACAGAAGTGGGTAGTTACTACAGCTGGGGCAGTAAATTGAATACGCCGAGCAGCTATGATCCTAAAGACTTCTTTCAGACAGGTGTGAATGTAACAAATGCTGCCAGTCTTTCTACAGGTACTGACAAGAATCAGACTTACTTATCTTTAGGTACTACCAATGCCAAAGGTATTATCCATAATAATGACTACGAACGTTACAATGTCACTGTCCGTAATGTTGCCAAGATGCTGAAAGATAAGCTGACTCTTGACCTGAGTTTTATGCTTAGCTCTGTAAAAGAACAAAATATGACCTCTCAGGGACTTTATTATAACCCGTTAGTACCTCTTTATCTATTTCCTGCGGGAGATGATTTCTCCAAAGTACAGGCATATCAGCGGTATGATTCGGAACGAAATTTACTGACTCAGTACTGGCCTTACAGCACAAGTCTGGCTTTACAGAATCCATACTGGATTACTGAGCATATTAAAATACCTAATCATAAGAACCGTTATATGGCAACTGCATCGGCAAAATATGAATTTGCTGACTGGATTAATGTAACAGCCCGTGCCAAAATGGACCGCAACAACGAACGGCGTGAGCGCATGTATGATGCCGGAACAAATACTTTGTTTGCTTCTAAATACGGTTATTACTCCAAGAGTAATATCGAGAATCAACAGATATACGGTGAATTATTGCTGAATATTAATAAGTACTTTGTCGATAATACCCTAAATGTAACAGCTAATGTGGGTGGGAACTTTGAAAACAATGATTATCAGTCTGATTATTTCGGAGGCAAACTGAAGTCGGTAGCCAACCTCTTTACTTTTGGCAACGTGGATACTTCAGAGAAGAATCTGGCCAACCAATATGGCTATCATTTGAAAAAACGCGCCATATTCGGTAGTGCTCAGATCGGTTACAAGTCTATGGCTTATCTGGATGTGACGGCTCGTAACGACTGGTCATCTACCTTCAAAGGGACGAATACCGGTTCTTTCTTCTATCCGTCTATCGGTCTTTCGGGGATTATCACAGATATATTCCGTTGCAGTACGGATATTATGCCATACATGAAAGTACGTATTTCTTATTCGGAAGTAGGTAATTCACCGGATGTATTTCTGGCTATTCCGACTTATGCGTTGGTTGATGGCGTTCCTGTTACTCAGTCCCGACGTCCTAACCCCAATCTGAAGCCGGAACGTACCAAATCATGGGAAGCCGGATTTAACTTTGTCTTCTTCAAGAACCGTTTGAGATTGGATGGATCTATCTATCAGTCACGTACCTACAATCAGTTCTTTGAACGTACCCTTTCTTCTACTACCGGCTATAAATCGGAAGTAGTCAATGGCGGTCGTGTAGATAATAAAGGTATCGAATTGTCTTTGCGTTTTGAGGACAAATGGGGAAATTTTGGCTGGAGTTCGTATCTGACCTATTCATTGAACCGAAATAAAGTGGTGGAATTGCTGCGCAACTATGAAGATCCTTATACGCACGAACTTACTTCTTTGGATAGAATTGATATGGGCGGGACAAGTATGTATAAAATGATACTGACAGAAGGCGGATCTATCGGCGATATTTATGTGAATACGCTTCGCACGGACGAACATGGAGCTATCTATGTCCATCCTTCGGACCAGGTTGTAGTTACTCAGCCTGATGAATTTGTAAAGGCTGGTAATAGTGCTCCTAAGTATAACCTCGGTTGGGGAAACACATTCAGTTACAAAGGGCTTTCATTGGGATTCCTGTTCACGGCACGTGTCGGTGGTGTAGTTGTATCACAGACACAGGCGACGATGGACGCATACGGCTCTTCAAAGGCTACAGCTATTGCCCGTGATAATGGCGGAGCCATTGTTAACGGTCGTCCAATCGGTGCGGAAGATTACTATACGAAAATTGGAGGTGCGGGTGCTCAGGGTGGTATTGGTTCTATGTATACCTACAGTGCGACTAATGTCCGTTTGGCTGAGTTGTCGTTAGGCTATGATATTCCTGTCAACAAGTATGTGGACTGGATTAAGGGGTTGAACGTATCTTTCATCGGTAAGAATCTCTTTTTCCTTTATAGAAAAGCTCCGTTCGATCCGGAACTGACAGCAAGTACAGGCACTTACTTTCAAGGTATCGACATGTTTATGTCGCCAAGTCTGCGTAATTTGGGATTCTCTGTGAAAGTTAATTTCTAATCAAACTTATAAATTGTAGAAGATATGATATTAAATAAAATACTATCATGGAACAAACTTTCCATTCTCGGGATATCTTTGATGCTATTAAATAACATTTCGTGTATCGACTATGAGGATAACGTAAATCCGAATGAAGTCACCGAGGAAATGATGGAAGTAGACAACTTGAAGACGGGTGCTTTCTTTTCGCAAATGCTGCGTCGGGTTGTAATCATAAATGATGGCGACAAGCTCGACTCTGACTATCAGATTGCTCAGAACTTATCGCATGACCTTTATTCGGGCTATATTGCCGCTACCTTAGGATCTACCAATCATAACGGGCAGTATAACTTTCAGGAACAGTGGGTGAATGCCACTTTTGATTATGCCTATACCGGAATTATGGCACCATGGCAAAGTATTCACAAAATAGCCACTGAACAGGAACTGCCGGAAGTTGACGCATTGGCTACCATCGTAAAGGTAGAAGGCATGCACCGTATTGCTGACACATTTGGTCCTATTCCATATGTAAACTATGGCTCTTCCAGCTTATATGACGCATTGGATTTGGTTTATAATAAGTTTTTTGAAGAACTGGATAATGCTATCGAAGTATTGAGCAATTATGTGAACGGAAATGTGGATGCTAAGCTGATGAGTGACTATGACTGTGTATATGGGGGGGACGTAGAGAAGTGGGTGAAGTTCGCCAACACACTGCGTTTGCGTCTTGCTATACGTGTTTCATATGCGAATCCCACACTGGCAGAAGCACAGGCAAAGAAGTCGATGGAAAACATGTTCGGCTTTATCGAAAGTAAAGCGGAACGTGCCGAACTTTCGCATAATTCATTGGAATATCATCATCCGTTGCACGAGATTGCCTATAACTTCAATTCGGGTGACTGTCGTCCGGGTGCTACCATCGTAGCCTATTTGAACGGACTGAATGATTCGCGAATCAGCTCTTATTTTACAGCAGCCGATGACGGTGAATATCATGGCGTACGTATTGGTATCACAACAAGCAATATGAGCAATTATCAAGGCAATAAAATCTCTAATCTGAATATTAACCGTGCTTCTACTCCGGTAGTATGGATGACGGCTGCCGAATCGTTCTTCCTGCGTGCCGAAGGTGCATTACGTGGCTGGGATATGGGTGGAACGGCCAAATCATTCTATGAGCAAGGTGTACGCATGTCGTTTGAGGAGAATAATGCCGCCGGTGTAGACGATTATTTGGCTGATCATACTTCGACTCCGGGTGCTTTTGCAGACAATGTGGGTAGTGATAATTATACTTTCAGCAGCAGGGTTACTCCTGCATGGGATGATAATGCCGGATTTGAAGCTCAGTTGGAACGCATCATTACACAGAAGTGGATTGCCAATTATCCCGACGGTCCCGAAGGCTGGAGTGAATATCGTCGTACAGGCTATCCGGAAGTTATTCCTGTAGTAAGAAACAGTAGTAATGGTACGATTGATACCCAGTTACAAGTCCGCCGTCTGCCTTATACACGCGACGAGAAGATCAACAATGCTAGCGGCGTTGCCAGTGGTATATCGGCTTTGGGTGGTCAGGATACGGGTGGAACTAAACTCTGGTGGGACAAAAAATCCCGATAACAGGAGAATGGACATTGTTTAATTCTAAAAACACTAATTACGATGAAAACAAAAATAACAGGTTTACTGACTTTCCTTATCGGAACATTCTTTTTCTATAGTTGTGATACCGATGTGGAAGCGTTAGAAATTCAGAAGCTGAAAACATATGACGAGCAGTATTTTGAGAATCTGCGTGCTTTCAAGAAAAGCGATCATGAGATAAGTTATGCTTATTACGAAGCGTGGTCACCGATTGAAGGTGTGACAGGCTATAAAGATCCCGCGTCGTGGGGTGAACGTATGGTAGGACTACCTGACAGTATAGATATTGTAAATCTTTGGATGGGAATACCGACAGCAGAGACACATCCGATAGCATATGCGGATATGCAATACTGCCAGCGGAAATTGGGTACACGTTTTGTCATGCATGCCGATGCTTCTCATTACAGACACCAGTTTACCGTTGATGGGGTTGATTATGATCTTAGCCAGAATAAGGACGATGAAGCGATGGCTGCATATGCAAAATGGATTGTGAATCAAGTGTTGGAACCGGGACTTGATGGAGTAGACGTTGACTGGGAAGGTTGGAGTGGTTCCGATTTGGTCAGATTGATAAAGGAACTTGGCAAGTATTTTGGTCCTGAAGGCGAACAGCCGGATAAGTTGCTTATCGTTGACTACTTTAGTGGAACACCACCAACAGACATCATACCTTATTGTGATTATATCGTTCAACAGGCTTATAGTGATCAAGTGGGGTTCTTGACTCAACCCAGTAACTTTCCACCCGAGAAGATGATTTACTGCGAATCGTTCGGAGTATTCTATGCCGATGGGGGACAACTTATGAACTATGCACGTTGGGAACCGTCGAAAGGCCGTAAAGGCGGTTGTGGAGTATTCTACTTAGGAAGAAATTATTATTCTTCATCGGGTATACCTTATAATGAATTCCGGGAGGCTATTCAGATAATGAATCCTGCTGTAAATGAGTAAACAATGAATAAATAAGAATCATGATGAAAACATATATATTTAAACATTCTTTGTTGGGAGTTATATTAGGTTTATCCATTCTGGGTTGTACAGAAGGTGATAAGTTTGATTATAACAAGAATATGGCTTTTATTACAGGGACAGAGACTACTCCTGTAACCAAGTTTGTGGTAGAAGATACCCCTTCTTCGTATGCCGTCACTGCTTCTACTACTGATAAAGTAGATAAAGACGTAAATGTGAAGTTTGCCATTGACAGGTCACTGGTAGAGACATATAATAATGAGCATAATACTAAATATTATGCGATTCCGGAGGGCGCTGTGACTCTTGAAGATGCTGATGCTGTGATTCAGGCAGGTAAAGCGTTTTCTACTCCTGTTACAGTTAAAGTTATTTCTACCGAAGACTTTGCAGAAGGGCGAGTATATGTAGTTCCAGTTACTATGGTAGAAGTGGATGGACTTGAAATATTAAAACCTTCGAAAACTATTTTCTTGCAGATATCTCGTGTTATTCATTTCACCTCATTGAATATCAGCAATACGAATCTTTATAGTAACTTTATTTTCTCAGATGATAAGAAACAGGAATTGTCTAACTTCACCTATGAGATCAAATGCTATTCTCAAGAGTGGCATCGTATAGCTCGTCTGTGTAGTTTCACTTCTGCTGACGAACAGCGCTCAAGTATGCTGCGATTTGGAGAAAATGGATTAGATATCAATGCCTTGCAGTGGGTAAGTCCAAGTGGAAGTATTGTATCGAGTACACGTTTTAGCACTGATCGTTGGTATATGATCTCGTTGACATATGATGGCAGTAAACTGACTATGTATGTAGACGGAGTGAAAGATGCACAAGGCGATGGTGATGGTAAACCGGTCGATTTCCAGCGTTTTGAACTAGGAATGTCGTGGACGGGATATCGCGGATCTCAGTATTTTCGTGGCCGTATTGCTGAAGTTCGTGTCTGGAACCGTGCTTTGAGTACAGGCGAACTACAGATGAATCTTTGTGGCGTTGATTCACAATCAGAAGGTTTGGTTGCATACTGGAAAATGAATGAAGGCGAAGGACACATCTTTAAAGATGCAACAGGACATGGCTATGATATGGATTGGACGAACACTGCCCGTGAAATAAATGAAGGAGCTGGATTAACATATAATCTGAATTATAGCAGTGCTATTGCATGGGACAGTGATGATAATAACAGATGTAACGAGTAACGAAATAAATGATTGCTATGAAAATAAATACGCATATCTTAGGATTGTTGGTTGTAGTCGGATTATTTAGTCTTCAGTCTTGTGATGACGAAAGTTACGATATCGAAGGAAGCAACCAAAATTATGTATATATTAATGTGAACCGTTGGACTTCAACAGAATATCCTCAAAATACATTTGTCTATGAAGTGTTGAGAACACCGATTGGCTCTAGTTTAGAGAGTGGACCGGAAATAGTTAAGGTAGGGGTACGCTCTACTAAAGTTGCCTCTAAAGATATAACGGTTACTTTGGATATTGATAATAGTGCATCCATAGGTGAATTTTCTTCTTTCCCTGACGGGGTAAAAGTAACCTTGGATAAAAAAGAACTCGTGATTCCTGCGGGAAGTATGCTTTCTTCTGATTCAGTTACTATTGAAATAGAGGATGGAAAGTGGAGCGAGTTTGTCAATACAAGTTATCTTTTACCGCTAAAAGTAACATCGGTATCGAATGCGGCATTGAGTGAAACTTATTCCTCTGCTTATCTCGCTGTTAGCACCTCTTTTACGAATTGTGTTCCGGGAGCAACGAGTGTGGAAGGCACATTAATTAGTGATAGAAGCGCGTGGACTGCCACTAACAATGGTGTAGATGTTGGAACAACTCTGTTCGACGGAAATACAAGGACTTATCCGTCTCAGGATGCCAGTTCTACCGTTATTGTTAATTTGAATGGCGTATACCAAAACATAACAGGAATTCGATTACAGTATTATTCCCGTAATTATAGTTTGTCCAGTGCCGCTGTCTATACAAGTGAAACAGGAGGTGAAGATTATGAGTATCAGGGAAACGTTACTTTCTCTCGTGCAACGCCGCAATATATTCGTTTCTATGGAGCTGTGAGTGCTCGATATGTCAAACTTGAATTATTGCCGTATAGTAGTGGATATGGGATTGTTTTGTCTGAGTTTGATATGTATCAGAATGAATAAACGGGATTGATGAAAGTCTCTTATAATAGCTAATGAGTTATTATGAGAGGCTTTTGTTTTAAATGAAAAAAAGTATGGTGCTGCGCTTTATTATATTGATTTGTTGCATTAATTTGTATTTGGTTGCCTCGTACGCACAGACTCTTTCTGACGAACTGGTGTTCGAAGAACGTGTCTTTGATTTTGGAGAAATAAAGGAAGAAAATGGACTGGTTTCACATGAATTTGAGTTTAAGAATGTCAGTCAAAAAGTTATTTCTATCAATGGAGTAACAAGTGGCTGTGGTTGTGTACAGTTTGAATTTCCTAAAGAACCGCTCCGGCCGAATGCTACAGGTAAAGTGAAAGTGACTTACAACCCGGCCTACCGACCGGGCTTCTTTAGTAAAGAAGTAGTTGTTTTGAGCAATAACAATGCTAATTACAACCGCATTTGGGTAAAGGGCACCGTCATTCCCTGCAAACATCCGGTATCAGAGAACTATCCGTATGAGTACGGTAGCGGACTTTGGATGAATTTCGAAGTAATGGCATTCGGTACCATAGGCAAAGGCGGCACGAAAACAATGAAACTGAAATACGTAAACGATACCGATAATGATATACAGCTTATGTTTGTCGTTATAGGTGGTAATACAGATCTTAAGTTTACCAGTCCCCGTCAGGTGAAAGCCCGTGAAGAAGGTGTGATGCCCGTTGAATATCAATATTCCGGCAGCTTTCCGACCGAAACACGTGTCTATCCTGTGATCAACGGGCGGGCATTAATGAAACCGCTGAAGATAACATGTACCAATCCGGTTGATTAGTAATATAATATTTCCTATCTTAGCACCGGCAAATAAAATAACCTGAAAAGATAAAACTATAAATGAATCGAACACCATGAAGAGAAAACCAATCGCAACCAGTATTTTTACAGTAGTATTCAGTCTACTTTTAACAGGATGTCAGAGTGTTTCGGCACCGGAAGCTATTTTACCCGTTCCTCAGGAAAAGCAAGTAAATTGGCAGAAGATGGAAACATATGCCTTTGTACACTTCGGTCTCAATACCTTCAATGACCGTGAATGGGGTTATGGCGACTCTGATCCGAAAACGTTCAATCCTGCTCGTCTGGACTGCGAGCAATGGGTGCAGACATTTGTCAATTCCGGTATGAAAGGAGTAATCCTGACTGCCAAACATCATGACGGCTTTTGTCTGTGGCCTACACAGCTTACCGAATACTGTATTAGAAATACCCCTTACAAAGACGGTAAAGGTGATATTGTACGCGAACTTTCCGATGCCTGTAAGAAGTATGGAATCAAATTTGCCGTTTATCTCTCTCCGTGGGACAGGCATCAAGCCAATTATGGAACGCCGGAGTATGTAGATTATTTCTATAAGCAGTTGCATGAATTGCTCACTAATTATGGTGATGTTTTTGAAATCTGGTTTGACGGAGCCAACGGAGGAGACGGTTGGTACGGAGGAGCGAAAGACGCACGTACGATCGACCGCAAAACATACTATGATTACCCGCGGGCTTATAAGATGATCGATGAACTGCAACCGCAGGCTGTGATTTTCTCAGACGGAGGGCCGGGCTGCCGTTGGGTAGGAAATGAGAATGGATTTGCCGGAGCTACTAATTGGTCTTTCCTTCGGGCAGGCGAGGTATATCCGGGATATCCCAAGTATCGGGAATTACAGTACGGTCATGCCGATGGAAATCAATGGGTCGCTGCCGAGTGTGACGTTTCTATCCGTCCGGGATGGTTCTATCACCCAGAGGAAGACGACAAGGTAAAAACAGTCGATCAACTGACGGACTTGTATTATCGTAGTGTAGGTCATAATGCGACTTTATTATTAAACTTTCCTGTAGACCGCAACGGTTTGATTCATCCGACCGATTCATTGAATGCTGTTTCATTTCATCTGAGAGTTCAGAAAGAATTGGCAGATAATTTATTGAGCAGTGCAAAAGTATCAGCTTCCGACGAGCGTGGAGGACAATTCAAGGTTCGTGCCGTAACGGACGGAAAGTACGATACTTATTGGGCAACCAATGACGGAGTGACTACCGCCGATCTGACTTTCACTTTTAGTCAGCCGACGAAGATGAATCGGGTAATGATTCAGGAGTATATACCTTTGGGACAAAGGGTTAAATCCTTTGTTGTAGAATATAAGAAGGGCGATCAATGGCTGTCGGTTAAATGCAACGAAGAAACCACAACCGTAGGATACAAACGTTTGTTACGCTTTGAAATGATCGAAACAGAAGAATTGCGTATACGGTTTACGGATGCTCGTGCATGTTTGTGTATCAATGAGGTCGGGGCTTATTACGCTCCCGATGCAACGGAAAATTATACACCGGCAACCTCAGAACTGAAAAGTTTCCCCTTTACAATTTTGGGAGTGGATATGGAAGAAGCAAAGAAATGTAGTGACAAGGACGATCAGACTACCGCTCTAATCTCAGGCAAGGAAATCATGATTGATCTTGGCGAAAATCGTACAATCCATTCATTCTACTATTTACCTGATCAAAGTGAATATAGTAAAGGGTTGATCTCATCATACGAATTGTCTGCCGGTATTACCGAAGAGGCGATGCAAGTCGTAGCACAGGGAGAATTCTCGAACATCCGTAATAATCCGATTCTTCAGAATATGTACTTTAGTCCGGTTGAGGCTCGCTATTTTAAGTTAAAAGCGACTCGTATGGTAGACGAAAGTGATTCTTTGGGAATAGCGGAAATTGGGTGTCGATAGCCTCTCTCTAGAATATTTTTTGATTTTATCTGCAATATCTGCCACCTGCTTGTTTATTAGGTGATTTATAGTGGCTTATAGTGTTGCAGATACCTGTTGCAGATAATTTATCTGCAACATAGGGATTATTATATCTTTGTGTGATCTCTTGATGGATTCTTTGAATTGATAGTATCTTTGGTTTGTTTCAATTGGCAGAACATTTAGTTTCTGAGGCTTGAAACTAAAGTTTCTCCTGTTTGAAACTAAAGTTTCATCAGCTTGAAACAAAAGTTTCGTCAGCTTGGAACTAAAGTTTCACCGCATGAAACTTCTGCGAAACCAACGGAAAGTAATTTTTATATTATATCATATTGTATGATGACAAAGCGATTATATATTTTGATTGTAGGGTTGGCGATGAATGTCGTGGCTTTTGCCCAATCTTCTCTGTTACCTTATAAAAATCCGGTCTTGTCTGTTGACGAACGGGTGAAAGACTTGCTTTCACGTATGACGTTGGAAGAAAAGGTCGGGCAACTATTATGTCCTCTTGGTTGGGAAATGTACGAAATAAAGGACGATGAAGTACATCCTTCTGAAAAGTTTAAAAGACTAATGAAAGAAAAGAACGCAGGTATGCTGTGGGCAACTTATCGTGCGGACCCTTGGACTAAGAAGACATTGGAAAATGGACTTAATCCCGAACTGGCTGCCAAAGCCGGCAACGCATTGCAGAAATATGTGATTGAAAATACCCGTTTGGGTATTCCCTTATTTTTGGCTGAAGAAGCGCCTCACGGACATATGGCGATTGGAACGACCGTTTTTCCAACCGGCATAGGGATGGCGGCAACTTGGTCACCGGTACTGATTGAAGAAGTAGGAAATGTGATTGCTAAAGAGATTCGTTCACGGGGTGCACATATCAGTTATGGTCCTGTACTGGATTTATCTCGTGATCCTCGCTGGTCACGTGTTGAAGAAACCTTTGGTGAAGATCCTGTATTGAGTGGACGACTGGGAGCGGCGATGGTCATAGGGCTAGGTAGCGGAGACCTATCCCGTGAATATGCTACTATCGCTACCCTGAAGCATTTTTTAGCTTATGCGGTACCGGAAGGTGGACAAAACGGTAATTATGCATCGGTAGGGACTAGAGATCTGCACGAAAACTTTCTTCCTCCTTTTCAGGAAGCGATTGATGCGGGAGCACTCTCTGTAATGACCTCCTACAATTCAATAGATGGTATCCCCTGTACGGCTAATTATTATCTGCTGACACAATTACTGCGTAACGAGTGGAGATTCCGTGGCTTTGTTGTTTCAGACTTATATAGTATTGAAGGAGTCCATGAAAGTCACTTTGTTGCTCCTACTATAGAAGAGGCAGCTATGCAGGTCGTTTCTGCCGGAGTGGATATTGATTTGGGGGGCAATGCATTTATGAATCTTACTCATGCCGTTCAATCCGGAAAAATCAGTGAAGCAGTGATTGATACTGCCGTATGCCGGGTATTACGGATGAAGTTTGAAATGGGTTTGTTTGAGCATCCTTATGTGAATCCGAAGTCTGCAACGAAGGTGGTACGTAGTGAGGAACATATCAGACTGGCACATAAAGTGGCGCAATCATCTATCGTATTGCTGAAGAACAAGAATTCGATTCTTCCTTTGAATAAAAAGATTAAAAAAGTGGCAGTTGTCGGACCTAATGCGGATAATCGTTATAATATGCTGGGGGACTATACAGCTCCGCAAGAAGATGAAAACATAAAAACCGTGTTAGACGGAGTGATCTCCAAACTGTCTCCTTCTAAGGTGGAGTACGTGCGTGGATGCGCTATTCGTGATACGACAGTGAACGAAATAGCGGAAGTGGTGGAGGCAGCTAGCCGTTCGGAAGTTATAATAGCGGTGGTAGGAGGTTCCAGCGCACGCGATTTCAAGACGAGCTATCAGGAGACGGGTGCAGCAATTGCTGACGAAAAGAGTATCAGCGACATGGAATGTGGCGAGGGGTTTGACAGGGCTACTTTGACTTTACTGGGAAAACAACAAGATTTATTGAATGCATTGAAGGCTACCGGGAAGCCACTGATCGTTGTCTATATTGAAGGTCGTCCGCTGGATAAAGTCTGGGCATCCGAGTATGCCGACGCATTGCTGACCGCTTCTTATCCGGGCCAGGAAGGAGGGTATGCAATAGCTGATGTTTTGTTTGGAGATTATAATCCTGCCGGACGATTGCCGGTTTCCGTCCCCCGTTCTGTTGGACAGATACCTGTCTATTATAATAAAAAGGCTCCCTGCAATCATGATTATGTCGAACAGGCTGCTTCTCCATTATACACTTTTGGCTATGGGTTGAGTTATACCACTTTCGAATATTCGGATTTACAGGTAATGCGTAAATCTCCCTGCTATTTTGAAGTTTCATTCAAAGTGAAAAATACAGGAAGCTATGACGGTGAAGAAGTGGCACAACTTTATCTGAGGGATGAATATGCTTCAGTAGTTCAGCCTCTCAGACAATTAAAGTGTTTTGAACGCTTCTTCCTGAAAAGAGGAGAGGAGAAGGAAATCTTTTTCACTTTGACCGAAAAAGATCTGTCCATTATCGACCGGAATATGAAACGTGTTGTGGAAACAGGAGATTTCCGGATAATGATTGGTGCCTCTTCGGATGACATAAGACTAACAAAAGATATTTCTGTAGAGAGTCTGTGAGTGACGAAGAGACTTATTTCTAATCTGAGTTTATAAACATGGAACAGGCTGATTCTGAATAATCACGAGTCAGCCTGTTTTTCACTTAAAACCTAAACCTTGTATTTACTTGCTGTTATAAGCCGTCAACATCCAAACCAGCTTTTCCTGTTCTTTCAGATAATCGCTCATCATCGAAACGGTTACTTCATCTCCGGCTTGTGAAGCGATAGACAGAATCTTGCGTTCTTCACCGATCAGATAACTGATAGACTGTAGTATGTTATCCAGTGCCTGTTCTCCGTTGCTTACCTTATCCACTTCGTTAATATTGGCTACTTTCAGATAATCACTGAATTTGTTGGCAGGAGTACCGCCCAGCATCAGGATACGTTCTGCGATTTCGTCCACTTTTTCGGCAGTGTCATCATACATCTTTTCGAATTGGCTGTGAAGTACGAAGAAGTCATGCCCTTTGATATTCCAGTGGAAACCGCGGAGGTTGGTGTAATATACTTGGAAGTCTGCCAGTAATTGTTGCAAAGATGCTACTACGTTGTTTGCTCCCGATTCGTTCAATTTGATAAATTCTAAAGTTTTCATATTCTATTTGTTTTTAATGATTTATATTCGTTTTCTTTTTTCTGTACTGCAAAGATAAGGCGGAAAATGCTTGTTGTCAAACTGATAATTTCTATCTTTGCATAGAAGAAATCTATAACTTAATCATATTTGATAGATGACGATACAACAATTAGAATATATATTGGCGGTTGACCAGTTCCGTCATTTTGCCAAAGCGGCGGAATATTGCCGCGTGACGCAGCCCACGCTGAGTGCTATGATCCAGAAACTGGAAGATGAGTTGGGAGTGAAGTTGTTTGACCGTACGGTGCAGCCGGTCTGCCCTACAGCGATTGGAGAAAAGATCATTGATCAGGCACGTGTCATTCTGGCACAGACAGCGCAGGTGAAAGAAATAATCAGTGAAGAGAAACAGTCACTGGCAGGCGTGTTCCATTTGGGGGTATTGCCTACCATAGCACCCTATTTACTTCCCCGCTTCTTCCCCCAACTGATGGAAAAGTATCCGGAACTGGATATACGTGTCACGGAAATGAAAACACAGAATATCCAGCAGGCATTGCATGCCGGAGATATTGATGCCGCAATTATAGCCAGCAAATTGGAAGACACTTTCCTGAAAGAAGAAACACTTTTCTATGAAACATTCTTCGGATATGTATCCTGCAAAGAACCTCTGTTCAAGCACGACGTGATACGCACTTCCGATATAACGGGCGAACGTCTCTGGCTATTGGACGAAGGGCATTGCTTCCGTGACCAGCTTGTACGTTTCTGCCAGATGGAAACGGTCAAAGTCAATCAGATGGCCTACCATCTGGGAAGCATGGAAACCTTTATGCGCATGGTAGAAAGCGGAAAAGGAATCACCTTTATTCCCGAACTGGCCGTTTCGCAACTGAACGAAGAACAAAAGAAACTGGTACGTCCGTTTGCCATTCCCCGTCCTACACGGCAGATAGTGCTTGCGACCAGCAGGGATTTTATCCGTCATAGCCTGCTCAATGTACTCAAAGAAGAGATACTGGCAGCAGTACCCAAAGAAATGCAATCCCTGCAATCCATTCAGTACTTGCTGTAATATTGCTTATTCCTGCGTACTGCTTCCGGCTGTATGGCGTTTCAACCATCGCCCTATTTCAGCTCCCTTAAAATAGATAATGAGGGAGCTGACTATGATAATCATTCCTGCAACGGTACTGAATGTCGGATACTCTCCCGGGAGCATGATCCAGCTAAGTATGGCGCCCAATATCGGGTTGATCAGTCTGCACATATTGATATCACTCACTTTGGCTCCTTTACTCTGTAAGGCGATAAACCAGAAACTGAAAGCAAAGACCGAGATAAATACCAGAATAGAAAGACTGATATAGAATCCGGCAGGCTTTCCGATAAATGAATGATACCCTTCCGTACCTAATCCTACCATATAGATAAGCAGTCCCCCGAAGAACATCTGCACGGCATTCAGGAAAATAGGGTTTACCTTGCCTTTATCTTCCGATACCGAAATCGCGGAATATCCCTGAAAAATGATACTGAGCAGCAGAAGTACAATTCCCGTGATCCCTTTCCAGTCCAGCGGAGCGCCATTGCTACCCATGCCTACGATAAGCAGCAAACCGATGAGGCTGACAATAAGGCTGATAATCTTGTGCACATTCAGCCGGTCATTGCTGGCCAGCAGATGGGCTAGCAGTACATTGATCAGAGGTGTCATTCCCATAATGATAGAAGAGATAGCCCCACTGACGAAATCGACTCCGAAATAGAAAGCGGTGTACCCCATAAACATATTGATCAGGATCAAATTCAGAAACAGTTTGCTGTGTTGGCGTATTTCTTTCCACATCCCCTTATGCCAGGTATAAGCAAAAAGAATGATGCCTACAGTGGTAAAGCGGATTCCTGCAAAGTTCATCGGCGAAAAGTCGTAACTCAGTCCCTGCTTGATAAACGGATTGACGATAGCCCATAATACAGAGGCCAATATAGCATAAAAAAGTCCTTTTTTCATTTTATGGTTTGGTGGTTTTATTCAAAAATGCTGCAAAGATAGTAATAATTAGGCACATACATTTTGAATCTAGGTATTAATTCCTTATATTTGGAGAATCAACCATTTTTTATTTAGTAATATGAAAAAATACATTGCAGAAATGATCGGGACGATGGTGCTTGTCCTGATGGGATGTGGAAGTGCTGTTTTTGCCGGCAGTATGGCTGGTACTGTAGGAGCCGGCGTGGGAACGGTCGGCGTTGCTTTGGCATTTGGACTTTCAGTAGTGGCGATGGCGTATGCTATCGGAGGTATTTCGGGATGTCACATTAATCCTGCTATTACGCTAGGAGTATTCCTTTCGGGTCGTATGAATGGAAAAGATGCGGGTATGTATATGCTTTTCCAAGTTATAGGAGCGATTATCGGTTCGGCTATTCTTTATGCCCTGGTGACCACCGGTGGGCACGACGGGCCGACGGCTACCGGTTCCAACGGCTTCGGTGACGGCGAGATGCTACAGGCATTCATCGCAGAAGTGGTCTTTACTTTCATTTTTGTATTGGTGGTGCTGGGGTCTACCGATCCGAAGAAAGGGGCGGGAGCTTTCGCAGGCCTTGCCATCGGTCTTTCTTTGGTATTGGTGCATATCGTATGTATCCCTATTACAGGTACTTCCGTCAATCCGGCACGTAGCATCGGTCCGGCATTGTTTCAGGGTGGAGAAGCGTTGTCGCAGTTATGGCTGTTTATTGTGGCGCCGTTTGTAGGAGCGGCTGTCAGTGCGCTCGTCTGGAATTATTTCGGTGACAAGAATGAAAAGAAATAATAAGAAGAAATAAACGGATCACTTTATGATAAAATTAAGGGCGAGAGTTTCACAACTGTCGCCCTCTTTTGCGTAATTATATATTATAATAAAAAGAGTGTTTCTATAATTACTAGATTTAATTAGATGAGGGGAATTCTACTTCATAGAATTTTTCCCCGTTATATAAAGTCTTGACACGTATTCTGAGTCCTTTCTTGCCTTTCATCTGATCTTGAATCTTATCCAGTTTGAAAGATATATACCCTTCGCCCAGACGGTCGGCGGTGTCGCCTTCGTCGTTATGCCGGAATTCAAGATTGATATACTCGTCGTTGGCATCATCGGCAGCAGGTTCAGCTTCCTTGTTGTTGATGACCAGATTCAGGAAATGTTTCTTGTCCTCGCTATGCGTGCCGTAATATTGGAATTCGATTGTCAGATATTTCTTGTCTTGGGTAATCCACATATAAGTAGAATTGATTTTATCGTCTCCGATCTTCTCTTCCGTATTTTCTCCTTCCCCCATAGTCACGATTTCTTTGGTCAGGATCTCTTTTATTTCTCTTACCTGAATATTATAGTCATATCCCTTCACCGGTTCTTCCAGTTCTTTGAATATCACAAAGGCGCGTTGCCCGTCTTTATTCTTGTCACTGATCCATCCGTTTCCATTGCTCGGGAACATTGTTTTTCCATCATCCAGAGTGAAATAGAAATCCTTGCTATCCGGGCTGATCAGATTGATGGTGCCGATGACCAGTGAATCGGATGAGGAGTCATCATCCAGACACGACTGAAGTATCGGCATTGTGGTCATAACAGCAATAAAAAATGCAATGAATTTAAATTTCTTCATATACTATAAAAATGTTTTTTAATGAGTACTATTTACTTGCTTTGTACTCTGAAAATGCAAAGGGGGAGAAAATATTGCATTTGGATCTGTTAAAGAAACAAAAGTTGCAAAAGAGTTGTTCTCTCTGTGCAGTATTTCTATCTTTGCTGCATTTATAAGGTAAACACGTGTATAAGCAAATGGAAGAATTTGAGTTGTCGGAACAATGCAGGCTGGGAAATAATCGAGCCCGCAAAGAATTGTATGAGCATTATGGAGGGCGTTTGCTAGGCGTCTGTCTGCGCTATACCGGCGACCGTGATACAGCTCAGGATCTGCTTCACGATGGTTTTATAAAGATATTCAGTTCTTTCGACAAGTTCACCTGGCGGGGTGAAGGCTCACTTCGGGCCTGGATGGAACGGGTGATGGTCAATACCGCTTTACAGTATCTTCGCAAGAGTGATGTAATCAGTCAGTCTACGCCTTTGGAAGAAGTACCCGAAGATTACGAGGAACCCGACGCTTCGGCTGTAGAGATGATTCCGCAAGCGGTATTGATGCGATTTATCGAAGAGTTGCCGGCAGGATACCGTACCGTGTTCAACCTTTACACCTTCGAGGAGAAATCGCATAAGGAAATAGCACAGTTGTTAGGTATTAATGAGAAGTCATCGGCTTCGCAATTATTTCGGGCGAAGAGCGTGTTGGCTAAGAGAGTAAAAGAATGGATAATGAATAACGGATAGGTAGAGATATGGAAGAGAAAGAATTATGGATGAATAAGTTGAAGGAGAAGCTCGGGGATTACTCGGAGCCGCTTCCTGCTTCCGGTTGGGAACAACTGGAAAAAGAACTTATGCCTCCTGTGGAGAGGAAGATATATCCTTATCGTAAATGGACGGTAGCCGCTGCGGCTGTCATTTTATTGGCTTTGGTGTCATCGGTCAGCCTGTATTTCCTCGGGACTCCTGCTGCTGATGAAATTCGTCATGCCAAGACTCCGGCGTTAGCCTCTGTACCGGATGTTTTGCCGGATGCGCAGCAACCGGATATGACAGGAACAACGGTAGAACCGGTAGTGCGTCCGGTAGTGAAGAACCGCATCGCGAAAGCAGAACGGAACATTCCCCAACCGACGGCAAATATCGACGAACCGGTGAAGAAAGAAGAGCAGCAACCTTCGGAACTGAACGCTCAGACCGGCGACCGGAAAGAAAAAGAAGAAGTGGAACCGGTGGAAGAAACGAAGGCCGCCCAGCATAAGCCCGCAGATACGGAACAACCGAGAAATAAGCCGCGCCGCCCTTCCAGCAGAGACAAACTGCATATTCCGGCAGAAAAGGCATCTTCACAGAAAGGCACATGGTCGATGGGACTTTCGGTAGGTAACTCCGGTGGTGCTTCTACAGAGTTGGGATCGGGCATTCCTTCTTATATGTCCCGTGTGAGCATGGTATCGGTATCAAACGGTCTGCTGAGCATACCCAATGATCAGCAATTGGTCTTTGAAGATGGAGTACCTTATTTGCGTCAGGCCAATCAGGTGGTCGATATGGAGCACCATCAGCCTATCTCCTTCGGATTATCTGTCCGCAAAAGTCTGGCGAAAGGTTTCTCTGTCGAAACAGGATTGACTTACACCTTGCTTTCTTCGGATGCAAAGTTTGCGGACAGCGACCAGAAGACCGAGCAGAAACTGCATTATCTGGGTATCCCGTTAAAAGCGAACTGGAACTTCCTTGATAAGAAACTGTTTACTCTTTATGTATCTGGTGGAGGTATGATTGAGAAATGTGTTTATGGTAAGCTGGGCACAGAGAAGGAAACTGTGAAACCTTTGCAATTCTCCGTCTCCGGTGCAGTCGGCGCACAGTTTAATGCCACCAAACGGGTAGGTATATACGTAGAACCCGGTGTTGCTTATTTCTTTGATGACGGTTCCGATGTACAGACCATCCGTAAGGAAAATCCGTTCAACTTCAATATTCAGGCGGGTATCCGACTTACTTATTAGTCAATATAGTTGAGCTATATATTTTAAAAGCGATATTTTACCAATAACGGTTAAAATATCGCTTTTAAAGTTTTATATGCAGAAACTTTGCTGAAAAATCGGAAATCTGAGAAAATATTAATATCATTGTCACCTGTTTCTGACCGATGGTAACATACCTTTGTTGCAAAATTCTAAGCTATGGTGGATTCTATAAATGAAAAACGTTTATTAACCGAATTAAAGAACGGCTCCTTTCATGCATTTGAAAGATTATATAATATGTATAGCGGTAAGTTATACAACTTCATTATGCGAATTTCTTCCGGCAATCAATATATGGCTGAAGAAGTAGTTCAGTCTGCCTTTATCCGTGTTTGGGAAGTACGTGAGCGAGTAGAGCCGGAGTCTTCATTTATTTCTTTTCTTTGTACCATCGCCAAGAATTTATTAATGAATATGTATCAGCGTCAGACTGTAGAGTATGTTTACAATGAATATTTGAAAAATACAGGAGTAGATCGTGACTCCCAGACAGAAGAAAGTATTGACTTGCGATTCTTGAATGAATATATCGATTCTTTGGCTGAAGAATTGCCGGCGCAACGGAAGAAAATCTTTATTCTGAGCAAAAGGCAAAATTATACAAATAAAGAAATAGCGGAGATGATGGGTATTTCCGAAAGTACAGTTGCCACGCAACTATCTTTGGCCGTGAAGTTTATGCGTGAGCAGTTAATGAAGCATTATGATAAAATCGTTGCGCTTCTGTTTGCCTTTTTTGTTAATGAAATGTAATTGTAATCTTTGCTTTTGGATGGCAGATAGGATGAAAATGTATACCTGTAAATAAGTAGGAAGATGGATAAGATACATTATAAAGAGCTGATTGAAAAATATTTCGAAGGAAATATAACGGACACTGAAATAAAGGAGTTGTCCGATTGGATAAAGAACGACCGTCAGTTGCAAAACTGGTGGGAACAGGAGTTTACCAAGTCGGATGCCGCTATTGATCCGATACTGCGCGATAAACTCTTTGCACGGATAAAAGAAGGAACACTGAAACATACGTCACCGAGAACGAAGGGCGTGAGAACTCTCCCTATGACTCCTTGGAGGTGGGTGGCTGCTATTTTGTTACCTGTCTGTATTGCTTTTTTTACTTATTATTTGATCGATTCGTCGCAAATGACCAGTGCGCCTTTTATTGTCAAAGCAGATAAAGGTGATAAAGCTACAGTTGAATTGCCGGATGGAACGAATGTAGTGCTTAACTCAGCTTCTCAATTGAGTTATCTGAATAATTTTGGAGAGAAAGTCCGCAGAGTGCAACTGAATGGTGAGGCCTACTTTAAAGTCGCTCCTGATGAGAAACATGCGTTTATAGTGCAGGTAGGTGATTTGGAAGTAAAGGTATTGGGGACTTCCTTCAATGTATCTGCTTATGAAGATGCAAAAGACATTACGGTTGTTTTGTTGGAAGGGAAAGTAGGAATTTACACTCAGGAAACTTCGCGTATGATGAAGCCCGGTGATAAGATAGAATACAATAAAAACACTCATCAACTTGTTGCTACCCAAGTGCATCCCAACGATTATATTGAATGGACGAAAGGAAATATCTATTTCGAGAAAGAATCGTTGGAAAACATTATGAAAACTCTTTCACGGATTTATGATGTGGAGATACGTTTCGATTCGAATAAACTTCCTAAAGAATACTTTACGGGAACGATTCCTAGTGGCGGCATACAGAACGCCTTGAATATTCTCATGCTTACTTCGCCTTTTTATTATGAAATGGATGGCTCGGTCATTGTCTTGAAAGAGAAGTAGATAAGCATCTTTATCATGAAATTAGATATAGCCATTCCTGAGTTTTCCCCCGGAATGGCTTTTTAATTTATGAAGAACCGTTGGTTAACAAGAGTTAAAGATAGATAGCCGATTGGACGAAAGGGGAGAGCAGTCGGTATACCTGTCAAACAACTTAAAAGTTTTGATATATGGAAAACAGAACACCCTTTGTGAAACTCCCTCAGTCTACAGCAGGGAGAAGTAAGAACTGGAGAACATTACGGGCCATTTGTCTGCTACTGTTCATGAGCATCTCTTTGACCGCTTATTCTCAAATAACGGTTGATTTGAAAGACATTTCGTTAAGAGCCTCATTAAAAAAGATTGAGCAAGTTAGTAATTACAAGTTTTTCTACAGTGAGAGTCTGCCGGAATTGAGTTGGAAAGTTTCATTGAACGTTCGGGATGTAACGATTGACCAGACCATGACACGTCTTTTGGAAGGAATGGAACTGACTTACAAAAAAGAACAGGAAAACGTCATTGTGTTGATTCGTAAAACACAAAGTAAACAACTGACGAAAAAAGTAACCGGAACAGTTGTCGATGCCAACGGAGAACCCATAATCGGTGCAAGTATCGTGATTAAAGGTGAGTCTCACGGGACAATAACGGATTTTGATGGTAAGTTCGCATTGCCCGACGTACCGGAGAAAGCAGTCTTGACCATCTCTTATATCGGTTACAAGACAGTCAATCTTGCTACTACCGATCAGACATTGGTAAAGGTAGTACTTGAGGAAGATAGTAAGATGATCGATGAAGTCGTAGTAGTAGGTTATGGAGTTCAGTCACAGAAGCTGGTCACTACCTCTATCAGTAAAGTGAAGATGGAGAATATAGATCAGGGAAATGATTACAATCCGATTAAGATGTTGCAAGGTCGTGTGGCAGGTGTGAATATATCTTCTGCCTCCGGAACACCGGGTGAAACTCCCAATATAACTGTTCGTGGTATCGGTTCCGTTAGCGGAGGAAGTTCACCGCTGTATGTAGTGGATGGAATCCCCAGCGAAAAATATCCGAATTTGAATCCCAATGATATTGAGAGTATGGAAGTGTTGAAAGATGCGTCGGCAGCGGCAATCTATGGTTCGCGTGCCAATGCCGGGGTGGTGCTGATCACTACCAAATCGGGGCAGCAGGGGAAAACAAAGATCGAAGTATCCGGCCGTTACGGCTTTGCCTCCCTTGCCAGTGATATAGAGATGGCTAATTCAACGGAATACATGAATACTATGCAGGCTGCTATTGATAACTACAATGTGCAGATGGGAACCAACCTGCAACTGTATATTCCTTCTCAGATTCAGGAAACCGACTGGGTGAAAGAGATTTCAAGAAAGAACTCAAAGACGGGTGCCGGTTCTATCAGCATTTCCGGCGGAAATGAAAAGACTACTTTTTTTGCTTCCTTAGGAGCCAATACTCAGGAAGGCTATTTGAATAAGAGTAAGTATGACCAATACAATATGCGTGCTAAGTTCTCACATAAAATAAACAGCATCTTCAAACTAAATATGAATCTGGCAGGTTCGGCAAGTCGTTCGGACTTATTGGAAGAAACGAGTACCAGTTTGAAAGTATTGCGTACAGCCCGTGAGGAACAACCTTGGTATTCTCCTTACAAAGAAGACGGGACATCCTATAAAGTGAATGGAACGGATATTCTGCGCCATAATCCCCTCATGTTAATAAATGAAGAAGACTGGGTAGCAAAGAAATATCAGTTGTCGGGAGTATTCAGTATAGACGTCACCCCCTTCAAAGGTTTTAAATATACACCGACAGTGAGTGCGTACGGCATTTTGGATAATGTTTCAAAGAAGTTATCGGATAAGCACGATGCCCGTAAAAACAGTAGTGGTTGGGGAGCTTTGGCACAACAGAAAGACCAGAGTTTCCGTTATGTGATTGATAATGTTTTTTCTTACAATAACGAATGGAATAAACTTATTTACTCAGTTATGTTAGGACACTCTTTCGAGAAATACACTTACGAACAGTTTGGAGCAAAGAGTGATAATTACGCCAATGGTGCCTATCCTTCGTCCAGTTTCGATCTCATTAATGCCGGACCGAACATCTATGCCGGAGATATCAGTTATACTTCCTACGCTTTGGAGTCTTACTTTGGTCGAATCGCCCTGAACTGGGATAATAAATATATCCTGAATGCCTCGTTACGCAGCGATGGTTCTTCCCGCTTTGCGAAGAATAAGAGGTATGGTTACTTTCCCTCGGCTTCTTTTGCATGGAGAGCTTCCAATGAAGGCTTCTTTCCCAAAAACAAATATGTCAATGATGCCAAACTGAGATTAAGCTGGGGTATGACAGGCAGCATGGCAGGTGTCAGCAATTATGCTCCGTTGTCGCTCATTAGTGCGGGAGGCGCATCCTACAATGGCTCTGCCGGATTCCAGATTTCACAGGACGCACGTGCGCTGACTTGGGAGAAGGCAAGTCAGTTCAATATAGGTTTTGATATCGAAATGTTTCAGTCTCGTTTAACCTTGAACGTTGATATGTTCTATCAGAAAACGACCGATCTGCTGTTTAAGAAACCTGTAAATGCAAGTACCGGATATACCACTCTACAGTCTAACATCGGTTCGTTGGAGAATAAAGGACTTGAATTGGCATTAAACGGCAAAATTCTCACCGGAAAATTCAAATGGGACTTGGGAGGTAATATTTCTTTCGTAAAGAACAAACTGCTCTCTTTAATTGAAGGAAGTGAAATGTACGTTGTACCCAGTAGCGGGAGTAACCTTTTGGGTGGTTCCATGCATGCTTTGATCAACGGAGAACCCATCAGTACATTTTATATGTTGAAGATGGAAGGCATTTATCAGCGTGACGATGAAGTTCCCGCCAAACTTTATGCCAAGGGAGTGCGTGCCGGTGATGTGAGATATTTTGATTACAATGAAGATGGCGACATCACCGACGCCGACCGTGTGAATGTAGGAAAAGCTATTCCCGACTTTTACGGTGGTATTACTTCGAATTTCTCATACAAAGGTTTTGATCTGTCATTATTTGGGCAATTTTCCGTAGGTGGAAAAGTGATGGCGGCATGGCGGGGTGTCAATGGTTCCGAAGGTACCGACCATTTAGGTCTGGCACTGTCTAATGTAAAAGTGGGCGACCGTGGAGAATCCGTAGAACAGTTCTTTAATATCAGTAAGGAGGTAGCCAATGGATACTGGCGCGGTGAAGGCACCAGCAACTCGATTCCCCGTCCTGTAAGGATCGGTGTGCATACCGGATATGATTATGACTACAATGTTCAGACATCCACCCGCTATCTGGAAGATGCTTCCTACTTCAAACTGAAAACAGTCACATTAGGATATACCTTGCCGGAATCCATCACGAAGAAAATTCATGTGAACTCTCTGAGATTTTACGTTTCGGCAGACAACTTGCTGGCTTTTACAAAATATTCGGGTTACGATCCTGAAACTTCTTTCTCGGGCAGTCCCGGAGACTCCAATTACGGAGTTGATTTCGGCCTGCAACCAGTGTTGAGAACATTTATCTTTGGTTTGAATCTAAACTTTTAAAAACAGACGAGTATGAAACGATTTTATATGATCAACTATTTACTATGCGGCATTTGTCTTTTATGGATGACAGGATGCTCAAATATGCTGGATGAAATGCGACCGAAGGACAAGATACCTCAAGACGCATTGAGCGAGTCCGACTTGACAAAGTTGCTTAACGGGGTATATGCTGAAATGGAAGAACTGGTTTTCAAGTTCTATATGGACGGTGATGTGAAAGGAGAGAATTTCAAGGCGGGCCCGGGATTTTCCATGAATGATCCGATGTCGATGGCTCCGAGCTCCAAAGAGGTATTGGGGCAGTGGCAGAAATGTTTCACAGCCTTAAAGCAAGTCAATTTCTTGGTGGAGACCTACGAAGCATCCTCCAATAAAGACAGTCAGGTGGTGAAACAGACCGGAGGAACCGGCTATTATTTCCGGGCATTGATTTATTATCATTTAGTCACCCGTTGGGGAGGAGCGCCTATTTTACGTAAGCGTACTTACGATGTAGTGCCTATCTCACCCGAAGCCGATGTGTGGAATTTTATTAAAGAAGATTTGGGCAAGGCAGAGAGCTTACTTCCGGAATTTACCGATCGCTTTTACGTATCTTTAAGTGTATGTGATGCACTGAATGCAAAAGTTTGTCTGGCCTTGAAAGATTATACGAATGCGGCTATTTATGCAGACAGAGTGATCACTAAGTCCAATTTCGCATTGAGTACCACATCAGCTGAATATGCTAATGCTTTCATCTCCAATAGTAATAGCAAAGAACTGATTTTTGCTCTGGCCAATAAACGCAGCACGGGATTGTTACTTTTCTATCAGTCTGTTAATGATATTGACCCGACATGGGATTATTCTCCCTCTGCCGATTGCTATAGTCATCTTTATGCCGATACTTCAGTCAAAAAGCAGGATATTCGTGCCAAAGCAGTCTTTGGGGCAGACAATAGCCGGATCATCAAATTTCCGAATGGAAGCACCGGGCAGTTTGTGACCAACGAACAACCTTCTCAAACTCCTATAGTAGTGGCTCGTGTAGCCGAAATGTATCTGATTAAAGCGGAAGCACTGGGAGCAACGAACGGCCTGTCGACCTTGAAAGAGTTTATGAATAAGCGTTATGCTACAGTCTCATTACCTTCAAGCATGAGCGACACCGAGTTTCAGAATCAGATACTGGACGAACGCCATCGTGAACTGTATGCAGAAGGACAGCGCTGGTACGACTTGAAGAGGACCAATCGGTTGGATTTATTTACTTCGCTGAACGGAAGAAACTATTTAATGTACTATCCGGTTCCCCAGTCGGAACGCGATTTGGCAGGAGCCGAAAATTATCCTCAAAACGATGGTTATTAATAAATTAAGAAAGAACAGATTATGAAGAATATAAAAATATTTGCAACGTTTTGCATCTGCTTGCTGCTGTTTTCAGCCTGTTCGGATGACTGGAAAGAAAATGCGTTAACAGCCAAATTCTCTTTTGACAAGTCGCTGTATTATGTCGGAGATGAAGTTCGCATTACTAATGAAACCGTAGGCGGAGAAGGAAACTACACTTATGAGTGGGATTTGGGAGACGGAAAGACTTCAACGGACCCCAATCCCGTAGTCACCTATCAAACGAACGGTGCCTATACGGTGACTCTTCATGTGAAGGATGCAAAAGGCACTTATGCGATGGCTCACAAATTGTTGACCATTGATTCGGAGCCTTTGCCTGAAGTAGGAAATGTAAAACTGAAATGGGTAGGCGGTCATGTGTTAGGAGAAGTACGTTCTACAGCTCCGGCTGTCAGTGATGATAATGGGGTGTATATGACTTCCAATGATCATTATTTACGTAAATTTTCGGCAGCGACAGGAGACCAGCTTTGGGAATTTGACCTTTGGACATCTGCTGACGGCGATGCACCATCCGGAAATACGCATACTACTCCAAGCATTGAAATAGACGGAACAATCTACGTAGGAACCGGAGACACCAGTGGCAAAGTAGGACGTGTGTATGCAATAAATCCGGACGGGAGTAAGAAATGGCTGGTGGCAGGTGACGCTGAAAATGGCTTCTGGAATAAAGGAAAAGCTTCCACACCCCGTATCAATTACCTGACCTGTGCCATTGGGGAGAATCATGTATATATGGGTAATGGCGGTTCTACAGGATCAGTACTTGCAGTAGATAAGGTGACCGGCTATCGGGTAGGATACGTAGCGAATGCGGATAATTCCGGAGGTCCTTCCGGAGGAGTATCTGCAGGAATAGTATTGGCAAACAACACTTTAGTTTGGGGTGGCGGAAAGAATGGATTGTTCGGGGCTTCTGCTTCTGCGTTGAATGCCGGTGGAAATGTAATGTGGGCTTGGCAGGTATTTAGCTCCGGCGATGATAAGCCGTCAGAAAATATGAACGGTTCTCCGGCAGTAGATGAGGTTGGTACTATTTACGGAACAGCTACGTTTGCAGGAATGGGAAGTAGCGCATTTGCTATAGGAAGTGATGGAGTGGAGAAGTGGCGTACTCCTTTGGGCAATGTCGGCACGCTGGATCAAGGCGGTGTTGTGATAGGACTCGACGGAAGCATTATCGTTACAGTGAAACGTGCTCCGGGGGAAGCGACCGGAGGAATCATCTCTTTGTCTCCGGGAGGAGCTATCCAATGGCATTACGGCATTGCGGAAGATGTAAGCGGTTGTGCGGCAATTGATCAAGCAGGAAACATACATTTCGGCACCCAGTCCGGCAATTATTATATCATTAAACCGGAAGAATCGGATGAACAATTGATTCTGAAAAAAGACCTTGCTGCGTTGATTAGTGAAAGTGACTCTCCTTTAAAAGGAGATTGGGAAGCGGGAATCGGTAAAATCTGGAGTTCGCCTACCATCGGACCGGATGGAGCGATTTATATCGGAGTCACCAATACGGTGGACCCTACAAAGAGCGTGTTGGTAGCTTTGGAAGATGAGGGAATTACCGGGGCCGCAACCTCTGCCTGGCCGATGAAAGGGAAGGACAGACGTCACTCCGGAGCCCAATCGGGAGGGAATGGAGAGAATCCCGGTGGAGAAGAAGGAGGACAGTTGCCTGTGACGGGGAATTTGAAAGCAGATTTAAAGAGTCTGTTTGAAAGCACCTCTTATAAAGTGTGGCTCTGCGCGCATCGTGGAAATACCCAAAAAGGGATGAAAGAGGGGATTCCCGAAAACTCGTTACCTGCGATAGAACACTCGGTCAAAGCAGGAGTTGAGATGATCGAGCTGGATGCACGGCCGACCTCTGACGGTGTGTTGGTATTGATGCACGACAACACCATCGACCGGACAACAAACGGTAGCGGTGCGGTGGGAGACTTTACTTATCAGCAATTACAACAATTTTATCTGAAAGATGCATCCGGCAATATAACTGGCGAACGAATCCCGACTTTGGAGGAAGCGATGAAGAAAGGAAAAGGAAAAGTTTATTATAATCTGGATATTGTCAACAAGAATGTTGCGGTAAATACGATCGTCGCATTGCTTAAAAAATTGGATATGGAAGGTTCCACTTTGCTGTATGTATCCAACAATCGCAATTATGCATTTGATTTGAAGGCAGCCAACAGTAGTTTGCTGTTGCACCCGATGGCGAAAGCTACCGATGACATCACATACTTCTCCTCATCCTACACTGATAATGTACAAATGATGCAGCTGTCTACGTCAGATGCTATGGGTGGAACGATGGTTAATGAGATTAAAGATAAAGGCTGGCTTCTTTTCTCCAACATTGTCGGAGCGAATGATACCAATATGTTGTCGGAAAACTACTCCGGTTTGGTGGGAATGATTAACAAACGCATCAACATTGTGCAAACAGACTATGCTGAAGTAGCTGCCAAATATTTAAAGTCTAAAGGATACAGATAATAGTACATATAGATATGAAGAAATATATAATGATAGGAATCTTATTCGCATTTCCTTTCTGCCTGTCGGCAGACGAACCGGTGAAAGCCATTTATGCGAAGATAACGAACCCTGACAATAAAGAAATCACGGTTGTAGCTCATCGGGCAGACTGGCGTTACGCACCCGAAAATTCACTTGCCGCTATTGAAAGTTCCATTCGTCTGGGAGCTGACGTAGTGGAGCTGGATGTTCAGAAAACCAAAGACGGTCAATTGATCCTGATGCATGACAAAACGCTGGACCGAACGACTACCGGAAAAGGAAAGGTAGCCGAATGGACATTGGATTCTATCCGGACACTCTATCTGAAAAATGGAGCGGCACTCAAAACCAAGCATCGTGTACCTACTTTGGAAGAGGCTTTATGGGTTGCCAAAGGTCGTGTGATGGTCAATCTGGATAAAGCATATCCGATATTTGACGAGATTTTTCCCATCCTCGAAAAGACGGGAACAGTGGATCAGATTATCATGAAAGGTTCCAAGCCTGTGGCAGACGTAAAGAAAGACTTAGGTAAATATCTGGACCGTATCATTTATATGCCTATCATTCATTTGGATAAGCCGGGAGCAATGAAGCAACTGGATGATTTTATGACGGAGCTGCATCCCGTAGCTTTTGAACTTCTATTTGTATCGGATACCTGCCAGGTCTCCAAGCAAGTAAAAACGAAGTTGAAAGGAAAAAGTAAAATCTGGTATAATACGTTGTGGGATACGATGGCTGGCGGACATGATGATGATAAATCGTTGGAGAATCCGGACGAAGGATATGGTTATCTGATCGATACACTCGGAGCGGCCATCATTCAGACAGACCGTACTGCCTATCTGCTGGAATATTTGCAATCGCGTAAGAAGCGTAGTGAAAACGGCCAAGATGCGTATCATTAAAATATAGACTTCTTTATGGGATTTAAACTATTGGATTTTTATAAAATCTCTCCTCCGGTGTCCGGGGGAGAGACTGATCCGGAACGCTCTGTCCGTTTCAAGCGTATTCGTTGGGCTACCTTTCTGTCTGCCACTACCGGATATGGCATTTATTATGTTTGTCGTTTGAGTATGAATGTAATCCGTAAACCGATTGTAGAAGACGGAGTTTTTACCGAAACCCAACTGGGGATTATCGGTTCCTGCCTTTTTTTCGTATATGCCGTCGGTAAGCTGACCAATGGCTTTCTTGCTGACCGTAGCAATGTAAAGCGTTTTATGTCTACCGGATTATTGTGTTCTGCTCTGATCAACTTATGTCTGGGATTCACGAATTCCTTCTTTGCTTTTGTTCTCCTTTGGGGGTTGAATGGTTGGTTTCAGTCGATGGGGGCAGCATCAGGAGTTGTGTCGCTGACTCGTTGGTATAGTAGTAAAGAGCGAGGTACTTTTTATGGCTTTTGGTCGGCCAGCCACAATTTGGGTGAAGCTCTGACTTTTATATCCATCGCTTTGCTGGTCAGTTGGATGGGATGGCGTTATGGGATGATCGGTGCGGGAGTGATTGGTTTGCTTGGTTTTCTGATGATGCTTGCTTTTATGTGTGATACGCCTCAAAGTCAGGGCTTTTTGCTAGATCGGTGGGGGACGTCAGATGCTCATTCCGTTTCCGGTAAGCAAACCGAGGAATTCAATAAAGCTCAGAAAGCAGTTTTGAAGAATCCTGCTATTTGGATTCTTGCATTATCCAGTGCTTTTATGTATATCAGCCGTTATGCAGTCAATAGCTGGGGTGTTTTCTATCTGGAAGCTCAAAAGGGATATTCTACTTTGGATGCTAGTTTTATTATATCTATCAGTTCTGTATGCGGAATTGTAGGTACGGTTTTCTCAGGTATTATTTCAGATAAGTTTTTTGCTGGCAGTCGTAATGTTCCGGCTTTGATATTCGGATTAATGAATGTGTCTGCTCTTTGTTTGTTTCTATTGGTTCCGGGGGTACATTTTTGGGTGGATGCTTTGGCGATGGTGCTCTTCGGTTTGGGCATTGGAGTGCTGATTTGTTTTTTAGGAGGACTGATGGCTGTCGATATTGCTCCCAGCAATGCTTCGGGAGCCGCTTTGGGAGTTGTCGGTATAGCGAGTTATATAGGAGCCGGTTTGCAGGATGTGATGAGTGGCATTCTGATCGAAGGTCAGAAGACGGTGCAAAATGGAGTAGAAGTTTACGATTTTACATATATCAATTGGTTTTGGATTGGTGCAGCCTTGCTTTCAGTAGTGTTTGCTTTGTTGGTTTGGAATGCAGGAGAGAAAAGAAGTGAAATAAATTGAGTACATTAAAGTAAAAATAGAGTCATTGTTTTTGAAGGTATTAGTCACCATTTCGGGAAGCAGGCAATAGCTGTGCTTTCCGGAATGGCTTTTTTATAATTAATAAAAATCGTTTTTATGGAAAATTCATTGAGTGATGAATTGTTTTGTTCATTGAAGAATGAACTTCGTGAAGTAGATGCACAAATCAGTGTGCATAGTAAAAAACTGTTGGAGCTGATTGACCAAAAAAAAGAATTGTCGTCCAACTGATTCGGGAAGAAGAACAAATGACGCCCACTGTTATCGAATATCGGGGAGATCCGAAACGGTACATTTCTGTTATTCTAGGTGCCATTGACCGGGGGAGGTTGACGTATAATGGAGACGCGAATTGCGAACAGACGTTCCGATCCTTGTCAAGTGTGATAGATGTCATAAGCCCTAAGAACGGGAAAGCGCTTAGTATCGAAACGTTGGTCTCGTATGAGAAGAAAGAACGTGCCGGGGAGTTTTCAGATTATTCGGAAGGAAAATTCGAATAAAATGAGTACCCGAGAGGGAATTTAAGCCCGTTAGCAGTATAAATTCGACTTTAAAAGTTGTATGATATTGAAACTTTTATTATATTTGCACAATGAGAAGAAAAGTAATAGCATACGGTCAATACTACAAGGATTTTCTTGCTACTCTGACAGAAAAGGAAATTCAAAAAGTGAAATATGTGCTTTCATTGCTTGGAACAGAAGACCGTTTGCCTATCAAATTTATAAAGGTTATACGTGATGGTCTATATGAACTACGTATATCATATAACGGAAACATTTACCGTATCTTTTTCATTTTTGATGAAGGGCAAATAGTTGTTTTATTTAATGGCTTCCATAAGAAAACACAGAAAACCCCATCATCAGAAATAGATAAGGCATTAAAAATAAAGGAGGAATATTATGAGTACAAAAAACAACATGCTGACTGATATCAGCGCAGAACTTGATAAGGAGTTCGGAGCACCTGGGACTCCGGAACGTGAAAAGTTCGATGAAGAGGCATACGCTTTTTATACTGGTCAAATACTGTTGGATGCACGACGGGAAGCAAAAGTAACTCAGTCTGAATTAGCAAAGAGAATCAATGCAACTAAATCGTATATCTCACGTATTGAAAGCGGAGCTATAAATCCAAGTGTAGGAACATTCTACCGAATTATTAATGCATTAGGATTGAAGATTGAAATCGTAAAACCAATCATGGGTATATAGTCGAAAAAACCGAAGGATATCTTAATCCTTCGGTTTTTCATATTTTACTTTCCTATCACTTCGATTAACCAACGATTTAAGTTCCGGCTTTCTGCACTAAATTCCATTCCGATCTTTACAATAAGATATTCTTCCTTCGTATATCTTCAAAGGTTTGTATTCCAATAGGAAGTTTACGCATCAAGTTGTCCATATCTGATTCTTTTGATCTTTTGCACATCAAAGATAACAAATATTTCCTGAAGTCTGCTTCAATTGGTGGGCTGATTTGAAAATGCGGTGGGAAATTGAAAAAAGACGGTTGTGTTTTTCCGATTTTCCGCCGTCTTTTTGGAGAAAGAAAAGGTAAAAAGTGAGAGGAGTGAGAGAGGATTTCTAACATTCGTATTTTTTTTAGAGAAATATAGAAAGTAGAAATAAAGAAATAAAATAGAAAAAGTTTCAATTCCTCTCTCACTCCTCTCACTTTTGGGGGTGAAGATGATGAAAAATAATATAAAACGAGGAAATGTGTTGTATAGTTGAACAACATTCCTTATATTTGCGTTATGGAAAAGAAACGTAAGATCCGTACATACGGAGGTTACTTTGAGGCTTTCATGGAGACTTTAACCGAAAAGGAACAAGATAGATTCAATACGGATTACTCTTGTTGAAAACACAAGAAAGACTCTCCGCTAAATTTGTGAAGTTTATTCGGGATGGAGTTTTTGAACTTCGCACAGAATATAATAACAATATATACCGGGTATTTTTCATATTTGATGATGGTAATATTGTTGTGTTGTTCAATGGCTTTCAAAAGAAGTCACAAAAAACACCTGGTCATGAAATTGATAAAGCAGTTAAAATAAAGGAGGAATATTATGCAGATAAACAATCATCAAATAGTAGATTATGATGCTGTCCTTGATGCCAAATTTGGTGCTGAAGGTACTCCCGAGCGTGCAGAGGCAGAAGAAAAGGCCTACGCCTTTTATACAGGACAGATTATCGAGGACGCAAGAAAAAAGGCTAAAATCACTCAGGCTGAATTAGCCCGGCGTATCGGTTCTGACCGTTCTTATATTTCAAGAGTAGAAAGTGGTCAGACAGAGCCTAAAGTATCTACTTTCTATCGTATAATGAATGCGTTAGGCTGTAAAATCGAATTTTCAATGATTTTGTAAAAACAATAAATGCAGAGTATCTGTCAAGATGACTCTGCATTTTGCTATATTCACAAGGCTTTCCCGCTTCTATTCATACAGCCTGTTTGATTTTACCTGCTCGATATCTATAATAAATACGGCATATCGGCGCCCGTTATTTCCTTTTTTAGATTCAAAATGGTGCTTAGTCATCACCTTCCCCAACTGTATTTTTGATCCGATGGAATACTGATAACCGGTACGCTCACGTATTAGTTCCGCAATCTCACTGACAGTCAGATAATAAACCTTCTCGAAACGTTCCGGCTTGCGGATATGCGTAAGAACCATTTCTTCTTCCGGTGAATGAAAGATGAAAGCCTCGTTATTCTCTTCAAGCCGTTCATTGTCCGCTTGCGTGAACCAGTATTGATATCCCGGCTTATTCAGCAGATATTTGATCTGAGCATAGAGCTGCGCATAATTGATGGTAATAAATTGGATGGAATAAGGATGAAAACAAAGGAAACGCCGGTTGCCTGTCGTGTCGTGAAGCACTTCCTGATAATTGCAGGTTCCTGCAAAAGAGGCCGTATGAGGGAAGTTTTGCGAACGGCGTGCATAAGGCAGACGGAAACTGATCACTTTGCGCGTTACCAAATCTTTGAATGCATTCAGTTCCCGGCCGCTCATCCCTTCAAACTCGTCGAGATTGATCAGCATAGCCTGCGTTATTTTGGCTAAATCATCTTTATTGTTCGAATTGATTAGTCCGGTAGAGAGATAAGCACGCAGTTCGGGAGGCAGGAGATTATTGATAAAGGTAGTCTTTCCTATGTTCTGTATCTCGCTGCATAGCAGAAGTACCGTGTGATTGACAATATTCTCCTGAGTAGCCGCTGCGCACATCGCTACCAGATAACGTTCCAGGCATTCCGCCCAAAACTCCTGATGACTCGTCTGGACACTATCCGCCAGGATACGGATATAGTCGGTTCCGTCCCATTCGGGCAGTAATTCAAAGTACTCGCGAATGGGATGATACGACTGGCTGAAATCGGAGTAAATCAGATTTTCGATTGTTTTGACAGTGCAGGGATATCCCAGTTCGTTGATTTCTATCCAGATACTGTTTTCCATCATCTCATCCAAGATGCGGAAAGGCTCCGGTTTCTCGGTGTCGGGATGCCTTCTGCGATATTCCATGATATGCAGCACTTCGTTGTAGCGTGTTTCGTAGTGCTCGCTGATATATTGCTCTATCCGTAATATTCGTTTCTGCGTGCCATTCAGTTTACAGGTATTAAATTCGTCGGTATGAGCGTAGGCGCTATTGATCAAAGAGGCTGTCTCGTCCGCCGGAAAGTCTGTAAACTGGCTTTTGATAAAGGCGGATGCTTCCTCCTGCGGAATGCCGTAGCGATTGAAGGTACATGAGAGATGGTGCAGATAATTGTTCCGGTTGCCCGCTATGTATTTTTCGGACTTGTTGTGATAGTAGGTTAAAGTCAGCACCAGAGAAGCGTTGGCGGAATGGGCGTTGAGCGCTGTGTCTTCATTCGTCGGGGGGCCGTCCGGAGGAGTCTGTTGTTTACTGCCGGAGAGATTTTTACGATTTGAAACCTTGTAGGATGCCTGAGGTTGATCTACAAGAAAAGCGTCAGCGTTCGGATTGAAATAAATCTCCGGATCGTAAGAGAACAGACAAGTGCGTGCTACATCCTGGCCGGAGGTGTCGATTTCTATCTGACAGAGTTCGGTGTAAAAAGAAACGAGTCTGGTGTAAGCTGCATGATGGAAGTCTTCTATTTCCTGAAGGGTTTCGGGCAATGTCTCATCCGGATGGCATGCGCGTACTATGATTTTCACGCCCATCCCTTTGGGACTGATAAAGGCGATGCGGGTGTAATTGCATCTCTTGATAATAGGGAGGATGCGTGCCAATTCTTCTTTGCTGAGGTGGTCGATGTCTATCACGATGTGTCCCAGATATTTGACGAGGTTCACTTTGGTACGCCTTCCTCGGTAGCTGGCGGAGAAGGCGATTGCCGGCAATTCTTTTTTCTTCTCATTGGCAGCCTTTTCTCCTTGCTCTGCAAAGATGCGGCGTATTTCTTCGACTTTTTCCCGGTAGGTAAAACTGCCGATAGTGGACACTATTTCTTCTTCGGTCATCTCTGCTATTGCGTAGTAGAAACCTTGAAATATGGTGAAATGTTTCATTTTTATTTTGATTATTGTTTGTCGATGCAAAGGAACTTCTTTGCGGAAATGTGTAAAGGAACTTTGTATAAAATGGCAATAAGTTACTACGGTTCGCCCAAAAAGTGTATGATAGTTGCCACTTGTTTCGGCGAAAGGAGACGGTTGCGTGCGCGGTAGCCTTCCTGTTCGAGTTCGTGCAGGAGAGGGAGGTTGTAAATAATCCAACGACGAAGTATTTGTAAAGCAACTTTGAGGCAGACATGGGGATTGTAAAGGTGAGCCAGTTCCGCTTTGGTATAGGTGCGGATAAGGAAAGAATCTTCTTTGTAATTCATGATGTTTTCTTCTTGTTTTATGCTATAAAGTTACATAAAATTCCTTGTTTTTCAAAGGTTTGACTTCGTTTTTATTCGTTGGGAATCAAGAAACTTCGTTGGGGAATATGGCTTGTCCGGCTATCCTTATCTTTGTGCTGTTAACAAGAAGGGGATGCATCCTACGTATTATAAACTTTAAAATTATTTTATTATGGCAATGACAGTATCTTATTCAGTGGTGCCGCGCAAGAATCCTGCAAAAAAGAGCGAACCGGCAAAGTATTATGCACAGGCGCAGGCGTCGGGTGAGCTGGACTTTGAAGAGTTGTGCGAAGCGATCACCAGTCGTTCTACTTGTACGGAAACGGATGTACGTGCGGCTATTTCGGGTATTCTTTACGAAGTGAAACGTGCGTTGAAGGCAGGAAGAATTGCGAGACTGGGCGATTTGGGCAGTTTGCAGATAGGACTCAACAGTGAAGGTGCGGCATCGGTCAAGGAGTTTTCCGGTTCGATGATTAAGGGGGCGCATCTTATTTTCCGCCCCGGTAAGACGCTGGCGGAGTTGATGAAGATTCTGAGTTATCAGCAAGTGCAGACTCGTGCGGTGGCGCAGGCAGGTGCAGGCGATGGCGGGGGAGAAGACCCTGACAAGAATCCGGATTCCGGTGGTGATGGCTCCGGTGATGAAGAGGCTCCGGACCCTACGGTATAATTGGCAGACGGGTCAAGGTAATAACGAATTAGAATAACTTCCATTAATATTTTGATAAGATGAAAGAAATAGTAAGTCGGATTTTAGATGTGATCATGTATCTGATTCCTTTCTTCGGAAAGAGAAAGCGGGACAGGGTGGTGAGAGAAGTGCGCTATCATACTACTTGTAAGGAGGTGTGCAAAGTGAAAACGACGGAAAGGGAAAAGGAACATGAGAAAGATTAGTCTGATTGTGATCCATTGTTCCGCCACCCGTGTCGATTGCGACTTTACGGCAAAGGATGTGGATACGGCTCACCGTTATCGTGGCTTTTCGTGCTGGGGGTATCATTATTATATACGCAAGTCGGGCGAGATTGAGCCGATGCGGGATGAAGATACGGTCGGAGCTCATGCACGTGGCTATAATGCGATCAGCTTAGGTGTATGTTATGAGGGCGGTCTGGATGAGAATGGAAAAGCTGCGGATACGCGTACACCCCGTCAGAAGGAGGCGCTACATCGCTTGGTACACGAATTGTTGCAGCGTTATCCGGAAGCTAAAGTAGTAGGGCATCGGGATTTAAGTCCCGACACCAACTATAATGGGATCGTAGATCCTTGGGAACGGATTAAAGAATGCCCTTGCTTTGAGGTCATTGGAGAATTCTCCATTAATTAACTACCACCGTAGTGAAATACTCTTTGAATACCTCCGCAGCTTTTTCAAGCTGTTCGGGGGTATTTTCTTTTACCCCTTTCATCTTGTATTCCTGTCCCATCGCTTCGTACTTATGTACGCCCAGTGTATGGTAAGGCAGTATTTCCACCCGTTGGATCATCTTGTATTTTCCGAGTGCTTCTCCCAGTGCGCGTATGTCTTCTTCAAAATCGCTGTATCCGGGCACTAGCACGTAGCGTAGCCAGAAAGGTTTCTCCTGTTCTTCCAGCCAGGCGGCCGTGCGGATGGTTTGCTCGTTGCTTCTTCCGGTGAGCGTCTGATGGCGGTTGGGGTTGAATTCCTTTATATCCAATAACACAAGATCGGTCAGTCTGAATAATTCTTCTACGTCTTCGTTCCAAAGTCCTCCGTTGCTGTCCAGACAGACATGGATGCCTTTTTCTTTCAGTTCGCGGACCAGCGGGACGAGTGTTTTCGCCTGAAACGTCGGTTCGCCTCCGGAGAAAGTGATTCCTCCTCGTTTCCCGAAGAAGGGGCGCTGGCTCATTGCCATGCGGACGATTTCTTCCGGTGGGGTAGGCGTGCCTCCCTTTCCTGCTATCGTATCCGGATTGGCGCAATAGAGGCAGCGGAAGTTGCATCCTTGAAGAAAAACGACGAGCCGTAAGCCCGGCCCGTCGAATGTTCCCATACTTTCGTATGAATGTACGTTTATCATCATATAGAGTAATAGATTACATACGTTCGTGGAAGCTACGGCTGATAACTTCCAGTTGGTGTTCGCGGCTCAGCTTCACGAAGTTTACGGCATAGCCGGAAACGCGGATAGTCAGCTGCGGATAGTTTTCCGGATGCTCCATGGCATCGTACAGCATATCACGGTTCAGTACGTTTACGTTCAGGTGGTGAGCACCTTTGGTGAAGTAACCGTCCATCATCGTTACGAGGTTCTCGATACGGTCTTCGTCCGTAGCACCCAGTGATTTCGGAACGATAGAGAAGGTGTTGCTGATACCGTCCTGTGAGTCACGGTAACGAAGTTTCGCTACAGAGCTCAGAGAAGCGATCGCACCATTCTTGTCGCGTCCGTGCATCGGGTTGGCACCCGGAGCGAAGGCAACACCTTTGGCACGTCCGTCGGGAGTAGCACCGGTCTTTTTGCCGTACATCACATTGGAAGTGATAGTCAGCAAGGAGAGGGTAGGACGGGCATTCTTGTAAACTGGCAATTTCTTCAATTCTTCGCTGAAGAAGTATACCAGGTCTACGCCAAGGTGGTCTACCTTGTCGTTGTCGTTACCGAAGCAAGGGAATTCTCCTTCGATGTCGAAACCTTCTGTCAGGCCGATATCGTTGCGGCGGGCAGTTACTTTCGCATATTTGATGGCAGACAGTGAATCGAGGGCGATGGAAAGTCCGGCTACACCGTAAGCCAGGTTGATGCGCGGGTTCGTATCTACAAGAGCCATCTGGGCCTTCTCGTAGTAATACTTGTCGTGCATATAGTGGATGATGTTCATCGCTTCGTTATATACGCGGGCGATTTCGGTCAGCACTTTTTTGTAGTTGTCCATTACTTCTTCGAACTTCAGCGTGTCACTGGTCAGTACGGGGATGTTCTTCACCATGACTGTACCGGTATTCTCGCAACGTCCGCCGTTGATGGCAAGCAACAGGGCTTTGGCCAGGTTGCAACGGGCGCCGAAGAACTGAATCTGCTTACCTATTTCCTGGTATGATACGCAGCAGGCGATTCCGTAGTCGTCGGACTGACGTACTTCGCGCATCAGGTCGTCATTTTCGTACTGGATAGAAGAAGTGTCGATAGAAACCTTTGCACAGAATTCTTTGAATCCTTCCGGAAGTTCCGGGCTCCAGAGTACGGTCAGGTTCGGTTCCGGTGAAGGGCCGAGGTTGTACAATGTCTGCAGGAAACGGAAGGAGGTCTTTGTCACTTTGGTACGTCCGTCGTTGAGACGTCCGCCCAGAGATTCGGTTACCCAGGTCGGGTCGCCTGCAAAGATGTCGTTGTATGATTGCATACGCAGGTGGCGGACCATACGCAGCTTGATGACAAACTGGTCGATCAGCTCTTGCGCGAACGATTCGGTGATGGTTCCTTTGCTCAGTTCATATTCCAGATAGATATCGAGGAAAGAAGAAACGTTACCCAGTGACATGGCGGCACCGTCTTGTTCTTTGACGGCGGCAAGGTAAGCCATATATACCCACTGTACGGCTTCTTGTGCCGTGTAAGCAGGACGGCTCAGGTCGAGACCGTAGTATTCGCCCATCACTTTCATGTCTTTCAGTGCCTTGATCTGTTCTGCCACTTCTTCGCGCAGGCGGATGCGGGCCTCTGTCATCGGACCGGTGAGGTTGTGCAAATCTTCCTTCTTTGCTTCGATCAGACGGTCGATGCCGTAAAGAGCCATACGGCGGTAGTCACCGATGATGCGTCCGCGTGCATAATTGTCGGGAAGTCCGGTAAGGAATCCCAGCGAACGGAAGGAACGGATTTCTTCGGTATATACGTCGAATACTCCGTCGTTGTGCGTCTTGCGGTAGTGAGTGAAAATATCTTTTACGCGGTCGTCCACTTCCACGCCGTTTTCGTGACAGGCTTTGC
>ERZ1673753.89-NODE-89-length-124605-cov-8.637832_pt1 | contig 124605 bp, 104 predicted proteins | sample MGYA00580201_ERZ1673753 | MGnify/ENA primary metagenome ERZ1673753 (study PRJEB41218, sample SAMN15661747) | gut metagenome | host: Homo sapiens | place: Canada: London | collected 2015-08-20/2019-03-30 | study: EMG produced TPA metagenomics assembly of... | reverse complement strand
GTAGTGAGGAGTTCCGCCGGTCAGTGATAGAAAAAGCCAGACGACCGACAGAAGCAACCGGGTCACCAATTCCGATCACCGAAGACGAATAAGTAACGAACTACCTTTATAAGTGTAAATATGTATATAACTGCCAAAATGCAAACGAAACTCTTTTTATTACAACATCAATAACTATTATCTACTGATACACAAACGTTTCCATTTGTATAAAATTATACATTTTGAACTTTCTATGTAAAAAACAGAAAAAACATTTGGAATTTAAAAAAATTCGTCGCTATCTTTGTTGCATAAAAATGATAAAAACATGAAGCGTTTATCCCTACATCTCCTGAATATTATTATTCTCGTGGTCCTTAGCCACGGAACGGAGAGGGGTATATAAACGAAAATCGAACCGAAATATAAATTGATCATATGCCTTTCTCCCAAACGAGAAAGGCTTTTTTTTTTAACAGACAGAAAAATGAACAAAACAATGTATCGCCATATTATCGTCATTAACATTCTACTCGTGGTCCTGCAAAGATAACGAGAGAAGGGTGACGCGTATATACACACTATTTGTAGAAGCCTTTCTCTCGCCGGGAGAAAGGCTTCTTCGCATTTAAGAACTTACTGCACAAAATAAAAGAAAATGAGAAATAACCTTAGAAGCGCTGTTACAATGACAGGCCGTCGGATGGCCGGAGCCAGAAGTTTGTGGAGAGCCAATGGTATGAAAGACGAACAATTCGGGATGCCCGTCATCGGCATCGTCAACTCGTTCACCCAGTTTGTACCGGGTCATACCCACCTGCACGAAATCGGACAATACGTAAAGACCTTAATAGAAGAACGCGGATGCTTCGCAGCCGAATTCAATACCATAGCCATCGACGACGGAATCGCCATGGGCCACGACGGGATGTTATACTCGCTTCCTTCGCGGGAAATCATCGCCGACAGTGTGGAATACATGGCCAACGCCCATCAGGTAGACGCTTTGTTTTGTATCAGTAATTGTGACAAAATCACTCCGGGCATGCTGATGGCTGCTATGCGTCTGAATATTCCGACGATTTTTGTATCCGGAGGCCCGATGGAAGCCGGTAATTTCGACGGCAAGGGAATAGATCTGATCGACGCCATGGTCATGAGTGCAGACAGCCGTTGCAGCGATGCAGATATCGAGAAAATCGAGCGTTGGGCCTGCCCCGGATGCGGTTCGTGTTCGGGCATGTTTACAGCCAACTCCATGAACTGTCTCAACGAAGCGTTGGGATTGGCGCTTCCCGGCAACGGTACCATTGTAGCCACCCACACTAACCGGCGGCGTTTGTTTGAAAAAGCTGCTTCATTAATCGTACAAATGGCCGGACGGTATTATTTCGAAGGGGACGATTCGGTATTACCCCGTAACATAGCGACCAAAGCCGCTTTCGAGAATGCCATGTCACTGGACATCGCCATGGGAGGATCGACCAATACCGTACTCCACCTGCTGGCCATCGCCCACGAAGCCGGAGTAGACTTCACCATGCAGGATATCGACCGCCTGTCGAGAAAAGTACCGGTACTATGCAAGGTCGCTCCCAACTCTCACTTTCACATCCAGGATGTAAACCGGGCAGGAGGTATCCTGTCTATCCTCGGGGAATTGGCGGAAGCCGGTTTGATCGATACCACGGTCAACCGTGTCGGATACAAAAATCTGGCAGAATGCCTCTCGAAATACAACCTGAAAAGCCCGAAGCTCACTCAAAAGGCGCAAAAATTCTATCTCAGTGCACCCGGCGGCAAATTCAGCCGGGAACTGGGTTCTCAAAGTAAAACCTATGCCCGCTTCGATACCGACCGTCGGATGGGATGTATCCGGGATGTAAACCATGCTTATTTCAAAGACGGGGGACTGGCTGTCCTGACCGGGAACATCGCCCGCAACGGATGTATCGTAAAAACAGCCGGAGTAGATGAATCACTGTTCGTATTCCGGGGACGTGCCAAAGTATTCGAATCGCAGGAACAAGCCATGAACGGTATTCTGAACGATGAAGTAAAAGCCGGAGATGTCGTCGTCATCCGTTATGAAGGGCCTAAAGGCGGACCGGGCATGCAAGAAATGCTTTACCCCACTTCTTATCTGAAATCCAAACATCTGGACAAAGCCTGTGCCCTGATCACCGACGGACGATTTTCAGGAGGGACTTCGGGTTTATCCATCGGTCACATCTCACCTGAAGCAGCTGCCGGAGGAGCTTTAGCCATCGTCCGGGACGGCGATCTGATCGAAATAGACATTCCGGCACGGACCATCAACCTGTTACTGAGTGATCCCGATATTGCCGCCCGGTTAGCCGCTCAAAAAAACTTCGAACCGGCCGGACGCAAACGTACGGTACCCAAATCCCTGCAGGCTTACGCCCGGTTCGTCAGTTCAGCCGACCAGGGTGCCGTCCGCATTCTATAACCCATAAGTTTTTACTTTTTATCTCTTTTTTCGTATGAACACTACTACACAATCTATCTATATGGAAAAGCAAGTAACAAAGACAACTTGTTTTTCGGGCTCGAAAGCGGTAATCGAAACCCTTCTACGTGAAGGAGTGGATACCGTCTTCGGGTATCCCGGAGGAACAATCATGCCGGTATACGATGCGTTATACGACTATCGGAACCGTCTCAACCACATCCTCGTACGTCATGAACAGGGGGCATTACATGCCGCCCAGGGCTATGCCCGGGTAAGCGGACGTCCCGGTGTCTGTATCGTCACTTCGGGTCCCGGAGCTACCAATACGGTAACAGGCCTTGCCGACGCGATGATGGATTCGACTCCTGTCGTTCTGATCAGCGGACAGGTAGGTTCCGGTTTCCTGGGCACCGATGCTTTTCAGGAAACCAACTTCGTAGGGATCACCCAGGCTGTAACCAAATGGAACTGCCAGGTACGGCATGCCGCCGATATCCCTGCAGCCATCGCCAAGGCATTCTATATCGCCCGCACGGGACGTCCCGGACCCGTCGTGGTAGATATTACCAAAGATGCCCAGCAAGAAATGGCCGAATATCATTATGAAAAGGTCAGCTTCATCCGGAGTTATTGCCCGTCTCCGGCCATCGATAAAGAAAAAATTGCAGAAGCGGCCAAATTGATCAATCTGTCCCGTAAACCGTTGGCTTTAATCGGCCAGGGCGTCATCCTCGGCGGGGCAGAAAAAGAACTACGTGTTTTCCTGGAAAAAAGCGGTATCCCTGCAGCTTCCACTTTATTGGGACTGTCGGCCATTCCTTCCGATCATCCCCAATTCGTCGGTATGTTGGGTATGCATGGGAATTATGCCCCCAATATAAAAAACAAAGAATGCGATTTACTGATCGCGATAGGCATGCGTTTCGACGACCGGGTGACCGGAAATCCCGAACAATTCGGCATCAACGCCAAGATCATCCACCTGGAAATCGATCCTGCCGAAGTGAATAAAATCATATATGCCGACGTACCTGTCCTGGGAAATGTCAAAGAGACTTTACCCGCCCTGACAGAATTAGTGGTCCCCAACCGGCATACCGACTGGATAGCGGAATTCAAAGCCTGTTACAACATCGAATATCAGGAAATCATAGAACCGGCGCTCTACCCCACGAGCAAGCAAATCCGTATGGGAGAAGTAGTCGACCTGGTATCGAAAGCCTATCACCACGACGCGATTCTGGTCACCGATGTCGGGCAACAGCAGATGGTAGCTTCCCGTTATTTCCGCTTCAAACATACGCGGAGTATCGTCACTTCGGGTGGATTAGGCACCATGGGATTCGGCCTTCCGGCAGCTATCGGAGCAAAAATCGGAGCCCCCCAAAGAGAGGTTTGCCTGTTTGTCGGTGACGGTGGTTTTCAAATGAACCTGCAAGAACTCGGTACCATCTTTCAATCCCGGGTACCGGTGAAGATTATCCTGCTGAACAATAGCTTTCTGGGTATGGTGCGCCAATGGCAGGAGCTCTTTTTCGACAAGCGGTACTCATTTACCGAAATGACTAACCCTGACTTCGGGGCAATCGCCCAAGGAAACGGTATCGCCTACCGGTGCGTGGAAAAACGGGACGAACTGGAAACAGCCATCCATGCCATGAAGGAACATCCCGGAGCCTTTCTGCTGGAGGTTCGGGTTGAACCGGAAGAGAATGTATTTCCGATGGTTCCTGCCGGTGCAGCTGTGGGGGATGTGAGATTGGAATAAAGAAAAAAGTTGAAAGCTAAAGGCTATAGGCTGGAGGCCAGGAGGTAGAGGAGGGGGAGGAGGGGGAGAAAGGGAGAAAGGGAGAGAAAAAGAGATTATCGATAATAATAAAATAGAAAAATGATGCGATGAATAAAGAATATATCATAACGGTCTTTTCAGAAAACAAAGTAGGATTGCTAAGCCAGATCACGACGGTATTCACTTGCCGGGATATCAATATCGAAAGCCTGACGACTTCGGAATCGTCTATCCCGGGCATTCACAAATTTACCATAGTCGTCATCACCGATCCCGAAAAGATAGAGAAACTGGTCAAGCAGATCGAAAAGAAAATCGATGTACTGAAAGCCTTTGTTTTCACCCCGGATGAAGTGGTACAACAGGAAATCGCACTTTACAAAGTCACCCGGAGCAACAGTGTCGAAAAATTGGTACGCGACCACCATGTACGGATACTGGAAATCTGTGACGATTATATCGTACTGGAAAAGACCGGACACAAAGAGGATACCCAGTCTCTGTTCGAATTACTACAACCCCATGGGGTACAGCAATTCGTCCGGTCGGGCCAAATTGCGATCATCAAATCAAAACGCGAACTATTGAATGAATATTTACAGAAACGGGAAAATACGACGAAAGCGTAAACAACCCGGATCAAGGACAAAATAACACTAACAATTAAATCATTATTATTATGGCACAAATTAATTTCGGAGGAGTAAAAGAAAACGTAGTAACCAGAGAAGAATTTCCATTGGCAAAAGCGCTCGAGGTATTGAAAAACGAAACCATTGCTGTTATAGGATACGGTGTACAAGGTCCCGGTCAGGCCCTGAACCTGAAAGACAACGGTTTCAACGTAATCGTAGGTCAGCGCCGGGGAAGTAAAACCTGGGATAAAGCCGTAGCCGACGGCTGGATACCCGGCGAAACCCTGTTCGACATCGAAGAAGCCGCCCGTAGAGGAACGATCATACAATATTTACTATCGGATGCAGGTCAGATCGCCGTATGGCCGACTATTCAAAAACACCTGACTCCCGGCAAAGCCCTCTATTTCTCACATGGTTTCGGCATCACCTATAAAGATCGCACAGGCATCATCCCGCCGGCCGATGTCGATGTCATCCTGATCGCTCCGAAAGGCTCGGGTACTTCATTGCGGAGAATGTTCTTACAGGGACGGGGATTAAATTCCAGTTATGCCATCTTCCAGGATGCCACCGGCAAAGCTTGGGACCGGGTTATCGCTTTAGGAATCGGAGTAGGCTCGGGTTATCTGTTCGAGACCACCTTTCAGCGGGAAGTATATTCCGACCTGACAGGAGAACGGGGTACTCTGATGGGAGCGATCCAGGGCATTTTTGCAGCCCAGTACGACACTTTACGCGAACACGGCCACACCCCTTCGGAAGCCTTCAACGAAACCGTCGAGGAACTGACCCAAAGTCTGATGCCTTTAATTGCAGAAAACGGTATGGACTGGATGTATGCCAACTGCTCGACGACAGCACAACGGGGAGCACTCGATTGGTGGAAGAAATTCCGGGATGCCGCCAAACCGGTATTCGACGAATTGTACGGCCAGGTATCTTGTGGCAACGAAGCCCAACGTTCGATCGATTCCAACAGCCGGCCCGACTATCGTGAAAAACTGGAAAAAGAACTTCAGACCATGCGCGAATCCGAGATGTGGCAAGCCGGTGCCGTCGTTCGGAAACTGAGACCGGAAAACAATTAAAGCGAAAAGGCTAGAAGCAAAAAGCTAGAAGCGAAAAGTAAAAAGTGAAAGGAGATCGGCGAAAAAGCAAAAGATGAAAAGCGCCCCAATAACCTTCACTAATCCCTTTCCCTTTTTTACCTACTCCCGCTTCCACCTTATAACTTATAGCTTTTAGCCTAATAGCCTTTTCGCCTCTAACCTTTTACCTCATCACCTCATGCGTGAAAAAGTATATATATTCGATACCACCCTTCGGGATGCAGAGCAAGTTCCGGGGTGTCAGCTGAATACAATCGAAAAGATAGAAGTTGCCAGGCAGCTCGAGAAACTGGGTGTAGACATCATCGAAGCCGGTTTCCCCATCTCGAGTCCCGGGGATTTCAATTCCGTTGTAGAGATTTCTAAAGCAGTAACCGTTCCAACCATCTGTGCTCTGACCCGGGCTGTAAAAAAAGACATCGAAGTGGCTGCCGAAGCATTGAAATTTGCCAAACGGAGACGTATCCATACCGGAATCGGTACCTCCTGGTATCATATCCACGAAAAATTGAATTCCACTCCCGACGAAATCGTCGGGAGAGCGGTAGAGGCCGTAAAATATGCCCGTCGATTTGTCGATGATGTCGAATTTTACGCCGAAGATGCAGGCCGTACAGAAGAAGAATACCTGGCCCGGGTAGTAGAAGCAGTGATCAAAGCCGGCGCCACCGTCGTCAATATCCCCGACACCACGGGGTATTGTCTGCCGAACGAGTACGGAGCAAAGATCGCCTATCTGATGAATCATGTCCCCAACATCGACAAAGCCATTATTTCCACTCATTGCCACAACGATCTGGGCATGGCCACTGCCAACACTTTAGCCGCCGTACAAAACGGAGCACGGCAGGTCGAAGTGACGATCAACGGCCTCGGCGAACGGGCCGGTAACACCGCCCTCGAAGAAATCGTGATGGCGATTGCCTGTCACAAAAATCTGGATTTCAATATCGGTATCAACACCAGGCAAATCATCGCTACCAGCCAGCTGGTATCCAGTTTGATGCGGGTGCCGGTACAACCCAACAAAGCCATCGTCGGCCGTAATGCTTTCGCCCATTCGTCGGGCATCCACCAGGACGGTGTACTGAAAAGCCGGGAGACCTATGAAATCATCGCCCCGGAAGACGTAGGGGTCGATCAGTCCAGTATCGTCCTCACCGCCCGTAGTGGCCGTGCAGCACTGAAACATCATTTGAAAGCCATCGGTTATACTCCCGACAATGACGAACTCGACGCCATCTACCAGCGCTTTCTGGAATTAGCCGATAAGAAAAAAGACATTACCACCCGCGACCTGGAAGTACTTGCCGGTAGTGAAGCTTCGCGCAAACACCGCGACATGAAACTGGTGGGGTTGCAGGTTGTATGCGGCTCGACTTCCATACCGACAGCAACTGTGCAAATCAGCTTCGGAGGAGATATTTTCACCGAAACAGCCAGCGGTAACGGCCCGGTCGATGCAGCCATCAATGCTGTAAAAAGCATCACCAAACGACGGGTACATCTGGAAGAATACCTGGTACAGGCCATCACCCGGGGAAGCGACGACCTGGGTAAAGTACACGTACAAGTCTCCCACAAAGGCAAAATGTACCACGGTTTCGGCGCCAACACAGACATTGTCACCGCATCGGTCGAGTCGTTCCTGGATGCGATAGCTAAAATAAGTTAGTACCCCAAAGTCAAAATACACCTTATGAAAACTTTATTCGATAAAATCTGGGATGCCCATACGGTCGAGACCATCGCCGGAGGTTCATGTGTGCTCTATATCGACCGGCAATACATTCACGAAGTAACGAGTCCACAAGCTTTCGAAGGGCTTCATTCGCGCGGCGCGAAAGTATTCCGTCCGGCTCAGGTCACAGCCAGCCCCGATCACAATATACCCACACAAAATCAACATCTGCCGGTACAGGATCTGCAATCCGCCCGGCAACTGTCGATGCTCGAAAATAACTGTACCGAACACGGTATCACGATTTTCAAAGTCGGTACCCCCAAAAACGGAATTATCCATGTGGTGGGTCCCGAAACAGGTCTGACCCAACCGGGAATGACCATCGTCTGTGGAGACAGCCATACTTCCACCCACGGAGCTATGGGCTGCGTGGCGTTCGGCATCGGAACCAGCGAGGTAGAAATGGTATTAGCCTCCCAATGTGTATTGCAATCCAAACCCAAGACCATGCGGATCAATGTCGAAGGACAATTGAATCCCGGAGTTTGTTCGAAAGATATCATTTTATATCTCATTTCGAAACTAGGTACCGGCGGCGGTACCGGACATTTCATCGAATTTGCCGGATCGGCTATCCGCTCGCTATCGATGGAAGCCCGGATGACGATCTGTAATATGAGCATCGAAATGGGAGCCCGTGGCGGGATGATCGCTCCGGACGAAACGACCTTTGCCTACCTGAAAGGCAGGGAATATGCGCCCCAAGGAACCGAATGGGACAAATCTGTCGCACAATGGAAGCAGCTATACAGTGATCCCGACGCCATCTTCGACAAAGAAGTCACATTCGATGCTGCCGACATCTACCCTATGATCACCTACGGCACCAACCCCGGCATGGGAATCGCCCTCACCCACTCTATCCCTGAAGTCTCCGAAATCGAAGAGACTTCCCGGCCTTCCTTCTTAAAAGCTCTGGAATACATGGACTTCAAACCGGGCGAAAAGCTACTGGGCAAACCGGTCGACTATGTTTTTGTCGGCAGTTGTACCAATGGACGGATCGAAGATCTGCGGGTATTCGCCGACTATGTGAAAGGCAAGCAAAAAGCAGCAGGCGTAACAGCCTGGATCGTTCCGGGCAGCAAACAGGTAGAAAAACAAGCCATCGACGAAGGGATCAGGGATACACTCGAGGCTGCAGGCTTCGAATTACGGCAACCGGGATGCTCCGCCTGCCTGGCAATGAACGACGACAAAATTCCGGCAGGGAAATATTGTGTCTCCACCTCCAATCGTAATTTTGAAGGCCGGCAAGGACCGGGAGCCCGCACTCTACTGGCAGGCCCACTCGTCGCTGCTGCCTGTGCTATCCACGGCATAATCACCGTCCCCGACTCACTCCAACTCAGTAACTCAGCAACTCAGTAACTCAGTAACTCTTTTCAACTCATGATAAACCAATTCACAACCCTAACATCCACAGCGATACCACTGAAAATCGAAAATGTAGACACCGACCAGATCATTCCGGCCCGTTTTTTGAAAGCGACCACCCGGGAAGGATTCGGCAAACAATTGTTTTTCGACTGGCGGTATGATGCTCAGGGAAACCCGAAAACAGATTTCGTCCTGAACTCCCCCGACTATACCGGAGAAATTTTAATTGCAGGGAAAAATTTCGGCTGTGGTTCCAGCCGTGAACATGCGGCCTGGGCCATTTATGGAGCAGGTTTCAAAGTAGTCATTTCCAGTTTTTTCGCCGATATTTTCCGCAACAATGCCCTGAACAACGGATTACTTCCTGTACAGGTGAGCGAATCGTTTCTGGCAAAGCTATTCCAGGTCGTCCGGTCAGCTCCTTCGACCACCGTCAGTATCGATCTGGAACGGCAGACCGTCACCTTGACAGCCACAGGAGAGCAAGAACTTTTCGAAATTTCTCCCTACAAAAAAGAGTGTTTGTTGAAGGGATACGATGATGTCGACTATCTGATGAGCATACACCATAAGATCGAAGCATTTGAAAAGACCCGTTAAAACGATCGGCGAGCCTTCGGTTCTGACAAAGCCAGTGCAAGAGTCGCCTTATGAACCTTACAAACTCATTTCATCATGGATTTAAAAATAGCAGTATTACCCGGTGACGGCATCGGACCGGAAATCATAGAACAGGCCATCAAAGCCATCGATGCCACTTGCAAAAAATACGGTCATACCGTCGGCTATACCTACGGATCAGTAGGGGCAACAGCCATCGACAAGACCGGGAATCCTTATCCGGAAGAAACTCACCGGATTTGTATGCAATCGGATGCCGTATTGTTCGGAGCGATCGGGGATCCCCGTTTCGACAACAATCCCCAAGCCAAAGTCCGTCCGGAACAAGGATTGCTGGAAATGCGCAAAAAATTAGGATTATATGCCAACCTCCGTCCGGTCAGTACTTTCAAATCCCTTGTTCACCGCTCTCCTCTGCGACAAGAACTCGTAGAAGGGGCCGATTTCATCTGTATCCGGGAACTCACCGGCGGCATTTATTTCGGGCGGCCCCAGGGACGTTCAGAAGACGGGCAAACCGCTTTCGACAGTTGTGTATACACCAAAGCCGAAATCAAACGGATTTGCCGATTAGGTTTCGAATACGCCATGAAGCGCCGCAACAAACTGACAGTTGTCGATAAAGCCAATGTCCTGGCAACCTCCCGGCTATGGCGCGAAACCGTACAAGAGATGGCTCCGGCTTATCCTCAGGTAAATGTCGAATACATGTTTGTCGACAATGCGGCGATGAAACTCATCCAGCAACCCAAACATTTCGACGTCATCGTTACAGAAAACATGTTCGGCGATATCCTCACCGACGAAGCCAGTGTCATCACAGGCTCATTAGGCTTGCTGCCTTCCGCTTCTATCGGTATCCACACCTCGCTGTTCGAACCGATCCACGGTTCCTATCCTCAGGCCGCCGGCAAAAATGTGGCCAATCCTCTGGCAACCATTTTATCCGCCGCTATGATGTTCGAATATGCCTTCAACCTGAAAGCAGCCGGAGCAAGCATCCGCCAGGCAGTCGATCGTTCGATCGAAGCCGGTATCGTTACCGAAGATATCGCTGAAGACGGACAGGCCTATCCGACCAGCGAAGTAGGCGATTTTATAGCAAAGAACATCGGGTAAATGAAAAAACAGACCAATTAAACCGAACAATATGAGTGATCCTTATTTTCCTTCTTTGAAGGATATCATGACGGCGGAGCATACGCTCAACGACATCCTGGTCCCGACACCCCTCATGAAAAACAGAAATCTATCCGATAAATACGAAGCCAATATCTTTCTGAAACGGGAAGATCTTCAAATGGTGAGATCGTATAAAATCCGGGGAGCTTATAATAAAATCAAATCCCTGACTCCTGAAGAGATGGAGAAAGGAGTGGTTTGTGCCAGTGCCGGCAATCATGCCCAAGGCGTAGCCTTCTCCTGCAGCAAACTCGGTATCCAGGGAAAAATCTATATGCCCGTTACTACTCCCAGGCAAAAGATCAACCAGGTAAAAATGTTCGGGGGTAAATCCATTGAAGTCGTCCTGACGGGAGATACTTTCGATCAGGCCAATACAGCAGCAATCGAAGCCTGTAAAAAAAACGATATGGTATTTATCCCTCCCTTCAACGATCCCCGGATCATCGAGGGGCAGGCAACCGTCGGTTTAGAAATCATTCAGGAAGCCCGGATGAAGCTCGATTATATCTTTGTACCGATCGGTGGTGGCGGACTGGCTTCCGGTATCGGTAGTTTCTATAAGCAAATGAGCCCGAAGACCAAGATCATCGGAGTCGAACCGGCCGGTGCCGCCGGAATGAAAAAATCGTTCGAATGCGGAGAGGTAACCGAACTGAACGAAGTAGATAAATTTGTCGACGGGGCAGCCGTACAACGGGTAGGAGAGCTCACTTACGCTATCTGCAAGAAAGTATTGGACGATATCGTCGTCGTGCCCGAAGGCAAAATTTGTACGACGATCCTGGATCTTTACAACTTCGACGCTATTGTAGTAGAGCCGGCAGGAGCTCTGAGTATGAGTGCTCTCGACTTTTACAAAAATGAAATTAAAGGAAAAAACGTCGTTTGTGTGGTCAGCGGCAGCAACAACGACATCACCCGCATGGAAGACATCAAGGAGCGCTCTTTATTATATGAAGGCCTGAAACATTACTTCGTCGTCCGTTTTCCGCAAAGAGCCGGCGCACTCCAGAGTTTTGTCAGCAACGTCCTGGGCCCCCACGACGACATCACCTATTTCGAATACAAGAAGAAGACAAACCGCGAAAAAGGTCCTGCCCTCATCGGCATCGAGATCCAGCATCCCGAAGATTTCCAGGGCCTGCTGGACCGCATGAAATCCGAAGGTATCCTCTACGAATATCTCAACGACAATCCGAACCTATTCGAATTCCTGATCGGATAATCTGTCGCCGGGTAAGGGGTCCCAAAAGTCTTTTTGAAACCGATCTGATCGGCGAATTTTTTCCCAATCCTATTTCAATACATGAAAAACCGGTTTCATTTCCTTGCTTCAAAAAGAAGTAAAAGAACTGAAGGAATACATCGAAGAATAACACAGCATCCGGGAAGGAGACGGCAGGAAGTGGAAAATCAAAAAAAAAGAAAATCGAGACAACAATAGAATGTAAATAAATGTACAAATTTTTTAATAAGTCGATACATTTCTTTGGGAATTAAGAAATATTTTCTTATTATTGAAGTCTAAAAACAAACTTATGAAACTGATTTCTACCCTCATTTTTCTATTGTGTGTAACTTTTGCATTTGCAGAATGCTACGACAATCATTTCGACGAGTGCCGGATCGAACGGCAAAACGGGAAATACGGCATCGTGATCGACAAACAGCTGGCCATACCGTACGAGTACGACGAAATCGTACCTCAACACAACTGTTTTTTCAAAGTCAGGAAAGGCCGGAAATATGGTATCATCAGCTATTTTTATGAAAAGCACAAACGGGATGGCCGGTTACCGAAAGAGATTGGCCGGCCGATTGCCTTAAAAAAAGGGTATGCCTGGCTTTACCTCTCCCTTGCTTGTGAATACGATAAGATCGAGGAATATGAAAACCAGTTTCTTCAAATCAGCCGCGACGACCGGAAAGGAATTGTCAATTATTACGGGACTGTGATCCTGCCCTGCCGTTTCGAAAAAATAGAATTATCGAATAATTATTTTTGGGTATCGTCGGAGGGGTTGTACGGTATTTACAACCGGTACGGTTCGACAATTATCCCCTGCCGCTATGAACAGATCGAACTCACCGACCGTTGTTTTTATGTCTGCCGGGACCGGCTCAAAGGGGTTTACAACCGCTATGGAAGTGTTATTATCCCTTGCCAATTCAGCCAGATCGAATGCAAAGACAATGCTTATTATGTGACAAAAGGCAAATATCAGGGCATATACAACCTGTACGGTTCGGTAATCATTCCTACCCAATACACTTCGATATACAAAGAAGGGGGGAAATACCTGGTTGAAAACGACAGTCTGAAAGGGATAGTCAATGCCTATGGAAGTACCGTTATCCCCTGCAAATACAACACGATAGAATACGAAGACGGAGTTTATTATGTGTCGGCAGGCGGGAAATACGGAATTTACAACACTTACGGCTCGACGATACTTCCCTGCCGATACAGTTCTATCCGGAAAGAAGGGAGAGAATATCTGGTGGAGAATAACGGTCTTCAGGGTATCGTCAACACCTATGGAAGTACGATTATTCCTTGCCGCTACAACAAAATACAACAGGAAGGGAATATTTATTACGTCACGGCAAACGGTAAAAAGGGCATATTCAACCGGTACGGCTCGACCATTATTCCCTGCCAGTATGACGAGATCATTTCTTTAGGCCATCGTTATATCGTCAAACGGGACAAGAAGTTCGGGGTATACAACCAATATGGCTCTACCATACTGCCTTGTCAGTTTCAGAAAATCGAATGCCTGAATAACGGGCATTATGTCACCACCCGTGACAAAAGCCAACAGGTGTATAATGCCTATGGGGCGCTATTGGAAAACCGTACGAATATGAAGGTAGTCTTCTCGACCGAAGACTGATTTTTTACCGGTTAGATTTGATTTTTGCGTGTTAAGTCGGTATCGTATTGACTTATTTATTATTTTTGTTTTCGTTTTAAACTAAATGGATATAGAAAATGAAAAATCGACTGGTCCTATATAATACTTTATCGCGCAAGAAAGAACAGTTCGAACCGATCAATCCTCCTTTTGTCGGGTTGTACGTTTGCGGGCCCACCGTCTACGGGGATGCCCATTTGGGACATGCCCGTCCGGCCATTACTTTCGACCTGTTGTTCCGGTATCTGAAATATCTGGGCTACAAAGTGCGTTATGTGCGTAACATCACCGATGTCGGCCATCTTACCGACGACAGTGACGACGGCGAAGACAAAATCGAGAAGAAAGCGAAGCTCGACCGGTTGGAACCGATGGAAATCGTTCAGTTTTATACCAACCGCTACCATCACAATATGGAGCAATTGAACACCCTTCCGCCCAGTATAGAGCCTCATGCTTCGGGCCATATCATCGAGCAGGAAGAATTGGTGAAAAAAATCCTGGACAACGGATTCGCTTACGAGAGCGACGGAAGTATTTATTTCGATGTCGAGGCTTACAACAAAAAATACAGCTATGGGAAACTATCCGGCCGCCGGGTGGAAGAGTTATTTGCCAACACCCGTCAGTTAGACGGCCAGGGAGAAAAACGGAATCCGGCCGATTTCGCCCTATGGAAAAAAGCTACTCCGGAACATATCATGCGCTGGCCTTCTCCGTGGAGTAACGGTTTTCCGGGTTGGCACCTGGAATGTTCGTGCATGAGCCAGAAGTATCTGGGCGACCGTTTCGATATCCATGGCGGCGGGCTGGACCTGCAGTTTCCCCACCACGAATGTGAGATTGCCCAAAGTACGGCTGCCTACGGACACGAAGCCGTGAAATATTGGATGCACAACAATATGGTCACTATCAAGGGACAGAAAATGGGCAAATCGCTGGGGAATTTCATCACCCTGGACCAACTCTTTTCGGGAGAAAACGATGTGCTCGAGCAAGCCTATTCCCCGATGACCGTCCGTTTCTTTATCCTGCAGGCCCACTACCGGAGTCCGCTGGATTTCTCGAACGAGGCCCTGAAAGCCGCCCAAAAGGGATATGAACGCCTGATGGCAGCGGTCCGGGCACTGGACAAAGTGAAAGCTTCGGCCGGTAATACGGTAGATGTGGATGCACTGACCACCCAATGTGAAGAAGCGATCGATGACGACCTCAACACACCGGTCCTGATCTCCCACTTGTTCGACGGAGTACGGATGATCAATTCACTGGTGGCAGGAAACGAGAAGATAGATGCCGGTAATCTGGCTAAATTGAAAAAACTGTATCAGGATTATGTATTCGATATCCTGGGGCTGAAGGCCGAAAGCGAATCGGTGAGCCAGGATCACGAAGTGCTGGGGAAAATATTGGATATGGTGATGTCTATCCGTACAGAAGCCAAGCAAAAGAAAGACTGGGCCACTTCCGACAAGATCAGGGACGAACTGAAAGCAGCCGGAGTCGCCATTAAGGATACCAAAGAGGGATATGAATGGGAACTGGTAGAAAATTGAACAGATACGAACAGCGGATGACCTGTTTTTTTTACATATTATGTGCCTTTTTCATCTGTTCCTGCGGAGGGAATAAAACGGCGAACAAAGAAAAAAAAACTCCTTTGGCTGCAGAACTTCCGAAAGACGAGGTGAGGTATGTGAAAAGTATTCAACTTACATCGCCCGGGAAAGATAAGATGTATGCTTTCAACGAGGAGATCGTTATCGGTTTTGAAAGCAAGGACCGTTTCCCTGTCGATTCTGCCGCCTTCTATATCGACGGCCAGCAAATCGCAACGGCCGGTAAAGAGGACCGGAGTTTTACTTACCGGATACCTGAAGGTAAAACCGGCAATATGACCATCAAAGTGATGGCGTGGCATCCGGACAACAAACGGGGAATCGCGACAACGACGATCCGGGTGAAACCCGATCAGGCTCCGGCCGCTTATAGCTATGAGGTAGTCCACGTTTTTCCTCACGATCCGAAAGCCTATACACAAGGTTTGATCTATCAGGACGGTTTTATATACGAGGGAACGGGGCAATATGGCGAATCGTCTATTCGTAAAACAGACATGCAAACCGGTAAAACTCTATCGGTCTTAAATATCGACAGTCAGTTATTCGGAGAAGGGATCACGATATATGAAGATAAAATTTACCAGATCACCTGGCGGTCACGCAAAGGTTTCATTTACGATCTGAAAACTTTTACCCTGGAATCGACCTTCAATTATAATTCCGAAGGTTGGGGGATTACTACGGCCGGAGACCACCTGATCATGAGCGACGGCAGCAACAAGCTTTATCATATCGCTCCGTCGACGTTCAATATACTGAAAGAAGTAGAAGTATACGATCATAACGGTCCGGTAGACCAACTGAACGAACTGGAATACGTAGACGGTATGATCTGGGCGAATGTGTGGCTGACCGACCGGATTGTCGTCATCGATCCGGAAACCGGCATTGTCCGGGGCGAGCTGAACCTGCCCGGACTCTTGCCTGCCGCCGATAAAGCCCGGCTAGACGACAAAGACGATGTGCTGAACGGTATCGCGTGGAATGCCGGGAAAGGAACTTTTTATGTCACCGGGAAACGGTGGCCGAAACTATTTGAAATCAAGGTAAAACTTATTCCATATGGACGTTAAAATTGAAGAATCCTGGAAAGCACTGCTTCAGGAAGAATTTGACAAACCGTATTTTGCTGAACTGATCGCTTTTGTAAAAAACGAATACGCCCAAACCCGGATTTTCCCTCCCGGCAAACTGATATTCAATGCATTCAACCATTGTACGGTAGACAATACGAAAGTCGTTATCCTCGGCCAGGATCCTTACCACGGTCCCGGACAGGCGCACGGCCTTTGTTTTTCCGTGCCCGAAGGTATCGAGCAACCGCCTTCCCTGCAAAATATATTTAAAGAAATACACGATGACCTGGGTACTCCTGTTCCCCGTTCGGGCAACCTGGAACGCTGGTCGGACCAGGGGGTACTGCTGCTCAATGCAACGCTTACCGTACGGGCCCACCAAGCCGGTTCGCACCAGAACAAAGGCTGGGAAACTTTCACCGATGCCGTTATCCGCAAGATCGCAGAAAAGAAAGAACACCTGGTATTCCTGTTGTGGGGATCCTATGCCCAACGCAAAGGCGCATTTATCGATACCGACCGGCACCTGGTGCTTAAATGCGTACACCCCTCCCCGCTTTCTGCCAACCGGGGCGGATGGTTCGGCAATCACCAGTTCAGCCGCACAAACCAATATCTACGGGAACATGGGTTGAAGGAAATCGAATGGTAGAGTAAGAGGCAAATATTCACAGCTCAATTGACGCTCCCTCTGCCTGAATTTTATCAACTTGTTTCCGATGTTGCTTAGCTATAAATTTAGTTATTTTCTTTTAGTTTTTGAAATAATAAGGCTTCGATACGTGGATTAAATAGGGGATTCCCTGCCAAAATGACTTTATTATTTTCATCTAAAAGAAAGGTGTGTAATACTTTGTTTGTTGGAATATGCGGATTGTATTGTGGAAATACTATCTTTTGAGATTGTAATTGAAATCATTCCTGTTTCAGTTTAACTGTACGAGAACAAGAAGTGATTGTTATCGTACATAATAGTAAATAACAAAAATGCTTTACCATAGTTATGATTGAATAGGTTGGCTATAAATCAAAATTCCCTAAATGATATTCATACTCATCATCCCGATAAATGACATAACCTGTCTTTAAACTTTCATCGATTATAATATCCATAATATTGACTCCCAAATCATATTATTTAATGGGTAGCCCCTGCCAATCGAATACAGAAAGTTTTTCGATCCGGGTCTCAAGATCCTTTGTTCCGTTTAATGCTATATATATGTAATTATCCGTGGCATATACTGTCCTCCATCCTCTGATACTTTCCTGCCAAAGTGGAAACCCGTCTGCTTTATAAGTTGGTTCATAAATATAACTTGTATTCGAATGTGTGATCTTATTTTGCTGTATATTGAAAAACTCCAGAATGGCACCGCAATGCGTAAAATTCAGGAATTTTGTTCCATCCGGCTTTATGAGGACAGCTGAACAATAGAAATAGTAATTTTCCAATACTTTTTCCGGGGTAATCTGGGTGGTGATTGGAGAATAGTGAGTACAGGAATCAATCAGGTTCAGGTTTTTATCGTATAAAGCAAAACGACTATATGCATTATAAGTTGTTAAATAATGATCGGGGTCTAATCTAAAGAAAGCAGTACTGGATAAGGGTTGTCGCAACCTTTTTTCTGCAATGTTTACTTTCCCCCAGGGAAGTGAGTCCAATTGAAAAATAGTTATTCTGCAGAGATAAAAATAGATTTAAATTTCAAATTTATACCGGTATAATTCCTCGTTACCTTTTAATCCGTATATATAACGATGTTTTTCATCCACTGCAAAATAAATAATATTGTCGGGAATCCGGATTTTAGCTATAGGTGCTCCTTCCCAATTGAATACGTGAATTTCAGTCTCTCCTTCCGCATGAGAAAATAAATTATCTTTCTTATTAACATAAAGCGCGTAGATATATTCCGAAGAAACTTGTAATGACGAATAATACAGAATAAAATCTGATTCCGGCAAGTGGGCTGTCTCAAAAATATCGATGGGAGGTTGATAAGACAAAGAAAAATTGGTTTTCATATCACTGGAAAATACATTTATTTGATTAAAAAACAACATATTGCCAGCAAACAAATCTTTCTCCGGATGCCTGGTTATTCCCATGCTCAATAAAGGAACAGGAATCGATTTCGGGATATAGGATTTCAAAAATTCATATTCCTGGATCGTTTGGCCGGTATGTTGATTTTGTACGGAAAGACAGATATTACCGGGAACATATTTTTGTAAAAGCACCATGGAGTCGTTCACTTGAAAATAACTACAATCTGAAGTAATCCGGAAAATGGTATCACATACAGTCCGGCCAATCCGGAGAGACTGGGTAATATTTAATAATGCCCGTTTTTGTAAAGCACCATCCGAGATCCATAGGACCAGATTGTCATCTTTAAAAAAATAATCCTGGGAAAATTGCACAGATAGAAACTCATCAGGGCCTCTGCCCTGAGAAAGGAATTTTCCCAGATATTGCCAATTGTCAGTCGAATACATTTCGAAAAAATCATTATAACCACTCGCTTTAAAGGCAAACAAAAGGGTATCTATAACCATAAGATCGTTTATCCCTATAATTTCCAGATCTATCTTTTCACTTTCGGCAATTTGCGTGACCGGAAAGTCATAAATAATCGTATTATTTCCTGTAGATACGTTCGTATTGCCGTTATGACAAGAAGTAAAAATCAGGAATGCGACAAATAAAAAAAAGGTTTTCATAGACAAATCAAATATGTATATCCTCCTCCGTTTTCAGCCAATATCCATTACCTTTATCCAGTATAATTTTAACCTGATTTTCCCTCATCAGTAATTTTCTCAATTTCCGGATCACTTTATTCAACTGTGATTCGTAATTATAAGCCGTACTATTCCAACCGGCCAGTAAAAGGACTTCCCTGGGCGACAACCTATTTTTATTCTTGCACAGTATGGCAAATACCTTACTTTCGAGCATGGTCAATTTCTGCCGTTGTTCCCCAATACACAACTCAGCTTTAGCAAAATCATAAGTGATGTTATCCGTCAAACCGATCACCGAAGAGGCAGTTTTCCCAATCAACCGTTCCACCTGTTCTAATAGAAGAGCCACACTGTAATTCTTTACCAGATAGACCTGTGCTCCCTGACAAAGGCCAATTTTCAAATCCTTCTCCTCTGCCAGCGAACTATAGATCACGACAGGTGTCTGCAAATCGTTTACCCGAATCAACTGCAATACTTCGAGTCCCGATCGTTTCGGCATATTCACATCCAAAACGACAATATCCGGCCGATACTTTTGTACTTCACCAAAGCTTCCTTCCCATCTACCGCCTCAATTACCTCCCAGCCTTTTGCTGTCATTTTCTCCTTCATTTCCAACCTCATCAACCGATCATCTTCTGCACACAATACTTTAATAATCGCCATCTTATTCTGCTTTTATCCGGACTTCAAACCGACTGCCTTTTCCCGGAGCACTTTCCACCCGGATCTCCCCTCCATAAGCATTCACCACTTTCTTAGCAAAAGCCAGTCCTAATCCGAAACCGGTTTTATTCTTTACTTTTTTATCTTTCACCCGGTAAAACTGTCGGAATATCCGTTTCAACACTCTTTCCGGCATCCCGATTCCCCGGTCTGTTACCGTCAGTACCCAATCCCAATTTTCCCGGTAAAAAACAACTTTCACCCAAGGTTCATCTCCACCATATTTAATAGCATTATCGACCAAATTGATCACAAGATAATTAAAATAAACCTGGTCGAGCAAGGGTTTCTCTTCTCCTGTTTCCACCTGAAATTCCAACCTCGCATACGGATACAATATTCTAAACATCTCTGCCACCATCCCGATTTCCTGAACGATATCCACCGAAGCCCGCTCCACCTCCAACCGGCTGTTTTTCAAGGTCACCAACATGGTATCGGTAATCTCTGCCATTTTGCGGATGCGCACTTCCACCATTTTCAGTTTTTCTTCCTGTATCGCCGTCAATTCCCGGTTCTTCCGGTTCACAATTCCTTCTAATGCCGAAGTAACTGCAGCTAAAGGTTTCTTCAATTCATGTTCCAAATGGGCTATCCCCATGGTCTGCACATTTGCGCTTTGCCATGTCAGACGAATCGCTTTCCATAACCATACCAAACACCCGATAAAAGCAAAGAAAAACATCCCCTCCCCCACCAAATGCCAAATCATGGAACGGAAGATCAAAGGCAATTGAAAAACCGCTTCTATCCGGTGCCGGCAACGATAACCGGCTTCAACAGAAACGGTACGTATTTCTCCTTCGCAAACGCCTGTTACTTCCAAAACCTGCCCCACCGAATCCCGCAACAGGATGCCGGACAATCCATTCATACCTGTCTTTTCCAAATTCTTTCGATATAAAGAGTCCAATTGAAAAACATCAAAATTATGTTGCTCATATAAATAATCGTAAAAAACAGCTCTGCCCATTTCCCGAAACTGATCAACAAAAGATAAAGTAATTTCTCTAACCCTACAGCTATCCCCATAAACAAATGTCTTTTTATCTTCTTTTAGTCCGTAGCTGAAAGGAACTTTACGTGTCATCCATTCCTCATCCAAAAATTCCTTAAACGAATCCCCCAGTCGGTCACCGGCTTCCTGCCTGAAGCGATTTATCTCCATTTTCCGGGTTTTATACAACCACCCTCCCTGACCGATCAACACACATATCAATAAACCAATACATAAAAAGAAAACTATCCTGATATTCCCTTTCATCATTTTTGTTTTGTCCGGTACGTTATAGAATGTTGAAACTTTTACAAAGATAAAATTCCCTTGTAAATTTGTTCTATAAATTTAAATAAAAATTAATATGCATAAAAAAAGAATCTTATTGACAGGAACGATAATTATTTTATCTGTTTTATTCCTGAATATCGTATTCTCGGACCGGTCAGCGAAAACCAGTCTGACGTTAGCCAATATCGAAGCGATGGCAGAACAAGAAAGCCCTGACGGCGAAAGAAAGGACCTGTGCCTCCAGGCCGGTTATATATGTGTCGGTATAGATAAAAATGGAATAGATGGAGAACATCACGGATTAATGAGAGGAGAGTAATACGATATGAAAAAGCTATCTTACCTTTTTATCGCCTTATTTATTTCCGCCTGCCAGGCAGAGCCGGATTTTACAGAAGAAGTTACCCCTTTGTTACATACCCGGGCGGGATCGTTGCAATTCGCCCAAACCGATAACCTGAATCTCGACGCCCTGGGGATCGTCCATCCCACCAAAATCGTCCGTAAAGATTCTTTGTATGTCATCCTAACCCCCCAAAGCGCTTATCGCTTTGCCATTTACAATCACCTTAACGGAACCCTGCATCATTTAGTACCGGCGGGAAGCGGCGAAGGCGAAGGGCACTGCTATCTGAACCTCCACCTCAACGGCAATATCGTTTCGGCATTGGATTTCAGCACCGGCCGTCTGGTTGAAATTGATCTCAACCATTGCACCGAAGCAGATTACCGCCCTGTGTTCACCTCCCTCACAGCCCACGGTAAAACGCCGTTAGGAGCTGTCCGGGCCGGTAACCGGATTATTTCCACCGGAATTTACACCTCAGGCCGTTATTGCAGCACAAACCCGGCGGAAAACGAAGATATTTACAGCGTTGCTTACCCGGAATGCGCCCTGCCGTCCTTATCCGACAGCTTGAAAAGTATTTTCTACGCCAGCAATTGCCTGGCCCTTAACCGGACCCAGACCCGTCTCGCCTGTGCCAATATGCAATACGGTTGTCTGGACCTCTGTGCCATCCGGGAAGACCAGCTGATCCGGGTAAACGAAGTACACCTCAACCGGCCCGGAGTAAGTATCCGGCTGCAACGTCCCAAAGGCCGGAAAATATGGTATCCGGTAGCCTACACCGACCATAATCTGTTCGGTTTCTGTGACTTGACCACTTCCGACGATTACATTTTCGCCCTCTATTCCGGACGTACCTACCGGCAATACCGGAATGATGTCGACAAAGGCCGCGTGATTCTGGTATTCGACTGGAACGGCTCACACGTCCGCACCTACCATCTATCGAATAGTTGCTCGTCCATCAGCTACGACCCGGTAACGGATGCAATTTATGCCTTGTCGCACGAAAAGGGGAAATGTGAAATTATTACCTTAAATTTATAAATTGGGTAGATTATAGAATGTTGCTTTTTTCATGAAACAAGAATTCATCTTTAAATTTGTTTTGAAAAATAAATATTCAATACAATGAAGAAATTCAACATTTTGCTCTTCATCACAGTAATAATACTTTTGCTCTTGTCCGGATGGTCTATTTTTCACCAGCCCGGCTACAGTAGTGAAGATCAGTTCGTCACTCCCACAAATATCCATTTTGAAAAGGATACCCTATCGTTAGGCTCAGTCAAATACGGGACAGAACAAAAAGCAGTATTTCGTTTTACAAACACCGGTACAGCTCCGCTATTGATCTACAATGTAGTGCCATCGTGCGACTGCACTGCTGTGAAATGGAAAAAACGCCCCATCAAACCGGGAGAATCAGGAGAGATCCAAACCGTATACAGCCCGAATTCACTCGGTATGTTTATTAAAAACATAGAGGTCCGCTGCAATGTGGCCGGACACAAAATCAACCTAAAGATACGTGGTAATGTAATCGAATAAATTTTCATGCGCGTGGTAAAAATTAACAATCCTTTCGATTATGCTATCATGAAAGTCAACTTGATTGTCTAACCCAGGAGAAAAAGGACGGAAAGCTGAACAGCATTTTCCAAATCAAATCAGCTTCCGTCCCAACACTCCCTCTAAAAAAGAAAGAGAGGTAAGTATGTAAATATATAAATAACGTATAATAATTGCAAGGCAAAAACATACAAAATAAATTTCAAAATATTTATTACAAATAAAATACAACTATTATGAAAAATATCAAATTACTAATCGTAATCCTTATTGTTGCATTTTCAGCTTTTAATATTTCAATGAGTATCACAGAAAATTCAGAAAATAATATTACTTTAAATAGTATAAATGAACATGCATTTGCAAGTAGTGAAAATGAATGTTCGAATGCAATAAGTATGACGTTTGGATGTACAAGATGCTCAAACATGAATGTCCCAGGTTGTAAACATATCCCTGAAGAAACCACAAGCACCTGTACAATCGGAAAATGTTCACAATGCGGTGCTCCTGGTTCTTATCTTAACTAATTTTTCAAGAGACTGTCTAAAAAGTCAAAACATCCCCAGTTAGAATCGAATATTTGATTTCAGTCTCTAATAAGGATATGAATAAATAGAGGGTGTCAAATTTTTTTGGATACCCTCCTTAATCGGATATTCACTCTATTTCATTGATAAATATATAAGAATATAATTCTTTTGTTTTAAAACTATGCAAAAATCTTTCCTTCTATTTCTAGCATTATCTTTCATACAGTGTAAGACTGAAAATTACCCCATCACCGGGACTATCACGTTACCTTTCAAAACAGGAGAAAAATACCTATCAGTAACTGAATCGGATTATCAATATTCTTATCATTTTATTCCATTGGAAACTAAAGAAGAATCTTTACTCAGTAAGATTTTCTGTATAAAAAGATATAATAATTATTTATATATCCATTCTCTATTCAACAAATCCGTGATGATATTTTCTGATAGTGGAAAATTTATAAAAAAAATTCCCATAGGTAGAGGCCCAGGAGAAATTATGGATCCACTATACATAACCATCGATGAACAGAATAAACAATTAGAAATATTAGATTTTTTCAGACAAATAAAGAAATACACCTTAGAAGGAGATTATATAGCGTCACAACCATGTTGTACATCTTCTGAATTTGAAAAATTAGGAAACAATTATTTATTCCATTCATTCACTGCACAAAATTCCAAAAACTATTTTACGGTACAAAGCACAAATAAAGAAACAAAAAGTTATTTAGATTCCGATAAAACAAAGAAACCACCCTTAATGGCTTACTCACATCTATTCAAAACAGATACCACCATTTATTTTCATACAGATTTCAACAATATTGTATATTCTATATCTATCAATAACCTAACCCCCAAACCTTACGCAACACTTATTAACCAATGTACAGCTAAAAGAATAAATTCTCTACCAGTATCAAAAATCGACGATTTTTGCATGGGGGAAAAATTATACATTAATATGTTAAACTTCAATGTATTACATAACGGAAGTACCATATATGCAGAAATGATAACAGAAAATAACGTCGAAACATTCCTATATGATACAGATACCCAAACCACTTATTTAGTAGATAATGGTCTGGATGGATGCATTGTTGGAAGTCATAAGGATTATCAATATAAATATATCACTCCAAGCCAAATAGATTATTATTTGCAAAATGAAAATGTCAAAAAAAATAAACCATTATATGAAAAATTAAACGATTTATCCTCTACCATAAAAGAAGAAGATAATCCCGTTATTGTAGAAATTCAAATTAAAAATATAAATCATGAATAAATTTACTTTTCCTTTACTCATTGTTATAACAACTATATGTATTTATCAATTCTCTAAAAATAAACAAAACATAAAATATATCAATTACATGAATGAAATTATTGAATCTAAAAATTTAATGATAAACAATTTACTTAAGGATGATCTTTATGATATTAATAGAGATTTATACTCATATATATACAATATAGATTCATCCTTATTAGAAAATAATCAAAAAACAACTTTATGCATATATATATCAGCCGAGAAGCACTGTGATGCCTGTATTGAATTTGAACTAAAATATATACGCAAAAACGCATTAGAAAATAATATTATTATTTTATATCATGCATCTCACAAAAGCAGCTTCAATAGTTTTAAAGAATTCAACAAAGACTTTCATTCTATTTATTTTTGTCCAGAGAATACTAAATTTAACGATTTCCCAACTTATATTATTATAAATGAAGGCATAATTAAACATATTTACAAATCTAACACTAATAGAAATGGAGGAGCACTTAATTATTTTCTAAATACATTGAAGAACTTTTTAAAATAGTTGCCCCTTAACCAAATTGCTTGCTTTTATATGTAAAATATCAATCCATAGTTCCCAAAGGAATCAGATGATATTCTACCATTAAACTTTATCAAATACAGGACAGAACAAAAAGCAGTATTTCGTTTTACAAATACCGGTACAGCTCCGTTATTAATCTATCTAAGCAGCAAGGGAACCGAAAGAATATATACAAATCAATAAAAAAGATTTCTGACAGTTTTTTTCATTAAATAAGAATTTATCCTTAAATTTATTTTGTAAAAAGTTAATATTCCATATAATGAAAAAATTCAACATTCTACAGTTTGTCAGAGCAATAATTTTTTTATCCAGAGGAGCCGTTTGTTACAAATTATGCAGAAATCTTTTTCTCTTATTTTTAACATTATTTTTTATACAGCGTAAGAATGATAATCAGCCTACAGCCAAGGTTCTCTCGTTACCTTTCAAAATAGAAGAAAAATACCTATCGGTAACTGAATCGGATTATCAATATTCTTATCATTTTATTTCATTGGAAACTAAAGAAGGATCTTTACTCAGTAAAAAGACCTCCAATTACCAGAGGAAATCAAACAACATTTAAACAACGAAGGCGTCGTTCTTCGTCTATATTCATTTAATAATAAAAAATAAATCCAAATGAAATATTTTATACAAATAATATTTTTCATTTTTCAATTTACTTTCATGTAACACGTATCAACGAAGAGCTAAAGATATTATTCAAACATGGAACGGGAAAACAATAATATTCACTCCTTTAAATGCAAAAATAATGGGTAAGGATACCATAATTCCCAATATTCTGGATCATAAATACAAAGTATTGACATATATTGATACGACAGGTTGTACAGCCTGTCGCTTAAAATTATTCGATTGGAAATTATTTATAAAAGAACTAAATACCTTCTCTGAAGACATAGCATTTCTTTTTGTCATTCATTCAAAGAACTACCAAGAATTTGAAGATATACAAAAAGCCAATAAATTCATTTATCCAGTTTTCTATGATTATAATGCAAATCTTAAAAACATCAATAATTTTCCTAATGACCCTAATTTTCAAACATTTTTGCTAGATCAAAACAATAAAGTGTTAATTATCGGCAATCCTGTTACAAATAACAATATCAGACAACTATATGAATATATTCTCAAACAATAATAAATTACTCATTTTTATTAATGTCCATTAATGAACTACCCGCCAACAGTTTCGATTATCTTTCAATTTACAGATGCAATATGAAAAAAATCATTTTTCTATTATGTTATCTTTTACTTTTTTATTGCTGTAAAAGAACAGATAAAAATAATACTATTCTTTTATCAGATACGAATAGTAATATTGTATATGACAGCATTTGTTCTTTAAAAGAAAATATCGATATTCTCGGAAATATCAATTCTTTTAACTTTATTGACAGCAACCATTTTATAATAAGTACTATTTCTCCTGCCCCATCGTTATTCATTTATAATTCTCAAGGCATTCAAGAAAAAAAAATAAATCGTCTCGGTAGAGGGCCAGGTGAATATATTGAACCGGCAATTGTACATGTATTTAATAATCATATTTATATATGGTGCAGTAAACAACTAAAATTAATCAAATTAGATCTGGAAGGAAGATTTATTGAAGAGTACAAAAACTTTAAAAAAGCAATAAAAGATTTTAGCATTTGGAATGAAAATCTCATATTCTATATAGCAGGAGGTTTTAATGAAGCTTTATTAGAAATTCATCATATACATCAAAGAAACAATATCGATTATATCGGCAAACCCAGTAATGAACATCTCGTTTTAAATTTAACCGAAAGATCTGGCGGATTAATTTTAGTCAATGACAGCCTCTATTATACAAGCGCAGACGCACTTCATATCTATTGTACAAATATAAAAAACACAACGCACAACACATCTTCCTATTTCAAGGATACGGAATTTATTGTTAATAAATTAAATTTAGACGCCAATATATTAGTGAATAACGAACGCGACAAAGTCATAGATTACTTATTGAGTAATAGTATTATTACGAACTTATTCTATGCCAATAATTATCTGATCATACAAAGCGAAGTAGGAAAATCGAAAATTATCGATAAACGCATAGACCACTCGCAACGATACCTTAAGTATTATATTTTTGACTCAGGCAAAAACTATTTATATTCCGTTAAAGAATTATATAATCCGAACTATAATATCCAAAGATATGCAAACTATGACAATAAGCTTTATAATATAAAAACTTCTTTGAGAAATGAAGATTTGACTTACGTAGTTTCTGAAATTTCATTTTCCAAAACTAATCTATGAAAAACTATATATTAATATTCTGTATATTCATTTTGTTCATATTATCATGTGAAAATGAAAGAAAAAGAAAATTAAGCAGAGAATTACAAAGTTGGCAAAACAAAGAAATCATATTCTCTCCAAATTTACAAGCAAAAATCTTAGGAAAAGATACGATAATAAAAATAGATAACAATAAATTAAAGATTATCAATTATATTGACACAAGTGGATGTACGGAATGTCGACTTGAACTTTATGAATGGAGTAAAAAAATAGAAGAAATAAAATCCTTAAGTTCCGAAATTGAGGTGATTTTTATTGCATATCAAAAAGATTATACTGATCTAGAATTTTTATGCAAAAAAAATTTTTTTAATTATCCTATTTTCTATGACAAAACAAATGACATGAATAAAATTAATAATTTTCCAACCTCTTCTTTATTACAATGTTTTCTGATCGATCAAAATAATCATATAATTTTAATTGGAAATCCCATTAGAAACGATAATATATGGGATTTATATAAAAAAGCAATTCACATGAATTTATCCTCAAAAAATATAAATTAGGACTTAATATAGTATAGTTTTAATGAACATAGAAAAATGAGAATAATAATATCATCATTAGTCATAGTTTTTTCTCTACATTCTTGCAAAGAAATACCGATCACTCCTTTAAATATTACAAAATCATTAACTTTGATCGGAGAGAAACAAGTTACAAATAATAGCTTTGGTTACAGTATTACCAAGGATTCTTTATTAATTATGATCGCTTATGGAGATGCTGATGAAAAATTCATTCATGTCTATGACACAGCTTTCAATTTTAAATTCAGTGTGGGCGACAAAGGTAAACTTTTTTCAGAATTCAATATGCCCCAATTTTTTAATACTAACTTTATCGACTGCCACGACTCCATTATTCACATGTTTGACATTAATCTACTTCAAGAAAAATATTTCAACTTAAAAAAATTCATACAAAATCCTCAGCCTGAAAAAGAAATAAAAGGACGGTATTTACCTACTAAATTGTATTTTACCGATAATTTGAATATATTAAACGACTCTACTTTTGTCGGGAAAAGCATTGACATGAATTATGGATCTTTCTTTATATATAATAGTACGAGTAAAGAAAAAAAATGGATAAAATTTAATCACAAATTCCGATATCCCGATAAAAAATATGAAGATCAATCTTACCTGAACTCCATTTGCGTTCACCCGCAAAAGAAAAAAATCATAGTAGCCTATCGTTATTTTGATCTCATCCAGTTGTACGATGATGAAGGTAAACTCTTACAAGAATGCTGTTTTTCTAAAATCCAGAAACCTTTATTATCTACCGTAGCTTCCGGGATGGCACCAGAAGCCTCTTTTTATAATCTAAGCATTTGTGGTACAAACAAATATTGCTATATCTTAAGAGCAAATAAAACCGGGATACAATTGCAAAATCAGCCTCAGAAATTATCAGGACAATTAATTGTCATGGATTGGTCAGGAAATATTAAAAATATCTACCCTTGTCCGGAACTCCTCTATTCCATTTGTGTCGATGCCAATGATACCTATTTATTTGCCACAATAGATAATTATAATGACCTGGAATATTCTTTTATCAGAAAATACAAATTATAAAAATAACAACAATAACTATTACATTACTAATAATATTAAACATAATTTTCATGATAAAATTTGAATATGACAAGAAAGAAAGATTTTTGACAGTTTTCACATTAAATAAGAGTTCATCTTTAATTAACCTAAAATTTAAATTCCCAAAGCGACTAAATATGAAATTATCCCTTATCTTCTTTCTATTCTTATTTACCTTATCCTGTAAAAAAGAAAACACCAGGTACACAGTGATACCCATAAAGAATTTTTCCCAGGAAATTGAAATGGATCGTATACTTTCGGATATTCAGATACTCCGACTAAATATACCCGATACAACCTTTATCGGCCAAATTAAAGATCTTGCCATATACAGGGATTCAATTTATATCTTAGATGATATAAAACAATCCTTATTCATTTTCGATATGCAGGGAAATTTCATTCAAGAAACTTGTCGTTCAGGAAGGGGTCCGGGAGAATATATCCATGCTTGTTCAATAGAATGTGATTCTTCATTCGTATACGTATTGGATATGCCCGGGAAAAAACTGATATACTACGACCACTCAATGAATTTTGTTATTGCAAAAAATTTATCCTATACGTCCTCGGATTTTAAAATCACAGACAAGCATTTTCTTTTCAACAATTTAGAAGACATCGACGGAAATTATTATTACCTTTATAGAGATAGAGATATGAACGAAGTGGATCATTTCATTCCTTATAAACCCAAATGGGGACATACGTTACATGGCCGAGGCACGACAGGACAAATGTTCACGTGGAATGAAAGTACAAAACAAAGTTTTTTAGTACGCCCCTTTTCCAATCAGATATATGAATTCACCCCTGCAGGAAAATTACAATTAAGTTTTGAAATAGACTTCGGAAACAAAACGATTCCGGATCGTATCGGAGAGAAAGACTTTAATCCGGGCAGATCTCCTTTTATTTATATTGAAGATTTTTTTGATTTCAATCATTTTAAAATGATGAGTTTTTTGGAAAAAAATACCCGTTACTACACCCTGTTCTCATCTGGGAGGGAAATTATATATGCCGGAAGAATCAAGGATTCGCAAACCTTACTTCCCTTTTTTCCCCGTTGGCAATGCGGAAACCGACTCATCGGAACTTGCCGGGGAGAATATCTCGAAAAATATTTGAAAGCCAAAGGTCAACAATTACCGGAGACAGAATCGGATAAAAACTACCTGCTATTTTATGCATTAAAATTCGACAGGCTAAAAACTATGGGCTATAAGCTAAAGGCAGAAAAAAATCAGCGTTTTTTTATTCCTGATCAATGTTGCTTTACAGGCGCCTGATCGGCGAACCTTCGGTTCTGATAGGGAATGTTTATCAGAACCGAAGGTCCACTGATCAGTATCGCAGATACGCTGATCAGCAAAGCACTAATCAGAGCCCTCCGGATATGCTGATCTTTTCCCGCTATAACCTTTAGCTTTAATTTTTATTTACTGGCTTTGAGGCCTTTGATCACGGCTGAGGTAAAGCCCTCTTCTTCCATTTTATTGAGGCCACGAATGGTTATCCCTCCAGGGGTGGTAACTTTATCGATTTCTGTTTCGGGATTGGAGCCATGAGTAAGCAGTAAATCTACGGCACCTTTTACCGTTTTCAGTACGATCTCTTTGGCCTGATCGGGATAAAAACCCAGTTCAACCCCGCCTTCACTAGCCGCCCGGATGTACCTCAAGGCAAAAGCGATTCCACTGGATGCCAAAGCTGTTCCGGCCATCATCAACTCCTCTTTGATCAACATGGCCATTCCCAATTGATTGAAAATATCGACCACCACTTTCTCTTGTTCAGGAGTGGCATTACAGGAAGCGACAAAGGTCATACTACTGGAAACCTCGATAGCGATATTCGGAATTACCCGGAATAAGGCAGGCCGAACCTCTGCATCTTTCGTAAAATAACGCAATAACCGCTCGAAAGGAATCCCGGCAGCGACGGAAACAACCGATTGTCTTTCATAATCGAGTGTACCCCGAATTTCGTCGATCACAGCCTCCACGCGCCAGGTTTTTACCGCGATAACTACTAAATCGGCTCCCTGAATAGCCGTCGGATTATCCTGTGATACGTTAAAACAAGCATCTGCCGATAATAAACGGTCGAGATTCGCCTGCATCAAATCCGTACAAGTAATATCCGAAGCATTGAACACGCCTCCCCTTACCAATCCCCGAGCGATAGCCCCGCCGATATTTCCGGCTCCGATAATCGTAATTTTCATAATCAGGAATCCGTTCCCATAATTTTCCGCTATCGTGTACGACGATTATTTGTTAAAACTTTTCAATACCCGATTGATACTTTGTGGATAATTTTCTACATTTGAAGCAAAATACAATTTTTAATATATAAGTTATGGTCAACTACAAAGATTTAGGACTGGTGAATACCAGAGAAATGTTTAAAAATGCAATGGCAGGGAAATATGCAATTGCAGCCTTTAACTTTAACAACATGGAACAGATGCAGGCCATTATCCAGGCAGCTGTCGAATGTAAATCACCGGTAATCCTTCAGGTTTCCAGTGGTGCTCGTAAATATGCCAACCAGACCCTGCTTCGTTATATGGCTCAAGGGGCTGTAGAATATGCTAAAGAGCTGGGTTTAAATATTCCGATTACCTTACATTTGGATCACGGTGACAGCTTCGAGCTTTGCAAAAGTTGTATCGACATGGGCTTTTCTTCAGTCATGATCGACGGCTCACATCTTCCGTATGATGAAAACGTAGCGCTGACCAAAAAAGTGGTGGAATATGCTCATCAGTTCGATGTAACCGTAGAAGGAGAACTCGGTGTACTGGCTGGCGTAGAAGACGAAGTGTCTGCCGAACACCACACTTATACCCGTCCTGAAGAAGTAGAAGATTTCGTTAAAAAGACAGGGGTAGACTCACTGGCTATCTCTATCGGAACTTCCCACGGAGCGAATAAGTTCAAACCGGAACAATGTACACGGAACGCCGACGGCGTATTGGTTCCTCCTCCATTACGTTTCGATATTCTGAAGGAAATTGAAAAACGTATCCCGGGTTTCCCTATCGTACTGCATGGATCTTCATCCGTACCTCAGGACAAAGTGGCTATCATCAACAAATACGGCGGTGCCCTGAAAGACGCAATCGGTATCCCGGAAGATCAGTTACGGGAAGCGGCTAAATCAGCTGTTTGTAAAATCAACATCGACTCCGACGGCCGTTTAGCGATGACTGCTGCTGTGCGTGAAATTTTCGCCACCAAACCGGCCGAATTCGACCCGCGGAAATACCTGGGCCCGGCCCGTGACTCACTGAAAGAACTGTATAAACACAAACTGACAGATGTACTGGGAAGTGCCAATACGGTAAAATAAATGCCTATCAAACACCGGCCGCCGAGCCGGTGTTTTTCTTTTCTACCGTCCCTGACATAACCATATCAGGCCCGGTCCGTATACAACGGATGTAATAAGAATAACCCATGAGCCTGAATATACCTGCAACAACCCGTAAACGTGTAGTTGTCATCGGAGGAGGTTTCGGTGGCATGAAATTAATCGACAGCCTGCGTCGGAGTGGGTTTCAGCTTGTATTGATCGACCAGAACAATTATCACCAATTCCAGCCTCTGCTCTATCAGGTGGCTACAGCCGGCCTGAACCCCGGCTCTATTGCTTTTCCTTTCCGAAAAGATTTCCGGCATATACCGGATTTTCATTTCCGCATGGCCCGGGTCACCCGGATCGTTCTCCGGGAAAATCAGATCGAAACGACGATCGGTAGCCTCGGTTATGACTATCTGGTCATTGCAGCAGGTACGACTACCAACTACTACGGGATGCAAAATATACAGGCTCATGCCTTACCGATGAAAAGCGTCACCGAGGCCATGGCATTGAGGAACCATATTCTGACGAAATTCGAAGAAGCCCTGACCGCAGACGATGCCACGAAACGGCAACGGTTGCTCAATCTGGTGGTAGTAGGAGGAGGGGCTACCGGAGTAGAGATTTCGGGAGCACTAGCCGAAATGAAACGCTATGTATTGCAAAAAGATTATCCCGACCTCACTTCTGCCACACTCCACATTTACCTCGTCGAAGGGACTTCGAAGGTATTAGGTAACATGTCGCCCGAAGCATCCGAAAAGGCGGGCGGTTTCCTCAGCCGGATGGGGGTTAAACTCTTACTGGATACGCGGGTAACGGATTACCGGGACGGGGCCATTGTACTGGCTAACGGCGAAAGTATTCCGACCGAAACAGTGATCTGGGTAAGCGGGGTTACAGCCCGCCTGTTCGAAGGTATTCCCGAAGCGGTGACCGGCAAAGGGGGCAGAATACTGACAGACGAATTTTGCCGGGTGAAAAATCAATCCAATATCTTCGCTATCGGGGACATTGCACAGCAAAACGAACCCGCTTATCCCAACGGCCATCCACAAGTAGCCCAGGTAGCTTTACAGCAGGGAAAATTACTGGCCCGCAACCTGTGCCTGCTCGAACATCATCAACCGCCACTACCTTTCCATTATCGTGATAAAGGTACTCTGGCAACCGTCGGACGCAATAAGGCCGTAGCCGACCTCCCTCATCTGAAAACCCAGGGATTCGTCGCCTGGTTTCTCTGGATGGCTGTCCATCTGCGCTCGATCCTGGGTGTCCGTAACCGACTGGAAATCCTACTCAACTGGTTTTGGAATTATCTGACCTACGATCAGGCAATCCGGCTGATCTTTAAGACAAAACGAACTCCGCCCGATGACACAGATTCGTCTTCGTAACGTATTCTCACACGTTTTCAACGATTTATCCGCATTTTCACCTCCACTATTTTCATTGTCAATAATTTATTGTATTTTTGTCCCCCTAAAATTATAGATACACAAATGCGGAAATTAAGAAACATTGCCATTATTGCGCACGTCGACCACGGAAAAACAACCCTCGTGGATAAAATGATTTTGCAGGGCAAACAATTCAGAGAAAACGAAAAACAAAGTGGAGATTTAATTCTGGATAATAATGATCAAGAACGTGAACGGGGAATTACTATCCTGGCAAAAAACGTTTCTGTTCATTATAAAGACTATAAGATAAACATTATAGACACTCCGGGCCACTCGGATTTCGGCGGAGAGGTGGAACGTGTATTGAACATGGCCGACGGCGTATTGTTACTGGTGGATGCTTTCGAGGGCACGATGCCCCAAACCCGCTTTGTATTGCAGAAAGCGTTGGGATTAGGCAAGAAAGCTATCGTGGTGGTAAATAAGGTGGATAAGCCGAACTGCCGACCGGACGAAGTGCAGGAAGAGGTCTTCGATCTGATGTTCTCACTGGGAGCCAGTGAAGAACAACTGGATTTTAAAACGATTTACGGAAGTGCCAAACAAGGCTGGATGTCGACGGACTGGAAAAACAAAACAGAAGATATTACCGCCCTTTTGGACGCAATCATCGAAGATATCCCCGAACCCGAAGCAACCGAAGGAACTCCTCAGATGATGATCACTTCATTGGAATATTCCTCTTATATCGGGCGGATCGCTATCGGTAAACTGACCCGGGGAAAACTGAAATCCGGTATGCCGGTCACCCTTTGCAAACGAGACGGGGTGACACAGATCAAAAGCCGGATCAAAGATTTGATGTTGTTCGAGGGACTGGAAAAACAAAAGGTAGAGGAAGTAGAGGCCGGAGAAATATGTGCTATCGTAGGTATCGAAGGATTTGAGATCGGAGATACTATCGCCGATTTTGAAAATCCGGAAGCCCTGACCCCGATCGCTATCGACGAGCCGACGATGAGTATGTTGTTTACGATCAATAACTCGCCCTTCTTCGGTAAAGACGGTAAATACGTCACTTCACGCCACATCAAGGAACGGCTGGACAGAGAGCTGGAAAAGAACCTGGCCCTGCGGGTAGAACCGGGATTAAGCGCGGATTCATTCATCGTTTACGGCCGTGGTGTATTGCATTTGAGTGTTTTGATCGAAACGATGCGGCGGGAAGGCTATGAGCTTCAGGTGGGACAGCCGAAGGTAATCATTAAAGAAATCGACGGTCAGAAATGCGAACCGATAGAAGAACTGACGATCGATATCCCGGAAGAATTTTCGGGGAAAGCCATCGAAATGGTTACGAAGCGAAAAGGAGTCCTCAACAATATGGAAACCCGCGACGACCGTGTTCACCTGGATTTCGACATTCCTTCACGCGGAATCATCGGTTTGCGTAGCAATTTGCTGACGGCTTCGGCAGGAGAAGCCATCATCGCACACCGTCTGAAAGGATTCGAACCTTATAAAGGAGAGATCGAAATGCGAATCAACGGTTCGTTGATCGCTATGGAAACAGGAGATACTTTTGCTTATGCTATCAACAAATTGCAGGATAGAGGGAAATTCTTTATCGAACCGGGCGAAACAGTGTATGCCGGCCAGGTGATCGGTGAAAGTACCCGTCCCGACGATATCGTGATCAACGTTTGTAAGTCTAAGAAACTGACGAACATGCGTGCCAGTGGTTCGGACGATAAAGTCAATATCGCACCTCCGGTTAAATTCAGTCTGGAAGAAGCTCTGGAATATATCCAGGAGGACGAATACGTAGAGGTTACCCCTCATGCGATGCGTCTTCGTAAAATTATCCTGGACGAAACAGAACGGAAACGCCAAAGTAAGCGGATTTCGACTGTCGAAGAGTAATAATACCTGAATACCAGATCAGAATAGGTTTAGATTGTCTCACCTATCTAAACCTATTTTTATTTCCCACCGTATTTATCGATCAATTCTATGACCTGGCGTTGTTCCTGATCGGAAAGCTGGCCCGCCTTATAAAATTCGATTATCCGGTCTTTATTGACAAAAATCACGGTAAAATTGTCGTTTGCCCCAGGTAAATGCCAGGCATTGCTCAGCAGGCTATTCGGATCGACATATAGCTGGGCATCGGTACCGGCCGTCTCTTTGCGTGCCTTTCTCAAAATCAAGGAATTGGGAAGTAAAGGAGCTGCAGCCAGATTGATAATTCCGTAAGAAGCGACTTCAGGACCCGTAATGGGATGAGTCTTGAAATAATCGCGGAAGGTTTTGTTCTGTCCGGGACGTGCCGGATCGGCATAGAATATCAGCAAATTTTTCTGTCCCAGAAAAGGTAAGGGAATCGTATCGTTATTCATATTCAGAATATCGACATTCTCAACCTGCTCTCCCACTTGTCCGAACCCTCGGTACGAGAAGAGGAGTCCTATTCCTAAACATAGAATAAAAATCTTTTTCATCTCAAATTCATTTTCATTTATTGAACCTTGGCATCATTCTTGCGTAAATGTTTTACAGTTTGTACGAAAATGGTTTGTACAGGACGAAAAAAAGTGCATTAAACATTTGAAAATAAAGTCAATAAAAAGAAAAGCATGCAGAAATGCGTACTCCTCATCTTATTCTTCCTCTTGTCTTACTCGATAAGCCATGGAAATACCCTAACTACAGACACATTATCTGTGGATAGCCTGGAGTCACGTCCTGCCTTTTTCAAAAGGATGTATAAAAATGTATACCGCTATTTCACAGAAGCAAACCAGGAGAAAGAAACCAAACGATTCGATTTCTCGGTTATCGGCGGACCGCATTTTTCGAGCGACACCAAATTGGGACTAGGTCTGGTAGCTTCGGGACTGTACCGGGTAGACCGGGAGCATCTGACCCTTCCGCCTTCCAACATTTCTTTTTACGGGGACGTAACTACCACCGGTTTTTATCTGTTAGGCATCCGGGGGACGACCATTTTTAAAGAAGACAAATACAGGCTCGGGATCAATTTTTACTTCTTTTCTTTTCCGAGTAAATACTGGGGTATCGGTTATACAAACGGAAATCAGAAGGATCATTACACGACTTACAAACGCCTGGAGAAACAAATCCGGGTGGATTTCTCACGCCGTCTGTTTCCCAACACCTATCTGGGTGTGACGGGACTTTTCAGGCATGTCAACGGTAAAGATTTTAAAGACCCCGGTTTTCTGGACGGTGAAAAAGCAAATATCGCCACACAAGGATTCGGTCTGTTTCTGACTTATGATTCGAGGGATTTTCTTCCTAATCCATACCGGGGAACTTATGCCAGAATCGACCAGCTCTTTTTCCCGGATTTCTGGGGAAACAAATTCAAACGGACAGAAGTATTCTTCAGGCAATACAATAAGTTGTGGAAAGGAGCCATTCTGGCATCCGATTTGCAGGGGACATTCAATTATGGCAATACCCCCTGGAGTATGGTCGCCCTATTGGGAGGTTCTTATCAGATGAGAGGCTATTATGAAGGACAATACCGGGACAACGACCTGATACAAACTCAGGTAGAACTAAGACAACATATCTACAACCGGCATGGAATCGCCCTTTGGGGAGGTGCAGGAAATGTGTTTCCGAAATTCAAGTACTTCAAATGGAAGGAAACGCTGCCTACTTACGGCATCGGCTACCGGTGGGAATTCAAGAAACGGGTAAATGTCCGGTTGGATTATGGATTCGGAAAAGGGCAAAGTGCTTTTTATTTTAATATCGACGAAGCTTTTTAAACAATGACTATGTTACATCAAATAAATCTGTTATTCCGGCGTTTTCTGACCGATGCACGTCAGTTATTCCGTTTCTTCGTTATCGTCAACCTGATTCCCTGTATTTTGCTGGTATTTACAGAACCTTATTCTTTTATGGGAAAGGTGATCCTGGTCACTTTTCCGTTGGGGATGTATCTTTTTGTATTCTCGTGGTTGAAAAATATCGGATTGATGCAGCTGATATTGATCCCGCAATTGATCTTCAATGCTTTTCAGATCGTTTTATTCTACCTGTTCGGCGAATCGGTGATCGCTGTCGATATGTTTCTGAACCTGGCGACGACCAACGTGACGGAAGCCAGTGAATTGCTGAATAATCTGTGGCCGGCGATCATCCTGGTTTGTGTGATCTATATCCCTACGATTGTGATTGCAGCTATCGGTTGTAAAAAGAGGGTGCATCTGACGCCTGTGTTCCGGAAAAAGATGGCTTGTACCGGGTTGATTATCGGGCTGGTTTCGTACGGTTTGACCTTCACGGCTACGAACAGGAATACGGGAAGCTATAAATTGCAATACGACGTATTCCCGGTGAATATCTATTATAATCTTCGTTTTGCCGTGAAAAAATGGCAACGGAGTATGATTTATCCTCTCACGTCGAAAGGCTTCACTTTCCAGGCCCATAAAAGTGTAAAATCGGCGGATAGAGAGATTTATGTGTTGGTAGTAGGAGAAGCCAGCCGGGCGGTGAACTGGAGCCTTTGGGGATATGAACGGGAAACGAACCCCCTGTTATCCCAGATTCAGGGCCTGGCTTTATATAAAGATGCCATTACACAGGCAAATGCTACACATAAAAGTGTTCCCCTGATTTTATCCGCCGCCAATGCCGAGCATTTCGAAGACATCTATGGGCAAAAAAGTATTGTCGAAGCCTTTAAAGAAGCAGGGTTCAAAACGATTTTCCTCTCGAATCAGACGCCTAACCGTACTTTTACCGACTATTTTGCAGCAGAAGCGGATTTCCACCACAATATCCGCCCGGCATCGGCAGGAGGGATCTATACCGTCAATAACTACGACGATGCCATGCTTCCGTTGGTGCAGCATTATATCGATTCATTACCGGATAACTTATTTTTTGTGTTGCACACCTATGGTTCACATTTCAACTATTTTGAACGTTATCCGAGGGAGTTCGCCCATTTTACCCCGGACGAAGCGACAGAAGTGGAGGTGAAAAACCGGCAACAACTGATCAACGCATATGACAACAGCATCCGTTATACGGACTATTTTCTGCACCATCTGATCCAGATTCTGGATTCGACGAATCATACGACAGCACTTTACTATAGCCCGGACCACGGGGAAGATTTGTTGGACGACGACCGGAAACGCTTCCTGCATGCTTCGCCCCATCCGACGTATTATCAATTGCACATACCACTATTCTTATGGTTTTCCGATCAGTACCGGCAGGAATTCCCGGAACGATATGCAACGGCACTCGCCAACCAGACACAACCGGTATCTACAATCGTGGCTTTTCACACGATGCTGGACATGGCCTCTATCACGACCCCATTACTGAATACCGGTTACTCACTGATCAGCCCTGATTATAAAGCCCGGCGAAGGATGTATCTGACCGATCACGATCAACCTATTTTCTGGTATAATTCGGGCTTGAAGAAGCAAGATAAAGCTATGATCGAAAAAAATCATCTGGACCACCGATAAACTCTAACAACCGGAATCCCTGAGGAAACACAGGTTTATCGGGAAAACCGATGTTTAAAATTAAACACACAGTATGTTTGATGAAAAAAACGACCGGGATATTTTTTAGAGATCATCAAAACATTAATTTTGCAATCCAATAATCATACATTTTTAAAACCTGAAAATATGAAAATAGCTATCGTCGGGGCAAGTGGAGCAGTAGGACAAGAGTTTCTGCGCGTATTGGAAGAAAGAAATTTTCCTATGGATGAGTTGGTGTTATTCGGTTCGAAACGGAGCGCCGGCACCCAATACCTGTTTCGTGGTCAGCCGCTGACTGTAAAACTTTTACAACACAACGACGACTTTAAGGACATCGACATAGCTTTCGTTTCGGCCGGAGGCGGTACTTCGAAAGAATTTGCCGAAACGATCACCAAATACGGGGCTGTAATGATCGATAATTCGAGTGCTTTCAGAATGGACGAAGAGGTACCTTTGGTGGTACCGGAGGTCAACCCGGAAGATGCTCTCAACCGTCCCCGTGGCATCATCGCGAATCCGAACTGTACGACTATCCTGCTGGTGGTTGCCTTAAAAGCCATCGAACCATTGAGCCACATCACCCGGGCCCGTGTATCGACCTATCAGGCAGCGAGCGGCGCAGGCGCAGCAGCTATGGACGAACTGTATAATCAGTACCGGCAAATCCTGGCAGGGGAAACACCTACGGTGGAGAAATTCGCCTATCAACTGGCTTTTAACCTGATTCCTCAGGTAGACGTTTTCACGGATAACGGCTATACCAAAGAGGAAATGAAAATGTTCAACGAGACACGGAAAATCATGCATTCGGATATCCGGGTAAGCTCTACTTGTGTGAGAGTACCGGCCTTACGGGCCCATTCGGAAAGTATCTGGATCGAAACAGAACGCCCGCTCTCGGTAGAGGAAGTCCGGGAAGCTTTTTCCCGTGCCGAAGGTCTGGTATTGCAAGACAATCCGGCAGAACAGGATTATCCGATGCCTCTTTTCTTATCAGGCAAAGATCCGGTGTATGTAGGCCGTATCCGCAAAGACCTGGCGGACGAAAAAGGATTGACTTTCTGGTTAGTAGGCGACCAAATCAAAAAAGGCGCCGCTCTGAATGCAGTACAGATTGCCGAATATCTGTGTAAAAAAGGACTTTAAACGGAAGGAAGCGAATAACAACGGTTATTCATCCGGCAGGAAGAGATCCGGGACGAGGAATGGAAAGATCCCGGGTTCTTCGGTAGTCTCTGCACAAACGAAGCATTTGTATGCGGGATCGACCGGACAGGCAAAGATAGAGAGATTTCGAAGGTTTTCTGACTGAAATATGCGGGGCCGATGATCGTCGAAGCGGACTTCGAAACCGGACAAGGGGGAGGATAAGCCGCTACCGGTGTATTTTAAAAAACTTTCTTTCACGGACCAATAACGGAAAAACAGTTCATCCTGCGCATCTCCGGCAAGATTTTGCAGGCACTGAATTTCTGCAGGATGGAAAAAACGCCGGGCCACTTCCATGCGGGCTTTCCTTTTTTGCTCGATATCGATTCCGACTTCGAGATGCGAAAAAGCCGCCACGATATAATCACCGGAATGCGATAAATTATACCAAACCGAAAACCGGCTCTCCACCAATGGTTTACCATGTTCACCTATACGGATGAGGTAATCTTCTTTGTGCAGTCCCCACAAACGGAATAATAACCGCCGAATCATCCCCTCACCCAATAATTTTGTACGCCTGACTCCGGGATTTTTGTATCCGGTTACTTTCCGGACCGTGTCTTCACCTACTAACGGAAACAGTTCATCTTCGGAGAGATGCTGAAAATCGGAAATCCGTAAATAATAAATTTTAAGCATGTCGGTTGAAATAAAGATTACAAAAATACGATAAGCTTGGAGAAAAAAAATCGTAAAATTGTTAAAATCCTTAAGATTTGACAAAACAGTTCCTTGAAAATTTAACGTTTCATTCAAAAAAAACGTTTGAAATATTGGTATTTAATCCGATTTTCTTTACTTTTACCCCCTAGAAAAAAGACAACATAAATACATTAATTTAATATCATGGAAATTAAAAAGTCACCGAAAGCAGATCTGGAAGGGAAGAAAGGCGTTTTCTTCGAGATCGGACTTACTCTGGCTTTAGCGGTGCTGTTATTTGCTTTTGAATGGAAATCTTCCACCGAACAAGTAACTCCATTTCAGACTCCCGCTGAAGAACAGATAGAAGATGAGATTATTCCGATTACGCAACAAATGCTAAAACCTCCACCACCTCCTCCTCCAGCCCCGAAATTGACGGACTTGATCGATATTGTAGAGGATGACACCAATATCGACGATGATCTTGAAATTTTAGACGCAGAAGACCAATCGGAGAACCAGGTGATAGAAAATGTCGCCGATTTTGGAGAATATGGTGACGAGAATACCGGAGAGACAGAGATTTTCCAGGTGGTTGAAGATATGCCGAGTTTCCCGGGTGGTAATGTATCGAAATGGATTGCGAAGAATGTAAAATATCCGGTTCTGGCCATGGAAAACGGTATTCAGGGGAAAGTTTTCATTCAGTTCGTGATCGAGAGAGACGGTTCTATTACCGATGTGAAAGTAGCGAGAGGAGTAGATGCCTCTTTGGATAAGGAAGCTGTACGTGTCGTGCAGTCGATGCCGAAATGGAAACCAGGAAAGCAGAGAGGTAAACCTGTACGTGTAGCCTACACTCTACCGATCAACTTCCAGTTATCGAACAATTAGCAGATTATCGATCAAATTTATAAAGGGCTGTCATCTTTTGTCAGCCCTTTCTTTTGTCATGAAAAAGGTGAATGCCGAAACAGCGGGCCTCTGTTTTACATTATTGCAGTAGCCTTCAAATTTTATTATTTTATATGTATTATACGGATCAGGAAGCAGAGAAAGCGATATTAGTAGGAGTAGCCCTTCAATCGGAAGGGATCACCTACGAGCAAATGACCGAATATCTCGACGAATTGTCATTTCTGGCAGAGACAGCGGGAGCAGAAACGGTAAAAATTTTCACACAGAATTTAGATAAACCGGTACATGCCACTTTTATCGGCAAAGGGAAACTGGAAGAAATCAAAGCTTACACCGAAGAAAACCCGGTAGATATGGTTATTTTCGACGATGAATTGAGCCCGACACAGTTACGAAATATAGAATCTGTCTTTCCGGGAATCAAAGTGCTGGACCGGACGAACCTGATTCTGGACATTTTTGCCAGCCGGGCACGTACGGCACATGCCAAAACCCAGGTGGAACTGGCTCAATACCAGTATTTACTTCCGCGTCTGACCGGAATGTGGACACATCTGGAGAGACAAAAAGGAGGTATCGGATTAAGAGGACCGGGAGAAACGGAAATCGAGACCGACCGCCGGATCATCCGGGATAAAATCAGCCGTTTGAAAAATGAACTAACCAGGATCGACAAACAAAAGGTCATTCAACGGAAAAACCGGGGAAAACTGGTGCGTGTCGCTTTGGTAGGTTATACGAATGTCGGAAAATCGACGTTGATGAACCTGCTGAGTAAATCGGATGTATTTGCAGAAAACAAATTGTTTGCTACACTAGATACGACCGTGCGGAAAATTGCGATTAAAAATGTGCCGTTTTTGCTGGCGGACACGGTAGGTTTTATTCGTAAATTACCCCATCACCTGGTGGAATCGTTCAAATCTACGTTGGACGAAGTGCGCGAGGCAGACGTTATTCTTCATGTCGTGGATATCTCCCATCCGCAATTCGAAGATCAGATGAAGGTGGTCAATGCTACTCTGGCAGAATTGATCAAAGAACCCAAACCGACGATTATCATTTTCAATAAAATCGACGCTTTTCATTATGTACAGAAGGAGGAAGACGATTTAACCCCTGTGACCAGAGAAAACTATAGTCTGAACGACCTGAAACAAATGTGGATGTCGCGACAGGGAAGTGAAACCGTATATATATCGGCCGTTAAAAAGGAGAATATAGAAGAACTGAAAGAAAAGCTTTACGATATCGTCAAAGAGATCCATTCGGCACGATTCCCCTATAATGACTTTTTATACCAGGATTATACCGAAAACAATCCGGAAACAGAGGAGTAGGTTTCTTTACTATTTGTTAATATTAAGACAACATCTCAATGAAAACGTTTTAATATTAACAAATACTTAAAATCAATCATTCATAATTTTGTTTTTTAAACATATTCTTTTATTTTTAATGAACCGGAAAAGTCTGGAAACATTAAAATGAAAGATTATGGAAGTAAAAAAATCACCTCAGGCAGACCTTGAAAACAAGAAAAATATTTTTTTGGAAATAGGTCTTATGCTTGCCCTGGGTACTATTCTATTCGCATTCGAATGGAAAGTTTCCGGGCGTCAACCCGCTGATTTCGTCACGGTATCTGAAATCCCGACCGAAATCGAGATGGTACCGATCACCATGATGCATCAGATTACCCCACCTCCTCCCCCAGCCCCGAAGCCTTTCGATTTACTGGAAATTGTGGATGAAATAGATCCTTTGTCGGACGATCTGGATATCATCGATGCAGATGACGAAAGTAATAATAAAGAATCTTTCGACCTGAATAATTTGAATTACGATGAGGAATACGACACAGACGAAGTAATCGCTTTCGTGCCGAGCGAGGATATGCCGGTATTTCCGGAGAATATACAAAAATGGCTCTCAAAGCATGTGAAGTATCCTCAAATTGCCCTTGAGAACGGGGTACAGGGGAAAGTATTCGTTCAGTTTGTGGTTGAAAAAGACGGCAGTGTGAGCAATATCAAAGTGGTGCGCGGAGTAGATGCTTCTTTGGATAAGGAAGCGGTGAGAGTGGTGTCGGTGATGCCGAAATGGAAACCCGGTAAACAAAGAGGCAAAGCGGTGAGGGTGGCTTATACGCTTCCGATTGCATTTCAGATAGGGAGTTATTGAGTTACTGAGTTATTGAGTTACTGAGTTATTGAGTTACTGAGTTATTGAGTTACTGAGTTATTGAGTTGATGAGTTATTGAGTTGATGAGTTATTGAGTTGATGAGTTACTGAGTTGATGAGTTGGGGGGGAGAGTTGAAATAAAAAAGGTGTTTATATACATAATTTACCCTAAATGTAAGTTTATAAGTATAAACATGTATATAACTGCCTAAAGAATACAAGGCAACAAAAAAGAATAAACTTTTTTGTAGCCTTGTATTTTATGGAGCCGTTATTTAACGATTACGAGAAAATAATTCTTTTTGCCACTTTGGGCGAGGATATATTTTCCGTCGATGAGGTGAGATTCACCGATGATGGTTTCTTCACCCTGTACTTTTTCTTTATTGATACCGATAGCATTGGATTTCAAAGCTCTGCGGGCTTCTCCTTTGGAAGACATGATGGCTGTTTTATCGGCTAAGAAGTCGACAATGGAGATACCTGCTTTTAAATCGGCCGCCGCAATTTCGTATTGGGGAACCCCTTCGAATACGGACAGGAAAGTATTTTCATCGATTTTCCTCAAGGTCTCGGAGGTTGCATTCCCAAAGAGGATTTGGGAGGCTTCCAGGGCCAGGTTGTAAGCTTCTTCCCCATGGATCAGGCAAGTAATTTCTTTTGCCAGGGTTTTCTGCAATTTCCTGAGGTGCGGAGCTTCCCGGTGTTCAGCGATCAAAGCATCGATCCGAGCGGGAGGCAGGATGGTGAAGATTTTGACATAACGTGCGGCATCTTCATCGGTGGTATTCAACCAGAACTGATAAAATTTATAAGGAGAAGTACGTTCGGGATCTAACCAGATATTCCCCGATTCGGTTTTCCCGAATTTTTTTCCATCGCTCTTGGTCATCAACGGCCAGGTCAAGCCATAGGCGTCGAGCCCTTCTTTACGACGGATCAATTCGCCTCCGGTAGTAATATTTCCCCATTGGTCGGAACCTCCCATCTGCAACATACAACCGTAGTTTTTACGCAGATGAAGGAAATCGTATCCCTGCACCAGCTGATAGGTGAATTCTGTAAACGACATACCCTGGGCCGACTCGCTACTGAGGCGTTTTTTTACGGAATCTTTAGCCATCATATAATTGACGGTAATATGCTTACCGATTTCACGGATGAAATCCAGAAATGAGAATTGTTTCATCCAATCGTAGTTATTCAGCATAATAGCAGCATTGGAAGCAGTGGAGTTGAAATCGATAAACCGGGATAACTGAGCTTTGATCCCGGCCATATTTTTACGGATAGTCTCTTCGTCTAACAAGTTTCTTTCCTGTGATTTGCCACTAGGATCGCCGATCATACCGGTAGCTCCACCGATAATAAAAATCGGTTTGTGCCCGGCCATCTGAAAGTGTTTCATCATCATCACAGAGACCAGATGTCCGACATGCAGAGAATCGGCAGTCGGGTCGATACCTACGTATGCCGTAGTTTGTCCTTTAGCCAATAGTTCTTCTGTTCCCGGCATGATATCATGAATCATGCCTCTCCATTTTAATTCATCAACAAAATTCATCGTATTCTATTTTATATCGTTTCAAAAGCGGATCGTGTTGTACATCTGTTGTGCAAAGTTAAGAAAAGGATCGAATAACAAACTGTTCTCCCTGGTTTCTTCGCTGATAAAATGGAATTTATCGTTCAAAGCATCGATAATCATTAAAAGTACACAAACCATAATGAAATATTTTGCGATACCGAGGAGGGTGCCAAGCAGTTTATTGACCAACCCCAACGAAATAATATCGACCAGTCTGGTCAACATCTTCCCCAGCAAATAGACAACAATCACAACCAACAGGAAGGTAACGGCCAAAGCGATATAAGACAAGTAACGGGACGTGATATTCAGGAAGTCTTTCAATATCCCTTCGGTAAAAGGGCTGTAACGTATGGCAATGAAAACCCCCAATATCAGCCCGGCTAAAGTGGCGACCTCGATAATCAATCCTTTCGAGAATCCACGGAAAGCGCCGTATAGTAAAAACAAGAGAATAACAATGTCAATATAGTTCATGGCAAATCCGATTTAAACGGGTTTCAAAGATACGAATTTATCGGGAGCATTTTTTCCTTTCATTTTCTATTATTTGATAAATTCTTAGTATTTTCGCCAATTGGTAAATAGGGTTCTTATACCCCCTTGTTAACATATCACTTTATAAAAACAAAATATAATGTACAGAACACACACATGCGGAGCACTTCGGATTGAAAATGTAAACGAGAATGTCTGTTTGAGTGGCTGGGTTCAGAAAATCAGAAACCTGGGAGCCATGACATTTATCGATCTCCGCGACAGATACGGAATTACCCAATTGGTGGCAGAAGAATCTGCTTCTGAAGAGATAAAAAAACAAGTGGCACAGTTAGGACGGGAATTTGTGATTCAAATTCAAGGTAAGGTGGTGGAGAGAGCCAGTAAAAACAATAAAATACCTACAGGAGAGATCGAAATTATCTTAGATACGGTAAAGATTCTGAGCCGTTCGGAGATACCTCCTTTTACTATTGAAGACAATACGGACGGGGGTGACGAGATCCGGATGAAATACCGTTATCTCGATTTACGCCGGCAAATGGTGCGCAGGAACCTGGAATTGCGTCACCGGATGGCGCATTTGGTACGTAATTTTCTGGATGGCAAGCAATTTATGGAGGTAGAGACGCCGGTATTGATCAAGAGTACTCCCGAAGGAGCCCGTGATTTTGTGGTGCCTTCGCGGATGAATCAGGGACAGTTTTATGCATTACCGCAAAGCCCGCAGACTTTCAAACAACTGTTGATGGTCGCCGGTTTCGACCGATACTATCAGATTGTGAAATGTTTCCGGGACGAGGACCTTCGGGCAGACCGTCAACCTGAATTCACTCAGATCGATTGTGAAATGTCGTTTGTAGAACGGGAAGATGTACTCGGTATTTTCGAAGATATGATCCGCCATCTTTTTAAAGAAATCAGAGGCATCGATATCCCGGCATTTCCGCGGATGACGTGGCATGAAGCGATGGAGCAATATGGTTGTGACAAACCGGATATCCGTTTCGGTATGAAATTCGTAGACCTGACCCGTCTGGCCCGAACCAAGGACTTTGCAGTATTCAACAGTGCAGAATATATCGGAGGGATTTGTGTCCCGGGTTGTGCTTCGTATACCCGTAAGCAGCTGGACGAGCTGACCGATTTCGTGAAGCGTCCGCAGGTAGGAGCGAAAGGATTGGTGTATGTCAAATACAATGAAGACAGCAGCATAAAATCGTCGGTAGATAAATTCTATACGGCCGAAGAGCTGAAAGTATGGCTAGACACCTGCCAAGCTCAACCGGGCGATCTGCTCCTAATCTTATGCGGAGCGAAAAACAAAACTTTACCCCAGTTGTGTGAGCTTCGTCTGGAAATGGGAAACCGGCTGGGATTGAGAGATAAAAATGTATTCAAACCGTTATGGATCGTCGACTTTCCGTTGTTGGAATGGGATGAAGAGACACAACGTTTTTATGCGATGCACCATCCGTTCACCTCTCCGAATCCAGAGGATATCGATTTGATGGAAACACGGCCGGGAGATGTGAGAGCGAATGCCTACGACATGGTGATCAACGGCGTGGAAGTAGGGGGAGGTTCTATCCGGATCCATGATACAGCATTGCAGCAACGGATGTTCAAATGTCTGGGATTTACCCCGGAGCAAGCTGAAAAACAATTCGGTTTCCTGTTGAATGCTTTCAAATACGGCGCTCCTCCTCATGGTGGTATCGCCTTCGGTTTCGACCGTTTGGTTTCTATGTTTGCAGGCCTGGACAGCATTCGAGACACCATCGCTTTCCCGAAAAACAATTCGGGCCGGGATGTGATGATCGATTCTCCGTCGGAGATTTCGGCCGAGCAATTCAAGGAATTAGGCATTAAACTGAATCAATGATTTACCCCTAAATTCATACAAGTGTTTAAGGATGTAATCGGACATGAAGATATCAAGCAAAGACTGATCACCTCTCTCCGGACGGGGCGGATCAGTCATGCCCAACTATTTGCCGGAGAAACGGGATACGGTTCTCTGGCTTTGGCTTTGGCATTCGCCCAATATGTCTTTTGCACAGGTGATAAAAAAGAAGATGCCTGCGGAGAATGCCCTTCGTGTAGGAAAATACAGAAATACATCCATCCGGATCTGCACTTTGTATTTCCGGTTGTCCGGAAAACAAAAAGCCCGGTCAGTGATGAATATATCAACGAATGGCGGCGTCTGCTGACGCGGACGAATTATTTCGGTCTGGAAGAATGGTATACGGAAATGGGAGTAGAGGATAATGCACAAGCCGCGATATATACCGAAGAAAGTGCCAATATTCTCCGTAAGCTGAACCTGAAATCATTCGAATCGGATTATAAGATTCTGGTGATGTGGTTGCCGGAAAAGATGAATCCGGAATGCTCGAACAAACTGTTAAAGATCATCGAGGAGCCGTTCGACAAGACATTGTTTCTGATGGTTTCGGAGCATCCGGAACAGATCATCAATACGATACAATCGCGTTTGCAGCGTATTCACATTCCTCCCCTGCATCAGGAGCAAATACAACGACAGCTGATAGCTGAAAAAGGAATCGCTGCACAAAAAGCGGAAGAATATGCCCATGTAGCTTCGGGAAACTGGTATAAAGCCCTGCGGTTGCTGGACGAAACAGAAGAGCAAATTTACAACCAGGAAAAATTTATCAGCCTCATGCGGCTGTGCTGGGAAAGAAAAATGCTTCCGGTGAATGAATGGGTCAATGAAATATGCAGCCTTGGAAGAGAAAGGCAAAAGAATTTCTTAGCGCATGCCTCACGGATGATCCGGGAAAATTTTGTCCGGAATTTCGGTTTGGAGCAACTGAATTATATGACGGAACGGGAGAAAAATTTCTCACAACGCTTTGCCCCTTATGTACATGAAGGAAATGTCATTCCATTGAGTAACGAGTTCGAGCGTGCTTATAGCGACATCAGCCGGAACGGAAATGCAAAAATCATTTTTACGGATCTCTGCATAAAAGTCATGCAAAATATCAGACCCAATTGAAACTGTTTTCACGTACAATAATATATAATGAAAAAATCAATTTATGAACGATATACACAATAACGAAAATATAAGCCAGGAAGAAGAATTCGTTTCGCCCGGGCAAGAAAAAGCAAACGGCAAAGCGACGCCTGAGCAATCGGGGCCTTCGACCGGGGAGCCCCGTGAACAACCGGGGGAACCGACGGAGGAAGCCGTAGAGATCGAAGAGACGGAAGAGATAGAAATTATCGAAGCCGGGGAATTTACAGTCCCGAAAAAAGAAGAGGAAGAAGAGGAAATTCAGGAACTTCATACGAAGCATCCGCGGCGGGATGTGCCGGTAATCGACCATCGTTTGCTAGCGGGGAAATTGACGGTATACGACTGGCTGGAAGATCTGCCTGCAACGGATTGTGCCCCGGAGATCGTAGAAGTAAGGTTTAAAAATACACGGAAAGGGTTTTACAGTAATCCGTCGAAACTAGCTTTAAAAGCAGGAGATATCGTGGCGGTCGAAGCAGCTTTGGGACACGACATCGGGGTAGTATCTTTATCGGGTGAACTGGTAAAGGAACAAATCCGGATCAAACGGGTGGATCTCGAGCGGAATCCGCTGAAGAAGGTATACCGGAAGGCCAAACCCCACGACATCGAGAAATGGCAACAAGCCATTGCTTTAGAGCACGATACGATGATCCGTTCGCGGAAAATCGCAGCCGACCTGAAACTGAATATGAAGATCGGTGATGTGGAGTATCAGGGAGATAAAACAAAAGCTATATTTTATTATATCGCAGACGACCGGGTGGATTTCCGGACGCTGATCAAGGTGTTGGCGGAGACTTTCCATATCCGTATCGAAATGAAACAGATCGGGACACGTCAGGAAGCAGGCAGAATCGGGGGTATCGGTCCCTGCGGACGCAAATTATGCTGTTCGACTTTTATCACGAATTTTATTTCGGTGTCGACCTCAGCCGCCCGCTATCAGGATATTTCGCTGAATCCTCAGAAGCTGGCCGGACAGTGCGGGAAACTGAAATGTTGTCTGAACTATGAAGTGGATGCGTACGTCGATGCGCAGAAAGATTTCCCTTCGACCAATATTACTTTAAATACGGGAGAGGGTTTGCTTTACCATCAAAAAACGGATATCTTCGGTCAGATGATGTCTTATAGTACGGATAAAGAAGGGAAGGGTATTTTTATCCAGATTCCGGTGAAACGGGTAAAGGAAATCATCGCGATGAACCGGAAAGGAATTATTCCTCCAAAAGCGGTAGAAGAAAGCGGAAATACCCCGACAGATATAAAATATACGGACGGCGTGGGAGAAGAAAGCCTGAACCGTTTCGACGAAAAGAAGCAGAAGAAGCGTCATTCCAGGCAACGAAATAATAATAATCGTGAAAATGGAAACTCTAACACTCCCCGTAACGAAAAAAATGAAAGAAACGGAGAACGGGGAGGACAACGGCCTTTCCGTAACGGCCCGAGACAGGATCAGCGCAGAGATTCGAGACCTATACAAAGGCCCAAGCCACGAACCGATCAGCATTCACAATCCAAAACTGAACAATGATGCAAAACTATCGTCCTTTTACCGGTATTACCCCTGCTGTCAAAATTTTATTGATTCTGAACATCGTGATGTACTTTCTGAGTATGTTTATCGATAGCCGGATGCATGTGGATACAGCCCATCTATTAGGACTTCATTTGCCGCAATCTGTCTTTTGGCGCCCATGGCAATATGTTACACATATGTTTATGCACGGGTCTTTCGGGCATTTGTTTTTCAATATGTTCGCTCTTTTTATGTTCGGCCGGATACTGGAGTCGGTATGGGGAACGCAGCGTTTTCTGATTTTCTATTTTGTCTGCGGTATCGGGGCGGGCTTGCTGAATAGTGCGGTCGGCTGGTTGGAAATCCACCGGCTGATGGAGCAATATTATGCCTTCCAGAATGCGCCTTCTCCTGCGCTTTTAGCGCAGCTTGTGGAGCGTCAGCTAGGCCATCCGGCCCAGTGGGTGTGGGAGGTGGTGGATAATTGGACCAACAATCCGGATTCGCAACAATACATTGTAGCAGGAAAACAACTCTTCCGTCAGATCGTAGAACTGAAAGTAAATGTCCCGATGATCGGGGCTTCGGGAGCGATATTCGGTATCTTGCTGGCATTCGGAATGCTGTTTCCGAATACGGAATTGTATCTGATGTTTATACCTATTCCGATCAAAGCAAAGTATTTTGTATTGGGATACGGTCTGCTGGAGCTTTTCCTGGGCATGCAGAATAGCGCAACGGACAATGTAGCCCATTTCGCTCATCTGGGAGGGATGTTGTTCGGTTTCTTTATGGTCAAATACTGGAGTAAAAACAGGCGAAGGTTCTATTAAGAGATGATGTATTACAACAATTACGGCGGAAATTTTTCAGAAGGAATCCGGGAAGGGATCAAAAATTCTTTCCGGAAGGGTTCTTCTCTCACCCGTCTGATTTATATCAATTGCGGGATTTTTCTTGCTTTGAAGTTGATATATATCATGATGTTGTTGTTGGGGAAAGGAGAAGAATTTTATCCGACATTGCTGGAATGGATCGGCGTGCCGGCAGATCCGGAGTATTTATTGAGCCGTCCGTGGACGATCTTCACCTATATGTTTACTCAGTTCGATTTTTTACATCTGTTGTTCAATATGTTATGGCTTTATTGGTTCGGGAGTTTTTTCCTGAATTATTTTACGGAACGTAAATTAACGGGTGTATATCTTCTGGGTGGCCTATTCGGAGGTTTGCTGTATATTGCGGCCTATAATATTTTCCCTTATTTCAGTGAGCCTCAAATCAGTCCTTTCCCCCACCCGGCGCTACGGCTGACCTCGTGGGCTATCGGTTCGTCGGCTTCTGTGATGGCAATCGTCTTTGCGGTATGTACTTATCTGCCGCAACATAAGGTCTATATTTTCCTGCTCGGACCGGTGAAACTGGTTTATCTGGCGTTGTTTACCGCCCTGATCGATATTATGAGTATATCTTCGGGAAATGCGGGGGGACATATCGCCCATTTAGGCGGAGCCCTGTTCGGATGGTTCTTTATCGTGGGAGTGAGAAGAAACCGGGACTTTGCTTCAGGGATCGTGAATTTTTTCGAAGGGATCGGACGGCTCTTCCAGCGGAAGAAGAAGATGAGGGTGAGGTATAAGAAGCATGTCTCGGAAATGAACGACCGGGAATACAATGCCCATAAGAAGAATGAGCAAGAACGGATCAACGAGATTCTGGATAAAATCTCGCGTTCGGGTTACGAAAGCCTGACCCGGGAAGAAAAAGCAATCCTCTTCAAGGCTAAAAACTGATTTTATGGAGGTAAGTAAACCAGATACCGGTTCTTTATCAAACCAGAAGTGCTTTCCCTACTATGCTGAAAATATTGGATAAGATTGTATATATCGTCAGTTTGATCGCTGCGTTCGGGTTAATAGGAGCATATCTTTCCCCTATAATCAACCCCAATACCTTTGTCTTTTTTTCGTTACTGGGTTTGGCTTATCCTTATCTTCTGATCGGCAATTTTATCCTTTTACTGTACTGGATTTTCCGTTGGAAGCGGAGGGCCTGGCAGATCGTAGTCGTGATTGCGATCGGGTATCCGACTTTCAGGACTTACTACGGGACAGCGAAAACCGAAACGGGGGATGTTTCGTACGATTTGTCGCTCTTGTCGTACAATATCCGTTATTTCGATGTGTATGGCTGGAGTAATCAGAAGAACACGAGGGAAAAATTATTCAATTATCTGAATAAATTCGACGGGGATGTGATCTGCTTGCAGGAATTTCTAATGAACGGGAATCCGGACCGACGGAAAACGGTAATCGAACAATTGCATACCTACCCCTATTATTATATCGAGAAGGATATGGCTATTTTTTCCAGGCTTCCGATTCTGCACAAAGGACACCTGACTTTCGCCCCTGGTTACAGCAGTTCTTGTATTTACGGAGATTTCAAGCTAGGAAAAGATACGGTGCGGTTGTACAGTGTTCACCTGGAATCCTACAAGCTGGGCAAGAAGGAGCGGCAATTTATGAAAGAAATCAGTTCAGGGCTGAAGGGTAACGATATCCCCGAAGGGGTGAAGAATCTCACGACACGCTTAATGATAGCGAACAAGAACCGGGCGCATCAGGCGGAGGAAATTCAACGGCATATCGACGGAAGCCCTTATCCTGTGATATTGTGCGGCGACTTCAACGATACTCCTCTCTCCTATACTTACAGGCAATTAAGCAGGAAGTTAACGGATAGTTTTATTGAAAAAGGCCGGGGCATCGGCAATACTTACATCGGAGAGTTTCCCTCTTTCCGCATCGATTATGTCTTACATTCCCCGACACTATATACGGTGGGTTATACCCGGGAGGATATCACGCTTTCGGATCATTATCCGATCAAGGTGAAGATAAGGAAGGGAAGTTGATTTATCAGAAAATTCTGAAGATTATTTGGTGGATTTGGGGAATTATTCTATTTTTGTAGCGTTAAAGAAAATTATGGGGGGTTAGCTCAGTTGGCTAGAGCGCTTGCATGGCATGCAAGAGGTCGTCGGTTCGACCCCGATACTCTCCACTCCAGAGTTCTTAAAGTTTGTAAAGTTCATAAAGTTTATGACCGAAGGTATTCCTTATCAGGAAACTTTCCATTAACTTTATGGACTTTATTGTTTTATCGAATTCTTATTATTCGTTTTATGGAAGAATCAGATAAAAAACTAACCCGTAAGATCAGTCCCTATAAGATCATTTACCCGGTCATTATCGGTCTGGGCGTTGTGTCGTATATGCTATACCGGGAATTCGATCTCACTGCTTTCGAACAAATTTCTTTCGGCTGGAGCTCGGTGTTCTGGCTTTTCGTAGCAGTGATGTGTATGTTTATCCGTGATCTGGGGTATGTTATCCGTATCCGGGTTCTTTCGGGGGATCGTTTGAGCTGGATCAAGTCGATCCGGATTATTTTTCTTTGGGAATTTACCTCGGCGGTAACTCCCTCAGCGATCGGCGGTACCAGTCTCGCTATTCTTTTTGTCAATAAAGAGGGGATCAAAGTAGGACGTAGCTCGGCTATTGTCATGGCTACTTCTTTTCTGGACGAGCTTTATTTTATTCTGATGTTTCCGATTATTTTGCTTTGTGTGGATTCGAGCGGGTTGTGGGAGATGTCGGGAGTGAGTTCAGGAGTAAGCAAAAGCCTGATCTGGTTTGCAGTGGGCGGCTATTCGATCAAGCTGGTGTATCTTTTAATTCTGAGCTACGGACTTTTCAAGAATCCCCGGGGGCTGAAATATCTATTGATGAAATGTTTCAAATTAAAGCTTTTACGTAAATGGCGGCACAGTGCCAACGAAGCAGGTTCGGATATCATCCGCAACTCTTACGAATTGCGTCATATGCCGTTTTCTTTCTGGCTGAAGACTTTCGGAGCCACTTTCTTTTCATGGACGGCACGGTATTGGGTAGTGAATGCGATCTTAATGGCCTTTTTTGTATTGAAGGATACGGATTGGGCGACTCAATTTCTGATTTTTGCCCGGCAACTGATTATGTGGATCATGATGCTGATCAGTCCGACTCCGGGAGGAAGCGGTTTTGCCGAATTCGTATTTAAAGAATATCTGGGTTCCTTTATTATAGGAGGAGGAGCCGGTGTAGCGATCGCTATGGCCATCGTATGGCGTCTGATCACTTATTATCCTTATCTGTTCGTAGGTGTTTTTATCGTACCGAAATGGATAGGGCAACATTTCGGCGGACGTCCGAAGCCATCGGCAGCTTCTACCCCATCGGACGATTTAAATCATAACCTTGAAAATCAGTAGTAATTATGTTTTTGATATTTAAAAAACCGGAATACAGAAGATTCAATCTGAAACCCCGCTACTGGGATCCTGCCAAAGAAGAACGGGAAGAACGGGAGCGCAGGGTAAAAGCAGAACTCGGCTTAAAGGACGACGATAAAACTTATATCCCGAATATAAAAGGGCAATTCAGACAGGAGTATGAAAAACGGAAGGCGAACCGTAACGGGCTGAATAGCAATTATGCGCTGCGTTTGTTTATGATCCTGACGTTGTTGTTCATCATGGCCTTTTATGTGTTTGTAAAGAATCCGGACGGTATCCTGCGATTTCTGGGACTTTGACAAATATCCATTATCTTTGTCCTATCATATAACGGCACATTAGCTTAACTACATCAATCAATATGGATATCGTTCATCTTTTACCCGATTCAGTAGCCAATCAGATAGCAGCAGGAGAAGTCGTACAACGTCCTGCCTCTGTTGTCAAGGAATTAATGGAAAATGCGATCGATGCAGGAGCTAAGCATATTCAGGTAGTGTTGAAGAATGTCGGGAAAGCGATCATACAGGTGATCGACGATGGGAAAGGCATGTCGAACATGGATGCCCGGATGGCTTTCGAACGGCATGCAACCTCAAAAATCGCTTCGGCACAGGATTTATTCAGTATCAACACCTTAGGATTCCGGGGAGAAGCCCTTCCCTCTATCGCTTCGGTATCGGAAGTGGAATTAAAAACCCGGCAGGAAGAAGATGAATTGGGAACCTCGATTTTTATCGCGGCTTCGGAACTAAAAAATCAGGAGTCTGTCAGCTGTCCGAAAGGTACGAACATCTCGGTCAGGAACCTCTTTTATAATATTCCTGCCCGCCGGAAGTTTCTGAAATCCGATACGACGGAATTGCGCAATATTACCAATGAATTTCTGCGGGTAGCTTTGACGAATCCGGAGATCAGCTTCTGTTTGTCGAACAACGGAAATGTGATCTACAACTTATCCCCTTCGGGACTACGTCAGCGGATCGTAAATATTTTCGGCAAGTCGATCAATTCGAGACTGATCAATATCGATTGTGCCACGGGTCTGGTAGATATCAAAGGTTTCATTTGCAGTCCGGAACAAGCCCGAAAGACTTATGGCGAACAATATTTTTTCGTCAATAACCGTTTTATGAAGCATCCGTTTTTTCATAAAGCAGTGACGGAGGCCTATTCGGGACTGATCGGTGTGGATTGTATCCCCTCCTATTTCATCTATTTTACGGTGGATCCGTCTTTAATCGATATCAATATACATCCGACGAAAACGGAGATCAAATTCCAGAATGAGACGGATTTTTTCCAAATCCTGTTGGCAGGTATCAAGGAAGCCCTGGGAAAATTCAATATCACTCCTCCCCTGGACTTCGATACGGCTGGAAGTATCGAACTCATTCCTACGGAGAAGCCAGCAGCCCCCTATGTTCCGCGAATCAACTATAATCCGAACTATAATCCTTTCAATTACAGCAGCAGTAAGCTTAATCCACAGGATTCGGATTTCGAACATCCCAGTCGCACAGCAAGCAGTTTTCACCAGGAAAAAGCACCGGCCAACTGGGATATCTTATTCGACGGCTTAAAGGAAAAGGAGGAATCGATTCAGACTTCGATACCGGAAATGACCGAAAATATCAATCCGGTGGTACCGCATACGAATTGCTATTTCCAACTGAAAGGCCGGTATATCGTTACGCCGGTACAAAGCGGTTTGATGCTGATCGACCAGAAAAGAGCCCACGAACGCATCTTATTCGAAAAATATATGACGACCCTGAATACGCAAAAGGTAACGGGGCAGAAGAGTCTGTTCCCGGAAATACTGGAGTTGTCGGCAGGCGATTTTATGCTGGTAGGAGAAATTCTTGCAGACCTGGAATATTTAGGGTTCGAATTAAATGTTTTCGGTAAAAACGGTTATGCCATACATGCCACCCCACCGGACTTATCTTATACCCGGGCGAAGGAAGTGCTGATCGAACTGATCGAACATTATAAAAACACGGAGGGCAGTATCCGGGAGAAGATGAAAGAACGGGTGGTACTGGCTTTGGCAAAGGCCTCGGCAATCAGTTACAATACGGCACTCAGCTGTGAGGAAATGAATGAAATGACCGGTAATCTTTTTGCCTGTAAACATCATAATTTCACTGCAGACGGCAAAACGATCATCCACATTCTGAATTATGAGGATGTGAACAGTTGGTTTAAATAAAAACAGAGTCGCGTTTAATCGAAAAGAATATGTCGGTAATATTAGAGCATGTCAGTAAAGCATATGGCCGGCAAAAGGCGCTGGACGATATCGGTTTCAGGCTGGAAGAAGGTGAAATATGCGGTTTTCCAGGACCTAATGGAGCCGGTAAATCTACTACCATGAAAATCATTACCGGCTGTCTGAACGACTATCAGGGAGAAGTAAGGATCAAGGAGATGAATCTGCGTGAAAATCCACTGAAAATCAAAGCTATTATCGGCTATTTACCCGAACAAAACCCACTCTACCCGGATCTGTATATCCGGGAATATCTGCTTCACGTGGCCCGGCTTTATCGTGTCGGCCGGCCTGTAGCGAAGGTGAATGCGATCATAGAGCGAACCGGACTCGAGCCGGAAATTCAAAAAAAAATAGGACAATTATCGAAGGGATACAGGCAGAGAGTGGGATTAGCGCAAGCTTTGGTGCACGATCCCGAGATTCTGATCCTGGACGAACCGATGACGGGACTCGATCCGAACCAACTGGAAGAGATCAGGCATTTGATCAAAGAAACCGGAAAAAAGAAGACGGTGTTGTTATCGACCCATATTATGCAGGAGGTAGAAGCGATTTGTGACCGGGTAATAATCATTAACCAGGGAAAAATCGTTGCGGACCGACCGATCGGAGAGATCTGTACACATGCAGACGAAGGGATGGTACTTCGCGTTGAATTCAGCCCGGGAAGCGATACACACTGGCTAAGTAAAAGCGAACTGTTCACTCACACCTCACAACAGGCTCCGAACTGCTGGCGTTTAACTTCCCCCCAAGGGAAAGATCCACGGGAAGCCTTGTTTTTCGAGGCTGCCGTTCGCCGCTGTCCGATTATCGCATTGCATACAGAAGTTTATCAGCTGGAAGATATTTTCCACCGATATACACAGAATTTTCCGGCAAAGCCGGGAAAAGATTAACGTAGCCGGAGATGACCGATCAGCGCCGTGCAGATCGGCACATCTTCGGTACCGGTTGACGAAACTACATTCCGGATCGAGATTACCAACCACAATCCAAGGCTTGCCAACCTAAAAGAAGATACGGATCCGGAACGAAGTGACACTAATCCATGGTAATGTAGGTTTTTAAATAATTACAGAGGTTTGAACAGTTACAAAAATGTAGAAGATAAGTCAACGGTAGTAACTTAAAAGATAAATAGAATGAGTTTATAAAATACACCAACTCATTTATTTCGACATATAAATACCCCCTAAAAGCTTGTAATAAAACTTTCAGGGGGTATTCATTCGAGGACAACCGATTTGAAAAACGGCTGATTAGATTCCTTCCAGAGCGTCGAAAGTTTTAGCTGTTTCAGGATTTGAAGGACGGGTCATCTTTGCATTGATGATTTTTCCTTCTTTATCCAAAAGGATAAAACGAGGAATTCCGGTAATCATATAAGCATCCATAAAAGTATTGTCGCCACCGTTGTGCAACTGGATACCTCCTAATTTATCTTCTTTTACCATCTTTTCCCAGGCTGCTTTGTCGCGGTCACAAGAAATACTTACGAAATAAATATTCTTTTTTCCGTATTTTTCTTCTAAAGTTTTCAAGTGAGGCAATTCACCCCGGCAAGGTCCACACCAGGTAGCCCAGGTGTCGATATAGACATATTTTCCGGCCAAATCGGCTAAACTAACCTCTTTGCCATTGATGTCAAGATATTTGAAAGACGGTGAAGGCTGTCCAACAGCAATTCTAGCCCATTTTGCACACAATTCGTCGAATTTAGCTTTTTTTGCAGGATCGGTAACTTTAGCACTATATACCGGAGCAACTTCAGCCAAATGATCGACACCGGAATCTTTCACATAAGCGGTAACGATTTGATCGACCAAATATTCAACAACTGCAGGATTTTTGAAGTTTTGTTCAACGTAATCCAATTGTTTTTTCGTGAAAGTCAGATTATCGCGATCTTCCAGATCTTTAGCAGCCATCGCCTGAACCCGACCGATCAACGCCTCCTGATACCAATTCATACCAATCAAAGCTTCATCTTCGGTAATTGCAGAAACCAATTTATTGTAGAAAGCATCGGTAGGCTTGAAATCAGGAGCCTGTGCATAGTAGGGATGATAAAGGGGATAAATAGGAAGCGGTCCATAAACCATATAAGCCAATCTTTTTTTCTCTAACTGATTGAACTGCGGGTCGAATCCCAGGGTATCCAAATTTTCATTCAATTTCTTTATTTGTTCGTCTAAAGAGGCCAAAAATTCAGCTTCTTCCAACTTATAATCGGGGCTAAACCGTAAAGCCGGACTATTCAGGTATTCATTTTTTTTAGCGCCTTCACCGGTGAATGCAGGAATCATACGACGACCTTCGAATTTTACAGAAACGTCGAAACTTTTGCCCGGTTCAACATAAACCGGCACCTGCATTCTACCCAATACAACGGTAGCGTAACCCGGCTTAAGGTTTTCAGCCATCACAAAAAGGGCAGTATTCGTCGAATCCAAAGCCATCACGTAAGTAGAATCCTTGGTTATCAACTGAGGTTTGATTTCACCTTGGGGTTTGTCGAGATGAACCCGTACAGTAGTTTTAGATGCATTATTACATGACATGAGAGCCATTATAAGAATAGCAAGGAAAGAGAATTTCATCATATTACTATAATTTTAGTTTAAGATGAGCGAATTTAATAAACTGCGATTGTGATCGGATCAAAATAGGGAGCTTTAACCTTTATTTAACCACTCTCTTCCGTAATCACCAGTGCTTTACTTCCATTCACCGGAAGGATTAAAACCATTCTTTTTAGCCCTGTCACCATTTTACAAATGCCGAATATTTAAAATCAAATCCTAAAAAATCAAATAAAATCACCACCTTCAATTTTTATGATAAACAAATAAAACATGTCTATTCAAATATCAAACTCTCATATACAGAAAAAAAATTGATTCTTTAAGATACTCCTGTAAGAAATATGCCAACGCTTTAAATCCAGAAAAGTAAAAGATAGAAATGTTCCTGCAACCGGTCACGAAGTTTTTTATAGGCAGTTTTCTTGAGGGTATGGACGGTCCCCTCGGATATAGACAATTCGGCAGCGATTTCAGCATTCTTTTTTCCCTGCATGGCCAGCTCAATAATTTTACGCATCTGTACCGGTAAAGCTCCGACCGCTTTCCTCACCAAAAGATAAGTTTCTTGCCGGATAACCTCATTTTCGAAATACGCTTCAGATTCTGTCAAAGCTTCTTTGACAAAATGTTCATCGACCTGTTCGCGTCTGATCATATTGAGGCAACGATTCCGTGCAACCCGATAAAGGTATCCTTTTACTTTAAAGATATCCTCAAAGTCGGCCCGATTCTGCCAATAGGTCAGCAAGGTTTCCTGAGCAACGTCTTTGCATTGTTCCTCATCCCGTATATATTTCATAGCAAATACACACAATATCGGATAATAATCTTCAAACAACTCCCGGAAAGCTGCCCTGTCACCTTGTTTTATATCTTCGATTAAACCGTTCATTTATCTACCGTTATCCATCACAAAAATATAATTAACCGGGCAAAAAACAATACCCTTATGAAAAAGAAACGGCTGCCTCATCCGATAGACAGCCGCTAGTTGTTTATTTCAAACAGAATATAAATCCTTATTTTAGGGGAATTTTCTCGATTCTTCTCTGGTGTCTTCCGCCTTCAAATTCGGTAGACAGAAAACGCTCGACGATATCCTGAGCATCGTCGAAGGAGATAAAACGGGCAGGAATACAACATACGTTGGCATTGTTATGGAGGCGTGCCAACCAGGCGATTTCGGTCGTCCAACAGAGTGCACCCCGGATACCCTGATGTTTATTGACAGTCATACAAATCCCATTCCCACTCCCACAGAGCGCGATCCCTCTCTCGAACTCGCCGGATTCAACAGCAGCAGCCATCGGATGGGCAGTATCGGGATAATCCATGCTTTCAGCAGAATGTGTACCGAAATCTTTTACTTCATAACCTTTCTGGCGAAGGAATGCCACTAATTTTTCTTTGTATTCGTAACCGGCATGGTCACAGGCAATAGCTATTTTCATTTCTATCGATTTGTTATTAGAGTCGCAACGTGCAAGCTGTTACAACGATGTGATTATTCTGAAATACAAAGTTAAAGTTTTATCCTTAAGGAAAGCAAATAAAAAACGGGTATTCTTCCGAATACCCGCAAAGAAAATATTTCTTTTTTAGAGAATAAGCTTATATCCTTTACCGTGAACGTTGATGATTTCAACAGAAGGATCCTTTTTAAGGTGTTTACGTAATTTGGTGATGTAAACATCCATACTTCTGGCATTGAAATAATTGTCGTCGGCCCAGATGTTTTTGAGTGCATAATTTCTTTCGAGCACTTTGTTGACATTCTGGCATAATAATTTCAAGAGCTCAGACTCTTTTGTCGTCAGTTTTTGTTCTTCTTCTCCATCGAACAGGGTCTGTTTTTTAGAGTTGAAGGTCAATTTACCGATTTTGAAGATTTCCTGTTCATCTTCAGGTTTGAGTCCGGTAGAACGACGCAGTACGGCTTCGATTCTGAGTAATAACTCCTCCATACTGAAAGGTTTGCTCATATAGTCGTCAGCCCCTAATTTGAAGCCTTCCAGGACATCTTCCTTCATATTTTTAGCCGTCAGGAAAATGATTGGAATTTCGCTGTTGATCTGGCGAATTTCCTTAGCCAGGGTAAAGCCATCTTTTTTAGGCATCATCACATCCAGGATACATATATCGAAAGGCTGGTTCAGAAAGGCTTCATAAGCTACCTCCCCATCTTCGCATAAAACAGTCTCGAATCCTTTTGCCCTCAGATATTCTTTCAGGAGCATACCCAGATTCGTATCATCTTCTGCTAATAAAATTTTTATTTTCTCCTCCATAACTATTTAGTTTTTAAATAAATTCTCTGAAAAATATACGCTTTTAGAAAAATAAAGTTCTCTTTACTTTTTGTTTTTTTGAGGTTAATGGTAAAATAATATCAAATCGGCTTCCTTTTCCTTCAGCGCTTTCCACTTCGATACGCCCTCCGTGTGCTTCCACGATAGTTTTTACATAGGATAATCCGAGGCCGAATCCTTTTACGTCATGTAAATTACCGGTCGAAACCCGATAAAAACGTTCGAAAATCAGCTTTTGCTCTTTCGCAGCAATTCCTATGCCATTGTCTATCACACTAATAATTATTTCCTGACCTTTATTCCGGGTGTAAACACTGATCTCCGGAACTTTAGTACAATATTTTATCGCATTATCCAATAAATTGGATACTACGTTCGTGATGTGTACCTCATCAGCATAAACTTCATCCTGGTCAGCCTCTAAATAACTATAGAGTTGTCCTCCTTTATCTTCTACACGCAGGCTAAATTTTGTCACAAGATTTTCAACAACCTCGTTGAGATTGACATTTTTTAGTTTCAGTTTCATCCGGGTTTCGGTAAACAAAGCGGTCTGGAGCACTTTTTCTACCTGGAAAGTGAGCCGTTTACTTTCATCGCGGATAATCCCGGCAATATGGTCGATGGTAGAGGGGGAATTGTTCACAGCCCCGTCTTTAAGCATTTGTGCAGCCAAAGAAATGGTCGCTATCGGGGTTTTAAATTCGTGTGTCATATTATTGATGAAGTCGTTCTTGATCGCAGATAATTTTTTCTGTTTAACGATGACTACGATACAGAATCCGAAACACAACACCAACAAAATGGTGATGATCAAACTGGGCAATAACAAGACGACAGAAGACAACAGATCATGTGACTGATCGGGAAAAATCAGAAAGAGGGTGGCCGGTTCCTGCTGTTGTCCAAAACTCATTTTCCGGTTGTAGGTGTAATCGGAATGCTGATTGAAGAAGTTTTGTGACATGAGGATAAATTCCCCTTTCTCTTTTACCGCATACTCGAAAGGAATTTTGACACCGTTATTCCTTAAACGTTCACCGATAATCTCTTTGAGATCGCTGCCATCCAATCGTTCTTCGATCGATTTTTCGGGCATTTCGGGAATCTTTTTAACCACGAGATCATATTCTTTTCCCAGACTGTTTTTGATTTCCTGGCGGGATTTCTGGATAGAATTCTGGAGATTCCGATTGCCTTTCTGTCCGAACAGTTCCCATACATTCTCTATCCTTTCGTCGTAACCGATGGGGAAGCGGCTGTAATCGATGACAATATTCATATCATTCTTTACATTGAGCCCAGGACGTAAATCCAGAGCCCGGGGCATTTCATGGACGACTCCATTTTTCCCCAGATGGTGGATTTCGTTTTTCTTTTCTTCGGCCATCTGCTGCTTATCCTTCTCTTCTAAATAAGTCGTTACCTGGTCGATAGATTTATTGACGAGATAATCAAAATGTGCTTTTTTCAACTGAAAAGCCGTTTGAAAATACCTCGCCTGTGTAAAGATCAATCCCAACAATGACAGACCTAAAACCACACCTAGTATGATAATCTGTTTTTTTCTCATACCCACAAATTTAACACTTCAAATTTAACACTTTGCACACTTAACACACTTTAACCTATAACGTTACTTCATAACACTAGCCGATTTTAACACTTTACTAGAGGGAAGGTCGATTTGTTAAATTCGCTCTGTGGCAGGTCTCTAAAACAAATGTTAAAATATTAGTTTTCTCCCTTTGTTTTTTCCCTTATGCCCTTAAAAAAGCGTCATTTGTTCCCCACCGTCATTTCTACGGGTTTTCCCCAAATGTTTATAAGCCAAGTCGGTCACTTCCCTACCGCGCGGAGTACGCTTGATAAACCCTTCTTTGATCAGGAAGGGCTCATACACTTCTTCCAGGGTACCGGCATCTTCGCCGACAGCAGTAGCAATCGTCGTCAGGCCCACCGGTCCTCCCTTAAATTTTTCAATAATGGTGAGCAGGATTTTATTGTCCATTTCATCCAGCCCGTATTTATCGATATTCAATGCTTCGAGTGCATAACGGGTGATGTCACGATCGATGCTTCCATTACCTTTGACCATTGCAAAATCGCGCACTCTGCGCAGCAATGCATTGGCGATACGGGGTGTACCCCGGCTCCGGGAAGCGATTTCCATAGCAGCCTGACCGGTAATCCCCACATTCAGGATAGCGGCAGAACGGGAAATGATTCCGGAAAGGATGTCGGTATCGTAATATTCCAGATGGCAATTAATACCGAACCGAGCCCGCAAGGGAGCGGTCAGTAACCCACTACGGGTAGTAGCGCCGATCAAGGTAAACGGATTGATTTGTATCTGTACCGAACGGGCTGCAGGTCCTTTATCGATCATAATATCGATGCGGTAGTCTTCCATAGCAGAATACAGGTATTCTTCGACCACAGGACTCAAACGATGTATTTCATCGATGAAGAGCACGTCGTTCTCTTCCAGGTTGGTCAATAGTCCGGCTAAATCTCCGGGTTTATCGAGTACCGGTCCGGAAGTAATTTTGATGCCTACCCCCAATTCGTTGGCAATAATGGCGGATAAAGTCGTTTTCCCCAGTCCGGGAGGCCCGTGAAGGATGACATGGTCCAGCGATTCGCCCCTCATCTTTGCAGCCCGCACGAAGATTTCGAGATTCTCGACAATCTTTTTCTGACCTTGGAAATCGCCGAAATTCAACGGCCTTAAAGCCCTCTCGAACTCTTTTTCGGTTTCTTTTAAATCGGTGTTTCTTATATCGAATTCACTCATGGTTCGTATTTACAGATTTTCATCCAAAAATAGGAAAACTAATAGTGCTATCAAAGCACCGGTCAATTTTCTCCCAAAAACTCCCGAATATCCTGCTCTAGTTTACGGATCGGGAAATAAGCTCCGTATTTTATGTTCTGTCGCAATTCGTAGTCGAGATTGTTACGTCTGCGATACAACTCACTGACCATATCGTGGGTGACAACTTTGTTTTTCTTTGCTGTGCGCAGCATAGCCTTACAAACTTCTTTACATACGATCGAAATCAAATCGTACAGGTTGTGACCGCGAATAAAGAAATACACGTTATCGGGTTTTAATCCCAATTCGCGGTATTTTTCACGAACAATAGCCAGATCGGCATGGGGATATTTACGTCCGAGGTAATTGATTTTTCTTTCGACTCTCATCCGTAGTTCATCCAACGCCCGGGCCCCGTTGTCGTATACCAAAGGAAAAGCTTTGGAATTGGACAAGCTGATGTAAGCATCGAATTCGAACTGGCTGAAAAGCACGGGATCGGCATTCTGAAAGTAAAGATGCCATATGAAAAGATCGTACAGGATGGCTGAAAAGTCACTCAGAAACCGACGGAAATCGAATACCGTATTTTTTAAGTGGGTGACTCTGCTGCACACATCGTCGAGGCCATCGGCAAAGCAGTGGTGGTTTTCAAAAGAGTAGGTGTAAGTTTGAAGCACGAAATGTTTGACATCAATCTTTCTTTCCCTCAACAAATAACGATAGTCGCTGTCGATACAAATGAAGAAATCGGGACTCAGGAAATCAAAATATTTCAAACATTGGGTAACTCCACAAGTCTCCCGTCCATATTCGTTCCGTGAACCGGAAATGAAGTGAAACTTATCGTCCGGCCGGAAATGTTTCAGTACAGCTCCCCAGAAAGCAATATCGTCTTTGTTTTCAACATGTACAGCCGCCCTACAGCGAAACATTTTCGCATCCAGAGCAAAACGCCGTGCCGCATTAGCAAAATGCGAAGCACGAGAGGGATTCTCAGCACGAGCACCAAACATAAAATATAAAGTAAAAAGTTAAAAAATAAGCAAAAAGCTATAGGCTAAAAGCTAAAAGCAAAGAGCTATAGGCTGAGTACTATTAACTATTTTTTGACTTTAGTCTGTTATTCAAAGTTTTTACACACGAAGCTAAAAGTGCTATTAATTCTTTAACAATTTCAGCTAATTTTTCATATAAATCAATATGAATATAATCGGTATCCCGTAATAAATTCAACCAATACAACGTTTCATTCGCTTCTTTTAAGCTCACTGCCAACTTATTTAAATAATCCGAATCACTTTGAGCAAAAACGGCTTCATGAATCAATGCCCCGATAGACGTACCACTTTTCAAAATTTGTTTACTTAGCACATACTCCTTCTTTTCCTGCTGTAAGTACTGAACCAGGCGTACAATTTCAACAGCAAAAGAATAACTTTTATCTTTTAATAACGGTATCATATCTTCTCTACTTTAACTTTCCACCCTTTAGCTTATCGCTTATAGCCTCTGGCTTTTAGCTTTTTACCTTTATCAAGTCTTCCACAAATACCAGCTTATCTCCCCAACCATCGCCGAACAGGCTGGGAGAATGGGTGGAAGTGATGATCTGACAATTGGGATTCAGATGGCGGATTTCTTCGAATAATTTATATTGCCATTCAATGTGTAAAGATATTTCAGGTTCGTCCATCAAGAGGATGTAAGGCTGTTCTTCCATCAGGAATACACGCATCAGAATCAGCAACAACTGCTTTTCCCCGGATGATAGTTTGTAAAGCGGTATCACTTCTCCATCGTCGATAAAGATCAGATGATTGGTATGCGGATCGATTTGAATGGTCTTCTGTGTTTTGGCAAAAAGCCGGTCGACCGTCTCAAAAAGTGTTTTGATGCGTTGATTAATCCGGCCGGCTTCTTCAGGGAAATTAGTCGCTTTCAACCGATAATCCGAGAAAGAAGGATTGGACCCGCCGATATCGTATACAATAGTATGCAGCTCGTTATATAACTGGCTATACTCTTTACCGGCTTTCGGCCGGTCCCGGAACGGAACGTCGAAAGTACTGATTTTTTGATATTTTACGTTTCTCAATGCAGTTTTCAACTCTCCTGCAGTCATTTTCTGTTGGAAATCGACGGTATAATCGTCGATGGTAATCTTTACCCCGACACCGTAAATTCTCAATCGTTTTACATCAGCCATCATGATGGAATCGATGATATTGAATAAGGTCGTCTTACCGCTTCCATTGATTCCAATCAATATATTCACATCGGGATTGAGATTCTCCCAAAAAAAATCGTATTTCTTCCAGAGATTCCGGATTTCGATACTATGAACCGTATTCGACATAACTTTAAAGTAAAAGGTAAAAATGTAAAAGGGTGGAAAGAGCAAGCCGCAACAATCGACCCTTCAACAAAGATAGAAAACAAAAATGAAAAACAGATGAGAAAAAAGAATAAGTAAATCAGAAAAGATATAATTTTGCGGCACTTGAAACGATTTCAATTCATTATCTTTTAGTTTTAATTTTTACCTGAATCTATGAAAGGGTTATATACCGTCTTATTACTGGTTTGTTCGAACATCTTTATGACTTTTGCGTGGTACGGACATTTAAAGTTGCAAGAGATGAAAGTGATCAACAACTGGCCGCTCATCGGTGTTATCCTGATATCGTGGGGAATGGCTTTTTTCGAGTATTCGCTCCAAATCCCAGGCAACCGTATCGGTTTTCAAGGCAATGGCGGACCGTTTACACTTGTTCAGCTGAAAGTGATCCAGGAAGTGATTACCCTTATCATTTTTGCCATTTTCACGATGATCTTTTTTCAGGGAGAAACATTAAAATGGAATCACCTGGCAGCGGGAGTATGTCTGGTAATGGCCGTATATTTTGTATTTATGAAATAAGCCTATTTTCAGGAGGGTTGGACAGGTTTATACGGTAAGGTAAACCAAAATTCGACATCTTCGCCGGGTTGGGAGTCATCACCGATCCGGCCTTCATTTTCCGGACGATCATTTCACAGATGGCCAATCCCAAACCTATCCCCTGAACAAAAGGATCGAGTCTGACCAAACGGCCGAATACCGGTTTTTGACCTAAAAATAAAGTTCCCGGTTATCGGACAGGCAGTATCCCATCGAGATACTTTCCTGTTCAGTAAATTTTATGGCATTATTCAAAAAGTTGATCAGGATCTTGAAAAACGCACCCGGTAATTAAATGCAACAGAATTCAATAAAACGATCTGTTTTTCCCCCATACCGTAAGAACAAAAAAAACAGAGCTATAGATTAAAAGCAGAAAGAATGACGTAATAATATATACTCATTCAAATTTTGACAAAGAAAAACAATTCCGGAAGAAAACCTTTCTGATATAATCCCGTTCATTTTATATTAAATCCCAGTATATATGTTTTCTACCGAATTCAGATATAAACTCAACAATCTCCGACGTATCCTGAAAAAAGCGACCGTCCAGCTGATCCGTATTTTATTTATCCTCGCTTCAGTGGCAACGATCGTACTGATGGCCTACGAATACGGTTATGCGATCAGTGAGGCAGGGAAAAGATACGTTACAGAGGGATTCAATATCATCATCCGGATTTTCTTTTTCGGCAGTATCGCAACGATCTTTCTGGATCCCAAAGAGATCTGGCAAGAGAAAGGATATTGGATAGAGATTATCGTATTAGCACTTTTGTTATTCGTTATCCTGACCCAAACACCGGCTCATTTTCCCACCGACAACTGGTTACAAAAAACAGATCATATCCTGACCCATATTCTCTTGTTGTTTATAAGCATCATCCATCTCTCGAAAGTGGTAGTTACGGGATTACAACGGCATATAAGACCTGAAATGACGTTTGTCTACAGTTTCCTGGCCATCATCCTGACAGGTGCTTTCCTGCTTATGTTACCGAAAGCGCATCATGGATCGCTGAGTTTTATCGATGCCCTGTTCACTTCTACGAGTGCCGTGTGTATTACGGGCCTGACGGTTGTCGATACGGCCACCACTTTTACTACAACAGGTCAGGTGGTTCTCCTTTTGCTGATCCAAATCGGAGGGATCGGGGTCATGACTTTCACCAGTTTTATCGCTTTGTCTTTTTTCACCCAAACCTCTTTTAACGATCAAATGGCTTTAAAAAATATCCTGAGCGAGGAATCGATGAATAATATTTTCCGAACTCTTTTCTACACACTTTTCACGACGATTATCGTGGAAGCTATCGGAGCCTGGATCTTGTGGTGGGAGATCCGGGATCTCTCCCCCTCCCTTATACCGAATAAGATATTTTTTGCTATTTTCCATGCCGTATCGGCCTTTTGCAATGCCGGCTTTTCAACTTTAACGGGCAATTTGTACCATCCGGGTATCCGGGATTTATACGGCTTACAGTGCTGGATAGCCACCCTGATTATATTGGGAGGGATCGGGTTTCCCATCCTGTTCAATTACGGTAAACTGGTAAATCATAAAGTCAGAAACCTTTTTTACCGGCTTACCGGCTCTTCGAAGCGTATGCCGTCGCATGTAAGAATTGTGAATACCACTACCCGTATTGTCATTACGGCAACTTTACTGCTCCTTGTGGGAGGAACTTTACTCTTCTGGTTGTCTGAAAACAACAATTGCCTGAGAGGGCTTCCATTAAGAGGAAAGCTGGCGGTGTCTTTCTTCAGTGCAGTGACTCCCCGCACTGCGGGTTTTAATACAGTCGATCTGACTTCTCTCCTGCCGTCGACTTGGTTCCTGACTCTCCTATTGATGTGGATCGGCGCTTCGCCCTTATCTACCGGCGGGGGGATAAAAACAACAACGATTACTATTGCGTTGAAGAATATCATCAATACGCTGAGAGGCAAAGAAAAAATCGAAATTTTTAAACGTCAACTCCCATCGGAAAACGTGCGACGGGCTCATGCAATCATATTATTATCTATCCTGTGGATCGGAACCGCCACCTGCCTGGTGGCTTTTTGGGTACCGGAGGGATCGGTCACCCAAATTTTATTCGAAGTAACGTCGGCGATAAGTACCGTAGGCCTTAGCCTCGACTTTACCTCCCAGTTGAATACGGCCGGAAAAATCATCATCAGCCTGACGATGTTCGTAGGTAGAGTGGGATTGATCACTTTACTTTCAGGACTTATTCCCCGGCAAAGTTCACAAAGTTATACTTATGCGGAGGAGAATGTGATTGTTTAAAAAGGCGAAAGGCTATAAGCGAAAGGCCAAAGGCTATAGGCGAAAAGCGAAAAGCTATAGGCGAAAAGCGAAAAGAAAAAGGCAAGAAACGAGGGACAAGGAGAAGAAAAGGAGGAAGCTAAAAGGGGGAAAAGAAAAGGAACTCATTTTTAAAATATACGTAGACATTATTGTTATTCATTTTTACTTATAGCTTATAGCTTATAGCTTTTAGCCTTTAGCTTATAGCTTTTAGCCTTTAGCTTATAGCTTATAGCCTTTAGCCTATTGCTTATTGTTTTTTGTTTTTTGTTTTTTGTTATGAAATGTATTATCATCGGTTTGGGGAATTTCGGGATGGCGCTGGCTCAACGGTTGACGGCCATGGGATATGAAGTTATCGGGGTCGATAAAGATATAGATAAAGTGAATGCATATAAAGATAGTATTAAAAATACGATCTGCCTGAACCTCAACAACGAACAGGCTGCCCGCAATTTACCGTTGAAAGATGCAGACCTGAATATCGTTTCGTTAGGTAAGGATGCAGGAGCTTCTATACTGACCGTGGCTATTCTTAAACAAAACGGAGCTAAACGTATTATTGTCCGGGCTATTTCTACCTTACATAAAACGGTTCTGGAAGCAATGGGTATAACGGAAATCATTCAACTCGAAAAAGAATATGCCGATTTTTTCGCAACAAAAACCGAATTAACTACATTAATCTATTCTTATCAGGTATCACCGGATTATTATATTTATGAAATGAAGCTTCCCCCTGCTTTTGTCGGACGACGACTGGGAGACATCAAACTGGAAAAAGATTTCTCGCTCAAATTAATCGCTATAAAACATTATGACCGGGATGAAGAAAAGGGGTATTTACGCATGGAACTTCTCGAAGAAGTATCCGATGACTTTGTGGTCAACGCCAACGATGTGTTTATTCTTTTCGGTAAACGCAACCGATTCCGGGTACTTTCGCGCAATTGAGCCGGAAAATTTGGATTTTTTAAATTATTTGTGTTAAATTTTCAAACTTTATTTGGATTTATATGCATAATACATATATTTGCAGAGAGAAGATCCATGTTTGATACATATATAAAAACACCTTTATTAACGACATGATGCAAAACTATATCGATATACTCCGCCAACTGAACTATGAACTGGTCAAGGAATTGGGTTTATTCAAACATCGTGCGGGCTTATCATTCAGTCAGCGGCATATCCTCTATCATATAAAGAACAATATAAGTCTTTCTATTCAGGAATTAGCAGATTTTCTTCATGTCGAACATTCTACGATGAGTAGAAATATAAAAAAGTTAGTCCAAGCCGGCTTGGTGGATATCTATCAGGATGAAAAGGACAAACGGAGGAAAGTGATCACCCTCTCGGCAGCAGGGGAGTCCCGGCTTGCAGAAGCAACAGATTCGATTAATGAAACGATATCCAAAATACTGGAGGTATTGGATGACGAGGAAATTGAAATCGTAATACACGGAATTCATCGTTATTGTGAAGCCCTGAAAGGAAACTGATAATCAGACGGTTTATTAGAATAAACGATGAAAACCCAAGGAATAATCCGATAAAGAAACAGAATAATTTTCCGATTCGGGAATGTTATAAAATTATGTTATTCAACTAATAAAACGTTCGTTTTTTTTGGTTATAAAGTTTCAATATTAAAGCATTATAATATACAGCAGATTACAGGATATTTTTATCCCTTTTTCGTTTATATCATTTAATTGACTAGCGCATACTCTAATCAATATTCTTGTTATATCTCACTTATTATCAGTATCTATTTTTCATTTAACCTTCACACCCGCCCTTTTTCACCTATCGGAATTTCAGCTTACACCTTTTTTCCTTTCTGTCCTTCGTTTTTCGCTTTTGTCTCTGAAACAATACCGAAAAAAAACGAACGTTTATGAAAGAAAAACAATGTTATGGGCGGGGAGTCCCCAAGGGATCGCTGCTTAGACTGTGCTTAACATGCAATTTGTTTATCGCACCCCTACTGATTTCTTCAGCAGTGTGTGCCAATACCGATGTAAAAATAACCACTTCGACCGCTCTTCCTCAAACGCAAAATATGCGCACCCTAAAAGGAACCGTTAAGGATGAACAGGGCGGCTCTTTCCCCGGAGCAACCATTCAAGTGAAAGGCACAACTTTAGGTGTAGTCACGGATATCGACGGTAATTTTTCCATTACCATTCCCTCGGATCCCAATACCGTCCTGGTTATTTCTTTTGTGGGTATGAAAACCCAGGAAATCAAAGTGGGAACAGCCCCGACATTAAACGTCATCCTGAAAGAAGACTCGCAGACGCTGGAACAGGTTGTCGTGAACGGTGTTTTCGAGCGGAAAGCCAACACTTTTACCGGATCGGTGAAAACCATCAGCAACGATGAGCTGAAACGGGTGGGGAACTCGAATGTGTTGCAATCACTCAAAAATCTCGATCCGTCGATTCTATTTATCGACAACATGGCCCTGGGATCGGACCCGAATGCGGTACCGGAAATGGTATTGAGAGGAAAATCCTCGATCAACATGGAAGAGACCGATTTGAAGGCGACCTATGGGAACGACCCGAATGCCCCTCTTTTTGTATTGGATGGATTTGAAGTTTCGATACAAAAAATAATGGACCTGGATATGGACCGTGTCGAAAGTATGACGATCCTGAAGGATGCTTCTGCGAAAGCCATATACGGTTCGAAAGCAGCCAATGGGGTGATTGTCATCGAGTTGAAAAAAAAACCCTTCGGGCGATTTACGGGTAACGTATCAGGGAAGTGTAGAGATCGAAGCTCCGGATCTCAGTTCTTACGACTTATGTAATGCCGCCGAAAAATTAGAAATCGAAAAGGAATTCGGTATGTACGACGACGAAGATGCAAACTACGACAATCAACGAATGGCCCAGAAAATATACAATCAGAAACTATCGGCAGTAGTCTCGGGCATCAACACCGACTGGTTGTCGAAACCCGTTCGTTTGGGGGTAGGAACGAAACACGGGGTATCTGTAGAATTAGGTGACCGGGAACTCCGGGCGATTATCGATCTCTCCTACAATAATATCAAAGGGGTAATGAAAGGATCGGACCGTACGACGATATCCGGGGGAATCTCCCTCTCCTACCGGCGGGAAAAATTCCTGTTCCGGAATCAGACAACCGTAACATCGAACGTAGCCCAGGATTCGCCTTATGGCTCGTTCGAAGAATATGCCAAGCTGAACCCCTATTACACTCCCTATGATCAATACGGACAAATCTCGGAAAATATCGTACCCCATTTGGAAACCGGGAATAGCGTTATGGTAAACAACTGGTATAAAGAAATCGAATTTCAGGCTAATCCCTTATATAATGCTCAGCTCAACACTTTATTGCAAAAAAAGTATATCGATCTCACCAATAATTTCGAAATACAATGGTTTGCCTTCACCGGCATGAAAATCACCGGACGTTTAGGCCTATCTGAAACGAGAAACCGCGAAGACACCTTTTATCCGGCAAACCACCTAAAATTCAGAGACTTTAAAGATGACGACCAATACCGGAAAGGGTCTTACCAATTGATAAACGGCGAATCGAGCAATCTGGACGGAAAGGTAGATGTGCAATACAACAAGGAATTTCTTCCGGGCCATACAATTTACGCCAATGCCGGTTTTAACCTGGGAGAAAAAAAGATGATCACCAACGAACACAATGCGGAAGGATTTCCGAGCGACAAAATGAACGACATTATTTTTGCCCGTCAGTATGCCAAGGACAGTAAACCCAAAGGCACTGAATCGACAACCCGGGAGATCGGTTACTACTTGTCGCTCAACTACTCTTTCAACAACCGGCTCAATTTTGACGGAACCTTCCGCCAAAGTGCTTCGAGCCAATACGGAGCCGACAGCCGCTGGGGAGAATTCTGGAGTGTCGGAGCCAGCTGGAACTTACATAACGAAAACTGGCTGAAAGACACGGAAATCAATCAGCTCCGGCTGAGGGCGACTGCCGGATCGACCGGGTCGCAAAGCACTGCCGCCTATAATGCCATCGCTTCTTACGAATATTTCCTGGACAGCCATTACAACAATCTGTTAGGTGCCCAGTTAAAAAGCATGAGAAACGAGACTTTAAAATGGCAACAGAAAATGGAATACAATTTCGGTTTGGATTTCAATTTTAAAAACCGTTATTCGATGAGTCTCGAATATTATCTTCAGACAACCAACAATACAGTCAATCCCATCGACCTTTTACCTTCCACCGGATTTACCACCGTACAGGAAAATATCGGTAAAGTGGAGAACAAAGGGATCGATTTCTCACTTTCTGCCATTGCCTGGCAGCGTCCGGCCGACCGTTCTTACCTGCGTTTTTCGGTGATGATGTCACACAATAAAAACAAATTGAAAGAGATCTCGGAAGCCATGAAATCCTATAATGAACAACAAACAGCATTGGCAACGTCAAGTAATAAACCGCTCAACAAATACTATGACGGTGTATCCATGGACGCCATCTGGGCAGTACCATCTCTAGGTATCGATCCGGCTACCGGCCAGGAAATCTATCTCGTAACCGATGAAAACGGTAATTATTACCGTACCTTTACCTATGACGGGAACAAACAGGTGGTATGCGGGGACGCTCTTCCCAAAATAAACGGAAATGCAGGGATCAGCTTCGAATACAAGGGATTCGGTATCAATGCTGTATGCACCTATAAATGGGGTGCAAAAATGTACAACGCAACCTTGGTAAGCAAAGTTGAAAATGCCGATCTGGAAGGTAATGTCGACCGCCGGATTTTTACAGGAAGATGGAGAAAACCGGGAGACCTGGCTCCCTATAAAGCTTTGGGGAAAGTATATGTTGCCAGTTCGGACGAATTAGCCTCTCCGACAACTTATGCCACCAGCCGTTTCGTTCAAAAAAACAACGAACTGACGATCTCCTCCCTTCAGTTGTCCTATGATTTTTTCCGGCATGCCTTTGTCAAGAAGATCGGCTTGGAAAGAATCATACTCCGCTGTACAGTCAACGATTTACATAAATTTTCGAGCATAAAGGTAGAACGGGGTACCAGTTATCCGTTTGCCCGGAAATTTAATTTCTCGCTGGCCGTTACTTTATAATTTATGGTAAAATTCAATATAACAGATATGAAAACTTTTTTATATATCAGTTTAGTCGGTTTCCTGACTTTTTCTTTCTGCTCCTGTTCGGAATGGCTGGATGTACAACCCAAAACGGAGGTAAAACAGGACAAGATGTTCGAATCGGAATCAGGCTTCAAAGACGCCCTGATCGGTTGCTATATGCTGATGGGCGAGAGTTCGCTGTACGGTCAGGAACTGACCTATACCTTCCTGGAGGTACTGGCACAGCAATATGATTTTGTCAATTCATTCCACCCTTACCAACAAGCTAAATTATATTCTTATTCCACCTCTTCTGTCGAAACAAAGATCAATACAATCTGGAGCAAGACCTACCGGGTGATTGCCAACCTGAATGCTATATTGGAAAACCTGGAATACCGGAAACAAGTACTTCATCCGACCAATTATGCCAATATTAAAGCAGAAGCACTCGGTTTACGGGCCTTTCTGCATTTCGATCTGCTGAGGATGTTCGGTTGGGGAGATCTGAAAAACACGCCTTCGAATCTGGATAAGTTATGTATTCCCTATGTAACGAAATACAGTAAAGAGATGACCAAACAATCAACGGTACGCGAAGTATTGCAATACATCCACACCGACCTGAAAGAAGCGGAAGAATTACTTTCTTACTATGATCTCTACCATCAGCAAGCACAGGAAGACGATTATGAACTTCCTAACGACGATCATTTTTATGACAATCGCCGGGGACGTTTCAATTACTATGCAGCCAGAGCCACCCAAGCCCGGGTGTATATGTGGGAAGGAAAATATGAGGAAGCCCTGGAACGGGTATCTTTATTTACAGGTAACAAACAGCCCATCAGCTGGGTAAACCTGGACAGTGATGTCATCAATGCCGAATTAACCCGGCGGGATCTATCCTTTTCGGTGGAACATATTTTCAACCTGGATATCCACAATATGTACGAACCGCTTAAAACTTATATCGAACAATATAAGGAAGAACATGGCATCAATGTTTCTGACAATACGAACTATTTCTTCCACTCAGGGACACGTGCAAAAGCCCTGTTCGAAGTGACTTCAGGCGGAAACAACGATCAACGTTTTGCGGCACTTTACGATCAGGTAGACAACGCTCATTTTTTATTTTTAAAATTCAAGGAAGTACCCAACTCCCAATCCAAAGCTAAAAACAAAATGCCGTTGATCCGGAAGCCGGAGATGTTCCATTATGCGGCCGAATGTTATAACCGGCTGAACGAAGGAAAGAAAGCCGTCGAGATGCTGAATGCCGTACGTCAGGCCCGGGGACTGGATATCCAATACAATTTACCGGAAACGTTGAGCAGTGACGAAATCGAGCAGGAAATTTTAAAGGAATGGCAGAAAGAATATATCGGAGAAGGACAGATGTTTTATTATTATAAACGTCTGGGACTTCCTATCCCGAATGCAACAGCAGGAGGCGACGCAGCCTTCATCCTTCCGCTTCCTAAAAACGAAGTAGAAATGGGAGGCCGGGAAGATTATAAAAATGATAAATAATAATCCAACTTTAAAATAGAATCACATGAAAAACAATATACTTATCGGATGCCTGGGCGTAATGGCCTTCTTATTCAGTTCTTGTGAAAAGGAAGGAATCACCATGTACGAGGAATCGCCCACGGTTTATTTCGGAGAAGCTTCCCGGACCTATACTTTCGTTGAAAATATGGACCGTATTACCATCGGCTACGATACCGTGAAAATCCCTTTGCAGATTTCGGGTTCAGCCATAAACCGGAACCGGGAAGTGGTTATGGAAGTCGCCTCCAACGATACGCTGCATACCGCCACAGCAGACATGTTCAGCATCGGGAAAGGCAGTATTCCGGCCAATGAATACAAAGGCTATATTCCTATCCGGGTCAATTATTCAACCGTACTGGACGATTCGGTTTATCAAATCCGGCTGAAATTGGTGACGAATACGGATTTTCCGGGAGTAGACCTGTTAGACAGGACTTTTACACTTGCTTTAACGAATAAAATTACCGAACCTTCCAACTGGAACAGGATAAAAAATTATTTCGGACCTTATTCGAATTCCTGGTACCGTTTCATTCTGGAAACGACAGGACTCACTTCTATCCCCTATTGGTCTACCAACGGAAGTATAGATAAGAACAATCCAGACCCGGAAAAATGGACGATGACTTTGTATGAAGTAAAAGCGTATGCAGCCATGGTTAAAGTCGCCCTGGACGATTACAACCGGAAACATCCGCAAGATCCTCTGAAACACGAAGACGGACCGGAAAAAGGGAAACCGGTAACCATGCCTTAAATCAGTGGTTGAACGATTAAAAACCAAAATAAGATGAAAACACAAAAAATCATATTCTTCCTCCTATTGCTGACAGGATTACTTTACTCCTGTTATGAGGATAAATCTTCTTTAAACTATACTTTAATCAACCCGATCAATATCGAACTGGGCGATGAGAGTACCGATTATTCTGTTTTTGCATACGATACACTGGAAATCAAGCCTATCGTTTATAAGGAAGGGGTAGACGATGCCGATCTGTCTTACCGATGGACCATCAGCGGGAATTACATCCCTCCTACCTTACTCGATACGACGATGACCCTGAAAGCCCGGATCGACCTGCAACCTCAAAGTATTGCTTACAACCTGTTGTATGAAGTACTGGACAAAACCACAGGTATCGTACAGGAACAAACTTTTAAAGTAAAAGTAGAAACTCCGTTCGGTCCGGGACTGGTTATTTCAGAAACCGAAGACGACAAGACCTCGGACATCTCGCTGATCCGGGCGTATAATTTCAGCAGTGGTTTTAAAAAAGACCAGGATACGACGATGCGGAATCTTTTTTCACTGGTAAACAAACGTAAGATTGCAGGAGTAGGAACGGCAATTCTGTCGACCACTTACGGCGTTTACGGACGTTATATGACAATCGGAACCCGTACCAGCATAGACCGTATCGATCCTTTCGATTACTCCTATATCGATGGCAACGGGGACAGTTTTATGATCGATCCGAAAGATTACAATGTCACCAGCCTGGGGTTCTCTTCCAATGCCGGTTGTATAGAGACCATCGTCATCGGAGGTAAATTGTACACCCATTATTATCAGACCCAGGCCATTCATAAATTTTCTTATTATCTGCTTACCAGCGATATGTCGGATTATCAGGTAGGTTTATCCACTCAACCGGAATGGGCTTATGGTTTATGTTTCGATGAAATGAACGGGAGATTTCTGGAAATCAACGGAACGAAATATCTACGGGTGATGAACAGCAGCAAATTGGAACCGGACGCTGCTTTCGATCCGAACAAACTGCAAAATTTCACCTGCCGGGCCATGTTCTCCGGAAAAAACAATATCGGGCATAACATTCTTCAAGAAAAAGATCCGTCGACCGGAGAAGCGAAACCGAACGGAAAAATATATTGTTACGATACCAAACAGGCTTATTATTACGACGATCCGGATCTGATCAACGGTATGCCTTCGAAAATCATCGATTTGAACGATTTCCCGGATATTCAGAACGCCCTTTTCTTTACAGGTACCAACAACCGGGATTATATCTACTATGCCACTCCGACAAAAGTTTATACCATCGACCTGACGATGCATACCGCTACTCCTGATTATACCGTACCTATCACAGAATCTCCGGACGAAGTGATTACCTCGATGGCAGTCTGGCTGGGATATGGCATGATGAATTATACCAACAACAGGGGAGAAATGGCGACCACCAGTTCGAGCAACAATATGTTGGTGGTGACCACTTACAGTCCGTCCCTGAAAGAAGGTTTTGTCCGGACACTTCCGATTTCGATATTTACCGGACGTATCGAACAGAATAAAGACTACCACGGTTTATTCCGCGGATTCGGCAAAATCACCGCAACCACCCCACAAAAACAATAATTAAAAACATAACCGATATGAAATATATAATACCTTTTATCACCTGCTTTCTGATGTTGGTCGCCTGTACCAAAGAGAGCGATTACAGCGCCCCTGAAGGAACGATATATACGCCCAGGAAAAATGCTTTCCGAGCGACAAAAATCAGCGGAACAAGTACCCACTGGGGGAATTTCACCCTCTACCTGGAATATGATAAAGAAGAATTGAATTCTATCATCCGAACCAATACCCAAGGAGATACTGTAAGTGGCTATGGCATCGTACGCGGTACAGGGTATATCACCTATTCGCTGCACGATTACGTGCCTACCGTCGACAAAGACTCGATCAACCGTTTGGATGCCAGTCTGGAAGCCCGATATGGAAGCGGTAATTACTATCTTTGGGATAGTATTCCGAAAACCTCCCAATCTCTGCTGGAAACGACTCTCTATCTTTATACGGACGGTAGAATCAAAAAACAGGTCGTCCGGAATTATTCGCCCAATGCCAACCAAGAGGCGACCGGTGAGGATTTCGATTATCATTATACGTTATCCACCACCACTTCGAGCACTTACGAATACAATACCCAAAGCGACGTATACATAAACCGGATCATGTACGATGTACACGATCCCATCGACAAGGATCTGTATGTGCGTTCTTTATACAAGACAGAAGCCTTATATGAAGGTAACCGGATCCAATCGTTGATCTGGTTCACCGTACCGTCCGGAGAAAATTTCACCGAATATAACCGCTATAACTATACTTATAACCAGAATCAAATTTCAGCCATCCAGGGAGAAGGTTTTTCGAGAAAGTTCACCTATAGCGGAAATCAGGTCAGTATGACCACCGACGGTAGCGGAACGGTCACTTATGAACTGGACACTCATGGAAATGTTGTGAAGATGGATGATGGGAAAGGGAATGTCTATCAGATCGAATATGAACCGGGGCACGGCAATTTCAGTATATTCACATCCCTGACAGACCGGATGACTAATCCTTTTTTCATTAAATAAAAAATCATCCCAAACCCTATTCAGGGTTGCCTATTCCGGGATAAATGATAACTACCGCGATAAAACCGATCATCTTTCTTTTTATCTTCCTTGCAGCGATAAGCTGCAAGGAAGATATGTATTCCGAACACGGATTACATCCGATCTATTCCTCGGACGAATATTCAGTAAGCACCGAATCATCGAGCGGTATCGTCAATTATCGGAACCGGCATGGGAAAGTAGCTTTTACCGAGAAAGAATGGGCACTGGATATTACAGAAGAGAGTAATCCCTGTCTGTATTTTTATAAACTAAAATAGTCTCCTTTATTATTAATTACTAAAATTTAAAGTTATGAAAACGTTTTCGAAACAACTAAAAGTAATGATCACACTAGTTACCAGTGTTGTATGTTTAATGGCATTAAAAGCACCTGGCTATGATGAGAACGGTCAGGATATCAACGAATGCCTGGAAGCGCCATGCCCGGAAGGATATACGTGTTTGAACCTACCCGGTAGCTATCTTTGTGAAGCTCCCGATGGTGAAATTATCGGAGGAAGTACAACCGGAGGATATGATGTAGAACATTATGCCTGTAGTTTCAGTGGAACCGTAGATGCAGCAGGGTATGTCAGCGTCTTCGGTATTAAAAAATTTGTGGGTTTAAAGGCAGGTTCAGATTTTTATGTCAGTTACAAAAATGCAGGTATGGATTGTAAAATAAATGGACACTATTTATGTAGGCTGACAACTTGCCTTGACTTCTGGAAGGCAATTCGAGAATAACCCTCTTTAAACCTATGGCAAAATTTGTTTGTCATAGGTTTATCTGTCCCCTCATGAATATTAACTTAACACCCCGTCTATGAAACCGATCAAAACCATGTCAAGCATAGCCCTCTTGTGTATTTCCTGCCTCTCTATTTGCTGTAAAGAAGAAAAAAGAGAGCAAAGTGGCAAAATCTTGCAAATAGATATCCCGTTACAAGCCGATGAAACCCACTTACCAGCAGATTCGCTGTTTTGCGGTAAAGAAATCCTCGCATTGGAAACGACTCCCGATAATCTCATTTCTAAAGTCGATAAACTTGAAATGACCAACGACAGATTATATCTACTCGACGAACAGCAGGATATGATTTTCATTTTCGACCGAAAAGGGAAATATATCACCAAAATTGCCGATATCGGAAGAGGACCGGCTGAATATATCGAAATATCCGACTTCCATATCGACAATGATGTCCTCTACCTTTGCACCGGTGGTAATGGAGGAAAGATCATATGTTACGATCTCGACGGAAAGTATCAAAAATCCTTCCGGACAGAATATTCTTGCAACCGGATTACCACCGATTCCAACTCCATTTATGTGCATCACAATTTTTCTCATCCCAACGGGAATAATGTCGGGGTCTATGATAAAAAAGAAAATAAACTGGTAAAATGCTACAAACCTTATCCCAAGCAACAGGAAGGAATAGGTAGTAGTAACCGTTGCTGGACCAGTTGTAACAATAAGGTATATGCTGCATTCGATTATGAGTACTCGATTTACACCTTACAACCCGATACTTGTCAAATCGTCGCCCAAATCGATTTCGGAAAAAATCATATGTTTCCTCCCGAGTATAAAGACTATTCATTCTTCCAACACCAGAACTATATTAACCAAACGGGAGGAATATTTAAATCACCGGTCGTACAATTTTGTAACACCCTGTTCGTCACACCTAAAAGAACTATTTTTAATTTTATTTATACATGCTATAACCATATTTGTATCATCGACCATCAAACCCATACGATGAAATTCGGAATACCCTGGCCGGACGAGTATTACTGGAATATTCACGGATTAGACCCGATCTATGCCTCGGACGAATATTTAGTAAGCACCAAATCATCGAGCGGTATAATCAATTACCGAAACATACATGGAAAAGTAGCTTTTACCGAGAAAGAATGGGCTTTGGATATTACCGAGGAGAGTAATCCCTGTCTGTATTTTTATAAATTAAAATAATGACATTACGATGTATAAATATTTTTTCATTTTCCTTTCGATCGGCCTGCTCTCGTCTTGTCAGCCTAAAACCCCCCGTTCATTCTATGCAATGTATGCTCAGGCCCAACAAGCCAATCAATATTTATGGCTCAATCTTAATTATGGAAATACTCCCCTCATCACCGATCAAATAAAGGAATACAAAGCCTCCGGACAAGCGGCGAAAGAAGATTTTATTTTACAACAATGTAACCTGCTGGACACTTCGAACACCTTTTTAAGTTATATTTTTCTAATTGAAAATATAAACAACTCTTATGTATTCAACCCCCAAGGAGAATTAATCACCTTTTCAAACCATAAGATCACCACCGGATCGATCCGGAATCAATTGAATGCCATCCGCAACCATCACCCCCAACTTCCGGACCAACCCCGGGAGTTCGTAAGTACTCCCGATAGCCTGATCTCCCTGTATAATCTGGTCCTGAAAGCCCATCTTTTACATCATCGGTATGCTTCACGTACCGATAGCCTGGAAAAAGCATTACAGTTGTTAGACCAGTCTATCGGAATCGAACCTTATTTTTATAACCTATACTTAAAAAGTAAAATCTTAAAGGCCCGGCAAAATCCCGAAGCAGCCCATTATGCCCGGTTAGCGATCCAATACGGTAAGAATGCCTATCAAAAACAAATTTATACCCTATTAATCGACGAACTTTCCTCCGAATATCCGGCCACTTTAGAAACCGGGAAAGGAAGAATGAATTTTAAAAAGACCGCTTTGGATGCAGGTAAACTGGCTTTAAACTCCGAATATGAATTCAACTTCGAATTTGAGAATACCGGCGAGGAACCTGTAATCATCACCTTTGTATCGTCGACCTGTGGCTGTGCAAAACCGGAATGGAGCAAAAAACCGATACTACCTCATGAAAAGGGAGTGATTAAAGTGCGTTTCCATGCAGAAAAATACGGCAATTTCGTCCGTTCTGTATTTGTTCAGAGTACTGCCCAAAATTTCGTAGAGCAGTTACTGCTACGGGGACATGTACCTTTTAATCACTCAAACCAATAAAACATTTCAGCAACTTATTTTATCTAACTATAATGGTTAAACTTAAAATTACAACATGATAAAAACTTCTACTTTAACCAGCATAATTCTATTAAGTCTTTGTTTTATAACAAGCGGTTGCCATAACACCAATGATAAAAATAAAAAGAGTGAGGGGATTCCCAGTCTCGAATATACCGTTATGCAGGATCGTTCGACCCAACAAGTCCGCTATGGTGTATTGAAACCGACCACTTACTATTGGAATATTATGTGTAATAAAATATATTTTTCCGACGAATATATGGTATTACCGGAGAATGCTTCCAACATCATTTCTTATCGGAGTAAAGTTCCCTCGGCCAAAGAAGAGTGGGCATTGAACCTAAAAGAAGACGATAATCCCTGTTTATATTTTTATACCTGGAAATAATAACATCTCCCTATGCAATTACATTTCTAAAGACGATATTGCAAGAGAATTTCCTCAATTACCCCTAAAATCATAATGGTATGAGAAAATATTTCTTTTCGATCCTGCTCATTGGTCTGGGATGTTATGCCTGTCACACCGACAATCAGCCACCATATTACGAAGGCACATTTCAAACTGTATCGGAAATAGCCCGGCAACAAAATAAACCGATCTGGATGATTCTTGGAGGCGGTAAGCAATGTAAAGCCTGTGAACAATTACTTGAAAATATGACCGAAGATAATATCTTTCAGGATTATCGGAAGGATTATATTTTTTATCGTTGCAACGTGGAACATCCGGCCAATACGTTCCTGAAATATATTTTTATCATGGAATCGATCCCTAATTCTTATATCCTGTCGCCGGAAGGAAAAATGATTTCGTTTTATGCCGGACGCCTGAAGGCCACAGAGATCAGACAGCTTCTCGAAGCCGCCCAAGCAGGTCATCCCCTGTATCCACCCCGGCACTCGCAATTCAAATCCGAGCCGAAAACCTTATTGCAACTCCAGAATCTGTTGTTAACAGCCTATACAGCGTATCGGGAAAGCGGTGAAGATCCTACGAAATTGGACCGTATTCAAGCGTTGGTTCAAGAGTCGATCGACATGGAACCTTATTTTTATAATCTTTACCTGGCTTCTAAAATCTGCCAAAAGCTCAACGATCCGATCCGGGCCGAACAATATGCCGAAGAAGCTTTACACATCTGTCCGAACGGCTTTCAAACCATTATTTACCGTCCGCTGATCGCTGAATTACAACAGCTTTATTCAACCGGCGATTCGCTGCAAGCCCATGCCCGGATTACATTCGAACAGCAACAATTACAGCTGCGGGATGGAACAGCGGATCGATACACCTTCCGGTTTAAAAATACAGGCAGCCAACCGCTTCTCCTCAAGCATGTCTCCTCGTCCTGTAGCTGTGCCAAACCGATATGGAGCCGACATCCCATTTTACCGGGAGAAAAAGGAGAAATTATAATCCACTATCATCCGGATGAAAATAAAGCTTTCAATAAAACATTCTGGGTCGTATCGAATGCTGTCAATAAATTGGAGCAATTAACCCTGAAGGGGAATCATTGAACCACGACCCGTGACACTAGTTATGGCTATTTTTTTAATTTTTTATTTGAATATACGTGTATTATGCATACATTTGCAACAGCAAAATATATGTATAATACATCTATTATCCAACTAATACGAAACCACACGATACTTTTGTAAAAATAGAAAGATGGAAAAAGTAGCAAAAGAAACCTATATTTTCAGTTGTCAGGAAATCGAACAGGCTCTACCTTTGTGTGATTATATCCCTATTATCGAATACGTTCATAAACGTCATGCCGATCACCAGATTTATGAGCCCGACTTATTACATGCAAACGTAGCCGAAGGAGAATTTCATTTAAAGACAGGTGGAATCCGGTTTTCAACAGAAGAATATTACGGTGTAAAAATTAACGGCGGTTTTTTCAAGAACAGGACAAACTATCACCTGCCTAACATTTTAGGAATCATCTATATTTGCGATGCCCGAAACGGTTACCCTCTGGCGATTATGGACTCCACGGTCATCAGCCGTTACCGGACAGGAGCAGCGACAGCTGTAGCAGCGAAATACCTCGCTCCCAAAACACAAATCCATCTGGGTGTTTTCGGTTATGGCACTCAGGCAGAGATACAGATCAGGTCCCTGGCCTATGTGTGTGATCTTCAGGAAATCCGGATCAGCGGACGCAATCCGGACAAAGCCCGCCTTTTAATCGAAAAGCTACAAACCGAATATCCGTTTCCGATCTATTGGGACACACCGGAGAACACGGCCCGTAACAGCAATATTTTGGTAACCACCACTCCTTCCCGCCACTATTATATCGACAAAAACTGGATCGTGCCGGGAACTTTTATCGCTGCCATCGGAGCAGACAGTCCCGGCAAACAGGAACTGTCACCGGAATTAGTCGCATCTTCAGTCATCGTCGCCGATATCAAGAAACAAGTCTGCCAGGTAGGAGAGTCACAACACGCTCTCCGGGAATCTTTAATTAGTCCGGACGATATTTATGCCGAACTGGGAGAGATTGTCTCCGGTCGGAAAAAACGTCCCGAACCGGGGAAAACGATCCTTTACGATTCGACCGGAACTGCATTGCAAGATATCGGTGTCGGTATCCACCTATATCATCTGTTAAAACAAAAGCACAGTATTAAGTTCAAATTATTCAACTAAGCAGCCCGACCAGAAGAATCAACATGGTCGAAGTAGTCGAAAAAATCTGACTTTTTCGACTACTTCGACGTTTTCAACCATTAAAAAAACAAACGACCTACCTTTTCTCTGTAGTTGTATCGGACGGAATCTCCATCAGCCGGGAGATATATTCTATCATCTGTTCGCCTCGTAGCTTGTTGGTAACGATTTTCCCTTCGGGATCGATCAGGAAAATCACGGGGATCCCACTTACATTGTACTGGCGGGTAAGTTCACCGTCGAAAGCCTGGAGATCGGAGATCACAGGCCAAGGGAGATTCTCTTTAGCCACATCTTCTACCCATAATTTCCGCTCTTTGTCCAAATTGACAGTAAACATGGCCAGTTTTTTGTTATGAGTAAGCTCATGTACCCTCTTCAAATAAGGAATTTCCAGCTTACACCACCCGCACCAGGAAGCACTGAATTCAAGCAGTACGTATTGTCCGCGATAATCCGACAAACAATATTTCCGCCCGGTGGTATCCTGTAAAGTGAAATTATAAGCTTCCTTACCGGGTAATACCCTTTTTTCCTGCTGCAAAGACCGCTCACAATACCGGGTGTAAACACTTGTACGGGCCGGGCCGGTCAAACCGCTCAAAAATGCTTCCATATTACCGATATCTTCGGCTTTTATCCACTCCTGGGCGAAATAGGGCAATACTTCACTCCGGGCATAATCCGGCTGTTCTTTCAGAAAAGATAACAGACGCGCCGACCAGATTTCCGAAGAATCGGCAAGCCGGACATATAGCCCCTGATCGGTTTTCATTGCTTCGGACAAACGGTTTCTGTAGCTGTTATAGCCACACAACAGACCGGCAGATTTCCGTTTCAACATCCTGAATTCGTCGTGCGATTTACTTCCGTTGATTTCAGGCGGCTCAGGAATACCATATTTTACCTTTAATCCGATGGAAGAATTCTCCAAAAACAGTTCGTATCTTCCCTGGAAGTTTTCCGGAATGAAATAGATCAGGCGCGGCGATTCGACTTTTCCGGTATATACGAACTCTCCGTTTACGACTTCCAGGGTATCGTTCATCCACATTTTATTGTCAGGGATCATCTCCCTGACAAATAATTTTGTTCCCGGATATCCCTCGATTTTACCTTTTACCATAAAACCCGGTTCATCCTGACGGCATGCCCAACAGAGGCATAATAAAAAGATATATTTTATCACTTTCATAACCGAAGGTTTAGATTTATATTCCCTTCAGACTCATTAAGGTCTGTAGGGTTACGGATTGCGAAGGACGGGTCATCTCGGGATCGACGATTTTACCTTTGGGATCCAGGAGAATAAAACGAGGGATTCCACGAATACCGAAGGCCTCCATAAAAGCCCGATCTCCTCCGGTGTTTACCTGAATACCGCTGAGTCGGTCGTCCTTCACCATTTGTTTCCATTTGTCGATATCTTTGTCACAGGAGATACAGACAAAATGGATATTTTTATCCTTCATTTTTTCTTTGAGTTCTTTCAAAGCGGGCAATTCTCCCCGACAGGGCATACACCAAGTGGCCCAGACGTCGATATATACATATTTTCCACGTAAGTCTTTGAGACAAACGACATTTCCATCGACATCCCGATAACTGAACCCGGGAGCTTTCATCCCGGCTTTCAAAGGTTCTTCATTCTGCGCTATTGCCGGTAAAAAGCAAAAGCAAACGATAAATAGACTAATGATTTTCATATTCTTTCATTTCAATATTTTTCAAGTATATCTACCACTTTCCCACCTACGCCCAAATAAGGTTCACCTACCATTTCGCCACTTACCGCATCCAAAATATAGAGATCGCCTTTAAATTCATCTGTACGGCCGGACAAAACACCGACATAGAGCAGTTTTTGATCGGCCGAAAGCTTCAGACAGGTGATCTCCACCCCCTGAGGCAATTTATCCGAGAGGACGGTGGCTTCCGCCGTTACGTCTTCCATATAAAGCTGACGGATCAGATGACCGGAAGAAAATATAGCACGCCCGTCTTTATCGGAAAATTTCAGGATGGTGGAAGGGGTAAAGTGATGATTGGACAAGGTAAGCACATCCGCTTCGGTCATTTTAGAAAATGTCCGGTCATGTGCCTTTACCACCTTAGCCACGTCGGTCTGCGGATCGTAGAAGAAAGAAGCGAAAGTACCGCTTTTCCAACCACCGATGGCCAATATGGGTAAACCGATGATGGGCTCACGGGCCAATACGGTATTTAACTGTCCATCGTCGATGGTAGATGCAGAAGAATGGTAAAAATAAAGAAAACGTTTTGCAAGTTCGTCGTACCCCAGGAAGAAACGTGAATTTCCGCCCCATCCTGCTGTAACAATCAGGCATTTGTCCGAAAGTCGGTAGTCGTATAAAATACCGGCATCATAATAATCCGGAACCGGCATAGGGGAAGGGGTAGAAAAATAGTCGTTATACTCCCTGAAAGTATACACCCGTCCGTTGGTACCGATGGCACAACCATAATCTTCTCCCTGCACCATATCGGAAAACAGACAAAACTTCATTTCAAAATCGGGATCCTTATCCAACATAGTCGAGCCATCATACCGTTTCAGCAGTTTCAGGATTTTCCGGTCCAGTTTATAATTTGCCCGGGATGTCGCTACCAGGATATTGTCATCATGCGGCCAGGATTGCTCCAAACTCAAGGGCTTACCTTCGAGATAACTGCCATTTTCCATCCGGTATACCCACTTCGCAAACTCCTTATCTTCAGCCTCTTCCGACCGAAAAGAAAGCATGGCTTTCCCTTCTTGTTCGGATAGAACCATGAGTCCTTTATCATAAGGAGTGACAACCTTCAAATCGAATTCCTGATAAAACCGCGTACTATCGGCCAAATAAATGGCTGTAAAACGACATTTATAAGGATCATCCGCCACATCTTGCGCCACATCGTAGGACAGATTCAGATCCTCGGAGATCAATTTTCCATCGATTTCCCAGCGCCAGGCCATTTTAACTTTTTCGTCGAGGGAAAATTTCAGTTGAGGTTCGATCGAAAGATGTTGCCACCTCTCCCGGATATATTCTTTCCCGATATTAGAAATTTGTATTTCATTGACCGGATGATAGTCATAATTACCTTTATCCTCATAGCAAGCCGTTAGTAAGGCAGATAAAAGCAGACATAAAAACAAATATATTTTATTCATTGTTTATCCCATTTAGTGTTACAGATTATAAATTACAAGTCACTCTCTCTCCGGTGATCGGATCGATAATATTTCCGGTATTGAAATATTCTTTGATCAGACCACAATAGTAAGTCCGGAAAGAAGCAGAATTTCCGAATTTCGTACTACCGGTCAGTTCAATCCATTTCTCGTATTTCAGGTAATGATAGGCGCCTAAATGTCCGCTCACCAGATACCAGTCGTCGGGTACAGGATAAAGATCGGAAATAGAAACTTTGAAAGTGGCATATTCTACATACCCGATCTTAAAGTCGTCCGTTTCTTTGAGCTTCAACAGGATATTTTTGCTTAACGTCGTCTTCAGGTGCTCGCGGTAAATGATGAGGGGCAGCGAATCCACGCCTAAATTTTTACGAAAAACGTAAGCAGGTTTCAATTCCTCGAAATCCACTCCTTCTATGGCTGTAGAACTGTCGCGGACAAAGGTAACGGCATAGTGCTTGTCCGTCGCGGAACGCTCGCCCACCCGTTTTACTTTTACCCACACGGTATCGAAGGTGATCTCATCCGGTAAGGTAACGAAGGAATAGGTAAGACTATCCAACTCGTAATCGGTTTCCCGCCCCATATAATCCAATACTTTAGGGTAGGAGAAGTAAATACGATCTTCTCCTTTAAAGCTGAATGCCGGGTCTTTCTCACAAGCCTGGCAGATCGATAACAACACCAGGACTCCATATAATAATACTCTTTTCATCACTTTAACATTTTAATCTAAGTTTAAAACAATCAAAAACGCGGACACTATTTCCATATCTCGGAAACCCGGTCGCCATATTCGATTTCGGCTTCCGGCAGAGGCAATACCAATACTTTATCTTCGCGGGGAATGCCCAAATTCATCGATTCCCAAAAAGTTTCTTTAGCAAGCCGTTTGAAAGCGAAAAAGAATTGTCCGTCAGCCAGGAATTCTTTCCGGTATTCTTTCATAATTTCTCTCATACGCTCGTCGGCAGATGTGTTATCGTTGATCACCGCCGTAATTCCCCGATAGCGTGCTATACTGTCCATCAGTATGGTCGCTTTTTCCGGTTTAATCTCAGAAGCGATATAATACATCTCCGAGAGTCCCAATATCCGGATCTTCTGTTTCGAATTTTCATACTCTTCCGTATGTTTCTTCAACAACATATCATAACTTCCGGGATCGCTTTCCACCAGTTGATAACGGAAATCCGTTATTTTTCCTTCAAAGATACCCTCTCTGACATCCACTAAGCGGAAACGGCTCGTAAAATTGGATGCCGGATAACAATAGGAGGTATACCAGGCATCGACCGATGTCGAAAATACCCCGAAAATAAATTCATCGGTAAACAAAGCATCCCGTTTTTTTATATTTTCTGTGGTCACCATGAAGTCGTCCCGTTGTATCAGACGGAACTTACCGGATTCGATAATTTCCATAGCACACTCGTAAGCTTTCTCCCGGTCGTTGCTTTCGGAACGGTCCAGGTATACCCTTGCCATAGTTGCTAATACTCCATAATAGTTCATACGGTATTTCCGGTTAGAGAGAAAAGAAGACATATAATAGTTTTCATTTTTATGGGTTACGTCTTCGGATTCCTGCTCTTCTTCCACATTACCGGATACGAATACCGGTGTTTCTGTCCGTATCACATCGTCTTTCAAAGCTTCCTTCGCTTCTTCGAGATCGGCGAGTATTTTTTCGAACACCTCTTTGACTTTTAACTGCGGATCGATCAGATTAGAATACCCTTTTCTATAAGGAATAGACAAATAATCTGGTTTATCCTTAATGTTCGGCGCAAAAATCCGTACTATTTCATAATGGAGAAAAGCCCGCAAAGCCAGGCATTCGCCTTTCAAATACCAATAACTGTCAAGACTTTCAGGTGTTTCATCTTCCAAATGTTTCAGGATGTTATTGGTAAGGGAGATGCAATAATACAATTTTTCCCAAATAGCATCGGAAATTCCGGCAGATTCCGGTGCCCGATAATTATAAGCCATCATATATTCCCACTCATTTCCGGCACGCACATCGAAGAGTTTGCCGAGCACATCCATCGTTATAGGTAACCGTCCTCCGTAGAGATCGTTTTTTCCCATACTGACATACACCCCGTAAAGTGCATCCATAAATCCTTGTTCGGTAGAGAACATATCACCTTCACCGACCTCCGATTCCGGCCGTACATCCAGCCATTTTTCACATCCTGTCATAGCGACCAGTAAGATAGCCGTTATTGCCCAACGCATATATAATTTCAAGTTCATATTCCGATAATATTAAGTTTATAAAGTAGCCGATAATGAAAAAGTCACCGTCCGTGCAAAGGGATAACTCAATCCCCGTTCTTCCTTTACCGTAGAAAAACGATATACATCACCCATATTAAAAGTAAAACGTAAACTGTTCAGGCCGATCTTCTTGCACCATTGCGATTTGAGATCGTATCCCAAAGAAATGCTTCCGATATTCAATACATTATAGTCCTGAACGAAACGGGTGGTCAGGTTGGAAACATTTTCCTGCAAAGCGATGTCTTTGAAAAAAGTCTTGTCCCCCGGTTTTTTCCAACGATCGGTCAACACCCGGCGATCGGCATTATAATTGGGATTTACTCCCTCCACCCGTTCGGCCAGAGTAGAATTATACGTCTGCGCTCCACATTCGAAATTCATGGAAATATTCAAGCTGATTCCCTTCACCGTAAGGAATGAATTCAAACTTCCCCTAAACTTCGGATCGGTGGTTCCGCAAACGATCTTGTCTTTATGATCCCAAACGGTCGTATAGGAACCGTCTTTTTTAATGAATACTTCTTTTCCGGTTTCCGGGTCTATCCCCAAAGAAGGAACGGCTTTCAAAGCATCCAGTGATTCACCTTCTTCATACAAGGGTACCGGTTTTTTGGTTTCTTCTTGATTAGCTTCTTCGTTTTTCTTACCCAAAGCATTACTGATTTTAGTAATCTTGTTTTCGCTGTCGCTGGTACCGAAAGCCAAAGCCCAGTAAACATCTTTTTTTGCATTCCGGATGACCTGCGAACGCAGACTCAATTCCCAGCCTTTATTTTTCATCTCTCCCAGATTTTCTTTATACTGCCCGAAACCCAGGGAAGGTGGAATACTCAGATCCAATAGTAAATCTTTTGTCCGTTCCTGAAAATATTCGCCTGTGACCGAAATCCTCCCATCGAAAAAATCCAGGTCGGCGCCGATGTTATAGGAGAATTTCCGTTGCCATTTCAAGGCATCGTTCCCCATCACTTCGATGGTCGCCCCGATACCGTGCATGTAAATATTATCTTTGTTATAAATATAAGTAGTCTGCGCCTGATACGGATCGAAAGATACGTTACCCGTATATCCCAGCGAACTCCGGATTTTGGCATTTGTCAGCCAGGACGGACGGCCCAGGAAATGTTCGTTGTGGATATTCCAGGCCAAACCGGCAGCCCAGAAGGGAGCGAAACGGTTTTCTTCACCGAATTTCGAAGAGCCGTCGGTCCGATAAGATATATCGAACATATAACGATTGTCGTAACCATAGCTGGCATTGGCAAAAAAACCGATCAACCGGTCTTGTTCCACTTTTCCGGAAGGACGGGTATTTTTTTCATATTGAGCGGCAAAATCCATATTGGACAGGTTATCGCTCAAAAAGCCCTGACCAGCAAAATTCTTACTGTCCGATTTGTTGCTCTGCATATTCAAACCACCGACAACGGTAAACATGTGTTTATCCAATTGTTTATAGAAATTCACCACGATATTGCCATCTATAGCCGAAGTTTTGGAGCTACCTACCCGATAGATTCCCTTTTCATCGTCCGGTTTCCCTTCGAACTGGCTGTCTTTAGGGGAAATAAAACTTTCGGTACCCGAATTTCCGAAAGTATATGAAAACCGTCCGGTCACCCTTAAACCATCGAACACATACCACTCGATATCGAAATTATCGGTATAAGAAGTGTTTTCTGACTCACTGAAGCTATTTAACGACGCATTAAACAAAGGATTCACATCTCCGTTCGAAAATTTATATACATAACGTCCCTTATCGTCCGTAGCTCTTTCGTAAGGATTGATCCTGGCATAACTGCTGAAATTACCGTAGGGACTTTCGGACGATTTGGTTTGATTGACGGAAAGCATATTGCCGATCCGGATTTTATTACTGATGTTATATGTCCAGGTAAAACTCAGTCCCAGGCGGTCACGCTTGGATTCTTTCATAATGCCCGGATTCGCTCCGTAATTGATATTTACCCCATAGCGTGAACGTTCGTTTCCTCCACCCAGAAAAAGGGAATGGGTATGTTTAAAAGCCGTCTGTAAAGGTTTCGAAAGCCAATAGGTGTTCACCCCTCGCAATACTTCTCTTTTTCTTTCCTCATACAATCGGTCCAAATCCATCTGCTTTTTTAAATCTTCATTTTTATAGACACCGGCCAACCGTTCGAATTCCAGTTTTTCACCGGCATTCAACAAGTCGTAATCCGTCAAGTCAGGATACTCCACCGTACCGTTAAAAGAATAACTCACCGACAATTTACCTTGCGCCGGCATTTTGGTTTCGATCACGATCACTCCGTTCGCTGCCCGGGATCCATAAATAGCCGTAGCAGCAGCATCTTTCAGGATAGTCACCTGACTGATACGTTCCATATCCGTATCGAATATCGTCTGTAAGCTGACTTCATATCCATCCATGATAAAAAGCGGATTATTAGATTTTCCTTCAAAACTCGATTTTCCACGAATCAGAATATCAGGGACATGGTTGGGATCGGCACCAGCCTCTTTGTTTTCTACAATCTGAAAAGAGGGCTCATAAGCTTGCAAAGCTTTAAATAAATTGGTCGGACTGATCTTCTTCAGATCTTCGCCTTTTACCGATACTGCCGAACCAGTATAAGAAGTTTTCGCTTTATTGAAGTAACCGGTAACTACCACTTCATCTATCGCCTGAACATCTTCTTTCATCACCACGACTAAAGGTTTGTCGTCCCGAATTTCTACTTCAGCAGTTTCCATACCGACAAATGAAAACAACAAGATCAAATTTTCCATCTGTGGAAGTTCGAGGTTGAATTTTCCTTCAAAATCCGTGACCCCTCCCGTATGCGTTCCTTTCAAGACAATGGTCACACCCGGTAAAACACTTCCCTTCGTATCTTTCACCACTCCCCGGATAACACGGGCTTGCTGAGGCATATTCCGATCGCCGGTTTCACTCACCCGGTGGATCACCACAAACTTGTCCGTCACGTCGAATTTCACCTCCCGGCCTTTGAATATGGCTCTCAAAGCTTCTTCTACACTCACATTGTTGAGGTCTACATTGATTTTTTTATATACATCTATCCTGGAGTTATTGTAAAAAAAATCCAGTTTAGTAGATTCGGATATCCGGTTCAATACCTGTTCAATGGTAGCATTCTCCATTTTCAGGTCGAAACGGATATTTTGTGCATGAACATTTGCGGATAAATTGCACATACACACCAAACAGAAAAAGACTGTCAACCGCATGATAAATAAGATTTTTTTCAGCCATTTCCGGGGAAATAGCCCCAAGTCATGATTTTTTTTCATAAATTTGTTAATTATATTAGTAAATATGCCTTGCCCTAACGTCCAAATCCGGACAAGGCGTTTGCTATCAATTACCGGGGAAATCGGGAAAATTTCTCCGGTATTATTTTTGTTCGGAAATTACAATAGTCTTGCCTTTAACACTAAACCGTACGTTACTGGTATTTTCGATCATGCGAATCAACTCTTCCAAAGGTTCGAAACGTAAAATAGCACCGGTGAAACAGATTGTTTTCACCTGTTCACTACTAAAGAAGATATCTACATCATACCAACGGGAGATCTGTTTACTGATTTCTTCCAGGGCTGTATTACAAAACATAAATTTACCGTCTATCCAGGACGTAAACTGGCGGGTATTCACTGCTTTGACAGTCATTCGGTTTCCGGCAAGACAAGCCTGTTCGCCCGGTTTGAGCATTATCGCTTCCTGCTGTACAGGCTGTACCTCTACGCTTCCTTTTACCAAAGTGGTGTGAACGGTTTCTTCATCTTCATAAACCGACACATTAAAAGAGGTTCCCAATACTTTGATATCCATGCGGGCTGTAGCTACGATAAAAGGACGAGCCGTGTCCGGAGTGACCTCGAAAAAAGCTTCCCCTACCAATCGCACTTTCCGCTCATTCCCGGCAAAAACCGGAGGAAAAGTCAATACCGACGCAGCATTCAACCATACCCGAGTACCGTCGCTCAAGGTAATGCGATACTCTCCTCCCCGGGGAACGATCAACTGATTTTCTTCCTGGGCGGTTTTATAACCGGCAGAATCGATCAGGTAACTCAGCATATTACCGGCATCTGTTTTAATCTTCGTACCATTTTCTGTAATAATCAGCGTATCTATTTCTCCATCCAGGCGAATGGGCCGCTGAGCAGCTATTTTTAAAATAGCTTTTTCTTTTCCGGGACGGGCTACCTCGCTGAATAACCGATTTTCCTCCCCAGGCATTGCCTGCAAAAGCAACCATAATCCCAAACACAAAGGCAAAGCCAGGACAGCAGCCCAAGCGATAGCTTTTTTACTTCCCCGGAGAAAACGCCGGGAAGCCTTCACTTTTGCCAAAGCCTTCTCCGTATCGGCAGAAAAAGGCCGGTCCAGTAATTTAGCCTGAGCACGTATCTGAAGATAACTCTCCCACCACTGCCGGTGTTCTTTCTTCTCTGCCAACCAGGCCGCTAATTCTTTTTCTTCGTCTGCTGTCTGTTCATGATCCAGTTGAAGCACGATCAATTCAAAAATCCGATCCGGAATAGTACCCATATTTTTATCTTTTTAAGTATAGTACTAAAAAAAGGAAAAACAGGGTGAAGGAAAAAAAACATTTTTTTATTTTTTATCAAGATATCTATAAAGAAAGAATAATAAGAGCATTTGATTCCGATCCAGCTTGGCCCGTAATTCTTTATATGCTATTTTCATCTGGGTTTTCACACTATTTACCGAAATCCCCATACAATCGGCCACTTCCCGATATTTCATATCTTCCAGGACCACTAATTTGAAGACTCCTTTACATTGAAGCGGAAGTGCTTCTACAGCATTCCAGATTGTCCGTAATACCGGAGATTCAAAGTCACACTCCCAATCCGGAACAATCGCTTCATTTAATAATGCAGACAGTTCTACGTTCTGTTTTTTGACACGAAGATGAGTATAACAGGCATTCCGTACCGAAACATACAAATAGTTATCGATAGCTTGTCGTTCATCGATAGTTTCCTTTTTGCGCCATATATTCGAAAAAAGCTCCTGAACGATATCTTCAGCTACGGAATAATCGCCGACAAAGGCCCAGGCAAACCGACATAATTTTTTATACCGGCTGCGAAACAGAAAATCAAAGGCTGACTCTTCGCCTGCTTTCAGCTCTTTGATTAACTGTCCGGATTTAATATATCCTGTCAAATCGTTCATTATCACAGCAAAGGTAATAAAGTAAACGAAAAACCAAAAACGGCAGGCCCGTTTCTCCGTCGAACTCAATACAACTCTTCGAGTTGTCGTACGGGTAATAAAACCCGATGCACCTCTTCACCCGTCACGGCTTGCCGAAGTGTAAAAGATTGTTTTAAACGGCAATCCCGGGAAGAACTCCCCCAAATAGCCAGATAGCGACCGGATTCTACTGCCCAACAGGAAGCTTGCTCGTCGAAGGACGCCAGTTCGGACAAACCGACAACCAACCGAACGACCTCACTCTCTCCGGGAGCCAATATTTTCGTTTTGGCAAAGGCTTTCAGCTCTTTCTGTGGTTTAACCATTGTTTTTCCGGGAGCGGCGATATATAACTGTACCACTTCTTTTCCCGGTATTTTTCCGGTATTGGTCACTGTACAGGAAAATTCATATCCTTGTTCTGTACGCAAATACCGAGGTTTGCTATAAGTAAATCCGGTATACGACAAGCCGAACCCGAAAGGATAGGAAACATCTACCCGATATTTATCGAAATAACGGTAACCGACATAGATCCCCTCTTCATATCGGGTAAAGTCGATATTCGGCCGGTCGGTACCTTTAGGCCCGGTATAAAACTCCCGGTAAATATCGAGAGCTTCCTCATCGCCGATTAGGGGAAAATTTTCAGAGGAAGCGGCATCTTCATAACGGACAGGGAAAGTCATCGGTAACTTACCGGAGGGATTCACCTTGCCCGATAAAATATCGGCTACCGAGTTTCCACCTTCCTGTCCCCCCTGCCAAGCCAACAGGATTGCATCGGGCCGGTCTTTCCAGGAAGCCGTTTCGATCACTCCCCCGATATTCAGGATGACGACTACCTTTTTACCCTCCTGATGAAAGATTCGGGTTACCTTTTCCAGCATTTCCCGTTCGTCGGCACAAAGCTCGAAATCGTCTTTCACTTTCCGGTCACTGTATTCTCCGGCATTCCGGCCGATGGTAATCATAGCCATATCCGTTTCTTCGGCTTTTCGCCGGATCAACCCTTCGTCTAAAGTACATTCCACGATACGGGGAGGAGTGACGTGGTTGTATTTCTTCCAATCGATTTTAGCCTCTTCAGCCCGGATATAATCCAAATAATGCTGTTTCAAGCCCTTATCGAGGATAAAACCGGCTCCGGTCAATCCTTCTTCCAAAGAGACAGAATAAGCTTCTTCGACATCACCGCTACCGGTACCTCCGGCAATAAACTGGTAAGAAGTATTTCCAAAAACGGCAATATCACGCACATCAGCGGCCAACGGTAACGTTTTTCCATCATTTTTCAACAAAATCATTCCTTCGGCAGCAGCTTCACGGGTAACCGAAGCATGTGCTTTCAGATCAGGCTGTTCGGAATAGGGATATCCTTTAAAACGGGGCGTTTTCAGGATCAACTCCAACACCCGGCGTACATTCCGGTCGACGTCGGCCATAGATAGTTTTCCTGTCTTCAATGCCTGGCGGATACTATCTTGCTGGCGAATTTTCCCGGGCATCAGCAGGTCGTTTCCAGCCTGGACCTGCCCGACGGCATCGCGTCCACCGAACCAGTCGGTGACCACCATCCCCTGATATCCCCACTCTTTACGCAAAATCGTCGTCAGTAAATCATAACTCTCGGAGGTATAAACGCCGTTGATCTTATTATACGACGACATTACCGTCCAGGGATTCGCTTCCTTCACCACCATTTCAAAGCCTTTGAGATAAATCTCCCTCATCGCACGGGGAGAGAGAATCGCATCATTAGCAATCCGGTTCGTCTCCTGATTATTGACGGCAAAATGTTTCACAGACGTGCCTACGCCGTTTTGCTGAATACCTTTTACCATAGCTACTGCGATTTTACCTGTCAGGAAAGGATCTTCGGAATAATACTCGAAATTCCGGCCACACAGAGGATTCCGGTGGATATTAAGAGCAGGTGCCAATAAAATATCACAACCATATTCGAGCACTTCGTTACCCATGGCCTGCCCGACCTGTTGTACCAAATCCGTATTCCAGGTCGAAGCCAGCAAAGTAGCTACAGGGAAAGCAGTACAATAAAATGTTCGCGGACAACTATCACGCCGGGCAGAAATCCGAAGTCCGGCAGGACCGTCGGCCATTACCATCGCCGGAATACCCAGCCGGAGAATGGGATAGGTGGTACCGGCAGCACCGGGCACAATTTTATCGGTTTCGCCCACGGCAACCAAAATATCTTCGGCCACCTCACCCGTTCCGGTCAACAACCGGATCTTTTCGTCGACCGTCATGGCCTGAATCACTTTTTCCAAAGGAGCCTTACCCAGTTGGGGTAACTCATCCGCCCAAATCAAAAAGGGAAGAAAACAAAAAATAGAAAAAATACAGTATTTTATCATAGCACAAGATTTAAAAACAGTGCAAAATTCTGTATTTCGATCCGATTTACAACGTTTTCGATATTGAAATACTTTCCGGCAGGACATTTCTTGATCTGTATCAAGAAATCTTACCAGCCCGTATCCGGCTTAAGGTTTCAGGACTCATCCCCAAAAAAGAAGCCACATGAATCTGAGGAGCCCTCCGGACGATCTGAGGGTGTTCGAACTCCAGACGCCGATAACGTTCGAAAGCAGAATGCCGGTTGCGGGCATCCGCTTTATGTTGGGAAATGATTAACGAACTTTCGAGGATGGTACAATATACCCGCAAAATTTCGGGATCCTGTTGCATGAGTTCATGAAAAGGCCCGTAAGGTATTTCATAGATCAGAGTAGGCTCGAGTGCCTCAACATAAAATTGTCCCGGGATCTGACGAATAAAACTTTCCAGACATACGAAAAGATGGCCTTCGTATGTAAAATGCTCCGTAATCTCCAGATTTTTTTTCCGGTAAAACTGCCTCACCATCCCTTGTTCGACGACTCCCATCGAACGTGCGACATCGCCTTCTTTCAGAAATAATTCATTCTTCAATAATTTCCGTGGTTCTAAGATAGCAGCCAAACGGCAAAGGCTTTTTTCACTCAAAGGATAAGTATGAGCTGCTATTTCACCGGCAACTTTAATTTTATCCTCCATGATGCTTTAAATATGGGCGGCAGTTTTCCCGTCGTTCATGTGGTAAATTTTCATCAGATCGGCCGTCATACAGGAATGCACAGGCAATACGGTGACAACATCCCCGACATGAAGCCGATCGAGAAAATCGTCCGTACAATGCATTACGCCATGTTCCTGGGACAAGGACACCAATTCCACACCCGAAATAATATTTCCCCAATAATCGTTATGGTTTTCAGCAACCATCCCATAAAGCGGACGATTACCGGGACGATCGATCCTATCCTTAGAAAAATGTACTCCCCCCCCATAAATCACCGCCTCATTCCGGTGCCGGTTGATGTCCACCACCGGGCATTTCACTGCCAAAGCGATATTATACCAGTCGCAGGAACCGATTTTCAATTGTGTTACATCATAAAAAACAAAGTTTCCGGGGCGAATTTCATCGGCCACACCAAAACGATCGGCCAATGAACAGGAAGGCGTATCCCCTAAAGAAATCTTGAGCTGAGGATAGCGATCAATATATCTTTCTTTGATATTTTTAAGCATGCGCAGATTGTCTTTATGAATCTGCAAAATTTCTTCTTTAGAACGGGCGTTATACGTATGTCCGGCATGGGTAAGGAAACCCTCGAATTTGATATTCACATCGGGAGCAACAATATTCATGATCCGTTCGATTTTTTCATAGTTACCGGCGTCTACCCCATCCCGATGGTATCCGGTATCTACTCCCAGATATACGCCTACCGGATATTTCAGGCATTCGGACAATTGCCGGGCTCCTTCGGAATGGACCAATAACAAATTCAAACGAATCTTAGCTGCTAAAGCGTTGATTTTCTCGTGTTCCAGACAATTTACCGGAAAAGCGACCGTAATATCGTTCCATCCCCATTCGGCGAATTTCATAGCCATGTTCAATGAAGAAACGGTAATCTTATCCACTCCGCTCGCTCTGAACCACTCACCGATTTCCCGGGACTGATGAGTTTTAAAATGTGGCCGGAATACCACATTGGCTGCTTTCGCTTTGGCCGCCATCCGGGCAATATTACTTTTACACACTTCCTCATTGAGGACCATCGTCGGCTCTGTTACCTGAATCATCGTGCTCATAACAAACTAGTTTTACTCCTACAAAAGTAAAAATATATAATTGAAAAATCCGACCTTAATGACATAAAAAAAAGCGTCCGCACTTCAACGGACGCTCATTTATTTTATCGAAGTCACGATTATTCTCCGCGGATAGCAGTGATTCCGGGTAATTCTTTTCCTTCGATGTATTCGAGAAGGGCACCTCCACCGGTAGATACGTAGCTGACCTTGTCGGCCAGTCCGAACTGGTTGATAGCAGCGACAGAGTCGCCACCACCGATCAGAGAGAAAGCACCTTTTTCAGTAGCTTTCACAATAGCCTCGGCAATAGCCCTGGTACCTTCGGCGAATTTGGGCATTTCGAATACCCCGACCGGACCGTTCCAAAGAATCGTTTTGGATTCTTCGATTACTTTAGCAAAACGTTCGCGAGTCTCCGGACCGATATCCAATCCTTCCCAGCCATCCGGAATATTCATGGGATCAGCCAATTTGGTATTCGCATCATTGCTGAAACCATCGGCGATGACAGCCTGATCGGACAATACCAGATTAACCCCTTTTTCTTTGGCAATACGCATGATATCGAGCGCCAGATCGAGCTTATCGGCTTCACAAATAGAACTTCCGACATGTCCCCCCAAAGCAGCCTTGAAGGTATAGGTCATCCCTCCACCCAGGATCAGGTTGTCCACCTTATCCATCAGGTTCATGATGATGTCGATTTTAGAAGAAACTTTAGATCCCCCCATGATAGCGGTAAAAGGACGTTTCGGATCTTTCATCACACTGTCGACCGCCTTCAGTTCACCTTCCATCACATAACCGAATAATTTATCGTTGGGGAAATATTTTGCGATCAAAGCGGTAGAAGCATGAGCCCGGTGGGCGGTACCGAATGCATCGTTGATCCAAACATCACCTAAAGAAGCCAGGTCGGCGACAAATTTCTTCTGAGATTCTTTGACCGCTGCCTTTGCAGCTTTTTTTTCTTCATCGGAGGCATCGTCAGCCAAACCACGGGGTTTACCTTCTTCTTCTGCATAATAACGCAGATTTTCGAGCAGTAATACTTCTCCCGGTTTCAATTCAGCAGCTTGTTTTTTGGCACTTTCACCTATGCAATCATCCGCAAATCTGACCGGTTGTCCCAGTAATTCTTCTAAATGTTTCTGAATATGTTTCAGCGAATATTTACTGTCAACCCCTTTCGGACGTCCCAGATGAGACATCAGAATAACAGCACCGCCGCCGGCAAGCACCTTCCTGATCGTAGGAATAGCCGCCCGCATACGGGTGTCGTCGGTGATCTCGAATTTATCATTTAAGGGTACATTGAAATCCACACGGATCAATGCTTTTTTCCCTTGAAAATTGTAAGTGTCAATCGTCTGCATAAAATTATTATTAATGATTAATGAACTAGCAATTCATATGTCCCATTGTTTCGGGATGATAAAATTAGGAATAATTTATCTGCTACCCAAATATTTTGATTACAATCCACTCAATATCATACTCAAACGATTGATATAAAAGACCGGCTTTCCGGGCGGTGATCCGGGAAAAATCCTTAACTTTGCCGGGTAAAAGTTGCTGAATGGTAAATTTTTCCGACCGAACAGATCCGACGTAGCCGATGACGACACATGAATATTATATGCATAAAGCCCTGCAGGAAGCCCGACAAGCCGCAGAGGAGGGAGAAATCCCTGTAGGAGCCGTCGTCGTATGTAAAGGAAAAATTATCGCCCGGGCCCATAATGAAACCGAAAAACTGAATGACGTCACCGCTCATGCAGAAATGCTCGCCATCACGATGGCAACCTCTTATCTGGGAGGTAAATACCTGAATGAATGCACGCTGTACGTAACGATGGAACCTTGCACCATGTGTGCCGGTGCATTATCATGGGCACAACTCGGCGAATTAGTGACCGGAGCCCCCGACCCTCATCGGGGATACTCGCGTCTGACCCCTCCCGTATTGCATCCGAAAACCCGAATCACCTCAGGCATTTTAACCGGGGAATGCAGTGAAATAGTGAAACAATTTTTCAAAGCTAAAAGATCTTAAGAGTCCGAATATCCGGATTTCGTCCCAAAACATCCGGCCAGTGCTTCCCAATAACGGGGAAAAGATTTGGAAACGACTTCTTTATCCACAATAACTAATCCCGGATGTTTCAGGGCTGCAGGAGCAAATGCCATGGCCATGCGATGATCGTGATAAGTCGCAATCCGGGGACATGGCTGCCCCCCGGTCCGTTCCCCTTCCCAAATCAAGGCTCCATCTCCTTCAGCTTTCAACAGATAACCCAATTTGCCCAATTCCTCTATCAGCGCCTGGATCCGATCGGTTTCTTTAATCCGCAAGGTCTCCACTCCCCGGAACAGAAATGGAATACGCCGCATACAACAAGCCACAGCAAACGATTGGACGAGATCGGGCATTTCCACAAAATCATAATCCAACCGATCGATTTCAGGCTTTGCGGCCGATAATCTCACTAAATCTCCCTCATAGCAGGTTCGAACCCCTAATTTCCTCCACACAACAGTCTGACGGGAATCTCCCTGCATGCTTTTTTCTTTCAAGCCGGTCAGGATAATCTCTCCTTCTCCGGCGATAGCCAGCAATTCATAAAAATAAGAAGCAGCACTCCAATCCGATTCTACCCGGTAAGGAACAGACCGGTATTCTCCCGGCTTCACTCCGATCACAGTATCCTCCCGACCGACTTCGGCTCCAAACTCCCGCATGATCTGCAAAGTCATATCGATATAGGAACTCGAAACTACCTTGCCGGTAAGCCGGATTTCCAATCCTTTTTCCATATAAGGAGCGATCATCAATAAAGCAGAGATATACTGGCTACTGACAGAAGCCGGAATATCTATACTTCCACCCACCAAGCGGGAACCGTAAATCTCCAATGGCGGAAAACCTTCGTTTTCAAGATACCCGATCCGTGCTCCCAATCGGTTCAAAGCTTCTACCAACACCCGAATGGGTCTTTGTTTCATCCGCTCGGATCCCGTCAGTACCCACTTCCCGATAATCCTTGAAAGATAAGCCGTCAGAAAACGCATCGCTGTCCCGGCATGCCCCACATCAAAATAGCTATTTTCACTACACAGTATCCGCACCATACTTTGCGTATCGTCACAATCGGCGAGATTTTCTATCGGTAGTTCACTATCGGCCAAGGCATTGACGATGAGCACCCGATTGGAAATACTTTTCGAGGCAGGCAAAGTAACCGTACCTTGTACCCGTTTCGACTTGAAATCCAAAGTTATATCCATTCCCCTTCCCATTAAATTTGTTTAAGGGCTTCGAAAATTTCATCCCGGCTACAATAATTATCGATGTCAAATTCGCCGGGTTTATGTATGAGTGTAAAATTAACCCCTGCCTGTTCGTTTTTCTTATCGTGCAGCATCAGCTCATATAATTCGTCCGCTTCGGCTACAGGATGGTAGACCGGGTATTTTTCGCGGATAAACTTCCTTACCGCCTCGAAATGTTTTTCATCGAAACCAAGTTTTTGCACGGAGAGGAACAATTCGGCAATCATGCCGTACGCAACAGCATCTCCATGGAAAATATCGAGTCCACGGCGGATAGCGACACTTTCGATAGCATGCCCCACCGTATGTCCGAAATTCAATGCTTTGCGCAATCCTTTTTCCCGGGGATCACTTTGTACAATAGCCGCTTTCACCGCAACGGATTTACGTATCAGCTTCAAAAAATCTTCTTCCGCCACTCCGGCAAAATCTACCTGCATCGCTTCAGCCAAATGTTCTTCATCGGCTAATAAAGCGTGTTTCAGCATTTCGGCAAATCCTGACATAATCTGCCGTTCGGGCAAAGTAGCTAAAAAATGATTATCGATAAGTACCCAATCGGGGATAGCGAAACTACCGATTTCGTTTTTCAATCCATTGAAATCAAAGCCGGTCTTTCCTCCCACCGACGCATCGATCTGAGCCAGAAGTGTCGTCGGTATATTCACACAATGTATTCCCCGTTTGAAGCAAGAAGCAGCAAACCCACCGAGATCGGTAATCACTCCTCCTCCCACATTCACCAAAACAGCATTTCGCCGGGCCCCCTGATCGGACAATACCTGCCAAATCTCAGCCACACTCTCTAAAGATTTGTGATGTTCACCTTCAGGAATTGTAATAATATGTTCTTCAGGAATACCGAAATCCTCGAAACTTCTCTGACAAAAATTACGGGAATTATTATCGACCAGTACGAAAATATCTGCAATACCGAAGTCCGCCAGCTTCAATTGTAAATCCGCCCGGATATCACGGGTAAAAATTATATTGTTCATATACCTGCAAATTTTGCCAAAAATAAAAAGGAAAAAGCAAAACTCCAATATTAATCGGAGAAAACGGCAAAAGTAAAGAAATCAGCTTCTCTGCCCATCGAAGCTACGGAATAATATCTTGTTTTTAAGAAGTATAATTCAATAATATTTCATAACTTTGTTAAATACGGATCCATTTAAATCTTCTTTAGCCATGAATCGAAATAGCTCTGTGAAAGCCCGCATTGCGATCAGTTTATTACCCAAGCTGAATAGCTGCATATACCTCCCGTTGATCGAAAGATGCGGAGGTCTGGAAGGTTTTTTTCTCGAAAGCGACCAAACGCTGAATCAGCTCTATCGGGAGTTGAATATACCCACGGACACTTTTAACCGGAAAACGGCTATACAAAATTCAGAAGCGGAGATAGAACAGTTGGACAAACACGAGATACAAATCTGCACAATCGAAGACGGGTGTTATCCGGAATTGCTCCGGCAATGTGCCGATGCTCCCCTGGTCTTTTTTTATAAAGGGAAGTTAAAGTCCTCTCCGGCAAATAAATATCTGGCCATCGTAGGGACAAGACATGCATCGTCCCGGTGTGAAGCCAGAGTGACGGCACTGGTCGAAGACCTGGTGAATCTGGGTTGTCGTCCTGTCCTGGTCAGCGGATTGGCTTATGGCATCGACGCCTCGGCCCACCGGGCTTCCCTGAAGTTCGGCTTGACGACTTTAGCCGTATTGGGACATGGATTACACATGATTTATCCGGCGACCCATAAAAGCATGGCACGTCAGATTCTGGAGACCGGCGGGGCCTGGATCAGCGAATTTCCTTGCACGGCGAATATACATCCGAGCAATTTCTTACGCCGCAACCGGATTATTGCGGGTCTCTGTCATGCAACCCTGGTAGCCGAATCGGCCATAAAGGGAGGAGCTATGGCCACAGCGCGCCTGGCCATGTCATACGACCGGGAAGTCATGGCTTTCCCTGGACGTCCGGAAGATAAATATTCGGCAGGCTGCAATTTTCTGATTAAAGAAAACATTGCCGCATTAACCGAAAATGCCACCGACGTGGCCCACCTCTTAGGTTACCCGATAAAAAAAACGACACTACAACAAACGATCTTACCGAATTTCAGCGACGACGAACAAGGGAATACACTCATTCAGCTCTTAAGTGAAAATGGAGCCCTGCATATCGATGAATTATGCCAGTTGACCCAGCGTCCAAGTAGTGAACTAGCGGCTATCCTATTGCAACTCGAACTGGAAGGGAAAATAATCGGTCTGGCAGGCAAAAAGTATTCTCTCCGGTAATTTTATCACTCCGAGAGGGCCCGCCGAAGTACTAATTTCAGTTTTAGTAACAGATTATCAGCAGGGATATATCTCCAACTATCAATCCGAAAGCAAAATCAAGGTTTGTTAATAAAAAATTAACTGCAAAAAGTTTTGATATCGTAAATAATTAGATAATTTTGACATCCGAAAACGTTTGAATTAACTCATACTAAAAATTATACACATGAGACCAGAAATTAAAGAATTCATGGAAGCCTTAAAGGCAAAAACAGTAGGTGAAGCAGAGTTCCACCAGGCTGTAGAAGAAGTTATTGAAACTGTATGGGATACCTATCAGGCAAACCCGAAATACAAGGCCAATAAGATCCTCGAAAAAATGGTAGAACCTGAAAGAGTAATCATGTTCCGTGTTCCATGGATCGACGACAAAGGTGAAGTACAAATCAACCGCGGCTACCGCGTTCAATTCAATAGTGCTATCGGACCGTACAAAGGAGGTTTACGTTTCCACCCGTCGGTAACTTTGGGCGGATTGAAATTCTTAGGTTTCGAGCAGACTTTCAAAAACTCTCTGACTACGCTGCCTATGGGTGGTGGTAAAGGAGGTTCGGACTTCAACCCGAAAGGAAAATCAGACAATGAAGTAATGCGTTTTTGCCAGAGCTTTATGACTGAACTTTGCAAATATATCGGCGCCGACACAGACGTTCCTGCCGGTGATATCGGTGTAGGAGCCCGTGAAATCGGTTATCTGTTCGGACAATATAAGAGAATCCGGAACGAATTCGTAGGTGTACTGACCGGTAAACCAAGAGAATTCGGTGGATCACGTGTACGTCCGGAAGCTACCGGTTACGGTACGGTATATTTCGCTCAGCACATGCTGAAAGAAAAAGGCCAGGACATCAAGGGTAAAACTGTCGCTATCTCGGGATTCGGTAACGTTGCCTGGGGTGCTGCACAGAAACTCGTTCAATTGGGTGCCAAATTGGTAACCATCTCCGGACCGGACGGATATATCTATGACGAAAAAGGTCTGACTCAGGAAGGTGTCGACTATATGCTGGAATTACGAGCAAGCAACAACGACGTTGTAGAACCGTATGCAGCTAAATTCGGAGCTAAATTCTTCGCTAAGAAAAAACCATGGGAAGTAAAATGTGATATCGCTTTCCCGTGTGCTATTCAGAACGAATTGAACGAAGAAGATGCAAAACAATTGGTTGCTAACGGTTGCCAGATGGTTGTAGAAACTTCCAATATGGGTTGTACAGCTGAAGCTGTTAAATATTTGAATTCTCATATCACTTTCGCTCCGGGTAAAGCAGCTAACGCAGGTGGTGTTGCCGTATCAGGTCTGGAAATGAGCCAGAACTCAATGAGATATAGCTGGACAGCTGAAGAAGTTGACCAGAAACTGTCTCAGATCATGAAAGATATCCACGATACTTGTGTTAAATTCGGTAAGGAGGGAGACAAGATCGACTACGTGAAAGGTGCTAACATCGGCGGCTTTATAAAAGTAGCTGAAGCAATGTGTGCTCAGGGACACGTATAGAAAGTTAAAGGTAAAAGTTAAAAGCTGAAAAAACGATTACCTGAAAATTAAAGCGTACACTTCAATGGTGTGCGCTTTTTTTATTATCTTCGTTTCCGCAAAATCATTCAGTTTTCAGCTAATCATTTTTAGCTTCAAATTTATGTACATCGACACTCATTCACATATCTACGAAGAGGAATTCAGAGAAGACCGGGAAGCTGTCGTACAACGTGCCAGAGAGGCGGGAGTGAATTACATCGTTCTTCCGGACATCGATAGTGAATCGCGCAACCGGATGCTCGATCTGGCAGCCCGACACCCGGAGATGTTATTTCCTTTGGCAGGGCTACATCCCACTTCTGTGTACGAGAACTATAAAACAGAACTGGCCCAGGTAGAAAAAGCTTTGGGTAACCATACCTTTTACGGCATCGGAGAATGTGGTATAGACTTATATTGGGATAAAAGTTATTACCGGGAACAAATCAAAGCATTCGAACATCAGCTTGGAATAGCAAAAGAAACCGGTTTGCCGGTAATCATTCATTCCCGTGACTCTCTGGAGGTGATTTTCGAAGTGCTGAAAAAACATCCTTATACCCGTGGTATTCTGCATTGTTTTCCGGGTAATGCAGCAGAAGCCCGGCAAGCAATCGACATGGGGTATTTATTAGGAATCGGAGGAGTCGTTACCTTCAAAAAGAGTCAGATGGCAGATACCCTACGCGAAATCGGCCCGGCAAACATCGTGCTGGAAACCGATTCTCCTTACCTGACTCCAGTCCCTTTCCGGGGAAAAAGAAATGAAAGTAGTTATATTCCGTTAATAGCTCAAAAAATTGCAGAATTAACGGGTCTCGAGACAAAAAAAATTGAAGAAATAACGACACAAAATGCTTTGAATTTGTTTAATTTGCAGTGCGAAAACGTGTGAGGGGTCATCGATAAACTTTGATATGACAATGACAAAATCGGTATTGATAATATATACAGGCGGAACCATCGGAATGGTCAACGATCCGGCGACAGGGGCATTGTGTCCTTTCGATTTCGAGCAGATAGCGAAAGCAGTTCCTGAGATCAGAGAATTCGGTTTTTCTATCAACAGTTATACTTTACCGGAGATCATCGATTCGTCCGATTTGAAACCGGCACTTTGGGCCGACCTGTGCCAAATCATTCTGGACAAATACGATCAGTACTCCGGATTCGTCATTCTGCACGGGACAGATACGATGGCTTATTCGGCCGCAGCCCTGAGCTTCATGCTGAACAACCTGACCAAACCGGTTGTTTTCACAGGTTCACAGCTTCCGATCGGCACCATACGTACCGATGGCCGGGAAAATCTGATTGCAGCCTTAGAAATTGCAGCGGCGACCATCGAAGGCAAGGCAGTTGTACCTGAAGTCTGTATTTTATTCGGAGCCAAACTCTTCCGGGGTAACCGAACCACCAAAATCAATGCAGAGAGTTTCGATGCTTTCCAATCGTTCAACTATCCGCCTTTAGCAGAAATCGGTATTCATATTCACTATAATTACGGAGCCATCGATTATACTCCCCGGACAGAGCCGATTGGTGCATTTACGGAAATGAATACCAATATCGCCATATTGCAATTATTTCCAGGCATTCGTCCGGAATTAATAGATGCCGTTATTCAAACTCCCGGTCTAAGAGGACTGATTTTGGAGACTTATGGTTCGGGGAATGCTCCGACCGACCGTTGTTTTTTAGAAAAAATTAAAGAAGCCTCCCAAAAAGGCATCATCATATACAACGTCACCCAATGCCAGGGAGGAACGGTAGAAATGGGCCGTTATGAGACCAGCAGAGAGTTATTAAACTACGGGGTTTCAAGCGGATATGACATTACGATGGAAGCTGCTGTCTGCAAAATGATGTATCTGCTGGAGAAATACCGTGACGCTAACGAAATAAAAAAATACTTAAATTCATCAATAAAAGGAGAAATAACCATGAATCATATTGGGTTTTAACATTTTTTTTTGTACCTTGCCGCGCCTTTTGGTGCGTCCTGTGGGAATACAAAGGTTTGCAAGGGTACGCCTGAAGTTTGAGAGTTAAATTTTAATTATTTATAAACTAAAAATCAGTTAAAGAGATCATGAGAAAATTATTTGCACTAATAGCAGTTTTAGGAATGCTTACTATTGGAGCATCAAAACTAATGGCTCAGGAAGACGAAGCAGCACCAGCAGCTCAAACCGAGCAAACAACAGTTTCTATCGATGACGAACAAATTGAAAGCACTTCAATGCATGCAGCGATCAAACAGAAATTCATCGAAGGTGGTGCCGGATTTATGGCTTGTGTTGTATTGTGTTTGATTTTCGGTTTGGCCATCGCAATTGAAAGGGTTATTTATTTAAACCTTTCCGATACGAACACCAAAAAATTCATCGCTGGTTTTGAAGACGCGCTGAACAACGGTGGTATTGAAGCAGCAAAAGAATATTGCCGCAATACCCGCGGACCTGTAGCAAGTATTTTCTATCAGGGACTTTCCCGTTACGATCAGGGAATCGACATGGTTGAGAAATCAGTTGTTTCTTACGGATCGGTACAGATGGGTTTGATGGAAAAAGGATTGACCTGGATCGGATTGTTCATCGCATTGGCTCCTATGTTGGGGTTCTTGGGAACTGTAATCGGTATGATCGAGGCCTTCGACCAGATTCAGGCAGCAGGTGATATGAGCCCGGCACTGGTAGCAGGAGGTATTAAAGTGGCATTGATTACGACCGTAGGCGGTTTGATCGTAGCTATGATCCTGCAGGTATTCTATAACTATTGTGTATCGAAAGTAGAAGGTATCGTAAACAATATGGAAGATGCTTCTGTAAGCATGTTAGACATTTTGGTTAAATACGAGCAAAAAAACAAATAAACCATGGATAGTAAAAAAATACTCAACCTTGTAACAATCGTAATGTTCGTCATTACAGTAGTATTGTTAGGGCTGTTTATGTTCGGAGGTGAAGTACCGAATCAGCCGTACACTACTCCTGTATATACATCGACATTATTGAATTGGGCATATATCCTGTGTGGTATTGCAATCATTGCAGCTATTATCTTCCCGGTGATTCGTCTGTTTACCCGCCCGAAACAAGCGATGAAAAGCTTTATCGGATTAGCCGGAGTAGTCGTAGTCATCCTGATCGGGTATGCACTGGCTGATGGTACCCCGATAAAACTGGTCGGTTATACGGGGCCTGATAACGTACCATCCATGCTGATCTTCTCAGATACGATTTTGTATACGATGTATTTCCTTTTTGCAGCAGCTATTTTAGCTATCTTAGGAACGGAAATTTACAGAAGAATGAAATAATACTATTCCCTTCGGGGAATAGAGATAAAACTAAGGAATATGGCAAAGAAAACACCAGAAATTAATGCCACTTCGACTGCCGATATCGCATTCTTGTTGCTTGTATTCTTCCTGGCAACGACGACGATGAATGTGGATTCCGGTATATACAGAAGACTTCCGCCCTATCAGCCGGATAATACCGAAGCCCCGAAATATGCAAAACGGAATATTTTGCAGGTTTTGGTAAACCGGAACAATCAGCTGGCGATCAACGGAGAATTGGCAGATGTTTCTACCCTGAAAGACAGGACAATCGAATTTGTTCTAAATCCGAATAATAGCGAAGACTTACCCCAAAAAGAAATTAAAACGATCGATCTTTTCGGTCCCGTGGAAGTTTCGAAGGGTATTGTTTCTCTTCAGAGTGATAAAGGAACGTCATATGAAATGTACATCGCCGTACAAGATCAGTTGACATCCGCTTATAATGAATTGAGAAACAGAAAAGCCAACGAGAAATGGGGTAAAAACTTTGATGAACTGAATGAAGACCAAAAAGAAGCAGTCAGAAAAGTTGTTCCGATGCAGATTTCTGAAGCAGAACCTAAAAACATAGGAGGGAAAAAATAATGGCAAAATTTAAAAAAGACGGTAAAAGAGAGACGCCCGCAATTTCAACGGCATCTTTACCTGACATCGTGTTTATGTTGCTGTTCTTCTTCATGGTGAGTACCACGATGCGTGAAGTTTCCCTAATGGTTGCCAATGCGATGCCTCAGGCTACAGAAACCGTAAAACTGGAAAAGAAATCACTCGTAAGTAATATTTATGTAGGTAAACCAACTCCTCAATATCAAGGTGCTTACGGAACCGAACCCCGAATCCAGTTGAACGATCGTTTCGCAACTTTAGAGGAACTGGGAGCTTTTGTGGTTTCAGAACGTGAAAGTCGTAAAGAGGAAGACAGAAATAGCATTACCAATAACCTGAAAGTAGATAAAAATGTAACGATGGGTGTCGTTACCGATATCAAACAGGAATTACGTAAAGCAAATTCATTGAGAATTAATTACGGTAGTACGAAAAAACCCCATTAATTAATTCTAAAAAATAAAGGGGGACATGGTTCCCCTTTTCTTTTTTTTATTATCTTTGCAACGCATTTGGTTCCGTAGTTCAATGGATAGAATGAAGGATTCCGGTTCCTTTGATTGGGGTTCGAGTCCCCACGGGATCACAGAGCAAAACGCTAAATAAATGCTTTTCATTTATTTAGCGTTTGTTTTTTGTTGTAACTTTCAAAATTTTGTACGACATACTCTAAATTTTGATGCATTTTTTTATATTTGGTGAAAAATTGAAATGTAATAAAAAACGAGATCATGCCCTCACTTTCAAAATATACCCAATGGAAGGTTATCGGAGGATATAGTCTTCTGTTCTTATTGAGTATCCTGGCTGCTGTTTTGATTTATAAGCAAATAACGAAATTAATTGTCAACGAAGAAAATAGTGATAATCCTAACCGGAAACTATTCATTATTGGCAATACGATCACGGGGCTTTATGAATCGGAAGGGCTGGGAAATGCTTTTGTACAAACCGGTTCGAGATCCTATTTTCTAAAGTACCGGGATTTAATAGAGGAAGTTGAATCGAATATAGACTCTTTAAGAGACTTAACTACCCGTCTGGACCAGATTCTCCGTCTGGATACGATCGATGATCTACTCGATCAGAAAATACGCAATTTGCAGGATATCGTCCGGGTAAAACAATCCTTTGTCCCGGATGATTTCTATAATAAAGCGATTGCCAGTATAGAATCCGGAAGAGACAGCCTGCAAGGGACGGATATCCGGAAAAGACACATTACGACACTGGACAGTTCGTACACCAAATCAGAAAAAAAGAAAAGACGTTGGCTATTTTTTTCCAAGACCGAGCCCGATTCCGTACTCAAAGTTTCGGTTTCTCATCATACTGTTATCGATACGCTCAACAGGCAAACAGCCTTACAAAATACGGACAGTGTCGTTCATATTCTGAAAACAGCCTGGGAAGATGTACAAAAACAAACCCAGGATATTACCCGTCAAATCAACCGGAAAGAATATGCCTTAATTCAGCAGAGCACCTACATTACGGATCAGTTGAAACGAATATTAGGAGCCTATGAAAAAGAAGAAATCACGAATTCTCTAATCAAACAAGAAACCCGGGAACAAACCCTCAACACGATGATCCGGATTTTTGCCTGGCTGGCAGTGATTGCTTTCCTGCTGATCTTGTTTTTTACCTTCTTTATTCTTCGCGATTTATCCCGTAGCCAACGCTATCGGAAAGAACTCGAGGCAGCCAACCGCTATGCCGACCAACTGCTGAAAAGCCGGGAAAAGATGATCCTGACCGTCACACACGACATTAAATCACCGCTAAGTTCTGTAATCGGTTATATCGAACTACTCAATAACACCCCTATCAACGAACGGCAACGTTATTTCCTGAAAAACATGCGGGGTTCTTCGGAACATATCCTGAAACTGATCGGTAACTTGCTGGATTTATCGAAACTGGAAAACAATAAAATGCCCGTCGAGCATATCGTGTTCAATCCGTATCATTTATTCCAGGAAATTACGGACAATTTTATGCCACTGGCAGCAGCCAAACATTTGGAATTAAAAGCCCGTTTCAGCGAAGATCTCGATAAAGACTACTCAGGAGATGCCCTGCGCATCCGGCAGATCCTGACCAATATCTTATCCAATGCAGTAAAATACACGACAACAGGACATATCTCCTTCTCTGCCGAAACCGTCAATCCGGAAAAGATCAGACTAAAAATCCAGGATACAGGTTCAGGGATGACTCCCGAGGAGCAAAAAATCATCTTCCAGGAATTTACACGCCTAACTTCACATGCAACCATAGAAGGTACAGGCCTGGGATTAACGATTACATTGAAATTAATCCATCTTCTGGGGGGAGAAATTCAACTGAACAGCACTCCGGGTAAAGGAAGTTGTTTTACGATCCTGCTTCCCCTCGGGCAGTGTACCACCTCATCCTCAACGGCTTCCCCCGAGCCACCCCTCCTCCCCCGACCGGGTATTCCGGTGAGCGGTTCACCTAAAATTCTGTTTATAGACGATGATCCGCTTCAACTGGAAATGGCGGTCGGTCTATTGGCTAATTATGGTATTCAGGCAGAAGCCACCACCAGCCCACAGCATCTCCTGAACAAGCTGGCCTCTACCAAATACGATCTTCTTTTTTCCGATATCCAGATGCCGGAAACGAACGGTTTCGATTTGGTTAAACAAATCCGTAATTCCTCACTACCTAATGCTGCCGATCTCTGCATCGTAGCCTTATCGGCAGATTCCGGACGGACGGAAAAAGAATACCTCGATGCCGGTTTCAGTGCTTTTCTAAGCAAACCTTTCACCTCCGGTCAACTGACAGCCTTAATCACCCAACTGACAGGTATTTCACTCTCAGAACCGGCAACCACTTCCTATTCAAATCCAGCCCAGGACATAGAACGCAGAGGATATAGCCTGAAACATATCCTTCAGTTTGTCGACAACGATCGGGAAGCCCTACAAAAAATCCTCGATTCATTTGTAATGACAACCCGGGAACATATAGAATTATTAAAAAAATATCAGGAAGAAAAACAATGGACAGCTATCGTCCAACTGGCCCACAAAATGCTCCCGATGTTCCGTCAACTGGAAATAGATGAAGAAATCCCCCTATTAGAAAAGTTAGAACAGGCGACTAAAAACGATCTCCCTGAAAATCAAATCTCATCCCTGACTCAGGAAGTAATCGACAAAACGATCCTGTTACTAAAAGAAGATTTCAAAATCTCCTGATCAGGCTCCCTTTCAGGGCTCGCTGATCAGCCTTAAAGACAGGTTACTACTTCTCGTTGTATCAGCATCGAGAAAAAATCATCAGATTCATTATAAATGATTTGGGAATCCGACAGATTTTAACGAATATTGTAGACAGAATGTGCGGATCTCAACAAATATTTATAAAACGAAATCACATCATGCGTATAATCACATTAAGTCTATTACTGTGTGGTTTAGTCATACAAAGCTTCGGTGTACGACCGCCGTTAAAAGGTTACACCTATGCTTCGGAACAGGCTCCAACAGGAAAAGAGTGGCAATCTCCGGAAAATCTGGCTCTAAACAAAGAGCAGCCACATGCTTGGTTTTTTCCTTTTCAAGATATAAAAAGTGCCCGAAAAGTTCTGCCTGAAAACAGTATATATTGGCAATCGCTGAACGGTAACTGGAAATTCAACTGGGCAGCGGATCCGGATTCACGTCCCAAAGATTTTTATAAAACCGATTTCGACGTGACGGCTTGGGACAATATTCCGGTTCCTTCCAGCTGGAATATTTATGGAGTTCAGCAAGATGGCAGTTTGAAATACGGAGTACCCATCTATGTCAATCAACCTGTCATTTTTATGCATAGCGTAAAAGCAGACGACTGGCGGGGTGGCGTAATGCGTACGCCTCCAACGAACTGGACAACTTACAAATATCGCAATGAAGTGGGTTCTTTCCGTCGGGAATTCGAGATTCCCGAACACTGGGACGGACGTGAAGTATTTATCAGTTTTGACGGAGTCGATTCATTTTTCTATCTATGGATCAACGGAATGTATGTAGGTTTTTCGAAAAACTCACGCAATACGGCTAATTTCAATATTACCAACTATTTGCGTTCCGGGAAAAACATAGTCGCAGCAGAGGTTTACCGAAATTCCGACGGTTCTTTCCTGGAAGCTCAGGATATGTTCCGTTTGCCAGGTATTTTCCGCACCGTAGCACTTTATTCCACCCCTAAAGTACAGATACGTGATCTGGTTGCAACTCCGGATTTGGATAATAACTACACCGACGGTTCTCTGACAATTCAGGCCGATATCCGTAATTTTGGAAAGAAAACGGCCAAAGGATATAAAGTATGCTATAGTTTGTATGCCAACAAATTGTATTCTGACGAGAATGAACCGGTTATTCTGGCTAGAGATACTAAGGGAGCGGCTATCCGGAACAGTGTCGTTGCCCAGGTAGAACCTATTACCACAGGAAATACCCAGGAAGCGGAAAAAGTGGTTCTGAAAGTAAAAAATCCGAATAAATGGTCGGCAGAAACTCCTTATCGTTATACCCTGATCGCGGAACTGAAAGATCATAAAAACCGGAGTATCGAGACAGTATCTACGATTGTCGGTTTCCGGAAAGTGGAAATCAAAGACACTCCGGCTGATCAGGATGAGTTCGGCCTGGCTGGCCGTTATTACTATGTCAACGGCAAGACGATAAAATTAAAAGGGGTGAACCGGCATGAAACCAACCCGGCTGTAGGTCACGCTATAACCCGTGAGATGATGGAAAAAGAGGTTATGCTGATGAAGCAAGGTAATATCAATCATGTACGTAACTCACATTATACCGACGATCCTTACTGGTATTATCTCTGTAATAAATACGGCATTTATCTGGAAGATGAAGCCAACATCGAATCACATGAATACTATTACGGGGCGGCTTCTCTTTCTCATCCCGTTGAATGGAAAAATGCACATGTCGCCCGGGTAATGGAAATGGTACACAGCAATGTAAACAATCCTTCTATCGTCATCTGGTCGCTGGGAAATGAGGCAGGCCCCGGCCAAAACTTTGTCGCTGCCTACGAAGCTTTAAAACAATTCGATTTATCCCGTCCGGTACAATACGAACGGAACAATTCGATTGTGGATATGGGTTCCAACCAATATCCTTCTATCGGTTGGGTACGGGGAGCTGTAAAAGGAAATTATGATATTAAATATCCGTTCCATATCTCGGAATATGCCCATTCCATGGGTAATGCCTGTGGAAATCTGATCGACTACTGGGAAGCTATCGAATCTACTAATTTCTTCTGTGGCGGTGCCATTTGGGATTGGGTGGATCAGTCGATGTATAATTATGACAAGAAAACCGGTAAGCGTTATCTGGCCTATGGAGGAGATTTCGGAGATATCCCCAATGACGGTCAGTTTGTAATGAATGGTATTGTATTTGGAGATCTTGAACCTAAACCACAATATTATGAAGTGAAGAAAGTCTATCAGAATATGGCTGTGAAAGCGATTGACATCGAGAAAGGTCAATTCGGGATATTCAACAAATATTATTTTAAAGACCTTTCGGATTATGATGTAAAATGGTCCTTATATGAAAATGGCAAGGAAATACAATCCGGTCCTGTGACTACAGGCATTGTTCCTGCCCGCCATACGGTACAGGTAGTTATTCCTTATCAATACAATAATCTGAAGAAAGATTCCGAATATTTCGTAAAAGTGCAGTTTTTACTGAAAAACGATATGCCTTGGGCGAGAAAAGGATTCGTGGTTGCAGAAGAACAAATTCAGGTGAAAGAAGCCCACCGGCCTCTCATCAGCACGATGATAAGACAAGGCGGAAAACTGACCTGCGACAAAAGCAGGACTGCCCGCCCTGTGATCCAAGGGAATAATTTCAAAGTCGAGTTCGATGAATCCACAGGAACGATTTACAGTCTGACTTATGATTCAACAACAATCATAGCAGCAGGTAATGGACCGAAACTGGATGTACTCCGTGCTTTTACGAACAATGACAACTGGTTCTATTCTTCGTGGTTTGACCGTGGTTTACACCATTTACAACACAAAGCCAAAGAAACAACGATTATGAATAAACCGGACGGAAGTATTGTATTGGCTTTTACAGTAGAATCCCAGGCGCCTCATGCAGCAAAAATACTGGGTGGTACCAGTTCCGGTAAGAATACGATCGAAGAATTAACCGACACCCCTTTCGGTCCGAACGATTTCAAATTCACTACCAATCAGATTTGGACGGTTTATCCGGATGGTTCCATTGAATTACAGGCCAGTGTTACTTCCAATCAGCCTGATCTGGTATTACCCCGTTTGGGTTATGCCATGAAAATCCCTCAGGAATATGCCAATTTTACCTACTACGGACGTGGTCCGATCGACAATTATGCAGACCGGAAAAGCGGACAGTTCATTGAACAGCATAAGAATACGGTTGCCGGAGAATTTGTCAACTTCCCGAAACCTCAGGACATGGGAAATCATGAAGATGTGCGTTGGTGTGCCCTAACCAATCAGGCAAATCAGGGGGCTGTATTTATAGCCACCGATCGGTTATCCGTCTCCGCTTTACCATATTCGGCCCAGGATTTGATTCTGGCTTCCCATCCTTATCAGTTGCCACAAGCCGGCGACACCTGGTTGCATCTGGATGCAGCAGTGACAGGACTGGGAGGAAACAGTTGCGGTCAGGGTGGTCCTTTGGTAGCGGACCGGGTTTTCGCCAACAATCACAATTTCGGATTTATCATTCGTCCTGCCGGTAAAGACCTGAGTAAAATAGCCAATATCGCTCCTGCCGGAGAAATTCCATTGTCTATCACACGTAGTAAGTCGGGAACTGTAGAAATAACCTCAGCCCGTAAGAATGCAACAATTTGCTACACCGTTGGAAAAAGCAAAGTAAAAGAATACACAACCCCGATATCACTTCGTGAAGGAGGTCTGGTAACTGCCTGGTTCAAAGACAGACCTGCTATCAAAACGAAGATTTCCTTTGAGAAGCAGGAAAACATCCAAACTGTTGTGATCTATGCCAGCAGCCAGGAAGCCGGAGAGGGAGATGCTTCACACCTCACAGACGGAGATCCCAATACAATCTGGCATACGATGTATTCCGTAACAGTTGCCAAATACCCGCATTGGGTGGATCTGGATGCCGGAGAAGTGAAGAATATCAAAGGTTTCATTTACTTACCCCGCCAAGACGGCAATAACGGTAAGATCAAAGATTATAGCATCCAGGTAAGCATGGACGGTAAAAACTGGGGAACTCCTGTTCAGAAAGGTACTTTCGATAATAGCAGCAAAGAGAAGCAAGTTGAGTTTGCCAAACCGGTGCAAGCCCGTTATATCCGTTTCACAGCTTTAAGCGAACAGAACGGTCAGGACTTTGCCTCCGGTGCCGAAATAACGATTCTGGCAGAATAAAAACAGGATTTATCGATAATAATTGAAAATTCAACTGCCGGGATGAAGCTTTATTCAATAGAATAAAGCTTCATTTTATTATACAAGGTTTTACGGTCTATTTTCAATAAGCGTGCAGCCTCACTTTTATTGTTGTGGCATTTCGCCAATGCTTCACGGATAAGCTGTACTTCATTCTTTTCTCGCTTCAAAGCCAGATCTTCGATTTGAGGGACAGGATCCACAGCTGCCAATTCGGCCGGAATATCTTTCAAAGAGATAAAATCACCGAGACACAATAATGTCGCCCGCTTGACCACATTCCGCATTTCGCGAAGGTTACCGGGCCAGTTATAGTTTTTAAAGACAGACATTACCTCATCCTCGAAACCGATCACATCTTTTCCTAGTTCTTCATTCGAGGCAGCCAGAAAATGATTGGCAAAAACCGGAATATCTTCCTTTCTTTCACGCAAACTTAAAGCTTTTAAAGAAAATTCATTCAGACGATGATAAAGATCCTCCCGAAAATTCCCCTCGGCCACAGCCTTTGTCAGATTCTCGTTCGTAGCGGATATAATACGTACATCAAAAGCGATCTCTTTATCACTCCCCACAGGCTTCACTTTACGTTCTTCCAAGGCCCGTAGCAACTGTACCTGCACATCGTAACTCAGATTTCCGATTTCATCGAGGAAAATCGTCCCTCCCGAAGCAGCCACAAAATAACCCGTCTTATCGTTCACAGCTCCCGTAAAAGCCCCCTTCACATGTCCAAAAAATTCACTGGCTGCCAAATCCTTGGGGATCGCCCCACAATCGACGGCAATAAAAGGCGCCTCCTTACGATTGCTCTGAGCATGAATCAAACGGGCTATGTACTCTTTACCGGAACCACTTTCTCCGGTAATCAATACAGTCATCATAGTCGGAGCTACCAATCGAATATATTCGTAAAGTTTGTCGGCTTCCAGACTCGTACCTTTGATGTATGGCACCGATTGGGGCTTTTTTGTCCGCTTTTTTTGTTCGGGAACAGCAGTCTGTTCCAAAGTGTCCTGGATCTTTTTCAAAATCTCGTCCGGAATGACGGGCTTCGCCACATAATCGAAAGCCCCTAATTTCATCGCCAATACCGCAGTTTGTATATCAGCATAACCGGTCATCAAAATCACCTGAACCTCAGGAGTCGATGCCTTGATATTTTTCAACAAATAAATTCCGTCCTCATCCGGTAAACGCAAATCTGTCAACACGACATCATATTTCGTCCCTTTCAGCTTCGCCAAAGCTTCGCGGCAAGAAAAAGCATTCTCTACTTCAAACCCTCTTTTTGTCAACCATGTTTTCAACATCAGACAAAAAGTGGTATCGTCATCTACCAATAAAATTTTAGCCATATACCAATTTATAAAACAGTCGAACCGACTGAACTGTTTTACAAAATTAGGAAACTAACTCCACGAAACGAAGCATTTATCTTTTTTTTCGCAAAAAAAAGTCAATTCAAAGGCGAATTTTTCAAAAAATATTTAACTTTGCATCACAAAGTAATTTGAAATATGAATAATCAGGAAGCTTTAAACACTTTAAACGACATCCGGAACATGATGGAAAAGTCCACCCGGTTTGTCTCATTCAGCGGATTGTCCTCTATCGTCATCGGCATATACGCTTGTATCGCCGCGATAATTGCTTATTCTATCCTGGGAAATACAACACCGGTACCCAGACTGGATGTCGACACGCCTGCGAAACTACAACTTTTGATCGTCTTCGCTTCTTTACTGATTATCGTTTGTATCGTTACGGTCATCCTGATGTGCAGGCACAAAGCCCACCAAAACAACCAATCTCTTTTATTCGATTTCAATACCAAAAGGCTACTGTGGAATTTCTTCCTGCCTTTGGTTGTAGGCGGAATACTTTGTATATCATTGATCTGGCAAAGCCATTATGGCCTTACTTCTTCGATCATGCTGATATTCTATGGCGTCGCTCTGATCAGTGCGTCGAATTATACGTTTTCCAATACCCGCTATCTGGGTTATGCGGAAATCGCTCTCGGCCTGGCCGATAGTTTTGTAGAAAATTATGCCCTGTTGTTTTGGGTCGTCGGCTTCGGCCTCTTTCATATCGTCTACGGTATCTTTTTTCATTTGAAATACGAAAAAAAGAACAAATGAAACTAAACCTGGAAGATATTAATAAGGCCTTTGAAAGTAAAGCCCGGTTAGGAATCATGTCGGTACTCCTGGTCAATGAATCCATCGATTTTGTATCCTTGAAAAATTTGCTTGAACTAACCGATGGTAATCTGGCCAGCCATACCCGGAATCTGGAGGAATTGGGGTATATCCGAAGCTACAAACAATTTATCGGCCGTAAACCCAACACTACCTTTTCTGTCACCCCCGAAGGAAAAGAAGCTTTTAAAAAACACCTGAATGCCCTGGAAAATTTTCTAAAAAATCAACTGGAATAATAATATCTATTTTTTTACACTTATACTTTGAAATACAAAGTTCTTTATTAAATAAATTTAAACTCTTCTGATTATGGAAACACAAATCTCTTTTTCCAACCAGGAAAAATACCCACGCCAAGGGTTTATGCAACGGAATGCCTTGTCTGTCAAAATTATTTTAATCGGAGTTTTAATTCTCATTCTCCTGATTCCGCTTGCAATGATCCGGGGATTAATCTCGGAACGTTCCGAAACCGCCTCGGAAGCAACAACGGAAGTACAAAACAAATGGAGCAGCTCACAATTGGTAACAGGCCCTTTCATCAGTATTCCCTGCTATGAAAACTACGAAGAGACTTATTATGAAAACGGAGCCACGAAAATCAGGGTAAAGAAAGTCAAAAACTATATCCATATTCTTCCCGAGCTTCTGGATATTACAGGAAATGTAGAAACCGAAGAACTGAGTCGTGGTTTATACGATATTGTCGTATATAAAACGCCGTTAGTATTAAAAGGCAAATTTATCATCCCGGAACATTTCGAAACCACCATTTTGCCCGAAGACATAGCGCTTCAGCATGCGACCTTGAATCTGGGGATTTCCGATCTTCGGGGAATCAGCGAACAAATAACTGTCGACTGGGGTAAAGAAACGCTTCAATTCAACCCAGGATTACCTTCGGATTTTATTTTATCTTCGGGTGTTTCCTCCGTACTACCTCAACACCAAAAACTTCAGGCCGGAGATTCGATTGAATTTTCGATCCAACTACAGCTTAAAGGCTCAGAATCGATTCAATTCAGTCCCTTCGGTAAAACGACACAAATCCACCTAACCTCCAATTGCACTACCCCGAGTTTTACGGGAGCCTTTTTACCGGAGAACCGTGAGATTACGAACAGCGGTTTCACTGCCGACTGGAAGGTATTGAACCTCAACCGAAATTACCCCCAGGTATTCACCAGTAACCAGTACCACAATGAAGAAGAACTCTCTTCTTTCGGAGTCAACCTCTTATTACCCGTACAACAATACCAGCAATCTATGCGCTCCGTGAAGTATGCCTCCCTGATTATCATTCTTACTTTTGTGATCAGTTTTTTTGTGGAAGTGATGCAAAAAAAGAATATCCATCCTTTCCAATATTTACTGATAGGACTTGGCTTATGTTTATTTTATACGTTATTGATCGCCATTTCGGAACATCTGGGGTTTAATTTAGCCTATCTTATTTCAGCGATCATGACTATTATTCTATTGACACTATATATGCGGGGAATTCTCAAAATCCGGAAAACAGCCTTTACAATAGGCGGATTGCTGGCTCTATTATATCTCTATATCTTTGTATTGATTCAGATGGAGACTTACGCTTTATTAGCCGGTAGCCTCGGATTATTCATCATCCTGGCGGTCATCATGTATTATTCACAAAAGATCAACTGGAACGGAGGAATGAAATAGTAGAATTATTCCGGTCCTTGTTCGTCTTCGGTGTTCGTGTTCGGGGACCCGGTCGCTTCTGTCGGTCATCTACCTTTTTCTTTCACTGACCGGCGGAACTCCTCGCAAGCTCGTCAGACACCA